>Ga0209158_1001387_pt1 | contig 16264 bp, 9 predicted proteins | sample GraSoiAngelo_140_FD_185897 | JGI IMG/M metagenome (GOLD analysis project Ga0209158, IMG submission 185897) | Grasslands soil microbial communities from the Angelo Coastal Reserve, California, USA - 14_0929_12_30cm (SPAdes) (version 2) | ecosystem: Environmental > Terrestrial > Soil > Grasslands ...
TTGGTTGTGGACTTCTCCAATGGTTCCATCACCATCACGCAATCACAGGTGCAGCCCGGTGGCGAGCTGGAGGATGTCGATGACGTCTCCGGCACCGTCGTCAAGGTGGACACGGGCACGAGCACGTTTGACATACAAACAAGCCAAAACACAACTCTGACTGGAATCAAGGTTGACAACAACACGAAATTCGAAGATTGCACCGGCAGCCCAGTGAACTTTGCCAACTGTGTCCACCTCAATGACAACGTGGAGGTGGATCTGAAGCTCCAGCCGGACGGGACGAAGGTGGCCAAAAAAATCGAGCAGCAGAACGAGGAAGCGAATGAGGAAGACCTGGAAGGGATCATCACCTCGGTGGATACTGCTGCCAACACGATCCAGATGGTTGCCGTCGAAAACCTCAGCGTGCTCCCCAGCACGATTCTGGGCAGTCCCGTGACCGTCAGCGTTGCGAACAACGCCAAGTTTCAAGTGAAGCAGAAAGGCCTGAAGGTTGACCCGGCCCTGGTCAGCTCGTTCAACAGCATCAATTCCTTGCTCGTCGGACAAAACGTTGAGGTGCGACGCCGAAGCGTGGATGGCAGCTCCTCTTCCTCCCCCATTGTCACCGACCGGGTGCGTCTGCGGATGTCGCGCTTCACCGCGCCGGTGAAATCGAAGACGGGCGCCAACACCTTCACCCTGGATACCAGCGGGATTGGCCTGTTCCACAACGCCAAGCCGGCTGCAATCGATCAGATCACCGTGGACGCCTCGCAGGCCGAGTTCGAGCCGAAGAGCGTCACTGTGTCTGGCTTGCAGGCAGGTGACAGCATCTCGTTGCGCGGCCTGCTATTCGGGCCGGCAGCGAATGCCACACTGGTGGCGGGCAAGGTCCGCAAGCGGTAAGCGCAAAGACCTGTGTCCCGCCTGCCCGGCGGGACCCCGCGAAACAACTTTGGGCCGGAGCAGATTACTTGCCCCGGCCCGAATGTTTTTTACGTCGGTGTCATTTTCTTCAGGCAGGTACGGCTGCGGAAGGCAATTCAGCCCGCGGGTGCGTCCGGTTATACAGTGCCAGCGCCAGCGCACCCATGCCCAAGAAGACCGCGGCCAACTTTACCCAGCCGCCAATGTAAGGCAGCGCCCCCGCGACCTTAAGCACGAGCAGGCCGACAGCCAGGCGGCCGATCGCAGCTCCTGCTCCGGGCGAGGAACCCATTAAAGTCTCCCCAAGCCAAGCGCCGACGAAGACCTGCGCTGAGTAGAAAGCTACAATCCATACCAGCAGGGTACCGATGCCCACGGCCAAGCCGACGATCGTGGCACAGGCAAGAACGGCCAGGATGGGTGTAGCGAACAGCGCCAGGGCGCCAAATCCGAAGGCGGGGCCGTACCGGTGGCTTGAGCGCACTACGTCGCCAAAGAATCCGGGCAGGAGCAAGATCAGAACTAAGCCCAACACGAAAGCGGCGCCCCAGGACAGCGCCTGGTGAAAATAATAGCGTGGCGTGAGGTAGTCGGGTCTGTGCTGTTCGATCTTGACCTCGAGTGGGCTCGCGAGCTTGGCCTTGGGATCGACCTCCGGCTGGTGATGGCCCGTGTAGCTGGCTTTGCCAGCGATTTCGGCTGTGAGGCCGATGCTCAGCTTGTCGCCCCTCAGCCGCACGTTTCCGCCCACGAAGCCGTTCAGGGTAGTCCTGCCGATAAAACCGAGCAAGTCGCGTGCCGTCCGGCCATCCAGCACGGCCTCGCCGGCGAACAGCATCATCCCGCCGCCCACCCGCGATTTGGAATCCAACTCAAAATGTCCAGAAAACGCAGTAACATTCTTCCTCACTGTTGTACCGCTGAGTGAGACTACGTCGCCGAAGGCTCGCACATTCCCGTCCACGGAACCATTGATGCGCACAATTGCCCCGAAGGCAATAACATCTCCAGTGACGCTGCCGCTGACCGTCAGGCTCCGGCTGAAGGAGATCAGGTCGCCGTCCACTGTGCCGTCAATCCGGGCAGTCTCGGCCATAACGATCAGGTCGCTGTTCACTGTCTCTCCGGGTGGGAGCCTATAGCTCTGCACATGCTTTGCCACCTCCGCTGCGGCGGCCTGTGTCGGCAGCAACAGCACCGCGACGATGGTGCTCATCAGTACGGTGAGCGTCGTCCAGCGGCGCCAACTACGTCTGAGCAGGCCGAACGCCAGAAACCCCAATGTGGCCATTGCCAGGAATTCCAACATGTTTGCCATCGAGCCCCATCCTTTCCAGAAGACTCCTCTGAAGAACAAGAGAGTGATCAGGCTATCTCCGCCGAAACCGGCCCGGCTCAATTCCTGCCGCCAGGGCTCGACCACGCCGGTCCAAAGCGTGTAGGCACCGGCGGCAGCAAGGCCAAAGGATACAATCCAGGCCCAGGGCGTCTTATCGCTAACTGGGGGAGCCAGTAGGCGCGCGGGCACCGTTTCGTCCTCTTCCACCAGCGCGTGCGCGAGCAGGCGCGACTCGCGCTCGAGCGCCCGGAGTAACGCGCGACATTCCGCGCATCCCTCGGCGTGCGCCACGAGTTCCAGCGCCCGCGGGCGCTCCAGTTGCCCCTCAAGATAGAGCAGGCAGGTCATTTCATCAAAGTGAGACATCGATCTCCTCGCAAATCGAACCCGCCGCATCGGGGTGACTCATGGTGTGCCCCTTGCCGCGAGCCCCGCTGCGCCGCGCTGGCCCAGTGCCTCGCGCAACTGATGGCGCGCCCGCAGCAAAACGACGCCGACGAAGGGGCGGCGGACATGCAACGCATCGGCGATCTCGTCGTAACTCATATCCGCATGGTAGCGGAGCACCAGCGCCATGCGCGCTCGCGCAGGCAATGTGGCCAACGCCGCGCGCACCTCCTGGCTGGTCCGCTCCTCCACCAGTCGCTCGAGTTGACTCGGGTCGGGGTGTGCGAGCGGCAGGGTTTCCACTTCGCCGGTTTCCAGGTCTTGCCGCACCCGCCGTCGCCGCAGGAAGTCCCAGCAGTGGTTTGCGGCCACCTTGTAAAGCCAGGCGGTGAATGGCCGGCCGGGGTCGTACTGGTCGAGTTTTTCCCGTAGCTTGACAAAGATCTCCATCGTGGCGTCTTCGGCGTCCTCGCGCGAGGGTAAGGCCCGGCGGCAGAAGCGGAAGATGGGCGCGGCGTATAGCCGATAAAGCTCGCCCCAGGCGTCGGCGTTGCCTCCCCGAGCGCGGGAGATCGCTTCTGCGAGTTCCGCGGCACTCATCCCTTCCTGGCCGCCTCTCCCGGTTCGTCCGGATTGCCGTTCGTCCACCATGTGATACGCAGCGCCCCTTCAAAAACTTACATCCGAGTTCCACATCTGGTAGTTTGCCTGCGCCTCGGGCTATTGGCGAAAGCACTTTAGCAAATCCAAGGAGCACGCGGCCATCTTCTGTCCGCCCTCGAATCTGGTCACCCGCCGAAGAAAAGTTGGAGTATCAAGACCTCCGGCTGCAGGGCGGCTTCTGTTTGATGCTATGCCTGGGGTACATTGTTAGATTCATAGTGGACCAAACCAGTGAACTGGCGAGTGGGCACGACATGTCGTGCCCCTACCGTCAAAGCCCTGGCATCCTAAAGTGCTTGCGCCGAGGAGGCGCGAAATGAAGAAATGACCGCGAAGACGCAACCCGGGGTGCCCTCGATCGTGATTGTCGGGCGGCCCAACGTGGGCAAGTCCACTCTGTTTAACCGGCTGACAGAAAGCCGCCGGTCGATTGTCACCGACGAGCCCGGCATCACTCGCGACCGCATCTATGGCACTGCGGCCTGGCGGGGCCATGCGTTCGAAGTGGTGGATACGGGCGGGCTGTTACCGGAAGAAAAGGCGGCGCTCCCGCGCGAGATCTTTCGCCAGGCGCGGATGGCGATCGAAGCTGCGACGCAGCTTGTGCTGGTGGTGGACTCGCGCGCCGGGGTGACGCCGCTTGACGCCGAGCTAGCGCGGCTGCTTCACCGCACGGGCAAGCCGCTCCTGATCGCCGCGAACAAGGTGGATACGCGTCAGCAGGAGCCGCTCGCGGCGCCATTTTACGAGCTGGCAAGCGCGGTCTATCCGGTCTCTGCCGAGCATGGGCTGGGCGTGGACGACTTGCTGGACGCAGTGACGCGCAGCTTTCCTTCGGCGGAAACGGTGGTTTCGGAGGCCGGTGGGGGCGATGTTTCGGGTCCGCTTGGGACAACCGTGAGGCCCGGCCAAGAGGTGATTGACGTGGCCATTATCGGGCGGCCCAACGTCGGAAAATCTACGCTGCTGAACCGGCTGGTGGGCTCCGAACGCGCGATTGTTTCGCCCGAGCCCGGCACGACGCGCGATGCAGTGGACACGCTCCTCCGCCGCGGCGATAAATGTTATCGCTTCATCGACACGGCCGGAATCCGCCGCAAAGGCAAGACAAAGCTCGTCGCGGAAAAACTGAGCGTGGTGATGGCGCGGAAGAACCTGGAGCGCGCTGACCTGGCCCTGCTGGTGCTAGACGCCGCGCAGGGCGTCACCTCGGGTGATGCCACCATTGCCAGCTACGCGCAGCAATCGGGCCGCTCGGTGATCATCGTGATGACCAAGTGGGACCTGGCGCTCGAAGCGGCGGCGCAAAAAGCCGCGCGCGAAGCAAAGGGCGCGTCACCCTTGCGCGGAAAGCGCGGCTCCACGGCGCAAAGCAAAGGTGCCGCGGCTCGGTCCGGGAAAGGCGGCAGAAATGTGTCCGGGAAGGGCGGAACGACCATCGCAGCCCCTGGCCGGCTGCTGTACGAATACGAGCGCCTGGTTCGGGCCCGCTTCAAGTTTCTCGCCTACGCCCCGGTGATATTTCTCTCCGGGTTGACCGGCGAGCGTGTGGACCAATTATACGGAATAATTGACCAGGTGGCCGCCGAGCGCCGGCGGCGCATCTCGACCGGCGAGCTCAACCGGTGGCTTGCGCAAGTGGACCTTGACCGTGGGACCTCGCCCGCCAGCCGGAAGGTGAAGATTTACTACATGACGCAGGCGTCCAGCTCCCCGCCGACCTTTGTGCTCTTCACCAACCAGACCAGCCGACTGCACTTTAGCTACGAGCGGTTCCTTGAGAACCAGCTCCGCGAGCAGTTCCACTTTGTCGGCACGCCCATCCGATTCCTCCAGCGGCTGAAAGAGAAGCGGGGCGGCGAACGACGAGGAGTAAGCCGGAAACACAGATGAAAATACAAGGAGAAACAGAAACGCAGAGATCGCAGACGGGGCAGAGGAGCACAGAGACGACGGATGAGTTATGATTATTCCCCCCTGGCCTGACATCTCGTCCCCCGGATCGATGAGCAGCGCCGCCGGCTCGATTGACAGCCGGATAAATCGGCATAGGATAGGGAAGAAGGTTTTTCGACAGGGCTCAACCTAGAATGCCAGGCGACGGCCAGCCCGCTTCCGTAATCCCCGAAAAGAGCCTCTTCCGCATCGGCGAAGTCAGCCGGCTCACCGCCACCAAACCCTTTGTCCTGCGCTACTGGGAGAGCGAGTTCCCCACGTTGCAGCCGGTGAAAAGTCCGAAGGGCCATCGGCTCTACCGCCGCCAGGACATTGAGACTGTGCTGCAGATCAAGCGCCTGCTCTACGACGAAGGGTTCACCATTGCTGGCGCGCGCCGCCACCTGCTCGAGCAGAACGGGCAAGGCGACGATGTTCCGGCCGCACCCGTCTCCCTCAAGGATTCTCCACTGGCCGTCAGCCGCCAAGTGTTGTTGGATTTATGCGACGCCCTTCGTGCATTCTTGACGCTGCTGGAACGCAGATGATACGCTGTTAGTTTGACGGCTCGGGACGTGGCGCAGCCTGGTAGCGCGCACGCTTGGGGTGCGTGAGGTCGCTGGTTCAAATCCAGTCGTCCCGACCATTTTCCTTCTCGAGGTAACGCGCGAGGAAGCATCACGAACGAAGCCCCGGCCGAAGGTAGCCCGAAGCGAGAGTTCCCTTCCGTGGTTCGTTTTGAGCCCGCCTGAGATTGATTGCATGACATGGCGCACATCCTGATCACCAACGACGACGGTATCTACGCGCAGGGCCTGCGGGCCCTGGTGGACTCCCTGGCGGGTCTGGGGACCTTGAGCGTCGTGGCACCCAGCTACGAGCGCAGCGCCTCGGCGCAGTCGCTGACGCTGCGCCAGCCGATTTTCTGCGAGAAGATAGCCGAACGCGAGTGGGCGGTGGAAGGGACGCCGACCGACGCAATGATCGTGGCGCTCAACAAGCTGCTGCCCGAGCGGCCAGACCTTGTCGTCTCCGGGATCAACCGGGGCGGAAACATGGGCGAAAACGTCTTCTATTCCGGGACAGTCGGCGCGGCCGTAGAGGCGACCATCAGCCAGGTGCCGGCGTTCGCCATCTCGGTGGCGCATCGCGGCGCGGGATTTGAGTACGGCGATGCGGCGCGGTTTGCGCGGGACTTGGCGCAGCTCATTCTGACCGAAGGGCTGCCGCGAGGCGTGCTGCTGAACGTCAATGTCCCGCTGCACTGGAAAGGCGGCGTGCGCCTGACGCGGCAGTCGCAGAAGGTCACCCGCAACCTCCTGCAGGAGGGCGTGGACCCGCGCGGCCGCACCTACTACTGGCTGCACGAACAGCAGCTCACCGAAGGGCTCGACGCGGATACCGACTACGCCGCCGTGCATTCTGGCGCGATCTCCGTCACCCCGCTGGAACTCGACCGTACCCACAACACTTCACTCAACCACCTTTCGCACTGGGCCACGAAGCTCGAATCACTCCGCAGGGACTAGCTTAGCGCTGCGCTCCGGCTCGCGGCTCCGCGGCTGCGGGAGCCACCGAAACTACGGGAATGTTCTCCTGTCGCATCGAATCGTTCAGCGCCGGCAGATCTTTGGCGATAAGCTGCCTCCATTTCATAAGCGGCGCCTCCAGCACCCCGCTGAGCGCCTCGAACAGGTCATACGACTGCTGTGTGGGGGCGGTGTCGGCGCTCTCGACCACACTGGCCAACACGGCCAGCTTCCCATCCACCTTTAGCGGATAGTTGAGCGAGTCCTGGCCGCTGCGCAGCTTTACCTGGATAATTTCTTCTTCGATCGGTGCCATCTTCTTGTCGATGTCATCAAAGGCGGCAAGCAAATCCTTGTGCGCGGCATCGCTACCCAGGCGCTTGCGAAGCACCTTGAGCTGGCCGCGCAGCTCGCGGATCTGGTTTACCGTCTCGTAGCTGTGCGTCAAACGCTCGCGAATTTTCATCCGCAAGTCGAACTGCTTTTCCAGATTAGCCAGTGGAGTGGTGAGACGCGGGTCGAGCCGGACTTCGAGTGGCGCCTCGAGCTTCTTCCCGGCGGCCGTCAGGTGCACAGTGTACTTGCCCGGCAAGGCCAACGGACCCTCGAGTCCATCGTCGTACTCGCCCGTGGAATAGCCGGGGACCCTGGGTGCGCTCGAGTAGCGCAGGTCCCAGACGAAGCGGTTCAAACCGGCCTCGACACCGAATTCGTCCTTTGGCTTCTGCGGTCCAAATGGATCGGGCGGCTCCGCTGGCTCCTCGACCTCGCGCTTGGGGCGGCCGGTGAATTTGCGGACCAGCTTGCCTGACGAATCGAGGACCTCCAGCGTGATCTCCTCTTTCTCTTTGAGCGCCGACTTCAGGTAGAAATCCACCATGGCGCCGGCGGGCGGATTCTCTCCAAGCGGACGATTGCGGATGTTGGTTTTGCCGCCACGAAACCGCGTGGCAGCCTGTGGCGAGTAAAGGTGCACCTCGGCGCCAGCCATTTTCGCGTCCAACTGGCGCAAGGGCGTGAGGTTGTCGAGGATCCAGAAAGACCGGCCGTGCGTGGCGACCACCAGATCATCGTCTTTGACCACCAAGTCGTGGATGGGAGCGGTAGGCAGGTTCAACTGGAGCGGCTGCCAGCGACCGCCGTCATCAAACGACACGAAGATGCCGATTTCCGTGCCGGCATAGAGCAGGCCCTTGCGCTTGGGGTCCTCGCGCACTGCGTGGACGTAGGTGCGTTCCGGCAATCCGCCGGTGATTTTCGTCCATGACTTGCCGAAGTCACTGGTCTTGTAGATATACGGCCGGAAGTCGTCGAGCTTGTGCCGGTCCACCGCCGCGTAAGCTGTGGCCGGGTCGTTTGGCGAGGCGTCGATCAGGCTGATCATGCTCCACTCGGGTATTTCCTTGGGTGTGACATTCGTCCAGGTCTTTCCAGCGTCGCGAGTGAGGTGAATCAGCCCGTCGTCGGCGCCGGCCCAGATGAGGTCTTTCTGCACCGGCGACTCAGCCACGGCAAAGACCACGTCGTAGTATTCAACCCCGGTATCCTCCTTGGTGATGGGGCCGCCGGCCACGGCCTGCTTGGACTTGTCGTTGCGCGTGAGGTCTGGGCTGATGGCGGTCCAACTCATCCCGCCGTTGGTGCTTTTAAACAGAACTTGTGCCGCGTGATAGAGCACGTTGGGATCGTGTGGCGAGAGCAGGATGGGCGTGGTCCACTGGAAGCGGTACTTTAGGTTCGCAGCGCCTGAGCCGTCGGTGACCTCGGGCCAGGGATTGATGTCTTGCGCTTGCCCGGTGCGTTTGTCGAACCGCGTGATGTAGCCCTGGTAGGAGCCGGCGTAAACGATGTTCGGGTCGCGCGGGTCCACTGCGATGTAGCCGCTCTCCCCGCCGCCGACCGGATACCAATCGCCGGGACCAATCGCGCCGCGGTCGCTGCGGCTCGCAATCCCAACCGTTGAGTTATCCTGCTGCGCTCCATAAACGTAGTAGGGAAAGCGATTGTCGGTGATGACGTGATAGAACTGCGCGGTCGGCTGGTTGTCCTGCCTCGTCCACGATTTTCCGCCGTCCACGGTAATGGTGGCGCCGCCGTCGTTGCCGTTGATCATGCGCTGCGGGTTCACAGGGTCGATCCACAGCCCGTGATGGTCGCCGTGCGAGCCAGGCAGCGCGGTGAATTTATGCCCGCCGTCGGTGGAGCGGTAAAGCCTCGTATTAAGCACGTAAAGTGTCTCCACGTTCTTGGGATCGGCGAAGACATGCGTGTAATACCAGGCGCGCTGGCGGAAGCGGCGGTCCTCGTTCACCCGTTCCCATTTTTCGCCGCCGTCCTCCGAGCGATAGAGTCCCCCGTCCTCCGCCTCGATCAACGCATAGACGCGGCTTCCATCCGCCCCAGAAACCGAAACGCCGATGCGGCCGAGAAGCCCCTTTGGCAAACCGTTCCCCTCAAGGCGTTTCCAGGTGCTTCCGCTGTCGGTGGACTTATAGAGGCCGCTGCCCGGGCCGCCGCTGGTCAGACCCCATGGCGAGCGGCTGGCTTCCCAGAGTGCGGCGAACAGGATGTGCGGGTTTGACGGGTCAAAGCTGATGTCGATCGCGCCGGTCTTGTCGTCCTTGTAGAGAACTCTCTCCCAGGTTTTTCCGCCGTCGGCTGAGCGGAAGACGCCTCGCTCCGTGTTTGGCCCGTAAGCGTGGCCCAAGGCCGCGACGTAAACCAAGTCAGGATTGCGCGGGTGGACAATCACGCGGCCGATGTGCCGCGTATCACGCAGGCCGACGTTTTTCCAGTTCTTGCCGGCGTCGGTGGATTTGTACACCCCGTCGCCGAACGAGATGTTGCCGCGGATGCAGGCTTCGCCGGTGCCCGCGTAGATCACGTTGGGATCGGCAGCGGCGACCGCGATGCTTCCGATGGAGGAGACCCCTTCCTTGTCGAAGACCGGCTGCCAGGTCGAGCCCGCATCGGTGGACTTCCAGACGCCGCCCGCAACTCCGCCGAAGTAATACACGGTGGGATCGCCCGGCACGCCGGCGACTGCGAGTGATCGCCCGCCCCGATACGGGCCAATCGACCGCCACTTCATCCCTTTGAACAGGTTCTGGTCGAACTGCTGCGCGGCGGCAGGATAGCTCGCGAGCAGTGCCAGAATTACAGCGGCGAAGAACGCAGCGCGGGCAAACGTAATCCTTATCGGATGGTTTCCGGCACGATTTGGTTGACGCGTAGCCCGGGTCATGGGGCACCTCCTATGAAATTGGGAGACAAATCCTACTCACCTACGGCGAAGAGGTGAAGTCCTTTCTTTGACGCCTCATCGCTCGCCTCTGCGCGGCGGCTGCCTAGGAAGAGAAACTGTCGCTCTTGCTCGAGTGCGACGCCCCGGCAGTGCTATTCTTATCCGCCACGCACTTGCTCCCTTCGCATGCGGCTTCGCTGGGTTTTACTGCCGAGCCGAAGCACGCTCGGGGTAAACTCCGTGAAGCACTCCGGCGGGCCCGATCTTGGTCGCTGTGGCCTGTCTGCCTCAGCCGGCTTGTGAATTCTGCAAGGTGGACTACACGAGCAGTGAGGATATGCAACTCGGGCGTCGCGAATTTGTGAAATACTTGCTGGCAGCCGGCACAGCGCTAACTCGAGCGGCGCCAGGGGGGATGCCGTCGGGAGCATCTTTGCTCGCGAGTCCACGGCGCCAATCCGGGGGAGCAAACACGGGAAAAACCTACGACGTCGCCGTGATCGGCGCCGGGGTCTTCGGCGCGTGGACGGCTTACCATCTCGAGCGGTCCGGGAAGAAAGTCGCGCTGCTTGATGCCTACGGTCCGGCCAATAGCCGCGCGAGTTCCGGTGGCGAGTCGCGAATCATCCGCATGGGCTACGGCCCGGATGAAATTTATACGCGCTGGGCTATGCGCTCGCTGCGACTGTGGCAGGACTTCTTCAGCCGTGCGAACCGGCCGCTGTTTCATCGCACCGGCGTGCTCTGGTTGGCGGGCGCCGAAGACCATTACGCCCTCGGCACGCTCGAGACGCTCGGCAAGCTCAGCGTGCGCTTCGAGCGGCTCGATCGGCCGGAACTCGAGAAGCGCTTCCCGCAATTCGCTTTTGGCAATGTGAGCTGGGGCATCTTTGAGCCGGATAGCGGAGCGCTGATGGCGCGCCGGGCCGTGCAGGCGGTGGTCGAAGAGGCTGTGAATAACGGAGTCGATTACTTGCCCGAGTTTGTGGTTGCGCCCGGCGGCACGGGTCACCTAGCGGCAATCAAAACACTAAGCGGAGGAACGGTCAGCGCGGCGAGCTATGTCTTCGCATGCGGCCCGTGGCTGGGCAAAGTCTTTCCCGAGCTTCTTGGCGAACGCATTTTCCCCACGCGCCAGGAAGTGTATTTCATCGGCGTGCCGCCCGGCGACCGGCGATTTGCGCCCCCGGCCATGCCTACCTGGATCTTCAACGCCGACGAGGTGTACGGCCTCCCCGATCTGGAGAACCGCGGTCTTAAAATCGCGCTCGACCGCCACGGCCCCCCGTTCGACCCCGATATCGGCAGGCGAGTAGTGACCGCCGAAGGGGTCACGGCGATCCGTCGCTACGTGGCCCAGCGTTTTCCCGCCTTGCAGGGAGCGCCGGTAGTGGAAACGCGAGTCTGCCAGTATGAAAACACCTCCAATGGCGATTTCCTGATCGACCGCCATCCCGCATTTGAAAATGTCTGGCTGGTGGGCGGCGGTTCAGGCCACGGCTTCAAACACGGCCCGGCGCTGGGCGAATACGTTGCCGCACGGGTCACTGAAGGCGGCGCGCTCGAATCCCGTTTCACCCTCGCCACTAAGCAAAAGCTGCAGAAGCGCGCAGTGTTCTGAGGTGTCGTGGAGGAAGCGCCTTATTACCGCTTGCGAACTTTTTCTGCCACAAAGACCGGGTTGCCTGCCGCCTGCTTGAATAACAGCCCCCGCAGCGAGACCGAGCTGCCGGAGCCCAGCCCACTCACGCCAGTGATGCCCCCTTCAAACTGCGTCTGGGTAGAAGTCTGCACTGAGATCTGCGTGATCCCGGTGGCGGTGAGCAGACTTGGCAGGTTGTTCGCGTTGAAACTGTTGCCACTCGGCGTCCCCAGCACCATGGCTGTGAAGCGAGACATCCGTAATTGCACTCGATCGGCCACAATGGAGTTGGGTTGAAGGGTGGTAAAGGAGCTTGCTCGCACCTGAACGCCTTGGCCCGGCAGCAGGTCTCTCACCGCGCTGAAGATGAAGCCGGCGGTACTCAAGCTGTCGTTATCGATGCCAAAGGGGAGGGCGCCCGGCCCGAGCGAGACGGTGGCCAGATTGCCCACATCAAGCCCGGTTGTGGTGGGCGCGACCTGAACCACGGCAATCTTGAACTGCTGCGCGACGGCATCCACGGAGACGACCACGCCCTCGACTTCTGTCTTGGTGGAGTCCTTATCCTGTAATTCCACTCTTGTTGCGAGCAAGGTGCCGCTGCCTAGCAAGGCCACATCCACCTCAAGAAGCTCACCTGGTAGCACGCCGCCGAAGGTGTTGCCGAGTTGCGCCTCGTCGAAATCCGTGAATACGGTGTTCCCGTCGACCGAAATCAAAAGATTGTCTTGGCGTGTGCTCAACACAAACTGCTGGTTGACAACGTCCATGGAAGTGACCGTGCCCAGCACGTCGTCGCTCGCGGTGAGCTGCCCGGTCGGCTGGGCGGCTGGCAGCAGCGAAACGGTGATGCCGCCAGCGGCAGTGAAGTCGATCCCCAACGTGGGTGAGAGAACATTGCTCAGGTTGACGTCGAAGAGCAAGCCCACCGGTGTGTTCGGGAAGATGCTCAGCGGGAACGGGCCAGTCGAAAGAATCAAGTTTGTCGCCAGCGACGGCCGAAGTTGGCACACCTGCCCTGCCGCGCAGTTGGGGAGCGTTCCGCCGGTATCGTTCTTGAATGTCAGCACGGGATTGGCCAAGCTAATGGTGATGCTATTGTAGATTCCCGTTGGCACCACGACTGAGCTGAGTGCCGCATTCTCGGCTTCCAGACGCTTGATATCAACTTTGGTCGGCGCGCTCAGCAGTGAAACATTGCCCGGGTTCAACACAACTCCGGTGACGCTGAGGTCAAACGCCAGCACGGTCACATTCGCCGGAGGAGAATCTGTGATCGCCACGCTGACCGGCGCGGTCCCCGCCGGGGGACGAATTATGCCCTGAAAGGTGCCGCCTCCTGAGCACCCGGTAACCCAAGCCAAGCTCAACACGACGAGAGAAGCAAACAGGCGAGGCCTCTGCATTTCCCACGCTCCCCACAGGAAAGGATTCAGGCGACGGCTTGGGGCTACTCGCCAGGGGCAAAAGATGGCAGCCCGAATCCCCTCCCCTGCGAAGAATTTAACGCATTTCTTGATTTTATGGCGAGTAAAAAGCTCACCGGCGCACGAGTCTTACCCCCAGGCTACCGGCTGCTGCTCATGATGATCTAGGGGTGGTGCGACGCAGGCAGGTCATAGTCGAACGTTGCTCGGCCGCCGGCCCGGTCGCGACCAAGAAGGCAAGTCCTAGCGGCTAGAGGCAGCCTAAGAAGGAAGACCAAACAGAGTCCGTCCCGAGAGTTCTCCCAGTTAAAGTTGTCATCAGGACGAATTGCACGCACCACCTGGCGGAATGGGGCAAAACTTCGGCGCCGACAGCTACCAAAGGAATCGACAGGCTACACTAGTGAGCCGGACGACCATCAAACGCCCGCGAGAAATTAAGGTGCGGGCGCCCCAGGGGGCAGTATTTTTACTTTATGAGCGACTGCCCGGTAAACGTCCAATCGCCCCCAGCCCATCTCGGTGGAGTTCAGCTTCTTGGTGTGGCTGAGGGAGCCATAGACATCTTTGGGATCTATTGTAGGCTTGGCCTGCACCAACAGGGCTACGGCGCCGGATACAAACGGCGTGCTGAAGGAAGTGCCCCAGGCGGCGGCGTAGTGCTTGCCGGGGAAGGTGCTGATGATCGCTTCTCCCGGCGCCGCCATGTCCGCCAGAGCGGCCCCAAAGTTGGAAAACGTACTCCGCACGTCCAGATTATTCGTGGACGCCACGCCTAGCACATTCTGAAACGAGGCGGGGAAGGCCAACGTCTCTTTGCCCAGGTTGCCGGTGGAGGAAACGCACACCACTCCCCGTTCGGAGGCAAAATTCATTGCCCGCATGAGCTCTTCCGAAGGGCCAGCAAAGCTGAAGCTCATATTGATCACCTTGGCGCCGTGGTCCACTGCGAAATAGACTGCGCGCAGAATATCGAACAGGTTGGAGCTTCCATCAGCTCTGAAGGCTTTCAAGGGCATGATCTGCGCCGTGGGCGCCACCAGATGGATGATGCCGGCCACCATGGTGCCATGTCCAAAGGCCTGTGGCACTTGCGTGGTGTCCAGGATACTCGCTGTGGATTGGTCCAGGATTGACGCCGTGGACTGATTCAGGAGGACGACTGTATTTTGATCCAAAATCGACGCCATAGACTGGTCGAGGATGGAGGCAGTGGACTGGCTCAGGTCAGCGAACTCGGAGGGTATGCCGGGCAGATTGCGGGTGAAGTCAAAACCCGGGATGAGCGAGTTCTTCAGGACGGGGTGGTTCGGATCCACCCCCGTATCGATTACGGCCACAATCCCGACACCGGTGGCCAGGAATTGATGAGTCTCGGCTCTCCGGATCAACACGGCGGCCGGCTGGTTGACGTAGCTGCTCAACACCGAGCTGCCGAAGAAGGTGATCGCACTTGGAGTTCCCAACGTGTCTAGTACGGAAGCCGTAGATTGATTGAGTTTGAGTCCCGCGGGGCTCTCCGGGACCAGAACATCCCGGTTGGGCTCGAACAACCCAACGTCCGAATCCGCCTCGACCTCGTCTACGAGCTGGGTTGGAGATGCACCGGCCGGACCGCGAACCAGAAAGATGTTCCGACTGTCCATCGACCCAAGGACGGTCATTCCATGGCGACTAGCGACTCCATTGAGTGCCGTAGGTGCGCAGCTGAGGATAAACTCATCCTTGGTTGCGCTGCTCGCTGGCAACGCGAAGAAAAGGGTGACCAGCCCGAGCCAGGCCAGAAATTTACGCTTCACTTTGACCTTCATCTCCTCACCTCCACTGGCTGTTTCACCCTTAGTTCTGATTTCTACGTTCTCGCTTGGCTACGGCGGCGCGCTTAGCCTCGGCTCTGCGGCTTTCGCCGGTGCGCGGAGTGGATCCCTCTTGCGCTCGTCATCCCTGAGGGGAGGTGCGCTTGCACGTCTGCACGTTGCGCCTCACGGCCTAATGCGCGCAGGTTAATGAGCCATTTCGATGTGCTTCAAGGGTTCTCCCTTTGGCAGCAGGGTCAGGGAACACTTCGACTTGCCGCTACCCAATAAAGGGTTGGGGATCCCTGGACGTAAAGGTGGGGACTTACTCTACAGGAAATGTGTACCACACCTGACCGGCTTTGTCCAGAGAATTTTGATGAATTTCAGGTGCTTGCAGGCAGCGAACTCTGAGATTGAGCCGCTTCGAATCAAGTATTTGCGGACACCCCGGCAGCGGGTCTTAGCCAGGCTATAAAGCGCGCACTGCGGCATCCCCGTGACTCCGCGCGCCGGGCAGATCTCAGGGCAGGGGCGCTCCAAGGGGATGCAGGTCTACCTGCTCCCAAAGTGCGAGGTAAACATCCAGTCGTCCCCACCCCAGGTCGCCGGAGAGAGGCTTGGCGTGGGCGAGCACCTTGAAAGCTTGGGCTGGCGTTATGGCGAGCTGGGTCTGCACTAGAAGCGCTACCGTCCCGGCTACGAAGGGAGTGCTGAAAGACGTGCCCCAGCCGGCGGCGTAGTGCTTGCCCGGATACGTGGTAATGATCCCTTCGCCAGGTGCCGTCATAAAGGTGAGCGAGTGGCCGAAGTTGGAAAAAGTACTCCGCACATCTAGATTACTGGTCGAAGCCACCCCCATAACGTTTCGGTAGCCGGCGGGAAAAACCAGCGTCTCTTTGCCCGTGTTGCCGGCGGACGACACACAGATCAGTCCGTGCCCGGTCGCATAGTTGATCACTCGCGTAAGCTCGGGCGAAGAGTTGGCCATGCTGAAGCTCATGTTGATCACTTTGGCGCCGTGGTCCACCGCGAAGTAGATGGCGCGCATGATGTCAAACAGGTTCGAAGTTCCATCAACTTTGAAAGCCTTGAGAGGCATGATCTGCGCCGTGGGTGCCACCAGATGGATGATCCCAGCCACCATAGTGCCATGCCCAAAGGCCTGCGGCACTAGCCGGGTGTCCAAGATACTCGCGGTGGACTGGTCCAGAATTGACGCAGTGGACTGATTCAGGGCGACGATTGTCCTTTGGTCCAGGATGGATGCCGTGGACTGGTCCAGGATGGAAGCAGTGGACTGGCTCAGATCGGCGAATTCGGAAGGTATGCCGGGCAGGTCGCGGGTAAAATCATATCCAGGTACCAGGGAGCCTGTCAGCGCGGGGTG
>Ga0209158_1001392_pt1 | contig 16230 bp, 13 predicted proteins | sample GraSoiAngelo_140_FD_185897 | JGI IMG/M metagenome (GOLD analysis project Ga0209158, IMG submission 185897) | Grasslands soil microbial communities from the Angelo Coastal Reserve, California, USA - 14_0929_12_30cm (SPAdes) (version 2) | ecosystem: Environmental > Terrestrial > Soil > Grasslands ...
GAACGGAAGGACCGCGACGCGTCTCGCAGTCTGAGTTGCACCATACCTTTGCCGATGGCTGGGAAATCGAATCCCTCGAGCCCGTGCGCCTCGAAATCCGCCCTGAGTATAGACAGGGAGCCTTCTCTGGCGAAGACCCGCGCGGCTGGTTTCTCATCGCCCGCCGCCTGACTTAAACCCATCCTCCGTCTGTCCCTACTGAAAACGGATTCAACGGGACTCTTGGTAGGGGCGGTGGGCATCGAACCCGCTTGGCGGTTCGCTTGATTACTTTCGCGAGGAGAGTGTCGACTTCTGCCTCCCTCCTGAGCTTCCTGGTCATCACCAAATCACCTCTAGCCTCTTATACTTGCGGAATTCCTTGTCGCAGGTCATCACAGGCACTTCTTCGGCCAGCGCCTGCGCAATCAGCATGCGGTCGAACGGGTCGCGATGGTGCACGGGCAGCCTCATCAGCTCTAACACGTGTGCCTCCGCGTACGGCACCATGCTCACCTGCAGCCGCCTTAGCGCGTCCATCGTGTCCTCGCGGCTGAGATTCAGCTTTCCTGCAGCATTCTTCATGGCGATCTCTGCCAGCGAAATGACGCTCAGTTCGCGCTGGTTAGCCGGGTCTCCCAGCACGGTCCGCGTCTTCCGCGACAACCTGTCCGGATCTTCGATGGCGAAGAGGAAGGCCACCGTGTCCAGCAGGACACGCATCAGTAGCGGCCCTCCAGGAAGGCGTCCACTTCCTCGTCCGTCATCGGTTTCCACCAGTCCGGGTCGAGCACGATCTTCTTGCCTTTCAGGAAGCCCAACTCGGGCTTCTTCCCAGCCGGCTTGGTCGCGCGCACCAGGTCCGCCACGGGCTTGCCGCGACGACAGATTGTGACGCGTTCACCGTTCTCGGCTTTCTTGATGAGTTTCGGCAGTTTGTTTTTAGCTTCGGCGACGCTTATCTTCATCGTTCTGATTCTAGCTATCTTCGATGGCTATGTCAACTCTTCGGCTCAATCTCTCAATCTTGGTCGTGGGCTGCTTTGAACGGACGTAGAAAGACAAGAGCCGCCTCAAATACATAGGCCGATGACGTCAGGCGATCGGACCCGCGGACCCCAATGATGGCGGCAAACATTTTGCCAAGGTCCCGCTCCTGACAAGGGCGAGGTCGGTGGTTCAAGTCCACCCAGCCCACCATCAAAATCAGGTCCCACGAATCTCAACCCACAATCCAACCCACACGTCACTGCACCACATGCCGCGCTGCCTTTTTTTACTTTCTTCAAGGACAAATTCGGATTGATGCAAAGGACATGATTGGCGGGTGATGTTCGTTACACGAGAAGGGCTACATCTCGAATCCGGCTACCAAAGCTAAATCTGTTGCATTTACCGAAGAAGGATCGAAGGATCTCGACTGTCGAAAGAATTGGTCGAAAACGTTTTGCACTGAAGTAAACCAACACCCTCCCTGATCTCGGCCCGAAAAGGAATCGCCTTCGGACTAGTGCGGTAATCTTACCAGGCATGTTGGCGAGGTCACCTCCACAAGATAAAACTCGGTGAGAACGTTGTCGACCTGTTGGTTCGCAAATTCTGCCCGCTTCTTTATTTCACCAATTGGTAATCGATCCGTCCGGGCGAAAGTACGTCTGCGCGCGATTGGTGTCGTATTTCGTTACTTCCAGAATCGGCATTAGCTTGCTCATGTCCAGCTCGACGCCGAGTCCGGGTCTGTCGTTGGGATAGAGCTTTCCGTGCTTAAAATCCAGGCCGACGGGCACGTGCGGAAGTTCCTTGCCTTCAAAGTTATATTCCATCAGCAGCGGACCCGAGAATGTGCCCAGCGAATTCACCAGCGCCGCAGTGGCAATCGGCCCGGTGAAGTGAGGCACAATGCCGACAAAATGCGTCTCGCAGATTGCTGCGATTTTCATCATCTCGGTAATGCCTCCCACGTTCGGCAGCGTAGCGCGAACGTAGTCGATATCGTGGTTCTCCACCAGCGGATTGAAGTCCCAGCGATTCCCCCATTCCTCGCCCGCGGCGATCGGAACCTTTACTAACTTTCGGAGGCGCGGAAGGTCTTCGCCGAATCCCTCCGCCCGCACAGGATCCTCGACAAACAACGGCGCAAGGCTCTCGATCAGATCGCAACCGCGGATCGCGTCGGACAGATCGAATCGCTGATGAAAATCGATGCAGAAATCGCCGTCTTTTCCGACGCCTTCGCGCGCCTGCACGCACTCCTCGTAAAGCTGATTCAGTTTCTGACGGGTATTGAAAGTGGTATTCGCGGGCGTGTCAGCCGCGCCCATGCGGAAGGCTCGATAACCGGCCGCGATGGTGGCCGCTGCGCGATCCTTCACGCTCATGTCAGGCTTGATGCCAGGGATGATGCCGGCGGTGTTGTAGCATTCACAGTAATTCCGCACCATGCCGCCCAGGATTTCGTGAACCGGCAGCTTCAGCACCTTGCCTTTGATATCCCACAGGGCCAGATCGAGCGCCCCGAGCGCATGTTCCTTTTCACGCCCAGGCGGATAAAAGAACGACCGCGACATGTCCTGCCATAAGCGTTCGATATGCTGCGGGTCCTGCCCGATCAGGCGTCCGGCGCACTGCTTCAGCGCATCCGGAAAACCGCCTTCACCGACACCCGTTATTCCCGCCTCGGTCTCGATAGTCACTACGGTGTCGGCCTGATTGAACAGCGGATTCGGATTGGGTGGCGCGTAAGCCCGTACTCGCGTGATCTTCATCTTGGGCAACGCGGCTTGCAGCTTCGGGAGATGCGCGAACGCATACACACCCGCGGCCATCCATTTCAGAAATAATCGCCTATTCATCGGATCTCCTTCAACAAGCACCGGTCCCCACTCTAAATCTACTTCCGCGACGCGCCTCGACTTAATCTCTTATTCCCGCAATTCCGGCTTGAAATTGACGATATGCGGAACTGGCAAAGACAATCTCACGAAGCCCAGCAAGAAATGCCAACGCCCTAACTTCTGGACTGACAACCTTAACGTCATAGTCCTTCTTGAGGATCAGGCGCCAAGCCAACTGCAGATTGGGCTGGCCGCTCAAAACGATTCTTATGCGACGCGGTGCGAGGAATCCGAGGCTGCGAAAAGCTCGGAGATCGCTCGCCAAGAGAGCGCCCAGGAGAAAGCTATACAACTCCCGCTGACCATACCGCGAATTCCCCTCAAGCAACCGGGTCATGAAGAGCGCGCGTGATAGACCATAGCGCTGGCTGCATCTGACTCCGCTTTCGAAGAAGCTCTTCTGCAGCTCCTGCGACCTCAGATCGCGCAACCGGCTCGCCAGGATCGTCTGCGTTCTTAGGACGTACAGTGCTTCCCCAGAAAGAGTACTGGCCGATCGCACAATTCGACCCCGGGCATCCACCTCGATTGCTTTGGAATGCGACCCCACGTGCAAGAGCAGCCACGGCGCTCCGTGAGTTCGCGGCTGCGCATTCGCCTGAAATCCCACAATCTCAGTCTCCTCACCCCGAATGACATCGCTGTGTGCCACCTCTGATAATTCACATGGGGCTCTACCGATTCGCACTCCGGGCACCAAGAAAAATGGCAGCGGACTCACTCGGGCAAAGCTTTTCATTCGTACATTCTCCGCGAGCTTGCCGACGCCGGCGGGAGCAAGGACATGGGGCACTTCTAGAAGCCCCAATTGTGAAGTCAGCATGCCAGCCGCAAGTACAAACCTCGGAGGCGATGGTGCTCGTCTCGATAGCGAGCAGAAGGTTCCGCGCAGCGTGCTTTCAAGCAGTTCTCGGTCGCCGTGGATCGAGGTCTGCCGAACTCCTACAGGATGCTTGGACTCCCGCAGAATCCTGTCATCCCTCATAAGCCAAACAGTTGTGTTCGTTGTGCCAGTGTCCACTGCGAAATAGGTCAACTTTTTCTCCCATGTAGCGGTCATAGCGAAGTAATGGACGAACGAATACTCTAAACCGGAAACCTGCGAGCGCCGCACCTGATACGTAAATCAAGATGGTCCAGCAAGCTATCAACCTCCGTCTGCTGTCGTGCATTGTGCCCGTTGATTACAAAATCGAGGAAACTCCGCTCAGACTTGGATGCGCCGCCGGGGTACTTGACGCCGATGCGCGTGGAAGGAACGAGTTTCAAGAGGGCACCCATGACATTTTTGACGGTGGCGGAAGTATATCAACACTTCTCAACTGATTAACGCTTATCGGAAATGTGGGTTCCGGTAATCATGCAAGAGGCTGAGTCGCTTATCCTAGGTTCACATGACGAGGTCCCCACTAGCCTTGATTTGCTGTGTCGCGCTCCCTGTCCTCGTTGTGCTCGCTTATGTTCGCTGGATCCCACGATCCACGGCGTCCTGGCAGCAATTGATGTGGGGAGAAGGCATCATCAGGAATCTCATCATCACATCCACCTCCCAGCCCATCCCCTCCCTGTATCACAGTTTGCCGGAACGGGAATGCCCGCAGCGTGGAGTGTGTGCGTCTGCTCGCTCAAGCCGGAGCGAATGTGAAATGCACACGATAACGAGGGGAATACACCGCTACGTTGAAGCTTGGCGCGAATCTGAATGCGCGCAACAAGGACGGTGAAACGCCGATCTTTACGACCGTCGATAATGACGTTAAACTGCTAATCATTGGACATGGGGCTGACCTGACCGTCCGTAACAGCAAGGGCAAGACGGTGATGGAGACCGCCAAAGAAAAAGGGCCTCTTCGACAAGAAGCTCTCCGCAAGACAATTCAAAGTCCGAACGAGCGTAAGTAGTCGCCTGCGAGGGATTGAGGACCCTTCCCACGGTAGACACGCTTCGAGTTGATGTGAATGTGGCGATACGAGCCAGCCGCTACCTCCTTCCATGAAGGCCGGTGAGGGTTCTCTTTCCGAAACACCATATTGCCAACCATTGGGCTCTTCCCATTTGCGTCTATTCATGGCTATAATAGCCACGAAGAAGGAGCAGCCAAATGCGCAGTGTGAATGTGGCGGAACTAAAGAACCGGCTGAGCAAGTACCTTACATTCGCCAAAGGAGGCGAAGAAGTGGTAATCCGAGACCGTAATCTCCCGGTGGCCAAACTAGTTCCGTTTTCGGCGGAAGGTGCCGACGATCAGGAACTCGTGTTGGTTGCGGCGGGGAAACTGCGTCTCCCCAAGGCGCGACTCGATGTAAAGGCGCTCTTGAAGATCCCGACGGGAAGCGTTGCAGGGAACAGGGCGATTCAAGCCGTTCTCGCCGACAGAGAAGAAGAACTGTGAAAAAAACGACCGCGTTCTGGGATGCCAGCGCGCTAGTTCCGTTGTGTGTTCACGAAGCCGCGAGTCGTCACGCTCAGTCCCATCTGAGGAGATTTGCGCCCGCAGTCTGGTGGGGAAGTCTCGTAGAAGTTCACAGTGCTATTTGCCGCCTCCATCGGGATAGGGAGATAACCGATCTCGACAAACAAGGTGCGGTGGCACGACTGCGTTTGCTAAACCGTGGGTGGAGGGAAATTCTTCCCGGCGATCAGGTTCGCGATTTGGCGACGCAGTTGCTAGATAAGCATTCCTTGCGGGCGGCCGATAGCTTGCAACTTGCCGCGTCCTTGGTCTGGTGCGAGCAGCGTCCCTCCAGGAGGAGCTTCATCTGCGGGGACCAGCGATTGGCCAAAGCCGCAGAGTCAGCTGGATTCTCAGTTCTCGAACTTTCAAGAACTGTTCCCTGAACGAATTATCACGGCTGATATTTAGCAGTGCCTGCGCAGACCTTCCGGCAGGAGATGGGTCTTCCATGCTGTGGTCTGGGATGCGTCGATGACAACGTAGAGTTGTGTCCATCTTCCAGCGATCCAGTATTCCTAGGCTCGGGACCAACGACCGCTACACTGATAAGGGCGCGGTCGGTGGTTCAAGTCCACCCAGGCCCACCATCAAAATCAGTAAATGCACGACGATTCATGCTTTTCCCTCATCTGAGGAATTGTCATCAAAACCCATTTTGCCAACTATTTGCCAACTTTTCGGGCAATCAGCGGCCGCTACTTCCAGTGGACTCCCAGGCAGAGTTTCCCTTCCATAGCCTTGGCATCACCAGCTGACATGCGATGGTCGGTCCTGCACTTGACGCATGCGCTTGGCATTCAACGAACGGGACGGATGATTTTGTTCAAGATCATTGCAAACGCCGCACTACTTCCGTGGTGAAAACTCGCCACTGAAGCCGCTAACATTTCGTCCTGCGTAACGAGGTCCCATGAAACCTCATAGCCGGCTTCCCCAGCCAGTTCTCGAATGAACTCACGTTGCGCTCGTCCGTTTCCCTCACGAAAAGGATGCAAAGCGTTGATCTCGCCAAGGTGGTGAGCGGCGTTGGCAGAATCTTAGAATCCTTTCCTCGCAACGATTGCTCGCCGGCGAATTGCTGAAAATAGCTTCTGCAGTTCCGGTCCGATGTGCTCCGGTCGAGCGAAAAAGGAATTACCCTTGGCGATGGGAACCGTGCGGAATTCTCCGGCCCAGGCGAACACATCCTGAAATAGATACCGATGGATATGCCTCAAATGATCTGAATCAAAGGATGCGCGAATTGGGTTTTCGTGCAGCTCAAGGAGTCGTGCGAAGAAATGGTCACTTTCAAATTGGCTCAGGCGGTTTGCATCGCGAATATCGGCAAGGTTGCGGAGGACGGGAGGTATCCGCGTAGAGATAGGGATCACCTTGAATGTTAGCTTCTTCGCTCAATCCCGAGGGTAGAGGCGCCTAACAGCTGCAGTGAGCTGCTTGGCTTTGAGCCGGCCCTCGATGTATTCGTTCGCCAGCGCCTTTACTTCCTTGCTAGGAGCTGGGTCCTCGAGTCGTAGTGTGGCGAGCGCCTCGCGCACACTTCTCTTGCGTTTGGCACGCGAAGAAGCATCGAGGCGTTTACGAGGGACGGTGGTAGTGCTCATCCGGGTCCTCTGTGAATGCCCTTATCTTGCACCAGCCACCATAAGAAACCATGGACGGTCTTTGGGGCTGCCTTCCCGATTCGCCTCGTACTAGTTAGCCTCTAAGGGTCGTAACTCTTCGGATGACTCGATTCCGTATCCCGCCGCCGCCGTTCGTTTGCGGTTTCGATCTTCTGGGTCATCCGCACGTTGATTTCGTCAAAATGCCAAGGACTAAATTCATGAGTGTCAACTCCAACGTCCATGGAAGGCAAAATCTCGCTTTCCGGCAGCCTGCCGTGTGAATGTCCGTAAAGATGCCATGCGCCGTGAGAAGACTGATTCCATACTCTCATCGCATAATGACAAAGGACAATTCGTTGGCCGTTAAGCGATACTTCTGCGAGATCGTTGAGCCAGGAAAACTCCTGAATCAGTTTGCGCGTGTCTTTGTCGTGATTTCCGGGGACCCCAAATATCTTCTTGCAGCGAATTTGCCTTCGAAGCTCGGCAGCTCGCGCTTTCGGCCCCATACAAAAATCCCCAAGGAAGTACAGAATGTCATTCGCTTTTACGCAAGCGTTCAGGCGTTCAATAATCGTATGATTCATCTCCTCAACGGCTTCAAAAGGGCGATTGCAGTACCGAATAATGTTCTTGTGCCCCAGATGAAAATCAGCAGTGAACCAAATGTTTGGCATGAACTTTCTCTTTTGGACGTGGAACTCAGCGCAATCAAATTATCGTAGCCACTTTGGCCGCGCAGCGCTCGCTGATCGATGGAATTGTAGCAATTCCTAATCTGTTTGAAGGCGTGCGCCCGTGGCCGATCAGCGTTTGTCTTATCGCATGCCGCCGCTTGGCTGTTGGCCGGAAGTGGACGGCTTAGGAGTAGATGCCTCATCTATATAGGTGCGCGAAGGCACGATCAGTCTCGGGTTTCAACAGTTGCGTTCAGTTTTTCGCTCCAGCCACTCACGCAAAGCCTTCTCAGTTATCAGCCGGCAACGGCCCACTCGGACTGTAGGCAGGTCTTTATGCTGAATCGCATAATACAGGAACCGAAGAGATAGCCCAGTTACCTCAGCAGCTTGCGCGGTCGATAGGCCACTCGCGGCAGATTGAGGTTCATGTGTCATTCCCTTTCCTGGCCCGAAACGCAACTTCCTTCCCGAGCATCGACGACACGGGCGACATGTCTTTGAGAACATGCTACTAGAATCCTTCGCCAACAAACTGTCTACACCGCACCACGATTCGGATCTGCAACCAAACCGTAATGCTTAAGCACGTTGCCCCTTCCAAAATGATTGGTGCGGGAACGGAAGCGGGAATCGTAATCCAAGCTGTTCGCGCGCTCGGCAAAAAGCGAGTTCACGAAATTCCCGCCATGCCCTCGCAAAACAGCTTTCGCGTCCCGTCAAGAGAGCCGTTAAACGGCTAACACCAGCCGCACCGGCCTGGTCGCAGCCTGTTCTAAATCAAATCAGCGCATAACGCAAACTCATACTCTCAAGAGTCGTTCCCGGAACCCTGGCAATAAGAAAAATTCGTGACGGCACGACCGGTACGCAGCAGAGGTGGACTGCCAATCCTTGGACATCGAGTTGCGCGGCAGCGACGCAGGCTGCGGCCTTCCATCGCTGGAGAAATCAGTTGTGGGTTTTACGAGATACGGCCTAAGGAGCAGGCGGTTTAGGTGCGACTGATGGCGGCGCGAACTTGGCCTCGTCCACGGGAACGTTTTGTTGAACCTGCTCGATCTGGATGACGAATCGGTTGCCAGGGCGCGCCAGGTTCCAGCGGAACGGCACCTTCACGCCATTCGCATCGCGATAATCCGCATAGTCGATTTGTGTTGGGTTACGGCCGAGTGGAGTTTCGGCGTATCGCACCAAGCGCAACAGCAGGCTCGATTCCTTGTCCAAGTACAAACGGAGCGGCGGTTGACCCTCGGTGCGCCCGACAACCATATAAGTCTCATGACCATCGATTTTTTCACCCGCATCGACACTGAATTTCTGGTAGAGCGTCTTCAGGTGCGCCGGCAGGTAAAGATCCGCATCGATCCGTGCGGCGTCATTTTCCGCCGTCGACATCGTATGCACACGGCCGGGAACACCGAGCCAGCCCTGTTTCCCATCGAACGCGGTGATGCTGTCCCCGCCCTGGAGATGCATGATCGAGACGCGCTTATCCGGAGCCTTTGAATAAACATCGACGGAAAAATGCTGGCCGCCGAATGCGGTGAGCGTTCCCTTTTGCACGCGGCTGGTGATTTTCTGGAGCGCAACGGCCCCGCCGATGGCGGCGAGATATTTATCGAGAAGCTGGTCCGCAGCCGGCAACGAGGTTTTTGCCGCGTCGGGTTTTTTCCCTTCGCCGCCTGCTGCCCGGGGTTCTTCGTCTGTGATGATGGGTGTGGCCACAGGATCCGTCGAACCGCGGTGGCAAGAGTAGCAGGTTACCTCGCGGTGACCCTCGAAGTTGTTTTTATTGATCGCCATCATCATTTCGATCATCTTGCGCGCCGTGACTTTGGGCTTCTTGTCGTCCTTTTCGTTCGCATGCGCAACGTGGCAGAACTCGCATTCGACGCCGAGAGAAGCAGCAATGAACTGCATCGAGGGGATGACTTGGTCGGCCGGGATTCCCTTGAGAGCTTGAATATTCTTGAATTCTTCTTCCGCGAGTTTGGGTCCTGTTGGGGCCGCGGAAGGGGACTGTGCCCATGCCCCGGCAATGGCCAGCAAGAGGCACAGTGATGTTCCCCAAACTGCAACCCAGATATTCTGACGATTTCCGTTCATAGATTCGACCCTCGCAGGTGATGTGACGAAAGTACGCGTGGCGCGGTTACAAAAACTCTTGAGTCCTCCGGAATTGAGGGCAAGATCAGGCGCTGATTTCGCCGCGCTTGGCAAGCGCAGTAATACGGTCAGCGGCGCGGAAGGCGAGCGCTTCGATGGTCATGGTGGGCTGGCCGCGGCCGGAAGTCACCAGGCTGCTGCCATCGCAAAGAAAGAGGTTCTTGACGTCATGGGCGCGGTGATCCGAATTGATCACCGACGTCTTCGGATCGTTTCCCATACGGCAGCTGCCGAGAAGATGCACGGCGAACTGCTGCTCCCTCGCCGGGAAACTCCACTTTTTGTGCGCACCGGCGGCGTCAAAAAGTTCGTGAGCGCGTGCGAACATCCAATTCCCGAGCTTCAAATCATCAGGATGATCTTTGTAGGTCAGGCGGAGCGCAGGCAGACCCCAGGCATCTTTCAGATCCGGATCGAGCGAAAAACTGTTGTTCTCGACAGGCAGGGATGTACCATGGCAGAAGATTTCCATGGTGCGGTTGAAATCGTGCGCGAGGGCGGCCTTGAAGTCCTGGCCCCAGCGTGGCACCCCGGGGGGCAGACCTCCGAAAGCAAAACTGATGGGCGTGAAATCGAAGCGAGCATCAAGCCCGCCCCCTCCATAGAAGCCGACTTTTTGTGGATCGAGCTCATAGAAATCGTGCAGCACGCGGCTGACGGCGAAGCCCTTGTAATCGTTGAGCGGATTCTCGAACTGACCGGTGACCACGCCACCACTGTTGAGCATCAAGTATTTTCCGACGATGCCGCTGGAGTTCGCGAGACCGTTGGGAAATTGTTTGTTGGCAGAGAGCAATAGCAAGCGTGGGGTCTCGGCACCGTTGGCACAGACCACCACAGCCTTGGCCTTCTGCAGATGCGTGTTGTGCTTCTCATCGAAGTAAACGGCCCCGGTCGCGCGGCTATTTGCGTCCGCCTCGATGCGATGCACGTAGGAGTTAGGACGAATTTCGCAGCGGCCGGTGCGCTCCGCCATTCGAATGGCGGTGGCGAGTGAACTGGATTTGGCGCCGACTTCGCAGCCGAAACCAAGACAGAAGCCGCAATTGACGCAAGCGCTTCGTCCAGCACGCGGTTGAGAAAGAATGGCCATGGGCGCGGGGAAAGGATGCCAGCCCAGCTTCCGCGCGGCCCGCTCGAAAATTACGCCCGAAGACTTCACCGGCAGCGGCGGCATTGGATAAGGCTTCGACCGCGGGGGGTCAAAGGGACTGGCGCCCGCCAGGCCAGAAACGCCGATTTCCCATTCCACTTTCGTATAGTACGGTTCGAGATCTGCGTACGTAATCGGCCAATCCATGAGCCCGGTGCCGGCAACCGGGCCGACTTTGCTGCGCTCGATGAAATCGATTTCGTGAAAACGCCAGAAATTCGCCGTGAAGTGCACACTGGTGCCGCCGACGCATCGCCCATAAACCAGGGCGCGCTGCGGCTTGGCTTTTTCGTCGGGCGTCTTGCGGAACGTATTCGGCTGAAGTTTCGGATGGTTGGTGAGCTTGTCCTGGGCCAGGATTTCGATTTCGTTGTGGGTAAAATCGGCTTCCGTCAGGTAAGGGCCCTGCTCCAAGACAACCACGCGAAAACCGTTGGTCGAAAGCTCCTTGGCGAGGATGCCGCCGGCCGCCCCAGAGCCCACGATGACAAAGTCCACTTCGTCGGAAGTCTTGTAGTGGGGCTGGTCGACCGTCATTTCTTCTCCGCTTCCTTCGCCACGGGTTGCCAGCCGGAATAGTCTTTGTCGTAGTACCCGAACGGGGCCTGAAACATATGTTCACGCTCGCGGCCAATGACTTTCCACCCGACCCCATCGTGATTGCCTCCGTATTCGGGGTCGATCAGGAATCCCGCGATGGTATGCTGGCGGAGCGTCTCAAAAAAACTCTGAGCACCCGGCCGCGCCCGGAATGCCCGCCGGGGAGCATCGGACTGTTCATCGAAGGAATGCAAAACCGCGTCCTGCTGTTCCGTCGCCAAGCTGGAGAATTTGGAGCCACCGGGGAACATCTCACGCAACCTGGCCTGCAATTCAGGCAGACCTTCGCGGTACGTTTTTTGGTCGTCGACGGCAAAGGTGGCCAGGCCACGATCGATGAAATACACGACGCCGGCTTCGCGCGCCCCCGGAGTGTCGTCCGTCGGAATAATGCGCGCGGTGATGGCCTCGATCTCCGCCGCCTCCTCTGGAGTGAAAAATTCATATTTTGGCGGCGGCGTAGCTCTGGCAGCGTTATGGGCGTGTGTTGCGGCGGACAGGAGGGCTGGCCAATTCGTCGTAACCCACGCGGCGCCGAGACTTGTTCCTGCTCGCAGTAGAAAATTGCGGCGTTTGAGCTCAATCATAGTTATTGGTCGAAATTCGCAGACTTGCCGACTGTAGGATGAAGCCGATTCTTCGTCAAGAACATTTGACGCACATAGGCGATTTAGAATTTCTATCAATCCCGGCATCAGGGGAAGGAGCGTTGGCAGGCGGAGCCGGCTGGTATAGGATGCGCCGCATTCGGAATTCACTTTCGATTTCGCGAATCCGCCGTGATTCTGAGACACTATTAGCGGCTTATGGCTACGCTAACGGGGGCAATTGGAACCGGCAGCAAATGGCTGCTTGACAGAATAGTTGGCGGCATCGCCGCTACCGGAATCAATCCCAATCTGCTGACATTTCTTGGACTGGTTGTGAATTTTGGCGCGGCAGCTTTTTTTGCCGTTGGCAGTTTCTTCACCGGCGCGCTGACCATTTTCTTTGCCGGTTTCCTTGACATGCTGGATGGGCAGGTCGCACGTCGGCAGAACCGCGTCACTGCCTTCGGCGCATTCTACGATTCGACTCTCGACCGCTATGCGGACATGGCCCTCTACATGGGCCTCTTGGTCTACTATTCCGTCAGCGGCAGGACTCCCTATGTCGTGCTGTCGGCGGTCGCTACAGCCGGCTCCGTCATGGTGAGTTACGCGCGCGCCCGCGCAGAGTCCCTCATTCCCTTATGTAAAGTCGGCTTTATGGAGCGCCCCGAGCGCCTTGTGCTGCTCATCATCGGCGGGCTGGTCAATCGCATGGGTCCGGTTCTGTGGGTAATTGCCGTGGTTTCCACGATCACCGTCATCCACCGCATCTATTACACCTGGCAGGAAACCAGGGCCGGCCGTGTCCTTCCCGGAATCAAGCTTTCGCTTTAGCCCGCATCTCTTGGCCGTCTCTTCCCTGGCCTGCCCCTTACCCCATTCTCAACTAAGCGGGGCGCAGCGTGGAGTCATGCGCTGGCCATTCGCCTTTGGTATGGGCGGGGCACCATCACCCCGTAGACGACTCTTGCGTACGCCAATTTGAAACGCCGATTCGGGTATCCGACAGCAGACCGGATGGGGCCATAAGTAGTCATACACATAAGATGCCAATACGTCAGGGACCCTCCAGTCAAGCAGGCCCTCTTTGTCCCGTCACGCGTCACCATCTCCGAGTGGCCTGCCTTGCCCCACTATGCCTGTGCTCCCCCTCGAGGCCTCTTCCAACGGTGCTGCCACGATCGCGCGAACGCGTTCGCGCAGTGCCGGCACATCTTCTTTTGTGAGCCCCTTGGTCTCTATGGTGTCATGAAGATGAACCGTAATCTTCACCGGCCAGAGCATCCAGTGGCCCGTCCGGTGATGGCGGAAGGATCCCACGAGACTGACAGGCACGATGGGAATGCCGAGCTGCTGCGCCATGCGGAACCCGCCGTCTTGAAATTGATCCACTCGCCCGTCGCGAGTCCGCTTGGCCTCCGGAAAAATGATCAGGCTCGTGCCGCCGTTGATGGCGTCCTGTGTCATGCGCCACATGCGCTTCAAGTCTGACGGACGACGGACATCCGGAACGGGGACGTTGCCGAAGCGCTTCATCAGCCAGCCGTACGCCGGAATCTTGAAGTGGGATTCCAGCTCCCATCCGCGTACAAACTGCGGGATGGCGCAGTACAGCATGAAAGGATCGAACAGATTGACGTGGTTGGCCATGAAAAAGGACGTCCGCTGGGCATCGAAACCGCCGGAGCGGCGGGCCTGGACTTGCGCGCCGGAAAGAAATGCGATGCGCCGGCAGAAACTGCGCTGCAACCAATCATGCTCGCGAGGATCCAGAAAGATGCCGAGAAAGATCAGCAGCGGCACAACAAGAAAGAAATGCAAACCGCTGAAGATCCACAGGATCGCGCTGCGTACCACCAACCAGGCCCGTTTCATATACAGATGTCCACGGCGGCGGGAAGAATGTCGAGTGCCCGGCACTCCAGTGTCAGCACTTCACCATCGATCATGATATCCACCGGTGCGGTCCCCTTGAATTCGACGTGACGCACTGCGCGGCGCGAAGCGAGCGGATGATTGACATGAGTGCCGTCGTAAAGACGCGGCAATGTGCGGAGCAATCCCAGCCGGCCGATCGGGCCCCAGCGGACAAATTCAATGAGCCCGTCGGTAGGATCCGCGTGCGGCGCAATCAGCATCGTGCCACCCGTGTACTTGCTATTGTTGAAGGTCAGGAAAAGAGCGCGCCGCTCATCCCACTCCCGATCGTCATCGCAGCGCAAAGCCAAAGAGCGCGAGCGCAACTGCACCACGCGCACGAAAACACCGAGCAAATAGCCGAGATCGCCAAACGGCTTGAACATTCGATTGGTCAAAGCAGCGACATCAGCGGTAAAGCCAACGCTCAGGAGATTGAAGGAATAGATTTCGCCGGTGGCGTGTGTCAGGCGCAAAAGGTCAACGGTGCGACTGCGACCCTGGAGAAGCGCCTGCATCGAAGCCGCGGCTCCGTCCTTTGTAAAGTCGCGCAAGAAAGAATTGCCGGTGCCAAGCGGCAGGAATCCCAGGGTGATGCGTTGAACCGCGGAGCGTCCCGCAAAAACACCATTGAGGATTTCGTGAGCCGTGCCATCTCCACCGACTGCAAGAAAACGCCGGTAACCCTGATCGTAGGCCTCGCGGGCAAGTTGCAAAGCGTGGCCTGGACACGTCGAAGCGATGACGTCGACTTTCAGCCCTTTCTCGCGTAAACGCGCGAGGGCAGGCCCGGCGAGCTTCGCTGAGCGGCCGCCACCGGCGGCGGGGTTGACGATGGCGAAAAAACGATCCATTTGAAGAATGAGTCCGAAATTCTAACTTCCGATCCTCACAATCATTTCCAAACCGGTTTCATAAGGGCAGAATCGCAGCCGCGCTGTCCAACTTCGCGAGACGTTCCGCCAGTACATTGCGTTTGATCTTTACAGAAGCCGTCCGGGGAAAGTCCTCGTCCAGCAGAACAACCCCGTGGATACGCTTGTAGTTTAGCAGGCGATTGTTGCGCGCGTTGATGTCCCGCAGGAGTTTGTCGCCGTACTGCTGTCCCGGCTCGAGGTGGAGCACCAGCACAAGTTTTTCGCCGACCATCGAACGTTTGGGCCAAATGTAATTGGCGGCGAAAACGCAAAATTCTTTTACAGAAAGACTCTCGAAAGCAGTTTCGATGTCCTCAGGATAGATATTCTTCCCTTCCTCAGTGACGATCATGTTTTTCTTGCGGCCCGTGAGCTGCAGGTGGCCTGTCTCGTCGAAGCGGCCAAGGTCGCCGGTCAGGAGCCAACCATCGACGATAGTTTCCGCCGTGAGTTCAGGGTCATTCAAGTAGCCCGCCATGACCGTCTTGCTGCGAACAGAGACTTCGCCAACGCCGTCGGCAGACGGATCCACGATGCGCACTTCCATCCCGGGCAGCGGCTTGCCAACGGTGTCTGCGCGAAATGGTTTCATATCGTTGACGGTGATCGCCGTGCCCGCTTCCGTGAGGCCGTATCCGTTGGCGACGGGAATCCCCAAATCGTAGAAAAATTGTAGCGTCTGCGGTTCTGCGAAGGCGCCACCGACAATGATGGCGCGAAGCTCTCCGCCAAACGCCTCATGCACTTGCCTGAGCAGCCGGCGACTGACGCCAAGACGAGGCCGGCTCTTGGTGAGCATTTTGTTGATGCCCACGAGCACATTGAAGATTTTCCGTTGGCCCGGTGGCAGCGATTCGAAGCGCGCCTGCAGGCCTTTCTGCAGGTTTTTCAAAACGAGCGGAACGAGACTCACATAAGTGATTTTGTATTTCGGAAATGCCTCGCGCACATGTTCGGGACGCAGTGTGCGCAAATGCACGACCGTTGCGCCGCAGGTGAAGGGTCCGAAAAAACCGACCATGAAATCAATGGCATGGTTTGTTGGCAAAATACTGAGGTAGCGCACGCCGGGCCAGAACGGATAGATCGATGTGAGTGCGATGCACTGTTCCAGATAGTTTTCGTGCGTCATCATGCAACCCTTCGGGCGGCCGCCTGTCCCGGAGGAGTAGACAATGCAGGCCACTTCCTGACGCTTCCGCGCGATGAAGATGGGTTCGCCTGCCCCGCGGCACTCTTCCCACCGCCGCGCACCGGCGAGTTCGGCGTTG
>Ga0209158_1001394_pt1 | contig 16227 bp, 12 predicted proteins | sample GraSoiAngelo_140_FD_185897 | JGI IMG/M metagenome (GOLD analysis project Ga0209158, IMG submission 185897) | Grasslands soil microbial communities from the Angelo Coastal Reserve, California, USA - 14_0929_12_30cm (SPAdes) (version 2) | ecosystem: Environmental > Terrestrial > Soil > Grasslands ...
GGGAACCGGTCGGCGCGGCTGTTGCCATCGTTGTTGAGGTCAAAGGCCGCCAAGCCGGAGTAGGGTTGGCCTTTCTGTGCGGTGAAAATTCCGCTGAGCTCCCATCCGCCCAGAATGGCCTTGGACAGGGTTGGTAGGCTCTTCGCATAATTGCTCAGATCCCATACGCCGCTCACCACAAAGCGATGGCGCTGATCGTTTTGGCTTAGCCCGCGATCATCGTGCGGGTTGGTGGGGTACTGCGCCAGTTTAGCGTCGTCGGAGCCGCCCGGTACGACGGCGGTCGCATCCGGATTATCATCCAGCGCCTTACCGAAGGTGTAGGAGGCCGCGAATTGGAAATTGTGCGAGAAGCGTTTGTTCAACTGGAGGATGAGGCCGTGGTAGATCGAGCTGGAACTCGACTCGAACTGCGCGATCCGGTCGAAGGCTGCGATCGGCCGAGGAGGCCTGACGTAGCGCTGGAAGCTGACCACGCTCGCCGCATCGTTGTTGACGGCGACGGTCGAGGTGATGGTCGCCGGATTCAGGTTAATATCGCGGGTGCGCTGTACGTGTGTGCCCTTCACTCCCAGATAGCTCACGGTCAATGCGAGGTCCTTTGCCAGTTCGTACTCCAGTCCGAAGCTGGCCTGCTGCACCTGCGGTTGCACATAGCCCGGCGAAAATATGAAGATGATGGGCGGATTCGAGGATCCACCCGAGGGCGGTGCGCAGGAGGGTGATGCACCGGAGGAATCCGGTGCGCCGCAGATATTGTTCGGGTATTGCGGGATGGCTGAACCGGAGAAGTTCAGCGTAAGCACGTTCAGGCCGTTGTTCGAATGCGCAGTGCCCACCATGATGGAGGGAGTGCGGCCGTAGAAGATCCCATAGCCGCCGCGGACAACGAGGCGGTTGCTGGCAAGTGGCGTCCAGGCAAACCCGAAGCGGGGACCGAAATCCTTGTGGTCGTTGTGAATTCGGCCGGTATCGAGCCCCGCCGCCAGCGCCGCCGGGTTCTGGCCCGTCGGCTGGGCCATCAGTTGGGTGTCGTAGCGCAGACCGAAAGTCAGGGTCAAGTTGTTGCGCGCGCGCCATTCGTCCTGGACGAACTCCGAGTGCTCCAGAATATTCGGGCTGGTAGTCGGCCCCGTTGTTCCCGTGCCGGCGAAGGCCTGTAGATAGGAGACATCGCCTGGCACCCTCTGGGCCATTCCGGCCAGGCTGCGGCCGAAGCTCTCCAGGCTGTTGAACGTATAGTTGCCGGAGAAGTTGCCGGGGAAGAAGTTTGCGATGCGATCTACGATGAGGTCCGCGCCAAACTTCAGGGCGTGGCGGCCGCGCACCCAGGAAAGAGTATCGGACCACTGGCCGCGCTTGATATTGGTGAAGCGAGGGCTGAAGAAGTTTCGTCCCACCACCAGCACCGTGCCGCCCTGCCGGACGGTGGCCTCGGGATTGGGGCTGTTGGCCTGGCCAGGCTCGTCGTCGCGTAGGTAGGTTGAGCGCGCCACGTTGATCAGCGATGCGCTAAGCGTCGTTGTCAGGGAAATGGTTACTGTGTCTGTGCTCACGAGCGAGGCCCCCGTGTGTTCGAGAGAGTTTTGCGTGCCGCCATTCTCAAAGTTGCCGCCAGTGAAGCGCTGGCTGTTGATCCGCCCGGTCAGCAGGTTTCGCGCGGTAATGTGCCAGTCGATCTTGCCGAGGTAGACGTCTTGGTTCTGCAGGCGGGTCCAGGGAGCGGCGCGGGGCGTGAGGTAGTCCAAGGCGCGCTGCTGGTGGGGCCCAATATTCGGGTCGCTCGAGACAGTGAAGGGGGTGGGCAAATTCAAGAAGGTGAAGTTCGGCAGCGTGTTGCGTTGGCCATCGTAGTCGAAGAGGAAAAAGAGCTTGTCCTTCACGACGGGGCCGCCCACATTCCCCCCGAACTGGTTGAAGTGCAGAGGTGACTTCTGTTGGCCGCGGCTCTTGTTAATGATGTCGTTGGCATTGAGTGACGTGTCCCGATAGAACTCAAACGCCGTGCCATGGAAGTTGTTACTCCCGGATTTGGTCACCACATTGATCACAGCACCGCCGGCGTGCCCCATCTCGGCCGTATACGCGTTTGAGTTCACCTGGAACTCCTCTACGGCGTCCTGGCTGAATTGGTAGGGTGCGCGGCCCGAGCCGGTCCGTCCTGTCGTCTGCCCAAAAAACGTGTTGTTATTGTCCGAGCCGTCCACGACCAGCGAATTGAGGGTGCCGCGCATGCCGGCGAAACTGAGGTCGCCATCGCGCCGGTCCAGAGTCACACCCGGCGTCAGCAGCACAAAGTTGATAAAGTTCCGGCCAAGCACAGGCAGGTTGGCAACGGCCTTGTCGTTGACTGTAGCGCTCACGCTCGTCCGGGTGGTTTCCACCACCGGGACCTCCGCCGTCACGACCACCGAAGATTGCTGCGTCGCAACAGGCAGCCCTAGGCTCAAGTTGAGTTTGGCGCCGACGGTTAGTTCGATGTCTTTTTGGGTGAAGGTCGCGAAACCCGACTTTTCGGCGGTCAACTGATAAGTCCCGACCGGAACCACTGGGAAGCGAAACAATCCGTACTCATCGCTACTAGCGGTAAACGTGGCGCCCGTCGCCATATTCTTCAGGGTGAGGGACGCACCGGGAACCGCACCACCCTTCTGATCTAAGATCGTCCCTTCGATCGAGCCCTGGTTTCCTACCTGACCCCAGACGGATAGGGTCAGTGCCAGCACAACCAGACAAATTCGTGCCATTGTGAAGAAATGCTTGGTCCGCATGTCCCTCTCCCTCGAACCCAAATTTGAGCGTACCGGACGCTGCCCCGGGATGAATAGTGCGGCAATTCTAGTGGAAACAGAGCTGGATGGCAAGCAGAGTCGATTCAGTACAATGCGAGTATCCCATTACACGGTGCTAGCATCGCTCGCGAACATCGGACGAATCTCTCACGTCTTAGAAATCCTCATGGCGGCGTGCCTGCTTACCCAGGGCGAACGTGTGCCGTCCAACCGTGGGGAGGCTGGAGGGACTGTTAATCTGACGCACACTGCGGAACAGGCTTGCCCTTTTTGAGAGTCCCCCAGTTGTTGTAAACTTTGTGGGATGGCTGAATTCGTCTGCAAGGTAGCGGATTCCAGCGGGAAGGTCTTCTCGCAAGTGGAAGCGGCCCAGTCGGTCGCCGAGGCACAACAGAAGCTCGCAGACCGGGGCCTGTTTGTTTACTCGGTTCGCCCGCGCGGGGGGATAGTCTCTGCACTCTCGCCCCAACGACGCGACCGCGCTGTGGGTGGCTCCGATTTCCTGATTTTCAACCAACAATTCAACACTCTGATTAAGGCCGGCCTGCCCATTCTGAAGGCGCTTGACCTGCTCGCAGAGCGGGCCGCATCGCCCCGGCTGCGCCCGGTGCTGGCCGACGTGCGCCAGTTGGTACGCGAAGGCACCGCCCTTTCGGAAGCACTCGAGAAGCGCGGTGTGTTTCCGAAAGTCTATACCACGTCGGTGCTGGCGGGGGAGAAGAGCGGCAACCTGACTGGCGTGCTGGACTACTACATTGCCTACCAGCGGGTCACCAGCGGCGTGCGCAAGCGGCTGCTGGCCACGCTGGTTTACCCGGCTATTCTGGTGACGGTGGCGACGGGGATCGTTACCTACATCGTGAGCTACGTCATCCCGCAGTTCGCACGGCTCTATTCGGAACTCAACATCGAGCTGCCGCTTGCGACGCGCTTGCTGATTACCCTCACTGTCGGATTTCGCGGCTACATCCTTGCCGCGGTGGCACTGCTGGTCATCGCCGCCGTCTCCGCCTACTTATGGTCGCGCACTCGAGAGGGCGGCGTGGCGCTGGACCGGGTGAAGCTTCGCGTGCCGATTCTGGGTGAGACCTGGATCAAATTCCAGGTGGCGCAGTTCGCGCGCACCCTTGGCACGCTGCAAGCTGGCGGCACGCCGCTGGTCAACGCGCTGCAGACCGCGGCGGAGGCTGTGAGCAGCCGGCTGATCTCGGAGTCCATTGCCCGGGCGGCGCAATTGGTGCGCGAAGGGCAGTCGTTGCACGCAGGCCTGGCGGCATCGGGCTTGGTGCCCGAACTCGCGTTAGAGATGATCGAAGTCGGCGAGGCCAGCGGCGCGCTGGCCCCCATGCTTGGCAGCGTGGCCGAATTCTATGAGGAGGAGGTCAATCTGCGCCTTTCTGCTTTGGTCGCAGTGGTCGAACCATTGATTTTGGTGTTGATGGGCTGTGTGGTAGCCTTCATCCTGATATCGCTCTACTTGCCCATCTTCAGCTTTTCGCTCTCGACCGCGCCGAAATAGCGAGTCATGGGAACCACTGAACACAACCTGAGCCCGCCAACCCAGTTGGATGACCAGCAGGAACGGGAGCGCACGCGCCGGCTGGCCGAGCGCTACCGTTGTGCCTTTGTGGACCTGCGCGAGCAGCGGATCGACCCGGAACTCTTCCGCAACATCCCGGCCGACCTGATGTTTCGCTTCAACTTTGTGCCGCTCGAGGCGCACAACAATGCCTTGGTGGTGGCCGTGGCCGACCCCAGCCAGGTGCTGCTGAGCGATGAGCTGCAGTTGCTGCTGGGGAGAAAGCTAATCATCAAGGTCGCTACCGCGACGCAGATCGGCGACCTGCTCAAGCGCACGGAGCAGTCGCAGCGCGTCCTCGAGCAGGCCACCGAGGCTTTCACCCTCCAAGTGGTGCAGGAGGAGGAGGAAAGCGAAGAGACGATTTCCGGCGACCGGCTGACTGGCGACTCCGCCGTCAGCCCGGTGGTCCGCCTGGTGGACACGGTGATCTTCACCGCGCTCGAACGCCGTGCCAGCGACATTCACATCGAGGCGCGCGACATCGAGGTCGTCGTCAAATACCGCATTGACGGCGTCTTGCAATACGCCATGCCCCCCATCGCCAAGGAGTGGCATTCCACCATCCTCTCCCGCATCAAAGTGATGAGCGAGCTCGATATCGCCGAGCGCCGCGTGCCTCAGGACGGCCGCTTCCGCGTCCGTTACAAAGGACGCTTTGTGGACTTCCGCGTATCCATCATGCCCTCCATTCACGGCGAGGACGCCGTGCTGCGCGTGCTGGACAAGGAAACCCTCTCCGAGAAGTTCCAAAATCTGAGCCTCGACGTCGTCGGCTTCGCGGATGAAGACGTGCGCAAGCTCCGCCGCTACATTCGCGAGCCCTACGGCATGGTGTTGGTCACCGGGCCCACCGGCTCCGGGAAAACCACCACGCTTTACGCCGCGATCAACGAGATCAAGACCGATGAGGACAAGATCATCACCATTGAAGATCCGGTCGAATACCAGGTCCGCGGCATCACCCAGATTCCCGTGAATGAAAAGAAAGGCCTGACTTTCGCGCGCGGCCTGCGCTCCATTTTGCGCCACGACCCGGACAAGATCATGGTGGGCGAGATCCGCGACCAGGAGACCGCGCAGATCGCCATCCAATCCGCTCTGACCGGGCACTTGGTCTTCACCACGGTCCACGCCAACAACGTCACCGACGTAATTGGCCGGTTCATCAATATGGGCGTGGAGCCGTATAACTTTGTCTCTGCGCTCAACTGTATCCTTGCGCAGCGGCTGGTCCGCGTGGTCTGCGAAAACTGCAAGAAGCAAGTCCGCTACTCCCCCGCCGTGCTCAAGGAATCCGGTTTGGACCCCAAAGAGTGGGCGGGAGTGACATTTGCCGAGGGCCCCGGCTGCCTGGAATGTTCCGGCACCGGTTATCACGGCCGGGTGGCTTTATCCGAACTGTTGGATCTCTCTGACCGCATCCGCGAGATGATCATCGACCGCCGGCCGACCTCGGAGATTAAGCGCGCGGCCCGGGAGGAGGGCATGACCTTTCTCCGCGAAGCGGGCATCGCCAAAGTTCGCGCCGGCATCACCACGTTGCGCGAGATCAATAAGGTGACCTTCATTGAGTAGCGCAAGCGGCGTACGCCAGGGCATTTATCAGAGCAGGTTGGCGCGCCGCATCGCCCGTTGGCTTGATGCCTTGCCCCATCCCGTGCTGGCCTGCGAGATCGCTCCCGGCTACGTGGCGGCGGCGCGGTGGGCGCGCAGGGGCACGGGCCTGGATGGCTTCGCGGTCGAGTCGCTGCCGGACGGTGCCATCGTGCCATCCGCGGTGGAAACCAACCTCACGGATGCCGCTGCGGTGAAGGCGGCAGTGGGCCGGGCTTTTGCCCGCCTACACGCCAAAGGCCAGGAACTGGCCCTGCTGATCCCAGACACGGTCATCCGCGTTTTCGTGCTGCACTTCGACTCCTTTCCGCGCGCGGCCAGCGAGGCCATCCCCATGCTGCGGTGGAAGCTGAAGAAGAGCGTGCCCTTTGAGCCCGAAGAGACGCTGGTGTCCTACATGCGCCAGGCGCCGCGCGAGGAAGGAGTGGATATCGTTACCGGCCTGGCGCGGATGCGGATCGTGCGCGAGTACGAAATGCTGGTGGAATCAGCCGGCATGTCGCCTGCCGTGGTGATGAGTTCGACGCTGGCCGCGCTGGCGCTGCTCGACGATCGCCGGGCTACCATGCTGGCACGAGTATCCGGCTCGACGCTGACTACCGCGATCGTTCGCGACGGCGTCCTATGCGGCTATCGGTGCACCGAGCTGGCCTCCGATTGGCCGCGTCTAACTCCTCAGGCGCTTCTAGATGAAATCTATCCGGTGGCGGCCTATTACCAGGATACCTGGCGCGAGGGTATCCAAGCCGTTCGCTTGGCGGGCCTGGCCGAGCGAACCGAGGAATTTCGGCGCCCCCTGGAGTCCGAGCTCCGCTGCCCGGTGGCCGGCCTGTTGACCACTGCGTCGAGTGAGGGGCGTATCCCGAGCCCGGTGCGGCCGCTGGCGGAGCGTCAACTTGAGGCTTTGATCGGCTGGTCGATGAATCGGGGTGGTTGAGGTACTATTGCAGTACGGAGCTGTACCGAAGATTAAGGAGCGGAGATGAAGGTTCGTCTGAATCTTGCCACCGCGCCGCTGGAAACCCACCGGCGGTTCGCTGCGGGCGCAGCGCTGGTCGGCAGCATCGCCGTCTTTGCGCTCGTGTGGCTCTCCTGGCACGCCTACAAGGCTCGCCTGGCGGACAGTGAGTTGCGCGCGGAACGCGTGCAACTGGAGCAGAGGATGGACACTCTCCGCCGGGAACGCCGGGACCTGGAACAGTTCTTCAACCGCCCGGACGTCCTCAAGGTGCGCGACCGCGGCAGTTTCCTCAACGGTCTGATCGAACAGCGCAGCTTCCCCTGGACAAAGATTTTTATGGACCTGGAGCGCATTCTTCCCGCTGGTGTGCGCGTGGTCAGCATCGGGCCGAAGATGAACTCTGGCCGCGTCGAGGTGAAGCTGGTCATTGGTGCCACCAGTGACGAAGCCAAGCTCAATTTCCTGCGTGCCCTGGAAACTTCGAAAGAGTTTTCCCGCATCCAATTGCTGGGTGAAACGCGCCCGAGCCAGCCGGAGCAAGCCGGCCGGGTAGTACTGGAGTTGGTGGCCTGGTACGCCACAACCTAAAATGAGCAACGCAAAAAAGCATATCGCCTTGATCCGCTGGGCGCTGGGCGTCATCCTAGCCATCGATGTGGGGCTGGTCATCCTCAATTTGCGGGGCCCGGGCTCCCCGCAACAGCTGCGGGCTGAGAATAACCGGTTCCGCGCCCAGCTTTCCCTTCTCGAGGCGGATGTCAAGCGCGGGAAGTCCATCCAGCGGGACATGGACAAGGTGCAAGGCGACTGCGACCGGTTTTTTGCGGAAGAGTTGCGCCCCGCCACGCGCGGTTATTCCGCCATCGAGGCGGACCTCGGGGCCATCTCCAGCAAAGCCGGCTTGCGCACCGACGCGGTGACCTTCCGCCAGCGGGACATCAGCGGCCGCGGCGTGGTGGAGATCGAAGTGGCCGCTGCGGTAGAAGGCGACTACGCGAACGTGATCAACTTTATTAACGGCCTGGAACGTTCGAACAATTTTTATGTGTTGGACGGCCTCTCCCTAGCGTCCAGCACAGCCGGCAACCTAAGACTTAATTTGCAACTCCGGACCTATTTCCGGTCTTGATGATGGCGCGCCGAACCCAAATCGTTTTTCTCGGGGTGCTTGCGGTGGTGCTCATCGGGGTCCTGTACTTTCAACTTCGCCGGCCATCGGCCGGCAACAGCACGCTTGCGGCTGAGTTCAAGGTCGATCCGCTGCCGGTCGAGAATCCATTGCTGCGGAGGGATCTGCTGAACCGCATCCGCAGATTCGAGTACTCAGGTCGCCACCGCAATATCTTTACCGGGGAGGTTCCGCCAGAGGAGCAGCCGCGGCAGGAGGCGCCGCCGGTCGTGCAGGATACCGGTCCCCCAGCACCGCCGCCGGTTGTCGTTCCGGCCAAATTCTTTGGCTATGTTGCCGACTCGCGAACTGGCTTTCGCCGCGCTTTCTTTTCCGATGGCGAGGAGGTGTACATCCTCGCGGAAGGCGAAGTCCTGTTGAGCCGATTCCGCCTGCTGCGGATCACCAACACCACCGCCGACATGGAGGAGATTTCCTCCGGACGGCGCACCACGCTTGTGCTCGAAGAGTCGGGGCAGCCGCCCTCAGCATGAAGCTCATCCACGCATCACCGCAAACCACTCGCAGCCAAGCAGGCTACGCCCTGCTGATGGTGATTTTCCTGGCCTCCATCCTGCTGATTGCACTGTCCGTGGCTGCGCCCAACCTGCTGACTCAGGGCAAGCGCGACAAAGAGGAGGAGTTGATCTGGCGCGGCGAGCAGTATGCGCGCGCCGTGCGTCTCTACTACCGCAAATTCGGCCGCTTCCCCCAGGCGCTCGAGGACCTCACCCAAGCAAAGAACCAAATCCGCTTCATGCGCAAGGCATACAAGGACCCGATGAACGCCGAAGATGGGAGCTGGCGGCTGATCTACGTCAGCCCCTCCGGGCAGCTCATCGGCAGCGTCCGGCAACGCAGTTTGCTGATTGGTCTGGGAGATAAACCTGCAAGACGTCGGCGTGGTCGGCGGGAGGTCCCAACCGGGGACGATACGCAAGAAGAGGATCAGCCTATATCGGCGATGCCCTCTCAGACTCCGGCAAAACCCACGGCTGGGGGCGACGACCTCACTGGCAAGGTTCTCGGCGGGAACATCATCGGCGTTGGCAGCAAGGTGGACAAGACCTCTATCCGCGCCTACGAGGGCTCCACGACCTATCGCGAGTGGGAATTTCTTTTTGACCCCGCAAAAGATGTCGCAGGTGTAGGGGCCCGGCCCGGCGCTCCTGTGGGAACGCCCGCCGGCGGTGAGACCAATCCGCCCGGCGGCCGTCAGACCAATCCGCCGTTCCCGCCACCGCCACCTCCTCTCCCGCAATAGAACTTTGCCTCACCCCAGATCGGAAGCCCTTCGCGCACCATCTTCTCTACTTCCCACCTTCCGCCACGATTCAATCCGCAGACGCACGCCCCAGGCCGCTGATTGCCCAGGCAACACACCTGGTGGGCGGGCACAGGCACTCGGGCATGCGGATGGGCGCAAGGCGGAGTGTCCGGGGTTTTCGATCGATCGGCCAAGCTCGGGGGTAAGGCCCGTCGCACTTTGGCTGCCTTGTGCCCTGAGTGCTGTCCGGGTCTCTTGGCTGGAGTTTACCGAGAATCAGGTGCAGGCTGTGTGGAATCAGCGGTTTGACCGCCGTCGGTCTTGTGCTTCTTGTGCTCGTCCAATTGCCGCGCCACGCGTCGTAAGTACATGCGAGTCTCGGGAAACGGCGGCACACCGCGGTACTGTTCGACGCGATCCGGCCCCGCATTGTATGCCGCCAGCGCCAGCCCTAGGTCTTGATCGTATCGGGTGAGGAGTTGTTTCAGGAAGCGTGTCCCGGCATCGATGTTTTGCGCTGGGTCGAACACATTGGTCACCGCGAAGCGCGCAACGGTCTCTGGCAGCAATTGCATCAGCCCGCGCGCCTGCTTGGGCGAGACGGCGCGCGGGTTGAAATTGGATTCGACCGCAATCACGCTGGCGATCAACTCCTGGTCAACACCGTGCTTTGAGGCCGCTGCGCGGATCAGCTCTCCGAACGGCACGTTCAGGCTCGCGGCCGGGGGCGGAGGGGCAGGGAAGGAATCTTCCGGCTCGAATGCGACCACGTCCTCAGCGGCGACATCGACCAGCCCGCCGGCCATCTGCAGACGGTACGCGGTCGCCAAGTGCTCGTAGCCGGTGATGTGCAGCCTCTGGCCGTTTCGCAACACGGCATATTCGGCCCGCGCCAGCGGTGCCGGCGCCAAAGTCAGGAACAGCGCCAAGATGACGAGGCCTTCTGCTCGCCTTGCTCGTGATGGCAAGGCTTTCTGCTTGCTTCGCTCGGAAAGACAAGTCGCTCGGACAGGCGTGGCGTTCGTCCTCTGCTTCTGGAACGTCTCTGCGCTGAGCATTCTCCGCCTCATCCCGGCACCAGCGCGTAAGCTTCAATCGCCGCGGCCACACCGTTCTGGTCGTTGCTCAGGGTCTCCCGCCAGCCTAGCTGCTTGAGTTCGGGAACGCTATTGCCCATGACCACAGGCACGCCGGCGAACTCCAGCATTTCGCGGTCGTTGAAGTTGTCGCCGATAGCCATCACCTCTTCGCGCACAAACCCGCGCAGCGCGGCCCACTCCGCCAGCGTCGCCCCCTTCGAGCAGGCCGGGTGGATGACGTCGATCAGGCCGAAGTCGCGGCTCTCATATTCCGTAACGGCAAGCGCAAACTGCTTGGCGAGCGGCAACGCCCGCAGCAGCGTTTCGACCTCGCGCATCCGCTCTACCGGCCCGGTATACATCACCTGGATGGGGTCCTCGATCAGGCAGGATTCAAGCGGGGAAGCCTGACCGATAAACTCGCGGTTGCGATCGAGATAGGCTTTCCTCCCAGGATCTTCCCAGTCAATCCGTTCGAAGATCACCTGGTTCTCGCGCAGCCGGTCGAAGACTACCGCGGTTCCTTCGCGGAACTGGGGGGTGGCCTGAAGCGCTCGCCGGGCAATGTCGCGGGGCAGCAGATGGCGCAGGTGCGTTGTGCCATCTTTCGATTTGACGAGCGCGCCGTTGTTGACGATCAGCACCAGCCGGCAGCGTAGTTGCTGCGCAATCGGCAGTGCAAAATCGAACCGCCGGCCGGTCACCAGCGCCACTTCGATCCCGCGGCCAACTGCCTCGGCAATGGCCTTGCGGTTCGCTTCGGGCAATTCCCACCGGCTATCCAGCAGTGTCCCGTCTATATCGATCGCAATCAGGCGAATTGCCATCGTGCTATTCTACCCCGGTGAGCGTTGATGAGTTAATCGGAGTTGCGAACGGAAGTATACGAAAAACCAATCCTTCCAGCCGCCTCTGAGCTGTACAATGACCCAGCTATCTCGGGCGTTTGATAATGCGGCCGTCTTTCATGACGAAGTGCACCTTGCGCAGTGTCTTGATGTTTTCAAGCGGGTTTTCCGGCGTGGCGATGATGTCAGCGGATTGCCCGGCGGCGATGGCGCCGCGCGCGCCCTGTAGCCGCAGCAGCTCCGCCGCATTCGCAGTCCACGCTTTCAGGATTTCCCCCGGAGGAATGCCCGCGGCCAGCCAAACGTCCAAGTAGTCAAGCATCATCTCCGCACGCGTTTTACCCGGCAAGTCGAGCACCGAATCACTGCCGAAGGCCAGCTTCACGCCGGCGCGGTGGGCGCGACGCAAACGGTCAATCACGCGCTCGCTCATCACCTTCGGCTCGGGAAGAAGCCCTCCGAGAGTACCCATGGCCTGGAGATGCTCCAGCGGGAAGTCCGTGCCCACCAGGAAAGTGCTTCTTTCCTTCATCAGGCGCAGAAGTTCGTCCGAGAGGTCGAAGCCGTGCTCGACGCTGTCGGCGCCGCCGAGTATGACGTTGCGCGCCGCTTCGCCGCCATAGACGTGCACGGCCACTGCCATCCCAGCAGAGTGGGCCTCGGTGACCGCCGCGCGGATCTCCTCCACCGAGTAGTGGTACGGGCTGTTATCCGCCACCAGCTTGATGGTGTTCGCGCCGTAATAGATGTTTCGCCGCACCGCTTTGCGGATTTCGTCCGGGGTGTCCGCATCGATGTACTCAAACTGCCAGAATGGCCCCAGCTCCGCGGGAATGCCGCGGGATTGCCCTCCAAATGCGGCAATGATTTTCCCCGCATTCAGAACCGTCGGGCCGGGGAACCATCCCATCTCGATCGCGCGACGCAGATCGGTGTCGGCGTAATTGGCGGAGTTGCCGACATCTTTGATCGTCGTGAAGCCGGCTTCGAGTACCGCCCGCGCGTTGCGAATCCCCCGTAACAAGCGAATCCCCGTAGTTTCGCGGAGATACAACGATTCCAGGAGGTCGAGCGAGGGTCCCCCGAGGGTGAGGTGGGTATGCGCGTCCATTAGCCCGGGCATCACCCAGGCGTTCGAGAGATCGACCACCTCCGCGCCCGCGGGGACTTGCACTCGCGGCCCTACCTCGGCAATCTTGCCGTCCTTGACCAGGATGAGCTGGTTCTTCGCGACCGTGCCGGTCACCGGGTCTACCAGGTTGCCGGCGCGGATCGCGGCCGTTTGCGCCGCGGCCTGTCCTGCGAACAGCAACACTAAAGCCAACAGCCTCAGCAGCATGGTTCCCTCCCGTGAACAAGAATTGCGGAGGATAACATAACAAAGCGAGGTGCGCTGACAGGTGCCGAGGCGGGGGCTGGCATACGTAGTTTCGTACTGCGACGGCGAGCCGCCGCGCTCCATCTTTTGCTGTGCTAGACTCGCAAACTTATGCCGGCGCTGCCGCGTTCGACCATGACGCATCTGGAGTGCTCGCGGTGTGGGAAAACCCACCCGCACAACCGCTTGCAGAACCTTTGCAGTTGCGGCAAGCCGCTGCTGGCACGGTACGAGCTGAAAGCCGCAGCGAAAACCCTCACGCGCGAGGCGTTGACCGCGCGCCCAGCGAACATGTGGCGCTATGCTGAGGTACTGCCCGGTGGCCCGCCGGTATCACTGGGTGAGGGGATGACGCCCCTGCTCGACGCGCGCAAGGTAGGGGCGGCACTGGGCCTGAAAAACCTCTACGTCAAAGACGAGGGCCTCAACCCCACCGGGTCGTTCAAAGCGCGCGGGCTTTCGGCTGCGGTGACGAGGGCCAAAGCGCTCGGCGCCAGCTCCTTGGCCATTCCCACGGCGGGTAATGCCGGCGGCGCGCTCGCGGCGTACGCGGCGCAGGCTGGTCTGCCGAGCGTGATTGTCATGCCGGCGGATACCCCGATGGCCAATGTGATGGAGTGTCGCGCGTTCGGCGCCGACGTGCGCAAAATCGACGGACTGATCTCCGATTGCGGCAAGTATGTCGCGGAGCACAAAGATCGCGAAGGCTGGTTTGACGTCTCCACGTTAAAAGAGCCCTACCGCACCGAAGGCAAGAAGACGATGGGGTACGAGCTGTGGGAGCAGTTCGGAGGGAAGCTGCCGGATGTGATTATCTATCCCACCGGTGGTGGCGTTGGGCTGATCGGAATGTGCAAAGCCTTTGACGAGATGGAAGCGATGGGCTGGGTCGCGTCCACCCGGCCGCGCATGGTCTCGGTGCAGGCGGCGGGCTGCGCGCCCATCGTCGAGGCTTACGAAAGGGGCAGCGAGAGCAGCGAATTCTGGGACCACGCAGCGACCATCGCCTCCGGCTTGCGCGTGCCAAAGGCGTTGGGGGATTTCCTTATCCTTCGGATGATCCGCGCGAGCCGGGGCACGGCGGTGACAGCCACCGATGAAGAGATGCTCGCCGCGGGCAGGGAATTGGCGGCATTCGAAGGTATCTACGCCGCGCCGGAAGGCGCGGCCACACTGGTCGCGGCGCGCAAGCTGGTGGCGGCAGAGTGGATTAACCCTGAGGAGACCGTGGTGCTGTTCAACACGGGCTCGGGCTACAAGTACAGCGAGGCATGGGAGAGAGCGCTGAATCTTTCTGGAATCCAGGCGACAGTCGGACGTCAGGAGCAATGACGGAAAGGCTGTATTACCGCGACTCCTTCTTGCGGGAGTTTGAAGCACAAGTCGTCTCAGCGGAGGCGGTCGCGGGCAAGTGGCACGTGCAGTTGGACCGCACGGCGTTCTATCCCACGTCGGGCGGGCAGCCGAATGACCTCGGCAGGCTCGGGAGCGCCGCTGTGTTGGACGTCTTCGAGGGCGATGGCCATACGGTGGTGCATGTCACCGGCGCACCTGTCGCTGAAGGACCGGTGCACGGCGCCATCGACTGGGAGCGCCGTTTTGATCACATGCAGCAGCACACCGGGCAACATCTGCTTTCAGCGGCGTTTGTGGAACTCTTCCGATGGCCAACCGTTTCGTTTCATCTGGGCCGCGAGATTTCCACGATTGATCTGGCCGCGCCGGGGATTGACGTGCAGCAACTCGAACAAGCTGGGCGACGCACCAACCAGATCATCTTCCAAGACCGGGCGGTCGGCGTCCGGTTTGGCACGGCGCAGGAGTTGGCCGCAGCGGGCATCCGAAAGGAGGTTCAGCGCGAGGGTATCTTGCGCGCCATTGAGATCGAGGACTTCGACCGGCAGCCCTGCGGCGGCACCCACGTGGCGCGCACCGGACAGATTGGACTGGTCCTGCTGCGCAAGTGCGAGAAAGTGAAGCGGAATTGGCGAGCGGAATTCGTCTGCGGCGAGCGCGCGGCCCGCGCGGCCCGAAACGACTTGGCGACCTTGGGCGAAGCGGCGCGACACCTGAGTTGTGGCCTGGCAGAAGTGCCGGCGATGGTTGGCCGTGCGCTCGAGGAGCGCCAAGCCGGCCATCGTGAACGCCAGCGGCTGCTCGAGCGGCTTGCTGAAGTCGAGGCACAGGCGTTGCTGGCGACCGCAGCAGAAGCGCGGGAAGGGGGCAAAGCGCACGTCCTCGTGCGTCTATTTGAAGACGCTGGCGCGGACTATCTGCGCCTGCTGGCCACGAAGCTGGCGGCCGTGCCAGGAGTACAGGCCCTCCTGGGGACACATGCTGGCGGCCACGTGGTCTTTGCGCAGTCGGCCGGGCTGAGCGCGGACATGAACGCCCTGCTGCGCGACTGCTTAGGGGTAACGGGAGGCAAAGGCGGCGGCACGAAAGACATTGCGCAGGGCAGCGTGGCCGACGGCGGCACCGTGGAAGCCCTGCTCAACCGGGCCCTGGCGCGGTTGCGTGAATAACCAACTGGCCTTGCGGAGCGCTGCCGCGTCGAGGTAACATTTGGGGGAATCGGATGGAACTCCTGCTCAATGTTTTCTGGTTGCTGCTCGCGCTCACGAGCGTGGGTGTGTGGCGGCTGAAGTGGTCGCGAGGCGGGCGGCGGGAGTCACTGCGGGGAGCGATCGGGCTGTGCTGCGTGCTCGTGTTGCTCTTCTTTGCGATTTCCCTGACGGATGACCTCCACGAAATACCTGCGGTTGCCGAAGATACAAGCTCGCCTTGCCGACCGCTGCGGATTTGGAAGGCGAATCCGATCGGGCTGGAGACCGGCAAGCACGCCGCTCCCTTCGCCGATATTGTTCCCTCGAAGTTGTTTTCGCAGGCCGTGGCGGTCGTTGGCCGGGTGTTGGAGACCGCCGCCGCTCCGCCTCAGACAGCCTCCAACCTGCCTTTCGAAGGCCGTGCCCCTCCCTCGGTGTTTTTGCTGAACTAGCGATTCCTGACAAATTCTTGTTTGGAGGAGCAATGAAACGCTTGAGTTCCCAAGCGTTGGTGTTTCTTTTGCTAGGAACGGGGTTGAGCGGACAGGCCTTTGCACAGGCCCGGGCTCCCCAGCCTCCCCTAAGCTGGGAGCAGGTGCGCCAACGCTTTGAACAGAACAATCCGACACTGCTAGCGAGCAAATTGACCATTGATGAATCGAAGGCGCAGGAGATTACGGCCTACCTTCGTCCAAATCCCGCGCTATCACTGACGGCTGATCAGATCAATCCGTTTTCAGGAGGGCCTCCGCACAGCACATTCGGCACTGTACTGTCAGTGGCAACCGTCAGCTATTTGCACGAAAGGCGACACAAGCGCGAATTGCGGTTGGAGAGCGCGCGAGAAGCAACTGGGATTGCGACCTCAGGGCAAGCCGATCTGGAAAGAAACCTTCTGTTTAGCTTGCGCAACGCATTTGTACAAACGCTGCAAGCCAAGGCTGTTTTGCGGCTCGCGCAGGACAACCTTTCCTATTACGACGATGTGCTCA
>Ga0209158_1001397_pt1 | contig 16220 bp, 10 predicted proteins | sample GraSoiAngelo_140_FD_185897 | JGI IMG/M metagenome (GOLD analysis project Ga0209158, IMG submission 185897) | Grasslands soil microbial communities from the Angelo Coastal Reserve, California, USA - 14_0929_12_30cm (SPAdes) (version 2) | ecosystem: Environmental > Terrestrial > Soil > Grasslands ...
CACGCTCAACACCGCTTACCTCATCACCACAGGCGGACCGTTTGTGAGCGCCGCAAAGCCTGGAGCCACCGAATTCGTCATGGTCTATGCGTTCCGCGAAGCCTTCCAGCTCTTCAACTTCGGCTACATCGCAGCGTTCGCGGTCGTGATCTTCGCGATGCTCTTCGGTGTCACGCTGGGCAGCCTGCGGTTCAGCGGACTCGTGCGTGAGGAGGCTCGGTGAGGATTCTCGCGCGCTTCGGGGTGCCGGCTCTCCTGTATGCCTTCCTGTCCGCGATGGTTATCTTCGCCCTGTTCCCGGCTTTTTTCGTTGTGCAGGCGGCGTTCCGTCCGGGGCAGTCGCTCTACTCGCTCACCCTGAGCCTCTGGCCGGACCATCCGACGTTGGACAACTTCATCTACATCTGGACGAAAAAGCCGTTCCCGCTCTGGCTCCGCAACAGCGTGGGGGTGTCGGTGGGCACAATGCTGGCCGGCCTCGTCGGCTCGGCGACCGGAGCGTACGCGTTGTCGCGCTTTCGCTTTGCCGGCAAGCAGATGACGCTGATCCTGCTGCTTGCCATTCAGGCCTTTCCGTCGGTGCTCGCGCTGATCCCGATCTACTTGATCCTCAAGACGGTTGGCCTCCTCGGCTCGCCCTTCGGGCTCGTCCTGGCGTACATGTCGATTGCGCTGGTCTTCTGCACCTGGAACTTGAAGGGCTACTTCGACACCATCCCTCGTGAGCTCGATGAAGCCGCGCTCATCGACGGGTGCACGGTGACCCAGGCGTTCTGGCGCATCATCCTTCCGCTTTCCCTACCTGCCCTAGCAGTGACGGCGCTGCTGATGTTCCTCACGGCCTGGAACGAGTGGGTGATGGCCTCGGTGCTGCTGCTGGACGAGAACGCGTACACCGTCCCCGTCGGCCTTTGGGGTCTGCAGAACGACTACAGGGTGCCGTGGGGTTACTTTGCGGCGGCCTCGCTTATCGTCTCGGTTCCGGTGATGGCGCTCTTCCTGGGGCTGCAGCGGTACTTCCGAACCGGATTGACCGTGGGCGGCGTCAAGGGCTGATCCGAACCCACCGGCTCGTCATTCTCGCGGGCGCGCTCGTCGCCGCGCTGGCCATCGTTGCGATCGTCGTCTTTCGACCGACCAGCGGGTGGACGTCGGACCTGGCGCCTGTCGCCAACGTAAGCACCGATCATTGGACCACCGGCGACAAGGACGCGATCGGGACCGCCGCCACCCGCCAGTCGAACGTATGGTTCACCGCCGCGCATGGCACGCTGGCCGATGTTCTGTATCCGACGGTGGATGCCGACAACCTGCGGCAGTTCGGCTTCGTTGTCACCGACGGGTCGAGCTTCTTCTTCGACGCCGCCACCCAGGGCGTCGCAAGCGCCCGGGTCACGGACGATCGCGCGCTCACCTACGTGCTGCAGGTCGATGACCCTGCGCATGGATTCAGCCTGGTCACCGAGGTGGCGACCGACCCGGATCGGCCGGTGGTCGTGGTTCGGGCGCACCTCACCGGCCACACGTCGAACCTGCAGGTTTACGGCTACCTCGTGCCGCACCTCGGCGGCTCAGGGGCAGGGCAGACCGCCTTTTTCGACGGCTCGCGGGGATACGTGAACAAGCGCGGCCTGTGGCTTGCGGTCGGAGGCGACACGACGAAGGACCAGCGCACGGCGGGCTATCTGGGCCACGGCGACGGTTACGACCAGCTCCACCACGATGCGCTCACCTCCCGCTTCCGGCAGGCCGGGCCCGGCCGCGTGACGCTGACTTGGAAGCTCAACAGCGGGGGCGGATCCTGGGTCACCGAGCTCGCATTTGGCGCGACCCGCGCCGCGGCCGATGGCGAGCTGGACGCGACGGAGAAGGTGGGGGCGCAGGGATTGTTCGACGCGTACCGGTCGGGCTGGCGCAAGTACACGTCGCAACTCAGCGCGCCCGCCGGCGACGCGTCGCTCTTCTTCTACAGCGCCGAGGTGATCAAGATGGCCGAGGACAAGCTGCACCCCGGCGCGATCGTCGCCTCGCTCGCCCGCCCCTGGGGCGACGGCGCCTCTGACGATGACGGCGACGTCGGCTATCGCAAGGTGTGGCCGCGCGACCTCTATCACGCCGCCAGCGGGCTGCTTGCCGCGGGCGACACGGCGACCGCGTACGACGTGCTCCGTTTCATGGGGAGGCAGCAGAGGTCCGACGGCAGCATGCCGCAGAACACAGACCTGAACGGCACCCCGGTGTGGACCGGCCAGCAGCTGGACGAGACCGCCGACGCGATCCTGCTCGCGGTGCGGCTTGCCGGGAAGGCTTCCGGGCCGGACATCGAAAAGGCCACGTCTTACTTGTTGGGCAGGGGGCCGGCGACGCCGCAGGAGCGCTGGGAGGAAGCAGGGGGATACTCGCCCGCGACCATCGCCGCGGAAATCGCTGCGCTGCGTGCAGTCGAGCGCTGGGAGATCGCCACGAACCAGGTTGTCGATCGCGCCGTCCCGATTCAGGACATCGTCACGCAATGGGATCGGTCGCTGGAATCGTGGACGTTCACGCGCACGGGATCTTTCGGTCCCGGCTACTACCTGCGCATCTCACCCGACGGCAAGCCCGACACGGCTGAGCCGATCGACATCGCCAACGGCGGGGGCGTGTGGGACCAGCGCCAGATCGTCGACCCAAGCTTCCTCGAGCTGGTGAGGCTTGGCGTACGGCAGCCCAACGATCCACGCATCGTGGCGACCCTGACGGTGGTCGACCAGCAATCCGCCGCAGGAACGATGTGGTATCGGTATCCGCGCGACGGCTACGGGGAAAAGAACACCGGCTCCTCCCCGCCGGGCCAGGGCCACGTGTGGCCACTCCTCACCGCCGAGCGCGGCGTGTACACGGTGCTGGCGGGCGGCCACGGCATGCCGTATGAGCTGCAGCTCCAGTCGCTGGCCGGCGCGGATCAGCTCCTCGGTGAGCAGGTGTGGGAGGGTTCGGGCTTGCCGACCGGCTCAGCCCGGCCGCTGGTCTGGGCCCACGCCGAGTACATCATCCTGGCCAAGGCGGTCGCGACCGGAACCGTCGACGACCGACCAGCCTGAAGTCTTGACGTTGAGCGAGACCACGACGCGCTCCTCGCCGAGCACCCGCTCATAAACGAGCCGATCGGCGTCGACCGACAGAGTCCGGCGTGACCCTCGCCGCAGCGCCGGCGACTCCGCTCGCAACCGCCCGAGCTTCTGGAAATGCGCGAGCAGGTCGTGGTCCTGGTCCGCGCCCCAAAGCATCGGCAGGCGAGCTTCGGCGTTTTCAGCCACCCCGTCGTGGCGCTGGGTCAGGCCCACCTCGGTGCCGTAGTAGATGACGGGCATCCCGGGAAGCGTCATGAGCAGTGTCGCTGCGAGCTTCAGGCGCTCCGTGTCTCCCCTGGCCATCCACAGGAACCGGTTCATGTCGTGGTTGTCGAGGAGCGTCGCCAGCGCCAGGCCTGGGAGGGCGGTGTCGTGCGCGTCCATCCACGCGGCGAAATCGACGAGGCCCATACGGCGACGCGCAAAGGTCTCCCGCGCCATGTGGGCGAAGTCGAAGTCGAAGATGGCGTCGAGGCGTCCCGCGTATCGCGCAAGCCAGTCGAAGTGTCCGGTGGCCTCGCCGAGCACGAGAGCATCAGGCTTGGCCGCGCGCAGGCCGCGGCGCAGCTCGATCCAGAAGGCTGGGTCTACCCCGGCTACGTGGTCGCAGCGAACGCCGTCCGCTCCGTATTCGGTGACCCAGTGCTGCGCCGCTTCGATCAGGTATCGCTGCACGCGGCGGTTGCCGGTGTCCAGCTGCGGCAGCGAGATGACGTCGGCGAAGCAGCGGTAGTAGTGCGGCCACTGCCAGAAGCGATAGAACTCCGCGGCCTCACCCCCTTGCGCGATCGCGTCGCGAAAGAGATGGTGGCCGCGGCCCGTATGGTTCGGCACGAAGTCGAGCAGCACGCGCATGCCTCCGGCGTGGGCGCTTTCGATGAGGCGCTTCAGCGCGACCTCGCCTCCGTAACGGGGCTCGACCTTGAAGAAGTCCTCGTGGTCGTAGCCGTGATGCGATGGGGTCTGGTGCACCGGCGTGAGCCACAGCACGTTGCAGCCGAGGCCAGCGATGTGGTCGAGGTGATCGCGAACGCCGTCGAGCGTCCCGCCATAGAGTGCGGTCGCCGATCCTGGTGCAGGCAGCGCGCCGTCTGAACGGGCGAACCGGTCGACCATCAACTGATAGATCACCGCGTCGCGGGTCCAGTCCGGCGGATCGGCCTCGGCCCCCAACGCGAACTCCTGGCCGCCCGGCCGGGGATCTGATGACGAGGCCCAGAGCCTGCCCGAGCCCGTTTCGACCCGGATCCTGTAGCGGCCGCGCGCGGCCGGCTCTTGGGTCACGGTGCTCGGTCCCAGGTCCGCGCGAACATCTACCTCCCGAGCCGGATCAGAGCCGGCGGCTGTCAGCCCGCCATGGAATGCTCCGCCGTAGAGCGCGCGACCGCGATGGATGTCCTGCGCGTGCGCCTGGTGCTCGAAAAAGAAATCTTCGCCACCCCCGATGGTCGGAATGAGCTCATGCACCGCCAGCAGAAAGCGCGCGTGCGCGGCGAGGTCGATGCCATCGTCCCCGATGAACAGGTCGAGGCTCGACCGCCTTTGCAGCGCGGTGCGGAGGGCCTCGACGTTGGCTTTCGGCAGCGCCGGTGGCGTCACCGCCAGCTCGGGTCCGGGCCCGCCCTTCAGGCGTTCGTAGCGCTCGCGCAGCTTGCTGCCGTGGGCGAAACGGAGGTGCTGCTCGAGGCCCCACATCAGGAGGCCGTCCAACCCCCGGTGCGACAGCGCCCATTCGAAAAACGCCTCGGCCGCGCCGCGCTCGCCGCAGACGTCGAGCGCGTTCGCCATCAATACGTCCTCGCCTTCCTGGTCGATCGCGATGAACTCGCCGGTCGGCATCTGGTGCTGGGCGATCACCAGGACGCTCCGCGCATACGTTGCCTGCACCGCGTCCAGGTCGGAAAGGTTCGGGATGTCCTCGACGATGGCCGCCCTGGTGGCCCCGCCCAGAGGTGGAAGGTCGAAGTCGCCGAGCCTGATCTCGTCGTCGACCGCCGCGTACCGTCCCTCACCAATGCGCAGCACGTTGGTGCCGCGCACGTAGCTCAGCGTTTCGTTTTCGCGCGCGAAGAAATAGGCGATCACGCGACCGTTGCCGACGGGCGCGATTTGCCTAGCAGTGCGCCCGGCGCGCGCCCGGCGTTTCACCGGCCGGCGGCCTTCATCTCGGCGACGATCCGAGTCACGCCGTCCGCTTGCTCGATGTCCTCGATGGGCAGGGGCAAGGCGAGCCGCCAGTTGGGGAACTCGTCGATCGTTCCCGGGACGTTAGGTCTCTCGTGCACGCCAAGCGCATCCTCCATGGCAACCAGGACAATGCGCGGCCGTCCGCGCGCCAGATGGCGATAAGCCGCGACCGCAACATCGACCGGCGAGGTTTCGTCGGGAAGGTGCGTGAGGCTGACGAGCTTGTCGCGCAGGTGATGCAGGCGGTGCTCGGGTTCGCTGTGCGTCCAGATGCCGGCGATGGTCGGCAGGTCGTGCGTGCCGACCGCGGCGACCGCGTCACGCGGCCATCGTGCCGGATCGGAGCCTTCGAACCACACGAGGCGGTAGGACAGCGAGCCCTTCTTGCGCAGGTGCCTGCGCACCGGGGGCTCGACGAGGCCCAGGTCTTCGCCGATGACGAAGGCTTTCGCGCGCCGGCTTTCACTGGCCAGCAAGGACAGCAGGATCGGCGCCGGGTACTTCACGTAGGCGCCCTCGGCAGCGGTCATTCCGTCGGGGATCCAGAAGAGCCGGAACAACCCCATCACGTGGTCGAGACGTATGCCTGCCGTGTGCCGTCCCGCGCTGCGGATCGCGTCGACGAACGGCTCCCATCGGGCGCGGCGCAGAAGCCACGGGTTGAATGGCGGCAGGCCCCAATCCTGGCCATCGCGGAAGAACTCGTCGGGCGGCGCTCCGACGCGCATGTGCGGCGCGACGTATTCGCGCCACCGCCACGAATCGAAGCCGTCGGATGCGAAACCCACAGGAACGTCGGTGATGAGACCGATCTCGCGCGAGGCGCGAGCCAGCTGACGGTCGACGTGGAACTGCAGCCACATGTGATACGCAACCCGGTTTCGATCAGGCTCGGCGGAGTCGTGCGGCCAGCTGCGCCAGGCCGGGCCGTGCCGCTCGCACCTCACGTTGAAGTTCGCGAAATTGCGCAGCGCTCTGCCCTGGACGCGCAGGTAGGAGTCGAGGCCCCTGGGTTCTGGAGCGATGCGAAAGACCTGCTCGAGTGCGCGCGTCTTCAGCTGGAACACACGGTCGTAGTCGATACGTCGCTCGCCGTTCAAGACCCGAGCTTCGTTGCGCGCGGGGGCTAGGTCGACATGTTCGGCACCGTCGACGTCTTCCACCCGCAGGTACACGACGTTGCGAAAGCGGCGCGTCGATGCGTAGTAGGGCGAAGGCTGGTACGGCAGCGTGGGCGTTTGCGCGCCCAACGGGTTGAGGAGGATGAGGGATGCTCCAGCCCTGCGCGACCAGCGCGCGAAGCGTCGAAGGTCGGCGAGGTCGCCGATGCCCCAGCTGTCGCGCGAGCGAAGCGCGTAAAGCTGAACGGCCCAGCCCCACGTGCGCTCGGGCGCCGGCCAGCACGGATCGTCGGGAAGTCGCGGCCCGCGCAGCCGGGGAGGGCGTTCCGTCGCCGCGCCCATCGCCTCGAGCATCGCGTACTCGACCTGCGGCGGCGTCTCGACGACATCCCCCTGCCACCCGTGATAGGCGGGCAGGATCCCCCAGCGGCGAGCTCGGTCGGAAATCAGGCCAGTGCGCGAAACGGTTCGGGTTGGTAGCCGGCGAGGACGACCTTCCAATCCGGCAGCGCCTGCATGACGGTCGGATCGTCCCGTACGAGCCATGAGAGGTGGCGCAGCGCGTGCTCGAGCACCGCGTCGACGCCGATCGACTTTGGCGCCGCCATCGCCTCACCGCGCGCGATCTCGGCGCGTCGTACGGGCGTGATCGTCAAAGAATCCGCGGGAAGCGCTGAGGGCCGCGCGACGACGGCGATGTAGGTGAGGATGATCCGGCCCTCCTCGTGCCTCCACGACGTGGAGTGGACGACGGCTGGGGTTAGCGGGTACCACTTCAAGACGTCCAGCACGACGTCTGCGGGCGTTGCCGAGGGAGGCAGGCCGACGCGCAGCGAATCGGCGTGCAGCGGCTTCATCCAGAAAAGGGCTCCGTCGCTGAGCCCGACCGGCAGGACCTCGAGCGTCTGGGCCGTGAAGCGAGGTGACCACGGCACAGAAGAGACCGGCGGACCGATGGTGTCGATCAGGGTCTGGATCGAGGGCTTACTTCTTCGCGCCATTGCCTTCTACGACGCGCCAGATGGCGCGGACCTGGGCCGGCGTGATCTCCTGCTGGTGCGCGGAGCGCCCATGCTCCTGGATGTTCGAGATGACCTCCGACCTCGAACCGCGGGTCGTCCACCCGCACCTGCAGGTGACTTCCATCAGCATGCCAAGAGCCTACCTTGTGAGGGCGTACCATGCCGCACATGGCGGTCGCCGAAGACCTCGAAGTCGCGTCCTTTCTAAAAGGGCAGCCCAAGAAGCTGTTCATCGGAGGCCGCTGGGTGGAGTCGGCGGGCGGCAAGACGTTTGCCACGCATGACCCGGCGACCGGCGATGTGCTTGCTGCCGTCGCCGAGGCAAACGCCGAGGACGTCGACCGCGCCGTCGCGGCGGCTCGCAAGTCATTCGACCGCGGCACGTGGAGAGAGCTGCCTCCCGCCGAACGGGCAAAGGTGTTGTGGAAGATCGGCGACATGATCGAGGAGCGGGCGACGGAGCTCGCCCAGCTCGAGACCCTCGACAACGGCATGCCGATCAACGACGCGCTCCTGTTCCATGCACCGCTGGCGGCCGCGACGTTTCGCTACTACGCGGGCTGGGTCACCAAGCTCGACGGCGCGACCCAGCAGGTCTCGTTTCCGGGCCAGTACCTGAGCTACACGCTGCGCGAGCCCGTGGGCGTGGTCGGGCAGATCATCCCGTGGAACTTCCCCCTCCTGATGGCCGCCTGGAAGCTGGCGCCTGCTCTCGCATGTGGCAACAGCGTGGTGCTCAAGCCCTCGGAGGAGACTCCGCTCAGCGCCCTGCGCCTCGCCGAGCTCATGCAGGAGGCCGATATTCCGGACGGTGTCGTCAACGTGATCCCGGGTTACGGCGAGGTCGCCGGGGCGCGGCTGGCGGCCCATCCCGACGTCGACAAGATCGCCTTCACCGGCTCGACAGACGTCGGCAAGCTGATCGCCAAGGCCTCTGCGGACAGCAACCTCAAGCGCGTCAGCCTGGAGCTGGGCGGCAAGTCGCCGAACATCGTCTTCGCCGACGCGGACATCACCAGGGCGGCATCCGGCGCTTTCCTCGGCATCTTCTTCAACCAGGGCCAGGTTTGCTCGGCCGGCTCACGGCTGTTCGTGCAGGAGAAGGTCTACGACCAGACGCTGGACGAGCTGCTCAAGACCGTGGCCGACACGAGGATCGGGCCCGGCATGGACCCGGTGAACCAGATGGGCCCACTCGTATCCAGGACGCAGATGGAACGGGTGCTCGGGTACATCCGCACCGGGACTCAGGAGGGCGCCCGGCTGATGGTCGGCGGCGACCGGCCGGAGGGCCTCGATCGGGGTTACTTCGTCAAACCAACTGTTTTCGCAGACGTAGACGGCAAGATGCGGATCGCGCGCGAGGAGATCTTCGGGCCGGTGGTGGCCGCGATCCCCTTCAGCGACGAGGACGACCTGGTCGCCAAAGCGAACAGCACGATCTACGGGCTGGTCGCCGGCGTGTGGACGCGCGACGTCGCTCGAGCTCATCGGGTGGCGCACGCGCTCAAGGCCGGGACTGTTTACGTCAACTGCTATCACGTGGTCGACGCGGTGACGCCTTGGGGCGGATACAAGCAAAGTGGTTGGGGGCGCGAGCTGGGCCCCTACGCGCTCGACCTCTACACGGAGATCAAGAACGTAATCGTCGACATCGCCTGATCCTCGTGTCGGCGGCGGCAAGGTTCGGGATTCCGCACGTCTGACGCCAGCGGTGCGCTTCCCGCTCCCGGGTTCGGCGTGTCTGACGCCAGCCGCGCGGAATCAAGGGCGATACTGGTCGGATGGGCCGGGGCACGGTGGCGCTCCTGTTGTGCGCTTTCCAGCTCGCGGTAGTGGTCCCAACCGTGCCTGCGGCGGCGGTCCCGGCGCCGCCCGAGGATAAGCCGAACCCGGCGGACGTCTTCCAGTACCCGCTGCCCACGTGGCAGCCGCACTGCCTCGGTTTCGGCAGCGAGTGGAGGTTCTGTAACGGCACGCCGCTCCGCGCGTGCGCGTCAGGCGCCGTGTGGCTGCACACGGGGACGGATGTCGTCGCTGCGGTAGGGCAGCCCGTTAAAGCGGCGGGCGATGGAGTGATCGCCGGTTACATGGTCGACCCGACCTTTCGCGGCGGCGTGCTCATCCGGCATCAGACCACCTCCGGCGTGGTGATCACGCAGTACTGGCACGTGTGGCTGCGGTCGGGTTTTGCGGTCGGCAGCCGCGTGAAACGCGGTCAGGCGTTCGCCGACATCGCGGACATGGGGGACAAGACCCACTTCCACTTCGCGGTGTTCAACGCGGATCTCGAATCGCATGCGTGGAACGGCGCCTTGCCGCCCAGTGCGTGCGCAGGCTTCCCGGCGTTCCCCTATAAGTTCATCGACCCGACGGCGTTCATCGAGGCGCACCTGCCACCGGTGCACGCCGCCCACGGCACGTTGTTCGGCTAGGGACAGTTCCCGATCAGGAACTGCGCCTCGCTCACGAGTCGGCTCGCCGTGGCGACGGCGATCGACTTGCCGCGCTGGGCGTTCAAATCGTTGATGAACTGCTGGTAGATGTTGCCGGCGGTCTTGCATTGCCCCCTCGTGCGGGCGGCCTCGGCATCGTTCAGCTCCGCGATCAACGTCTTGGCGATACCGGCTTTGGTTATGGCGCCGGATGCAAGCGCGCTCTGAACATCCGCCTTTATTCCGTCAGGCGTGACCGTCACATCAGGTTCGAAGTAAAGCGACTCGAGCTGGGGCGCGCTCACGTTGGGACCCAGCGAGAAATCTCCCGTCTGGTCGTTGATGGAGATGATCTGGTCGAGCGGGTTGAAGAAATCAAACGTCTGGAGGTGAAGGTAGACCGTATTCGTAGCGGGATCCACGGCTCCCGCGAACGCCGGCAGGGAGTTGGGATTGGTGTTGAACGGAATGGGGGTGATCGCCGTTTCCACTCCGGTCGCGGGGTCGATGCTGAACAGGTTTTCGGCGTCGGCGGTCATCAGCAGGCCGGCCGATGAGTCGTAGACAACAAATCCGAGGCGCCCGGGAAGGCCCGGGCTGGATGTGGTGGCGCCGCTCAGCGTGTCGACCGAAAGGATCTGGTACGAGAACTGCGAGCTCACCCCGTCGAAGGTGAACTGGTTGTCGGCGAGGTAAATGCGGTTTGCGCCTGGCACCACCGCCATGGACAGGATGTCGCCGCCGCCCGCGAGTCGGGCCACCGCTGTCGCGGTCCCGGATACTGGGTCCACTTTGAAAAGGCCCTGGTTGCCCAGCAGGTAGAGCGATCCGGTCCCGGGGTCGAAGGCGATCTGGCCCGAAGGCACGTTAACCGGCCCACTAGCCGTATACGCGCCGTTGACCGAGTTGATCGACAGCACCTGCTGGTGGACAAGGATCGTCGAGGGCGGGATGAAGATTGTTGCCTGGCGGTTGGCGTATATGCGGTGGGCGATCGGATCGCCGGTGATGCTGACCAACTGCCCCTGCTCAGGTCCGGCCAGGTCCTCGATCGTGGTCACCGCCCCCGTCGCCGGGTCGACCGTCGACAACACGCTCTGGCCAAACCCCGACATCGCGAAGAGCGTTCCGCCGCTTAAGTCCGCGGCGGCTGGGATCGACTGGCCGAAAAACGGCAGCGCGACGAAAAGCAGGACGGCAAGCCGATAGGTACGTTTCCCAACCATGCCCTTTCCCTCCCCTGACGGCGAACGCGGTTCGCGAAGCTTAATTCCGCCGGCTTAACGAATCAAGTGCCGAGTTATTCGTCGTAGCCCAGGTTCGGACGCAGCCACCGCTCGGCCTCGGCGGCGGTCATCCCCTTGCGGCGGGCGTAGTCCTCGACCTGGTCCCGGCCGATCTTTCCGACCATGAAGTACCGGGACTGCGGGTGGGCGAAGTAGAGGCCCGAAACCGCGGCGGTCGGGGTCATGGCGCCCGACTCGGTCAGGTCCATGCCGATCGAGCGCGCGTCCAGCAGGTCGAACAGCGTCTGCTTCTCGGTGTGGTCGGGGCATGCCGGGTACCCGAAGGCGGGCCGGATGCCTCGGTACTTCTCGCCGATCAGCTCCTCGCTGGACAGCTTCGGCCCCGTCTCGTACCAGGAGCGTCGCACCACCTCGTGGAGGTGCTCGGCGAAGGCTTCGGCGAGGCGGTCGGCCAGGGCCTTGACCATGATCGCCCGGTAGTCGTCGTGCTCGGCCTGGAAGCGCCCCGCAAGCTCGTCGACTCCCAACCCGGCCGTCACCGCGAAGGCGCCGATGAAATCTGCCGTGGGCGAGACGAAATCAGCCAGCGACAGGTATGGCTTGTCGCTGCCGTGGTCGACCTGCTGCCGCAGCATCGGGAAGCGCACCCCGTTCTCAAGAGCGATGTCGTCGCCGTCGGCCCGCGCCGGCCAGAAGCCATAGACGCCCCGCGCCTGCAGCAAGCCCTTGGCCTGGATCTCGTCCAACAGCTCCTGCGCGTGCTCGAAGAGCTCGCGGGCGGCGGGGCCGTGGGAGGGGCTGTCCAGGATCGCCGGGTACTTGCCCTTGAGCTCCCAGGCGTGAAAGAAAAACGTCCAGTCGATGTATTCGCGCAGCTCGGCGATCGTCGGCTCGATGACCTTCCTGCCGGTGAACGGCGGCTTCGGCACGTCATCGAACGGCACGCGCATGCGCTTCGCCCGTGCGTCGCTGAGCCTGAGCAGCGGCCGTCGCGCCGAAGAGTGCTGGGCGCGCAGCTTCTCCTGCAGCGCGTAGTTGTCCTGCTCGAACTTCCCGCGGCGGCCGTCGTCGAGGAGATCCGAAACGACGCCGATGACCCGCGACGCGTCGAGGACGTGCACGGTCGTCCCGTCGTACGCCGGGGCGATGCGCACGGCGGTGTGCTGCTTCGAGGTGGTCGCGCCGCCGATCAGCAGCGGAATGCGAAAGTCTCGGCGCGTCATCTCCTTGGCCACGACCACCATCTCGTCGAGCGACGGCGTGATCAGGCCGGAAAGTCCGACCACGTCGGCGCCCAGCTCGACCGCGACGTCGAGGATCTTTTCCGGCGGCACCATGACCCCGAGGTCGTGGACCTCGTAGTTGTTGCACTGCAGGACGACGCCGACGATGTTCTTGCCGATGTCGTGGACGTCACCCTTGACGGTCGCAAGCACGAGCCTGCCGCGCACGCGACGGTCGCCCGATGCTTCCTTCTCGGCCTGCATGAAGGGCTCGAGGTAAGCAACTGCGCGCTTCATCGCACGCGCGCTTTTCACGACCTGCGGCAGAAACATCTTGCCCGCCCCGAAGAGATCGCCGACGACCTGCATGCCGTCCATCAACGGGCCTTCGATCACGAGCAGAGGCTTGCCGTACTTGACGCGCGCCTCCTCCGCGTCCTCTTCTATGTATGCGACCTCGCCGTGGAGCACAGCGTGCTTGAGCCGATCCTCCACCGAGCTCTCGCGCCAGCTGAGGTCCACCTCGCGCTTCTGCCCCGCGCCGGAGACCGACTTCGCGAAGTCCACGAGTCGCTCTGTGGCGTCGGGCCGGCGATCGAAGATGACGTCCTCGACCATCTCGAGCAGGTCCTTGGGGATGTCCTTGTAGACGACGAGCTGGCCGGCGTTGACGATGCCCATGTCGAGGCCCGCGCGGATTGCATGAAAGAGGAACGCCGAGTGGATCGCCTCGCGGACGCGATCGTTGCCGCGGAACGAGAAGGAGAGGTTGGAGATCCCGCCCGAAATGTGCGTGCCGGGGCACCGCTGCTTGATCTGCCTGGTCGCCTCGATGAAGGCTTTGGCGTAAGCCGAGTGCTCCTCGATGCCGGTCGCGATCGGAAGGATGTTGGGGTCGAAGATGATGTCCTCGGGCGGAAATCCGGCTTGCTCGACCAGGAGCTTGTATGCGCGGCCGCAGATCGCCACCTTGCGCTCAACGGTGTCCGCCTGGCCGACCTCGTCGAAGGCCATCACCACCACCGCAGCGCCGTATTCGCGCACCTTCCTGGCCTGCTCGAGGAAGGGCTCTTCGCCTCCCTTGAGGCTGATCGAGTTGCAGACACCTTTGCCCTGCAGGCATTTGAGGCCCGCCTCGAGGACCGACCACTTCGAGCTGTCGACCATGATGGGAAGACGGGCGATCTCGGGTTCGGTGGCGATCAAGTTGAGGAAGCGCACCATCGCCTCCTCGGAGTCGAGCAGGTCGGCGTCCATGTTCACGTCGATGAGGTTTGCCCCGCCGCGCACCTGCTCGAGCGCGACCTGCACCGCACCCGCGAAATCGCCTGACTCTATGAGACGGCGGAAGCGGATCGAGCCGGTGACGTTGGTGCGCTCGCCGATCACGACAAACCCTGAATCGGGACCGATCTCGAACGGCTCGAGGCCGCTGAACCGCGGTCGCGGATCGCGCCTGGGCACCGCGCGCGCTGGAACGTCGCGCAGCGCTTCGCGGATCTGCCGGATGTGCTCCGGGCCCGTGCCGCAGCACCCGCCGGCCGCGTTCAGGTAGCCGGCCTCCGCAAATTCCTTCAGGAGGCGGCTCGTCATCGGCGGCTCTTCGTCGTACCCGCCGAACGCGTTGGGCAGGCCCGCGTTCGGGTAGCAAGTGACGTAGACCGGCGCCACGCGTGCCATGGCCGCGATGTACGGGCGCATCTCGGTCGCGCCGAGCGAACAGTTGATGCCCGCCGCGAAGGGCTGCGCATGCTCCACCGAGGTCCAGAAGGCTTCCACCGTCTGCCCGGAGAGGTTGCGGCCGCTTCGGTCGACGATCGTCACTGAAACGAACAGGGGAATCTCCGGCGCGACCTCTTTGACAGCTGCGATCGCAGCCTTGCCGTTGAGCGTGTCGAAGACGGTCTCGATCAGCAGGAGGTCGACCCCGCCTTCCTTTAACGCCCGCGCCGCTTCGGCGTAGCCATCGCGCAGCTGGTCGAAGGTCACGTCGCGATAGGACGGATCCTCGACGCGAGGGGACAGTGACAGCGTGACGTTGGTCGGGCCCAGGGAGCCGGCGACGAACCGGTTCTCGAACTGGTCTGCGGCCTGGCGGGCAAGCCGCGCGCCGGCGAGGTTCATCTCGTACGTGAAGTCCTCGAGGCCGTAGTCGGCCTGGGAGACGCGGGTCGCGGTGAAGGTATTGGTGGTGATGATGTCCGCGCCGGCCTCGAGATACTCGCGGTGCACCTGTGTCACCAGCTCGGGCTGGGTCAGACACAGCACGTCGCTGTTGTTGCGCAGGGGCTTGGGGTGGTCGCGGAACCGCTCGCCGCGGAACTCCTCGTCGGAGAGGCCTTTGTGCTGCAGCATGACCCCCATCGACCCGTCCAAGATCGCGATCCGCTGCTGGAACAGCTGATCGAGACGCTCGCGGACCGAGGGGATTGCTGCCATGGTCAATTAAGAGTACGGGTCAGCCCCTCCGGCCCTTCGGGCCACCTCCCCATAAATGGGGAGGAGACTTTTCTATTAACTAGTCTCCCACCGGGCTCCAGACCTGGAAGCGGCCGTCGTCGTAGATCAGTCGCCTTCCGCCGGTAGCCAGCGCGTCGGCTGCCGCCTGGCGCTTCGCCCTGTTCGTGTTGTTGCCGAGGTAGTAATCCTGATCGACGACCACATAGGCTCCCCCGTCCAGCATGTCCGGGAAGTCGTTGATCGTGTGCCGGTTGGCAAGCCAGACGCACAGGCCGGCGTCGGCGTTGACGGGCGCGTCGGCCGGGATCACGGATGCCGCGGTCCGGAGCTCGACCACGGCGTTTGTCTTCGTGTAGACGGCATTCCACGCCAGCAGCGCGGGCGGAAGGCCGCCGGTGCCCCAGCCGAGGATCAGCGCCGGCAGCGCAGCCACCAGCGCCAACTCCGGTTTGATCGCGACCCTTTCCAGGATTCGCCTTGCGCCGACACCGCCGGCCACCATGAGGGGGAGCATCAGCAACATCACGTAGTGCAGGTTGAGAATGTTCTGCGGGATGTGCTCGCTGAGCACGTTGGCGACATATGGCGGAATCACGAGCAGCAGCCAACGTGGTGCCAGGAGCGGGAGGGCAAACATCGACGCGATGATCGCGGCGACGATCATGAGAGCCTCCGGCCGCGTGAGCGCTTCAGCGATTGCCAGCGGCGAGACGGGAAGCTTGGGATTGAGGCCGACCAACCAGCGGTAGTAGACGAAGTCCGTGTACCCGTAATTGCGAAAGTGCTGCTGGACGATGCCGGTTCCGATGAGGAACCATCCGCCCGCGAGATAGAGGATGAAGCGCCAGTGCTTCTTGACCTGAGGCGCTCCGTAAGCGGACATCAAGAGCGCGATCACGCCCACCGTGTAGACCTGGTCTTCCTTGCAGGTCAGGTCGAGCACGCAGAACGTCCACATCAAGCCCCGCCTGCCGCGTACGCCGGCCCACGCCGCAAGCAGGGCGAACGGCAATGCCATGTTCTCGGGGTGGAAGAAATCGCGGGCCGACTCCTGGATCGCAGCCCAGAACGGGACAGGCGCCGACAAGGCCACGGCGAGCCAGGGCGACTCACGCCGGTCGGAGGGGAGGATGGCGCGAAAGAATAGATAGGCGGCCGGCCCGGCTGCGGCGAGACCCGCCGAGGAAAAGATCAGCAGCACCGTCGGGCTCGGCCACAGCTTTTCGATCGCCGCGATCACGACGAAGATCAGCTCCAGGTGGATGCCGAGGAAGTTGGCGCGCGCAAAGCTCGAGTAAAACCAATCGCCCTGGGTGATGCCCCAGATGACCTGCTGGTCGTACGCCAGGTCCCATGCGTCGCTGGTCAGGCCGTACATGCGCTGCAGCTCCCCGTGCAACGTCCAGGCAAAG
>Ga0209158_1001405_pt1 | contig 16187 bp, 10 predicted proteins | sample GraSoiAngelo_140_FD_185897 | JGI IMG/M metagenome (GOLD analysis project Ga0209158, IMG submission 185897) | Grasslands soil microbial communities from the Angelo Coastal Reserve, California, USA - 14_0929_12_30cm (SPAdes) (version 2) | ecosystem: Environmental > Terrestrial > Soil > Grasslands ...
CACTTACTCCCTCAGCCCTTCCGGCCAAACATTGATCCCGCTCCTCGAAGACCTAGGCGACTGGGGCTCTAAACAGTTTGGCATCACCCCGAATCTGCCCCACAAGCCCCAGGCAGAAACTTTGTAAACGCCGGGTTTGAACCTCCTTTTCCGTCCCGGCGTTTTCCTACGATGCATCGTGGGATCGCACCTCTCCGGGTAACTTGGGAGTGGATTTCATCTAAATAACTTCTCAAGCGCTTGGCAAAAGCATGCCAACCAATTGCCGGTTCATCGCACGCCTTGCACAAATTGCGCCCGGACCGGAATCCAAAGCAACTTATTGGCTAGGGCAGCGTCGAACTAAGCTACGGAAGAATGCGTACATGACTTGCAAGCGCACCATGAACGGGTCTAATGACCCGCCGTGCAAGAGCGGGGCGTACGGGCCCCGAGCTGGGGGACAACTATGGGAACGCTGGGGCAGGATATCCGCTACGCGCTGAGGAACCTTCGGAAGGCGCCGGGATTTGCGGTGGTGGCGATCATTACACTGGCCCTCGGAATTGGTGCTTCCACGGCGATTTTCAGCGTGATTGACAATATCCTGATGGAGCCGTTTCCCTATCCGGATGCACAGCGATTCATGTCCGTACAGATCCACGACGCGGAGCGGACCGAGCCCGGCGGGCGAGCGGGGTTCAGCGGGCCGGAATTTATAGATTATGTAGAGCAGAATCATGTTTTTGACCGGGTGATTGCCAACGACAACACGGACGTGCTGTATCGTTCGGGAGAAGGGACGCTGCGGCTCGACGGGAACTACGTGACGCCGGGGACCTTTGAGTTTTTGGGGATGCCCGCGCTGCTGGGGCGGGTGATGCAGCCTGCGGACTACGAGCAGGGAGCTCCGCCAGTGTTCGTGCTGCGCTATAAGACTTGGGTGAAAAACTTCGGGGCCGATCCGGGCATTGTGAACAAGACGTTTGTGCTGAATGGAGTATCGAGAACGTTGATTGGAATCATGCCCCCGCGATTTGGATGGGGCAACGCCGACCTGTGGATACCCAAGAAGCCGGACCGGGCCGTAGCAACCACCGCTGTGGCCGGGGCGTTCCCGCAGTTTTGGTTCCTGCTCGGACATCTGAAGCCGGGCGTTTCCATGAAGGAGGCGGAAGCGGACCTTGCGGTAGTGGCCAACCGGCTGGCGAAGGTATATTCGAAGGACTATCCGAAGCATTTCACCGTACAGTTGGAGTCGTTGACGAACCTGGTGGTGGGGCGATTCAAGACCACGCTTTTCATCGTATTGGCGGCGGTGGGGCTGCTACTGCTCATCGGGTGCGGAAACGTGGCGAATCTTCTGCTGGCAAGAGCGACTACACGGGAGAAGGAGTTTGCGATCCGGTCGGCGCTAGGCGCGAACCGCTGGAGACTGATCCGACAGCTTCTGGTGGAGAGCCTGATTCTGGCGACCGGCGGGGCGGCGGTGGGAACTCTCCTGGCATGGGGAGGGTTGAAGTCCCTGGTGGCGCTGATGCCGCAAAATATCATCCCGGCAGAAGCGGTAATTCGGCTGAATACACCGGTGCTGGCGTTTACGCTGGGTGTAGCGATGCTAACCGCGTTGGTGTTTGGTCTGGTGCCCGCGCTGGAGGCGGCACGCAAGGATTTGAACGAACCGTTGCAGGATAGCGGCAAAGGCATTAGCGGGGGATTCCGCCAAGGAAGACTTCGCGATGCGGTTGTGGTGCTGGAAGTGGGCCTTTCACTGACGTTGCTGGTAGGGGCCGGATTGCTAATGCGCAGCTTTGTGGCGCTTCGCGAGGTGCACCTCGGGTTGCAACCGGATCATGTTCTGGTGGCGAGGCTTCCGCTGCCAGTGGACAGGTATAAGACGGCCGATCAGGTGGCGGGATTCTACCGGCCGCTGTTGCAGCGGCTGAAAGCATTGCCCGGTGTCCTGGAAGCTACAGAAACGAGCACGCTGCCGCCATACGGTGGCATTCCGAGCGACATCGAGATTCCCGGCAAGACGCACGGGGAAAAATGGAACGCCATGTTTCAGCTGGTCAGCGAGGGATATTTCCCAGTGCTGAAAATCCAGTTTGTGGACGGACGGAGTTTCACGGAAGCGGAAGTGAGCGGAGCGCGCAAGCTCGCGATTGTGAACCAGACGTTTGTGAAAAAATACTTGGCGAATGAAAATCCAATCGGGAAGCAGGTAAGAATCGCGCAACTTGCGAATTTTGAAGATCCCGTGAAAGAGCCCATGTTTGAAATCATCGGACTCGTGGCGGACGCAAAGAACCGTGGCTTGCAAGATCCAGTCGAGCCCGAGATTTGGATACCGTATACGGTGACAGGTTCGGCGTTCCGCGGAATTCTGGTGCGGACGGCGAAAGATCCGATGGCGATGATGAACGCGGTTCAGCAAGAGATCTGGGCCACGGATCGGAACGTAGCCCTGACCCTGACCGGGACACTCGAGGGGTACATCAGTCAGTTTTCTTACGCGGGACCGCGATTCGGGTTCATGCTCATGACCATCTTCAGCTCAATTGGCCTGGTGCTGGTAACGCTTGGCGTGTACAGCGTGCTGGCCTATACGACGGCGCGCAGAACGCACGAGATCGGGATACGTATGGCGCTGGGAGCGGAAGGCAGGGATGTCGTTAGGTTAGTGGTGCGAACGGGGCTGCGATTGGTGGCCATCGGTGTGGCACTTGGGCTGCTCGCCAGCCTGGCGCTGGGGCGAGTCATGGGGACGCAGCTTTGGGGAGTGTCTCCATACGACCCATGGACTCTCACGTGTGTTCCCGCCCTGCTTATTATAACCGGGCTGCTGTCCTGCTGGGTTCCAGCGCGCCGCGCCGCGAGCGTGGATCCATTGGTTGCACTGCGGTATCAGTAAGTCATGGCCCTCAGGAGAGGGCGACAAGCAAGGATGAAAATAGCCCGGGTCTCGGTCTTGCCGAATCAGCAACTTAGGCCTTCTTTCACAGGAGACTTCCTGCGTCTTTGGCACACCATCGCCTGGCATGAAAACAAGGCGGCTCCCAGAGAAACATCCTGAGAATACCAAACTCATTTTCATAGCGGTAAAGACCCATTGCCGCTGACGGGAAAAATTTTGTCCTGGTTCTGAATTCCTCGCGCCACAGACAAATCTCGCTCATCGGCACCGCGTCAGCCCGCCGCTCAAAGCTCGGCCCCGTTTCTCTTACTGTCGAATACATGATAGTTTTTCTTACAGGGGTTTTTTCTAAGACAGCATTGGCGGGCTCTAGTCTATCGAATCGGGCCTGAACCGCCGCTTCGACCTTCGACTGTCAGCCGGACACCCTCCGGTCACGGATCTAGCACGGGAGAGACGCGAGCAATGAAGCGGGTTCATCTGGTTGTCTTGTGGCACATGCATCAGCCGCAGTACCGCGACCCTGAAAGCGGACGCTATGTCCTCCCCTGGACGCGCCTGCACGCCCTGAAAGATTACTGGGGAATGGTCGACGTGCTCCGCGGATTTCCCAACTTCCATGCCACCTTCAACGTCGTGCCTTCCCTCGGCATGCAACTGGAGGAGTACGCCAACCGCAGTTTCAATGAGCCGTGGTTTTCGCTGGCGTTCAAAAATGCGGAGGAATTAACCCGCGAGGATAAGGCGGAAATCATTGCGCGCGCGTTTCAAGTGAATCAGGAACGGCTGATGTCGCGTTGGCCGCGGTTCGTCGAATTATTCGAATGGTCGCGTCCCGCCGGTGGCGCTCGGGCGCTGGTCTCTTTCACCACGCGCGATTGGCGCGACCTGCAACTGCTCTCGCAGTTGGCATGGATGGAGGAGTCCTGGTTCCAAACAGATGATGTCGTCAGCCGTCTGGCCACCAAAGGGAAGGACTACACCGAAGCGGACAAGTCCGCGCTGCGGAAAGTACAGCTCGAGTTCCTCGGCCTGGTGCTCCCGGTTTATCGAGACGCAGCGCAGCGCGGCCAGATCGAGATCAGCACGACTCCGTTCTATCACCCCATCCTACCGCTGATCTGCGATTCCGATATTGCCCGCGTGGCCAACCCGGGGACGCCTCTTCCGCGCCGCGCTTACCGGCGTCCGGAAGATGCGCGCGAACAATTGCGGCTTGCCCGCGAGTATCACGAAAGAGTTTTTGGCGTGAAGCCCGCGGGGGTGTGGCCTTCGGAAGGCTCGGTATCGGACATGGCGCTGACCATTGCCGCGGAAGAAGGATTTCAGTGGTTCGGAACAGATGAGGGTGTCCTTGGCCGCACGCTCAACGTCGCCTTCCTCCGCGACGGAAATGGCGTTCCGGCCAATGCCGAGCGCCTCTACAAATCCTGGCGCGTGCAACTGGGAGGAAATAGCATTGTGGGTTTGTTTCGCGATCACCATCTGTCCGACCTTGTCGGCTTCGTTTACAGTGGCATGGACGCGAAAACCGCCGCGGCGGATCTCCACAGTCGAATGCGTCATCTCGGAGAAACCGTACCGGGCGATCAGCCCCTCACGATTTGTCTTTTCCTCGATGGCGAAAATGCCTGGGAATACTACCCGGGGAACGGTCGCGCGTTCCTGTGCGAGTTTTACGGACGCATCCAAGCCGATCAGGATTTCCGCGCGCTAACCGCGAGCGAAGCCATTGCCGCCGCCGGCGAAATTCCAACCATCACCGGAATTTTCCCCGCGTCCTGGATCAATGCAAATTTCGACGTGTGGATCGGCCACGCCGAAGACGTCGCCGCGTGGGAATTATTGTGGGATGCGCGCGAAGCCTACGCCCGCGCATTCGAAGCGCGTAAACAGGGAAGAGCCGACGCCCCAACCGAAACCGCCCTGAAGGAAGCGCGCGAATCGCTCCTGGCCGCGGAAGGGAGTGACTGGTGCTGGTGGTTCGGCCCCGAGCATAGCACCGCGAACGACGCGGAATTCGATGCACTTTATCGAAAACACCTGACGGCCATTTACCTGGCTCTGGGGCAGGTGGCGCCGGAGGAATTGGCCAAGCCCATCAAGCGCAGGCCGGAGCACGCGCTGCAACTCGCGCCAACGGGTTTGCTAAACGTCACGGTCGACGGAAGAGACACGTCGTATTTCGAATGGCTGGGGGCAGGATTGTATTCACCGGAACGGCGCGGCGGGTCGATGCACGGACGCGTCTTCTATCTGCACGAACTGCGCTACGGATTCGAGGAAGGCCGCTTCTGCGTGCGCATCGATCCCTTCTCGGAGGCGCTTCTAGAGCTGGAACACCCGGAGTTTCGCATCACCATCGGCGGCGAGGAAGAAGTTACCCTGGTCGTGAATCTGGAGCGCGGCCACGTCCAAGGGTTTGCCGTCGAAAAGGACCTGGTATGCTTGCTGAATCCGAAACTTGTCGCGGAAGCTGCCTTTGAGCGGGTTCTGGAAGTGGCCATCCACAAGGACCTGATCAACTTCAAAGGTCAGAGCAAGCTGAGGCTCGGGGTTGCGCTGTGGCACGCGGGATTGCCCGTGGATGTGCTGCCCGCCGAGGGATTCCTGGACGTGAACCTTGGCGAAGAGAATTCCGCCTGGCCGCCGGAGCCGTAGGCGCGTTTTCTGGCCCAGCCACACCGGTGTCGCTGCTAGGAAGGGTAGTGTTTTCAGTCCGATGGAAACTCATCGGATTACCACCGATCGTCCGGAATCGGCTTTTTTTGAGCACTCCGCTAAAATAGTTTAACCGCAAGATCCTGTGGATGATCGCCGACGGGGATCATCGTCAGCAGAAAATTGGTGCGCACACGGATGACCGCCAGGTCGCCCGAGCCCTGGCTCACCACCAGCAGCAAGTTTTCCGCGGGATCGAAGCGCAACGCCGTCGGAGAATCGCCGGCGGGAACAGGGAATCCTTTTCCGGGATCGCGAATGATGCGACGATTGAAAATATCGACAGGGGTGACCCGGTCCCCAGCGGTGTCCGAAACATACAGCAGGCTTGCATCGCTGCTCAGGACGCCGCGAGTGGGCGTCGACCCGAGGACCATGTAGTCGCCCACCTCGTGCGTCCAGGTGTTGATGGCCTGGAGCCCGTGAGCCTCCGGTGAAATCACGTAGAGTTCGCCGCCATCGGGCTTGAGCAGCATGTCCGTGGGCTTGCCGGCCAGTTCGAGATGGGTGACCAGAACGCCGCGGCGCAGGTCCACCACCGAGATGCGGCGCTCGGATCGGCTCAGGACGAACGCCAGGGAACCGTCTGGCAGCACGGCGACGTCTTCGGGTTGCGGCACCACGGAAACACTCCCGCGCAGCGTGAGAGTTGGTGCGTCATGAATGCCAAGAGAGCCGTCGCGCCGGTTCACCACCAGGACGGTCTTGCCATCCGGGGTGACGTGCGCCAGCACGGGTTCGCGCCCGGTCATGGCGCGCCCCACCACGGCCCGCGATTTAACGTCAATCGCCAGGAGCGTGTTGTTCCCAGATGCCGTCGTGTAGATGCGGTTCCCGTCCGGCGAAAAATCAAGCGCGTAGGGAAGTGGCCCCACGGCAATGCGGGCAGTGACCTGCCCTGTGAAGTGATTGGCGCGGGGATCTAGGATCCAAACGTACCCGCCCGTGCTACTGAGGCCGAAAATCTCAGGGCGAGTAGGATGCTCGCGCATCCCGGAGAGTCCCGGACCGACAGCGATGCGCGCGACGGCTTTGAGCTTCACGAGATCGACAACGGTAACATTGCCGTCCGCCGTGGTGACGTAGGCGGACAGATGCAGGTCGGGGCGAAGAAAGGATGGGCGATGTTCGCGGAGAAGCAGGACAATGCCGCCGATTCCCAGCGCGGCGAGCAGGAAGTAGAGGCGAAAATTCTTGGGGCCGTTCATGTTGGAAAGGCGATTCTCCCATGTATCGCGGCCAGTTCAAACCGCTCGCTCAATACTGGAGCGTGCGACAAGCGGCGCAACCGCTGCTATACTCGCGCGGCGTTACTCCCGAGAACAGAGAAAGTTAAAGACTGGAGGAGACCCGTGCGCTCATCGGTACTGGTTGCCGTTCTTACAGGATGTTTGGCGATTCCCACTCAGGCGCAAGAATTCGCGGGCAAACCCATTTTCAAGCTTGCCGAGGTGATGATCCCCGTACGGGATGGAGTGAAGCTCCAAACCGCAATCTTGACGCCGGTCGCTCAGCACGGACCGCTACCGATTCTCTTTCGGCGCACGCCCTATGGAGTTCCCGAAAAACCGCCGGAGCAGATGCCCGCGTCTCTCCAAGAGCTCGCGCAGGATGGCTACATCTTCGTCATCCAAAATTTGCGCGGGAGATTCAGGTCCGAGGGCGTATTTGAGCTGACTTCGCAGGTGGACTTAAGCAACCCGAAGGCCACCAATGAGACGACAGACGCCTACGACAGCATCGAGTGGCTGGTGAAGAATGTGCCCAACAACAGTGGCAAGGTGGGAATGTATGGAGTCTCTTACGATGGGCTGACTACGGCGCTGACGCTGCTACACCCGCACCCGGCGCTCGCGGCCATCAGCGAACAAGCCTCACCTGTCGACCAGTGGATGAACGATGACGACCACCGCTATGGTGCGCTGCGCGAAAGTTACGACTTCGAATATGCGGTGATGGAACAGGCCGACAAGAATTCCAACACTCATTTCGAGTTTGAGACCTACGACACCTATCAGTGGTATCTAGATTTAGGCCCGCTCTCGAATATCAACGCGAAATATCTTCACGGCAAAATTCCTTATTGGAATTCCACGATAGATCACCCAGACTACGACGATTTCTGGAAGAAGGAAGCCTGGGTCCGCCAGCTTCACGCGTCAACGGTTCCGAATCTGAACGTCGCGGGATTCTGGGATCAGGAAGATCCGTGGGGACCCTGGCAGATTTTCCGCCACGCCGAAGAGCATGACCCGGATCACACCAATTTCATCGTTGCCGGTCCATGGTTTCATGGCCAATGGCAAGGGCCGAAAGGGGAGGGGATCGGCCTGATTCCTTTCGCTGGACATGAAACGGCGCGCGAGTTCCGCGAAAACATCGAAGCCCCGTTTTTCCGATATTACCTGCACGGAAAAGGCGAGAAGCCGAATTGGCAGGCCACCACATTCCAGAGTGGCTCGAACAGTTGGCATAGTTACGCGCTTTGGCCGCCGAAGGAGGCGCAGGCCACAAATTTATATTTGCACGCCGATGGCTCGCTGTCCTTCACCGCGCCGGCCGCAGCGGAAGGGGCCAAGGCGTATCGCGAATATGTTTCTGATCCCGCCAATCCGGTACCGTACCGGCAGCGGCCGATTTCACCGACGTATCCAGCGGGGGATTGGCGGACCTGGGAAGTGGCGGATCAGCGTTTTGTGGATCACCGGCCGGATGTGTTGTCTTTCGTGAGCGCGCCACTGGATCGTGACATTACTATTACCGGACCGCTAGCCATGGCACTATTCGCTTCCACTTCCGGAACGGACAGCGATTTTGTGGTGAAACTCATCGACGTGTATCCGGAGAATGCACAGAAGAATGGTTGGGACCCCCAAGCGGGACCCAAGCCCGGCGAGTACGCACAATCGCTCAATGGATACGAATTGCCGATCGCCATGGAAGTGCGGCGCGGCCGCTATCTGCAAAGCTTTGAGCAGCCGCACGCGCTCACGCCGGATGCGCCAACCGTATGGAACATTCCCTTGCGCGACCACGACCATGTTTTTCTAAAAGGGCATCGAATTATGGTCCACATTCAATCCACGTGGTTCCCTCTAATCGACCGGAATCCGCAAAAATTTGTGCCCAGCACTTACAAGGCAGTGGCGTCGGACTTCACTGCAGCGACGCAGCGGATTTATTGCTCACCGGCGATGCCTTCGCACGTGGTATTGCCGGTCATGCCTTAGACCGAGTATGCAGGGGGCGCGACCTGCGGCACGCTGAGGACAAACGGGAGTCAAGAGACGAGTGAGGCAGGGATGCCGCTGCATGTACAACGGATGTTCACCTCTAGTTTTTAGGGTAAACCCTGATTGTTCATACGATTAACGGTATTTTGGCTTTCCTTGTGTGGACATGCATATGTTAATTGATGTAGATGATTTCCCTTGACGTTTCTAGTTTTGTCCTGTATTTAGTGGACATGTACATCTCCCGGGCTACCTGGCCCTCCACCAACGGCAAATCGTATGAGTCCATCTACCTCCGCGAGTCCTATCGCGAGGGCACGCACGTCCGCAAACGCAATATCGCCAACCTCACTCATTGCGATCGCAAAGAAATTGCCGCCATCGAACTCGCTCTTCGTCACAAAAACAATCTCACCGCTCTGGCTTCCCTGGAACAAATCGAACTGCACCAAGGTCCTTCCGTCGGCGCCGTGTGCACCGTCTATCAAGTGGCCCAACGATTGGGCCTGCGCAAAATACTAGGAGAAGAGTTTTCCGGCCACCTGGCCTTGTGGCAAGTCTTGGCGCGCGTGTTGGAGCAAGGGTCCCGCTTATCGGCCGTACGCCTGGTGCAGGTCCATGCCGCCGGCGCCGTGCTGGGCTGGCAACGCGGCTTTGACGAAAACGATCTCTACGACAATCTCACCAGGTTGAGCGAGCACCAAAAGGACATCGAGAATCGTTTATTTGCTCGGCGAGGAAAGGAAAAACCGCAGCTGTTTCTCTACGATGTCACCAGTAGCTACCTCGAGGGGGAGCACAACGCCTTGGGAGCCTATGGCTACGGCCGGGATGGCAAGAAGAACAAAAAACAGATCGTCATCGGCTTATTGTGCGACCAGGGAGGAGAACCCGTTTCGGTGGAAGTCTTTCGCGGCAACACCCAAGATACCCAGACCTTTGCGGCGCAGGTCAACAAAGCCAGCGAACGCTTCGGTTGTGAACGGGTGACCTTTGTCGGCGACCGCGGCATGATCAAGAGCGGACAGATCGCCGAGCTAGTCAAGGTCGGATTTCACTACATCACCGCCATCACCAAGCCACAGATCGAAACACTTTTGAAAGCGGGCCTCTTTCAGATGGAGTTGTTCGACAGCGCGGTATGCGAGGTCACGCAGGACGGGGTGCGTTACGTGCTGCGGCGCAATCCTGTGCGTGCAGAAGAACTGGCCGCTTCTCGAGCCGACAAACAAGCACGAGTGGAACACTTTATTGCCGAGCGAAATGGCTATCTCGGTGAGCATCCGCGCGCTGCGGTGGCCACGGCGGAGAAGGCGGTGCAGGCCAGGATCCAGCGACTGAAAATCGATGACTGGCTGCAGGTCGAAGTACAGGGGCGAACCCTGGCGTTGCGGGTGGACTCCGCCGCTCACGAACAGGCCGCTCGACTGGATGGCTGCTACGTGATCAAGACGGATCTCCCGGTGAGCGCTGTTTCCAAGCAAGAAGTGCATGACCGCTACAAGGATCTGACGCAAGTCGAACAAGCCTTCCGCACCTGCAAGACCACCCATCTGGAAACTCGCCCGATCCATGTACGCACCGCAGCGCACACGCGCGCTCATGTTCTGGTGGTGATGCTGGCTTATCTCATCCGGCGGGTCTTGAGCCGGGCTTGGGCGGCCTTGGACGTGACCGTCGAAGAGGGACTACAACAGTTGAAGGCGCTGAGTTCGACGGAAATGAAAATCAAAGAGGGCGGTACTTGCCTGCGCATCCCCATGCCGAATCCGGCCTGCCGTGATTTGCTGCAGGCCTTGGATATCCGTTTGCCAGACGTCCTGCCCAGCGTGAAGGTGCGTGTAGACACGCGCAAAAAACTGCCAGAACGTCGCAAACCCCGCTAAAACACGGGGCATTTCTCTTCGGAGAACCTCATTCGTTCGGGGTGAACATGCGGTACAAACTAATCAGGGTGAGGGGCACCGTGGATGATTAGCTGAAGGCGGGCCAGTTTTCGGTTGGTCGAAGCAGCTGCAGTCCGATGGAATAGGACTGGTCGGGAAGGGGTTTGCAATAAACGATGTGTGCGCGGGAATAGAGATTACCGGGGACCGATCGAACGGAGACATCCTGATCGGGCGCCCAGGGAGCCTTCGTCAAAACGCGGGCGCCGTGAAGGCTAACGTTGATGGTAGAGGTAATCTCATGGGTGGCATTCTCAACGCTATAGAGTTCGACCAACAGCTTCTCGGGAATGCGGCTTTCAGTGCGGATCGGAGGGAATACATTTGCCATGTCTGGCTTTCTCCCTTTTGATTGGCCAGAGTCTGTCGAGCTGCGCCGGGAGTGGGCTTGCTATCCGGGCCGGTGTCAGGTGCGACTGTAGGCCCGAAAAGTCGACCATGTGACGGGGCGTCCGCTGAAATTCAATCCGATGCAGTAGCGGTCGTCCACGAGTCTCTGGCAATAGACGACTTTTCCGCGGATGGTGGTTTCATCCTTCAAGGAGGTTAGTTGAACGATTTCGCCGGCTTGCCAAGAGCGGGTCGAGACTACGCGAGCGCCGTTGACGCTGATGTTGTCTGTGTAGGTCATTTCTGATCCGTTGATGGGCTGCTCCTGCACTTGGGCGAGCCGCACGACCATGGCGATGGGGAGACGCTTGTCCATACGTCCGTTCAATAGGCTCAATATTTTCATACGGGGCGCGTTGGCCTTGGCCACAGCGCGTGGCGGACCTCAGCTGTGCTCGGCTCTTGTCGGCCTTGACGATTGAGCTGCGCTGATCTTCCGCTAACGATTAGTTAGCATTGGGCCCTTTCCCCGGCAATCGGGTGAAAACCTTATAACGGCCTGCACAAATCCCTTAGTACTAGGGCCATTCTTCGGCCGACGAATCAGGGGGAAACGGGCTGGTTCTGGGGGGCTTGAGAAGGCCTTGGACGACAGACTGGGCAGGACAGAATTTGCGACCTATGGTTCCAGAAGGGCTTGCGTCGCGCAGATGACCACATCGAAAAGCGACACAAGATGTCGAGGGATGTAAAACGCCATGCGCAAGCGGCTAGGTCCCCATGTAGCTGACGTGGACGTACACGCCAGTGTGAACGTTGTAGAGCAAATACCAGCCGACGTGGTCGCTATCCTCATAAATGACGAAATCGTCGGCGCAGTCCCAGCACCAATCGGTGCAAATCGGCCAATCCCAGGCCGCGACTTCAAAGAAGAACCCGCCGGGTAGCCACAAGCGGTGATGATCGCGATCGAAGCGTTCGATGCGGTAGCGGTAGGACGGGCCAAAATGCTCGAAGCGACCGTGCTCGAAAGGACGGTCGAAGTGATAACGCTTGTCGTCCGGCCGGTCGTGGCCGAACCAGTGGTCCTTGTTGACATGCGGGGTGCTGTTCACGCGGCGAGAGTCATGACGTTCGGGTTCGGGCTGGGAGCGCGGATTATCTCTCCTAGGAGGCGGTGGCGGAACGCGGCCCTGGTTGGCGCGCGGCCGATTCTGCCCGCGCTCCTCACCGCGTTGCGCGAGAACCGGGAACGCCACGAGTAATCCCAAAGCAAGGGGGAAAACCAACCGTCGTCTCATGTCTTCACCTCGAACACGTTGAGACCAGACCGCTTACAACTTGTGTGCGTGTTCTCTGGGCATGACCGGGAACCGGTGATCCGACGTGCCGAGAACGCCTGGTGGGTACACTCGTCGGGAACTGGAAGATGGAAATCACGGGACGAGCGAGCCGGGCCAGCGATGATTCGCCCAAAGAATCGAGGAGCGTTGTTGGATTGATTTTACAGCTGGTAGCGGAAAACACTCGACAGAAGAGCGGCTCTCGCATTATTGTCGGCAGTTGTAAGACCGCAGAAGCAGACCTTCGCAGAGTAACGGAGAACCCCTCCATCACCATGTCCATACCGTTAGAGCTCGAGTTCGTGCTCGTGTCCAGCGACTATGCGATGATGAACGCGGTATCCGGAGGGGTAAAGAAATATGGGGCGAAATTCCTGTTGGTCCCCACGGCGGAAGCCGCGCGCGATTGCCTGAGCCGGCGGAGGATCGACGGCGTCTTTGTGGACCTGGAGGTGCCGGGGGCGCTGGGGGTGATGGAAGCCATCCGCAAAGGAACGTCAAACAGTAAGGCGGTGATCTTTGCCTGCGTCACGGACGCGAAAGAATACACGGACACGTTAAGTGCCGGGGCGAACTTTCTTCTGCGCAAGCCTTTGCACCAGGATAGCGTGGCGTTACATATCACGATTGCAAAAGAGTTGCTGGAGCGCGAGCGGCGCCGCTACTTCCGGCATGCCGTGAATCTCCCGCTGGTCTTGAAGGATGGGGTAGCGGAGCAACATGCACGGATGACCAACCTGAGTGAAGGAGGGATGGCTGTGCGCAGCGCGAAAGCGTTGCGCCATTCCTCGATCATCGATTTCGCATTTGATTTGTCTTCGGGAGCAAGCGTTACCGGGAAGGGGCAGGTGGCCTGGATCAACACGGAAGGAATGGCGGGAATCGTCCTGCAGACTTTCGACGAGAATGGGCGCGAGCATCTTGAAGCGTGGCTAGCGGCTCAGGAGCAACTAGGCATTAAGAACAATGCACCGAGAGGGTGAGCAGGAGCGAGCCGGAAAAATGAGCATGATTTATGAAAGTAAGAGAGGCAAAAGCGGCAACCTCCGAAATCCATGCATGAAACAGGCTGTAGTGTAGGCGTAGAGGGTGGTGTAGAATCCGCCCCTTCGGGCGGTGACTGTCCAACAGGCGACGAGGAAATGGTGGAGTGTACGGCCAATTGTTTACCCCCGCAAGCAACGGCATCCTAAGCCTGCGCGCGGACCTCTCCTAATGACAAAGTCACTTCGATTCCGAATGTATCCCAGGAAGCAGCTGGATATCCGATGGTTGGATCTTCTGTACGCGGCGTTCTATTGCGCTTTCCCCAGAAGTATTCGTGCTAAAGAAGCGGAACTCGAAGGAATGTTTGCGTCTCCTTTCCCGGTGCTTTCGGCGTTTACCGTGCGGACGGGATTCGATATGTGTCTGGGGGCGCTGGGGTTACCGGCGGGCAGTGAGATTCTGATGTCCGCGCTGACCATCAAAGAGATGGTTGATATCGTGAAGCATCACAGACTCGTTCCGATTCCCCTGGACATCGAAGGCGGGACACTGGCTCCTGAAATAGCGACGATCGAAGAGGCCATCACGGAACGCACGCGGGCGATTGTGATTGCGCACCTTTTTGGCACGCGCACGCCGATGGGGCCGGTGGTCGAGTTGGCGAAAAAACACGGAATCCTGGTGATCGAGGACTGCGCGCAGGCGTTTACCGGCCACGATTACACCGGGCATCCGGAGACGGATGTGGCGATGTTCAGCTTCGGTTCGATCAAGACGATGACGTCACTGGGAGGGGCTCTGCTGCGAGTAAGGGATGCGGAGCTTAGACGGAAGATGCGCGTCATCCAGAGGACGCATCCGACTCAGACGCGGAAGGAATTTGCCGGCACGCTTCTGACGCATGTGATCCTCAAACTGTTTACTCTGCCGTCGTTGTTCGGTTTGTTGTACCGCGGATGCGCGCTTTGGGGAACGGATTTTGAAGAGCTGATCGCTAGGGTGCGGGGATTGGATGAGGAAGATTGGCTGAAGGAAATCCACAAGCAATGCTCCTTCCCACTTTTGGCGCTGCTGGCACACCGGCTGCGGACGTTCGACGCCGTCCGGCTGACTGAACGAATCCACGTGGGAAGGGAATTTGCGAAATCGCTGCCGCGCGAGATTTCCTATCCCGGAAATCGGGCGGCGTTCCACAGCTTTTGGGTGTTTCCGATTCTGGTTGAAGCGCGGGAACGATTCATGGCGGAACTTCACCGACGCGGATTCGATGGAACCACATCTGGATCAGCGCTCTCCGTGATCTGTCCGCCAGCCGGGCGGGAGGCTTTGGAGCCTTCCAAGACGCGAGAGATTCATCGAAAATTACTATACCTGCCGGTGTATCCAAAGGTTCCCCCGCGGGAACGCCAGCGACTCAGCAAGGCGATTGCTGAGCTTTTCGACAAGTCCCCTCATCTGCGGGTGACCGACGCGCGACGAGTTTATGCGGCGGTGGCGCGCACCATTGAAACGCCGAGAAGCGTTGAGGACATTCGAAACGTTGTGCAACGCGCGCAACGAGAGAATTTACCAGTCTGCATGATGGGAACCGGTCACAACCTGGGCGGGCACGCCTTTGTGAATGGAGCGATGGTTCTCGACATGAGGCAGTTCAATCGGGTGTGCTCCGTAGACAGAGAACAGAAGCGCATAACGGTAGAAAGCGGAATTACTTGGGACAAGATCCAAGAGGCGGTGAATCCCGCGGGGCTGGCGCTGAAGGCCATGCAATCGGACAACATTTTCACCGTGGGAGGCTCGCTGGCGGCAAATGCTCACGGACGAGACACCCGGTTCTCGACCATTGTGGAAAGCGTGCTGGGCTTCCGGATCATGCTGGCGGACGGATCGGTAATGTCCGTTAGCCGGAACGAGAATCCTGCGATGTTCAGGAATGCCATCGGCGGATACGGATTGTTCGGAATCATCCTTGATGTGGATTTTGCGCTGGTGGACGATTGCGTCTATGAGCAGTGCTCCGCGGTCATTCCCTTGGCGGCGCTGGTCAAGAATTTCGAGCAAGAGGTCCGGGCGAATCCCGCTGTGGAGCTGTTTTTGGCGCGCCCCTCGATTTCACCGCATTGCTTTCTGAGCGACACGATCGTAACGATGTGGAGAAAAACGGACAGAATCCATAAAGGGGTGTTTCAGCTGGACCACGAGCGTAACGTAGCGCGCGACCGGTTTCTGTTTGGATTGTCGCGGCAATACAAATGGGGGAAGACGCTTCGGTGGCATGCGGAGAAATACCTCTCCCGCGACTCGCCAACCAAGACACTGGTGTCGAGAAATAACGCCATGCGGCCACCGGTGTCAGCGGTGAAGATGTTCGAACATAATTCGGAAAAAGACACCGACGTGATACAAGAGTTCTTTGTTCCGATTCCGCGGTTTATGACTTTTATGGAAGGCCTGCGGGGCATCCTGCAAGAAGAGGAGACAAACCTCCTCGGCGTAACATTACGGTATGTGAAAGCCAACAACGAAACGGCTCTTTCCTATGCACCGAAAGAAAATGCACTCGCGGTGATAGTTTACTTCAACGAAGTATGTTCGGCCGATGGCCGAGTGAAGGCAAACGCATTGATCAATCGGCTGGTGCGCCTCGCTGTGAATTGCGGCGGAACGTTTTATCTGACGTATGCGCGGGAACTGGAGATGGATTGGCTGAGAAAGGCGTACAGTGAGATTG
>Ga0209158_1001407_pt1 | contig 16165 bp, 12 predicted proteins | sample GraSoiAngelo_140_FD_185897 | JGI IMG/M metagenome (GOLD analysis project Ga0209158, IMG submission 185897) | Grasslands soil microbial communities from the Angelo Coastal Reserve, California, USA - 14_0929_12_30cm (SPAdes) (version 2) | ecosystem: Environmental > Terrestrial > Soil > Grasslands ...
AGGCTCCTGGGCGAGAGACGCCGTTGCCTGCAGAAGAGATACGAACAGCACAAGAGGGCTGCAAAGACTCAGCCTGAGAATGAATCCACTGTCCGATTTTTCGCGGCGTGTTGCCGACATATTATTCGCCTCCTGAAAAGGCTTGAGAGTTCCGCCGGTCTACGGTGGAAACGTGATCCGCGCTGCGGTTGCCTAGCTCGCCAGCGCAGAACCTATCTAAGGACACGAATAGACACGTGGGTGTGTTGTAGGCACACCTGGAGGCAGGTCTAAATCAGGAGGGATAGGTGAAGAGTGTAGAGCTCGGGAGGCGAGTGTTGCTGTGGTTCGACCGGTGCCGTGAGCACCGGAATAAACCTAGCGACTTCAAGCATCGGTGCGTGCCCGACGACCGCAACTGGTGGCACATGCAGTGAGGCGCGAGCCGTGGGTAGCACGCTGGGCGTCCGCCCGGAAACCATTGTCTTGCAGCAATCGTGAGTCTTGTTCGCCGGCGTGCACGGCATGGAGCCACAGCACTGCATCGCCTGCTGGTCAGCCGCCACGGCAGACGTGCAGTCCGCAAACTGTAGGAGAAGCACAGCGCTTACCGCCAGCACCAGGAATAGCCTCTTCGCGAGCATCCTACTCTGACTCTAGAAGCATTAGACGCGGGAGTCAAGGATCGGATACCCTCGGATACCCTCGGTACCCGAAGCGGCCTCCCGCCTTCGCTCACACACTCACCGAGGCGCGCAGCAAGCAGCCACACAGGTGGACCAACTCTAGGCTGTGCTCATCGCCGCGCAAAATAATGCTTGACCCCGGAGTATGGTACGGGGTTTAGACTACCTCCAGAAGATGAGTATGGACATGAAGTCGCTCACCATCGGTCGTCTCGCCAAGCAGGCGGGCGTCAACGTGGAGACCGTTCGTTTCTATGAGCGAAGAGGTTTGCTACCAAAACCGCCTCGTAGCGCATCCGGGTATCGTTTGTTTCCCGCAGAGACAGCGCGTCGATTGAAATTCATCCGGCGCGCCCAGGAACTCGGCTTCTCACTTGCCGAGATCGCGGAACTCTTGTCACTCCGCGTGTCGCGCCGCACAACCAGCGCGGAAATCCGAGTGAGGGCCGAAGCCAAGATCGCCGACATAGAAGCGAAGTTGAGAAGTCTCGAGTCTATAAAGAAGACGCTAAGGAAACTCACAAGAGTGTGCGACGGATGCGCCCCAGTTGCGCATTGTCCGATTCTCGAAAGTCTCGATGGGGAGAACGCGTGAGCACAAGATGGAAACAGGGCATGCTTGCGCTGCCGAGCATCGGCGTTTCGATACTTCCTAAACTGGCCTGCCCCGCTTGCTGGCCAGCCTACGCGGGTTTGCTGACCTCCATTGGTCTCGGTTTCTTGATTTCGGTTGTCTATTTGCTTCCGCTGACTGCTGCGTTCCTTTTCCTAGCTTTGGGTGCGATGTTGTTCAGGGCAAAAGCGCGTCGCGGATACGGGCCGTTCCTCCTTGGAGTCGTTGCGGCGAGCGGCGTCTTGATCGGCAAGTTTGTGTGGGAGTCCAATCCCGTCATGTACGGTGCTGTCGGGCTGCTGGTTATCTCTTCGCTCTGGAACACATGGCCGCGTCGTGGCAAATCGGGCGAGGTGAGAACCTGCTCTGATTGCAACACAGAAAAAGTCGAAAGGAGTACCTAGGAGAACGTTATGGCCACCAAAAAGAGAATTGAGGTATTCAGCGCCGGTTGTTCAACATGCAAAGAAACAATAGAGATTGTCAAAAAGCTAGCTGGTTCTTCCCATGAGGTAGTCGTCCACGACATGCACAAATCTGAAGTAGCGTCCAAAGCAAAGCAGTACGGCGTCCGTAGCGTGCCCGCGATCGTGATTGACGGCAAACTCGCAGGGTGCTGCGCGGGTCGCGGCCCGGATGAGCATGTCCTGCGTTCTGCGCTAGCGTAGGCATCGGCTGAGTTCCGTCGCTAGGTTTGTCAGTCGGCTTGCCATCCGCGCCGCGAAATTTGGCCCGAAGCCGACTTTGTATCTAGGGCAGTGGGCGAAAAACCCACCGCCAAGGAATCTCAGCTACAGGGGAAACAACCAGGGGCCTTAACTTAAACGCGCCGGCCCTGAATAGTTCACTTATTTCTGTGACCGGACACTAGCAGCGTGCTGTGTTCCCTCAGACCGCCCGGCCAATCTGGCTTATTCCACGACGCGAAAAATGCGCGCCAGGACGTTTCCTCGCCGAGCAGGGCATCGACGATAAATCTCTAGTGGCAGATTGGCGATGGGTACCTCCCGGGAGGAGAACACCGCCTGGTTCGGTTTCAGATCCATCTTGAGAGGCTTCCCTCCTTGTAACAGGAGCCTGTTATCTAGGACAGTCTGCTTCCCTGTCCAAAAATTGGCGCCTAGACCAGTATCGCAACCACTTCCCGACCTACTAGATTTCGAAGCACGTGGGGATTTTCTTCTGGGGTGGCTGGGAATCTGGATGACTGACTCTTTGAAAGAGGGAAAGGGGGAATAAAAGCAGGTCGAAATAGCCCATTTGTGCCAGCGCGCTGAAGTCAACTTTGCTTCGGGGTGGAATGTCCACCCACCAAAAGGAGACCGCGATGTCCATTGTTGGCAAATTCGACGCATCCCTAATCAACATAGCCTTCGCTGCCAGGCCATTACGGACCATGATCGGACTGGCATTGCTCGCCGCCCCGGTTGCCACACTTGCGCAGACCTCAGCGCCTAATCCCGACTGCACGCTCATTGTGCCGAACGCCCCCCGCACGGCCGCGGGGCTCGCGACGCCTTACCAGTTGATGGCCACAGATCCCGCTAACGGTGGGTGTCATGAAACTGATACGAATCAGTCGGCATTCGTTCAGGCGGCGATACTCGATCCAGAAACTGGCCGGATTTCGATTTACAGTCCATTGGTCATCGACAAGGGCTCAAAGCCTGCGGCAGCCCCCGTCGTCCCGAAGCTCCCCGAGTACGCGGTAGTGGCTCTTTGGTTCGGCTACAACGGTAACAACCTGACGCTCCAGGCGGCCGGCGACGAGCTGGAGGATAACAAGTGTGTGCAGGGTCTCGCACAGTTCGCGTATTGTAATGCGCCTGCTTTCTTTGAAGCCGCTCACAAGGCCATCCATCACGGCCAGTTGCATGTTCCTCATTTGGGGTTCGGTAAAGACGGTCAGCCTTGTCCGTCCGTGCGCAGCTTTGCGGTTGCCGACCAAGATCAAAGCGATAATTTACCCACGACCTACCTGATAACCCCGAATGGGCTACTCGCCCAAAACACCGCGCAGAACATGGCTAAGTTGCCAGGCGCGAAAGTACTTGGTAACCCCAGCGATAACCGCCTTACGAACGTATTTCTGGCTCCGGCCTTGGGTTGTAAGTCATGGGAGGCGCCTGATTTGGCCAATCCGGGCCACAAGGTCCCGGCATTAGCGCTCAATGAACTGCAGGCCAGGGCGCATCAATTGCATCCGCATGCGCTGATTCCTGCTGGCGACCCATTTGTCCTCAACCCGACATTCACCGGGAAACCAGACCTCGCCAAGGTCAATGCGTATCGTCGAGGCGTCGACCAACCCGTGGTTGATGACCTTGGGGACGCCAGTACGACGACGTATTGCAGCCATGTCCGCGAGATAGCAACTGACAAACTTCAACTGGACCAGCATCTCTTTCGTGCCTTTCGGTCCCCGTTCCCCAACGTAGCAAATTCACTCTTTACCTTCATGGCGCAACGCTTTGTGGGTACCTATGAGATGCTCAATTGCCAAGCCTTGCTGAATCAACCGGACCCCGTGACTCTCATCATGGATGCGAACGGTGTGGTGATCGATGCCATGATCCAGTGATAGGGATGTTTTCAGCGCGACCCTTGAAGGCAGCGACCGTCGGCTAGGGCAGCGGTTCAAGCCGGGCCTCCTGGTGGGTCGCTGCCCCACCAAAGGGCGTGCCCTGACGGGAAGGCGGGCTATCCTGGCCTATGGCGAGGGTGGAGGCCTGCTGTTTTACCTCGGCCCCGGTCATGGGCGTATAGCTAGCTATACGGCTCTACGATCAGGATACCGAGAGCGCCCGCACATTCGAGTTACGGACCTGTTCGGCGCGCTCATAGCACGCTGAATTTGGGGTTGTGGCTCAAAGGTGTAACCAGGAGATGCGTGCCTAAATTCCGCTCTGCCCATGCGACCTTCGCCTTACGCCTGGCTTAGGAGGCAAGTCTCCGCTGCTGCCGCGCCTTCTCCTGGGTACGTACTTCTACCTAGTACCCAAATGCCAGATTCACCGGATTGCCTCTTCGCGCGCTTCGGTGTAGGTTCTTTAAGGACGCTTTCCGCCGCGCGAAGAGGAACGTACAAAGAGAAGTGTTGATGCAGAAAGCATTCATCTTGATCTTCGGGGCGCTGCTGGCCAGCTACCTGCCGGCGACAGCGCAGACACGGCCGACGCAGGTGTATCCGATGCAAGAACGTAATGCGTCGGTGATGAGGCTGATGGCAGCAGCACCCACCCACTTGCCGCTGGCTGGCTCTTTGCTGATACACCCGCTCGAAGAACCGCCTGCTCGTTTCAATATCCTGCCGGGTGCGGCGTACACCCTTGACCAAAGCCTGGAGCACCTATCCCCGGTGGAAGTGGTTAGGACTACCTTCGTCAGGCAAGCCAGCGTGACTTTCCTCCAACTCTGGGGCGGGCGGCTTCAACTGAGCGGCTTCCAAAGCAAGCGCCAGATTGGGAATGCGGTGGTCAGTTTTTCAGGCTCGGGCGGTCCTTTGGGCTCTCACGCGGTCACACAAGGTTATCAGGGCGTGAGAATGCTGAGCGCGGATAGAATCTACGGCATCAGCCTGACGGTTTCTCTGGGCCGTGGCGTGCATACGGGGCATCGCGTGGAGGCAGGTCGCTGTCTCGCGTGGATTTGGAACGCCGGTCATGGCGAGATTTAAGCGCATCACCTTTAACCCCAACTAGTGACGCGAGGAACTTCCACCCTTTCTTCTGATGATTTCTTGCCCATAAGCCTGTGCCCGGATGTCCAACAGCATCCAACTGTTCCTACCGTGCCGCTCGTAGTCTCTGACAAGGAGTTCGGTAATCCAGTGGTGGGGCTGGATGCAATCTGTGCCAGCAAGCGGTTGCTGGCAGATGTTCAGAAGCGCCGTTCTCTCAGCCTCTTCAAACGTAGCAATGACTTCTTCCACGTTTGTCGCAGTTAATCGAGTGGAAACCCGCCTTGATTCCAGCACAGGCTCGAGGAGTCAGAATCATCTCAGCGCTTGGACTCACCTTGGCCGTAGGGCACGGAATGCCTTGCCCTACGTCACAGCACTGTGGGGCGTTAGGGCGCGACTAACCTCGGGGTCTGACGAAAAGCGAGGCGCTTGTCTACGTCTTGGAGGGGGCAGGGCGGCGGCGGACCCAGAGCCAGTTCGCGAGGGCAATGGCGGAGGTCGCGGCGATGATGAGGAGCTCAGCGCGGCCCATGCGGGTGACCAGAACGGCGGAGAATGCAATCCCCATTGCGGCAAAAAGACGTCCTGCAGGGAGACGAAACGCTGCTGCGCCGGGCTGCTTTCGCCGCAGGACGGGCAGCGCCGAGCAAACAAAGGCGTAGGTGAAGAGGCGCGCCACAGCCGAGAGCGTGACATTCCAGCGAAAAGTTCCCCACACCGCGAGCAGCCAAGCCAGCGCGCCGAACGCGACGATGGAGACGTGCGGTGTGCGGAACTTGGGATGCACCGCGGCGAAGAATTTCGGGAAATCGCCGCGCTCGGCCAGGGCAAAGGTGAGGCGTGGTGAGGCGAGCATCGCGCCGGTGAAATAGCCGTACACGGATACCAGCGCTGTTGCCGCCATTGCTCCGGCCCCCGCGCTGCCAAAGAACACCCTCGCGGCGGTAGCCAGCGGCCGATCGGTTGCCGCCGCGCTGGGCAGCACGCCCACCACCACCACTTGGACCAGCGTGTAGACCAGGGTGACGGTCCCGAGCGCGACGAACAGAGCGAATGGCGCGTCCCGCCTGGGGTTCCGGGCTTCTCCGAGAGGAATCATCGCGGCCTCGAACCCGCCGTAGGCGAACACCAGGACCAGAAGCGCCTCCAGCCATGCGCCACCCGGAGTTGCGGCATCGAGCAACGCGATATGACCTTTTCGGAGGAACATGAAGAACAAGCCGGCGAGAATAAATGCAACGAGCGGGGCGAGTTTTGCCAGCGCAAAGGCATTGCTGACGGTGGCGCCGCCGCTCACCCCGCGATAGTTGATCCCGGCAAGAATCCCGATCAAGAGTGAGATGACCAGCAGGCGCGGCAGGGGGCTTTTCGCGCGTGGCCAGAATTCCGCCAGATAGATAACGAACAGGTTGGCATTGGCAGCGGTCGAGGTCAGGCGCACCAGCCACGCCAGCCATCCCATCTGCAAGCCTGCAAAGCGGCCAAAGGCTGCCTGCGTGTAAAGGTAGGGCCCGCCTGCTTCACGGAACCGCGAGGCCACTTCCGCGAAGCAAGCCATGATCACGCCAATGCCTGCCGCGGCGATCAGGTAGGCGAGCGGACTAGCCCGACCGACGAGTCCGGCCACCACCGACGGCAGTCCGAATATCCCGCTGCCGATGATGCCATTCAGCACCAACGCCGCCAGGCTCCAGCGGCCGATGGCGCGCACTAGCCCTGTCGTTCCTTCGTTGTTCACAAAGCGGCACTCGGGCAGCGGCTGAAATCTCTCTGAGAGATTCCCCGCCCAGGCTGCAAACACTGCCGGGCTCGGTGGCAATGGCGCGGCGTACTCGCCTCAAAAGCCCGGCCCGCCAATAAGTTCGCCCCGGCCTCGCCGCGGCGGGCGCCGAAGCGCGGAAATGACGGGCAGGTTACAGGCACAGCTTCAAGCCCGCGGGCTGTATCGCGCCTTGCGGGCCCCCACTATCTTGGGGTGACGGTCTGTAGCGGCGCGGCTGCCGCAGTGGGCGTCCCCCTGCCGGAGCCGTGGGCACGACATGTTCTGCGCCTACACAAGCGAGAGCCGGGGCCTTTATGAGACCACCCAGAACACTTCTCGATGCTTCCATATGAAGCCTACTAATTGCCGGGAGGCGCGGGGGAGACGCCGAGCTGCCAGCGCAGAAAGGCGAGCTCGTCGGTCAGGTCGTCCACTTGCTTGCTGACGGGCATGCCTCCGGAATGGCCGGTTTTTGTGTCGTAGTGCAACAGCACGGGCCGCACTGAGGAGGTCGCGGCCTGCAGCCGCGCAGCCATTTTTCGAGCGTGGAGCGGGGCCACGCGCGTATCGGAATTGCCGGAGACCAGCAGCACCGGCGGGTATTTAGCGCCGGGGGTGACGTGCTGGTAGGGCGAGTACGCCAGAATAGACTTGAATTGCTCGGGATCGTCCGACGAGCCGTACTCCGGCACCCAATACTTGGCCACCAGGAACTTGTGGTAGCGCACCATGTCGAGCAGGGGGTAGCCGCACACGACCGCGCCGAAGAGGTCAGGCCGCTGGGTGAGCGCGGCGCCCACCAGCAGGCCGCCATTGCTGTTGCCGCGAATGGCCAGGCGCGAGGGCCGCGTGTAGTTGTTTTGGATCAGCCACTCGGCCGCGGCGATGAAATCGTCGAAGACGTTTTGCTTCTTGCCGAGCATGCCCGCGCGGTGCCACTCTTCGCCGAACTCGCCACCGCCGCGCAGATTGGCGTAGGCAAAGACGCCGCCGCTCGTGATCCACGCGGCCGCGCGCGTGGTAAACGACGGTGTTTCGCTCACGTTGAACCCGCCGTAGCCGGTCAGCAAGGTCGGGTTTGACCCGTCGAGCTTCATCCCTTTGGGGTACACCAGAAACATGGGAATCTTGGTGCCGTCCTTCGAGGCGTACCAGACCTGCTTGACCTCGTATTTCCCGCTCTCGATAGGCACCTCGCGTCGCGCCCACACCTCCTGTGTATTCTTCGCGATGTCGTAACGGTAGATCGTCTCCGGGATGTGGAACGACTCGAAGGAGAAGAAAGCTTCCTTACTCATCCAGCGTCCCTGGAAGCTCGGGACGGAGCCGATATCCGGCAGCGCGAGCTCGCTGATAAGCTTGCCGCCCGATTCATATAATTTCACTCGTGAGGCGGCATTCAGGGAGAGCAGGACAGCAAGTCTCTCTCCCACGGGTGCCATCTCTTCGATGACCGCATCACCTTGCGGCACCACTTCGCGCCAGTGCTCGCGCTCGAGATCCTGGACACTAGCCGAGAGGATGCGCCCCTTCGCCGCTTTCCAATTCGTGTGCAGGAACAAGGTGTCGCCTGCAACGGCCGCGATGAAGCGGGAAGGAATGTCGTTGACGATGGGCACCATGGGTCCTTGCTTGGCCACATCCTGAAGGTACACTTCGGTGCGATCCGCCGCCGAGCCATAGAGCACGTGGATGACCAGGTAGCGACCGTCATCGGAGAGCGAACTCACGATTATCTTTTCCGGGCCGTAGCCCTTGCCGAAGATTTCCATGTCGCCTGCGGAGTCGCTTCCTACTTTGTGAAAATAGACGCGCGGGCCTTCGGCGGTCAGCCGCGAGTAGTAGATACCGCTCCTATCGGGCTTGAGGGAAATGCTGGAGTAGCGCGCTTTCGGCAGCCGGTCGGGCATATCCTTGCGCGCATCCACGTCGAAGAGTTGCGGCGTGATTTCGTCCTCGCCGCCTTGGCGGATGCCGTAAACCAGCAGCGCGCCGTCTTCCGAGATGGAAGCGAAATCGACACTGGTTGTGTGGTCAGGGCTCATGGGATGCGGATCGATCAGCACCGCGTCGCTGCCGTGCAAGCCCTTGCGCAGATAGAGCACGAACTGGTCCTGGCCGGCCAGGCGCTTGCGGAAAAAGTAGCGGCCATTGCGCTCGGTCGGGAGTTCGATGGAGTCGACCTCCAGCAGAGCGGTGAGTCGCCGTTTCAGGTCTTCGCGCCCGGACAGCCTTCCCAGCAGCGCATCGGTGTAGGCGTTCTGTGCGTCGATCCACGCGCGCGTTTCCGGAGATTGCTGGTCTTCGAGCCAACGGTACGGGTCTACCAGCTCGACGCCATGCAATACTTCTGTGACGTTGTCCATGCGCGTCTTTGGCGGAGCCTTTGGCTGGACACGCTGGCTCCAGGCCGACGCGACCATGAGAACGGCCGCGAGAATCGCAGCCGGCAACTCCCAGCGAAGCATTCTGCCGAGAGCGCGAATGGCCGAATGCCGATGGCAGGCTCGAGCAAACATCCCTGTTCCTCCTCGCCGTGAAACTCGAGCGGCTGCGGACCGTTGAGGGGTCACTCTGATTTCCCGCTGGCGTGGGTCGCCGGTCCGCCCGCACTGCTGCTGGACGATGCCCTAGGCCGAAGGATCTGGTCAAGCAGATCTGTTCGCGCCGCGTCGCGCACCAGGTGCGGGTAGCGCTCGCCGTCGTGGTAGTCGAGCCGGTAGGTTTGGTAATGCTCGGCATTTTCGACACGCAACTCGATGGGCCCGGAGGAACCTTTTGCTGCGCGCAGCGCATCGCGCAGCACATCGGGCGACCACTTCCTCCCATTGATGGCCAGCAGCTTCATTCCCGGCCCAATGCCAACCAGCGCTGCCGGCGTCCCCGGGATCACATCCAGGATGGCGCCATCGTCTTTGTCATCCTTTTCATTCTTGACGATCACCCCGATGGAGAATCGCACGTCGGTGAGCTTCGAAACCCTTTCCATGGAGCGAAGGTGCTCGTTCAGGGCGTCGGTATAGACCAGCCGCCAGCCGCTGCCTTCAAGCCCGCCCAGCGGCGCGTGCGGGCTGGTGGAGTTGAGCCGCGCGGTGAAAAAGCCGCGCCAATCATACGCCGCCACCTCATTCATGGCCGCCACAACGTCGTCGAAAATGTACGGCACGACGGCCGGTGCGCCGCTCTGCCCGCCGTGGAAGCGCCGGCAGAAATCATCGAGTGAATGCCGGCCCTGGCTTTCGCGCCGGATAATCGTATCGGCTTCGAGCCAAATCAACAGGCTTTCATCGTAGAAGTCGGTGCTGCGCCGCCAAGAAGTCCAAGCCTCCCCACGCGTCCCGTAGAGAATTTGCGCGGCCACAGCTGTATCCTCCAGCGGCCGCCAGGTGCGCCCGGGCCAGTGGTCCAGGTAGGCGCCCACCCAGGCAAGATATTCGCGTTGCGCATCGGGTGTACGCAAGCCGCTGCGGGCAGTGAGCACGTAACCCAGATACTGCGTCAGCCCTTCATAGACCCAGAGCAGATCGCCGCGCATGGGCTGCTGATAATCGGGTGTAGCCAGGCCGGCAGGGCGGCGATACTTTCCGTTCCAGGAATGGACAAACTCGTGCGGAAGGAGTCCCGCGAAAAGAGCGTAGCGATCCGGGTCGAGCAGCGCGCGTTCGGGCGAGCGGTTGTCGCTCGACTGGTGGTGCTCCAGGCCGAACGGCTGAACGTAATCGCTCAAGGAAAGCAGAAAATCGTAATGGCGGTAGTGGCGCGCGCCGAAGAGCGCCCCGGCTTCTGCCACCAGTTGCTTGAAGTGGGCCACGAGTTCGGGGCTGATGGCCACCGCTGCGGCGCTGTCGCCGGCGAGATCGAGCAGGTGCAAGGGCGCCTCGCTCGAACTGAGCGGAATCGCGCGGAAATTTGCTCCGGCGATTACAGGTGAATCCACCAGGGTGGTCAGCGACACGGGTCGAAACGCAATCTCATCGGCCGATTCCTTGGCCGCTTCGAGCGCGGTACCGAATTTCCAACCTGTCGGGAGGCGGAGGCTCGCGGAGTAGGTCAACTCGTCGGTCTTGCTGCCTTGCGGATAAAGCACCACCAAATTCCAGTTGAGTACGGCCAACTGCGCGGTCGCCGCGGGGCTCGCGGAAAAGCTTCCGGTGCTGACCGGCGAAAGGTAATCCAGGGTGACTTCCAGCGAGCTGGCACCCGCGGGCACTTGGCAGTGGAACGCGTACATGTCCACATCGTCGCGGCGCCAGGGCAATGGCTTTCCTGCCGCTGTGAACTTTAGCCCCGCAAGGTCCGCGATGGGTCCTGTCGGCCCATGCTCGCCAGGAATCCACTGCGGGTAAACCAGCGTGAGCGGGCCCGCAGCAGTGGGAATATCGAGTCTTGCGTGAAAGATCCGGCGTGGCGCCTCTCGGAGATCGACCTCGATTTTGATCGGCGCTTTGGTGCTCTGCGCCAGTGTTGCGGCGGCGCTGATAAGGACGGCCGCCAGTGTCGCGACTCCGAGATAGAACCTGCTTCGGGAAGGTTTCCGCATCCACATCCTCCGCCTGAACGCGCAACACGCGTCAAAAAGATTCCCGCAGGGCGCGCCAGCTTAACACACTTCACCGCCGCGGTTCGCGAGACGAAACTTTGTTAGAATCCCCCCGACTCTGGAGGAAGCGCGGCGGTGTCGAAGCTCGCCACGATGCAGGACGCGATGAACCGTCTGGTCCACGACGGTGACATCGTTGCCATGGAAGGCTTCACGCACCTGATCCCTTTCGCCGCCGGCCATGAGCTAATTCGCCAGCGTCGGCGCGAGCTCACCCTGGTCCGCCTGACTCCCGACCTGATCTTCGACCAGATGATCGCCGCGGGTTGCGCCCGAAAGCTGGTGTTCAGTTGGGCAGGCAATCCCGGCGTGGGCTCGCTCCACGCCTTCCGAAGAGCGGTTGAGCATGGCTTTCCCCGGCCGCTCGAGCTCGAAGAGTATTCGCATTTCGGCTTAACACTGCGGCTGCAGGCCGGCGCCGCCGGCGTGCCGTTTCTTCCCACGCGAAATTTTGCCGGCTCGGACCTTCCCCGCGTCAATCGACGTATCTGCCGGGTCACTTGCCCGCACACAGGCGAAGAATTGTGGTCCGTGCCGGCGCTTACGCCGGACGTGGCCATTCTCCACGCGCAGCGCGCCGATGCGGAAGGCAACACGCAGGTCTGGGGACTGGTGGGCGTGCACAAGGAGGCTGCCTTTGCGGCGCGACGCGTCGTGGTGGTTGTCGAAGAGGTCGTCGCTCCGGAGGTGATCCGCCGCGATCCGAATCGCACCCTGATCCCAGGTTTCCGTGTGGATGCGGTGGTGGAGGAACCTTTCGGCGCGCATCCCTCCTATGTGCAGGGTTACTACGATCGTGACAACGATTTCTATGCCCGCTGGGAAGAGATTTCGCGGGACGCGCAGAGCCTGGCGCGCTATCTCGACGAATGGGTGTACGGTCTCGCCGACCGACGCGCCTATCGGGAGAAGATGCCGGAGACTGTCGAGGGTCTGCGCGCGCGGCAAATGCTTTGCGCGCCTGTAAATTATGGCTACTGAGGAAGAGAAGCTCTCAGTTTTCGGTCGTCAGTTGCCGGCCCACAGCACCAGAATGCGTTTTGATGGCGACCCCTTGAGCGAGCACTGCGCGCTAGGGACTGAAAACTGACAACTGAAGACTTGTTTCAGCCATGAGCCGCAACTTCAGCACCTACGAGATCATGGTCACCAGCGCAGCGCGCATGCTGCGCGATGCCGAAGTCGTCTTCGTGGGCATTGGCATTCCCAACGTGGCCGTCAACTTGGCGCGGCGCACTCGGTGCCCCAACTTGGTGCTGATTTATGAATCGGGCGCCATCGGCTCGCAGCCCGAGCGCCTGCCGACCTCGATCGGCGACCCGGCACTGGTGACCGGAGCTCTGGGCGTCTGCTCGATGCCCGAAGTCTTCCAGTATTACTTGCAACGCGGCTTGATCGATGTCGGCTTCCTCGGAGGCGCGCAGATCGACCGCTATGGCAACCTGAATACCACGGTGATCGGCGACTACCACAAGCCGACCACCCGGCTGCCCGGCTCCGGTGGCGCCTGTGAGATTGCCGCGCTGGCGCGTCGGACCCTGATCGTCATGCCGCACAAGCGCCGCAGCTTCATAGAGCGTCTCGATTTTGTCACCAGTCCCGGCTATTTGAGCGGCGGCGACGCGCGCCGGCGTCTGGGCCTTCCTGGCGGCGGCCCGCAAGCGGTCATCACCGATCTCGGCGTGCTGAAGTTTTCGCCCGATCAAGGCGAAATGGTTCTAGAGTCGCTGCACCCGGGCGCCACGCTCGATCAAGTGCAGGAAAACACCGGCTGGCCTCTTCGCGCAGCCTCGCAGTTGACCCAAACCGAACCGCCCAGCGATGAAGAACTGCGCGTGGTGCGCGAAGAATTCGCGCAAAGGGTGGCTGCGTCGTGAGCCAAGCGCTTTTTCCGCGCAGCTTTCGCAAGGATTATCCCCAAGCTGTTCGCGGTCAGGGGTGCTACATCTTCACCGTTGATGGAAAAAAATATCTGGATGTGGCGGGCGGAGCCGCTGTAGTGAGCATCGGCCACGGCGTTGCCGCGATTGGCCGCGCCATGGCCGAGCAGGCAGAGCAGCTCGCCTTCGCGCACACTTCCCAGTTCCACACCGGCGTCGCGGAGCGCCTGGCTGCCCGCCTGCTCGAGCTAGCCCCGCGGACGTTTCGCGCTGGCGGGCGCGTCTACTTCACTTCGGGCGGCTCGGAAGCCACCGAGACTGCGATTAAGCTCGCGCGGCAATATTTCGTCGAGCGCGGCGAACCGGCGCGCACCCGCATCGTCTCCCGCTGGCAGAGCTACCACGGGAGCACTCTCGGCGCGCTTGCCGTTAGTGGTAACCTCCGCCGCCGCGCCCCGTATGTGCCGATGCTGCCCGAATGGGGCCATGTCTCGCCGTGCTACTGCTACCGCTGCCCGCTGGGCCTTACCTACCCGGCGTGCAACGTGGCCTGCGCCGATGAGCTCGAGAAGTTCCTCCTCAGCGTTAGTTCAGAGAACGTAGCCGCGTTTATCCTCGAGCCGGTGGTCGGGGCAACGCTCGGCGCTGTGGCGCCACCGGAGGGCTACCTCCAGCGCATTTTCGAGATTTGCCGGCGCCAAGGGATTCTGCTGATCGCCGATGAGGTGATGACCGGCTTGGGCAGAACGGGAGCGCACTTTGCCGTCGAACACTGGGGAGTCGTGCCGGACATGATTCTAGTGGGCAAAGCAGTGGCGAGCGGGTACGCGCCGCTGGGGGGAGTGTTGGTCGCACCGCGCGTGGCGGAAGCGATCGCGCAGGGTTCAGGGAGGTTCGAGCACGGCTTCACCTATCAGGCTCATCCGGTGGCCATGGCCGCCGGGCTGGCGGTGCTGGACTACATCAGTGAGCACCACCTCTTCGAACGTGTCGCCCCCGCCGGCCGCGCGCTGCTCCAGGCGCTCCGGTCGGTGGAAGGACACGCTTACGTGGGCGACGTGCGCGGCTGTGGCCTCCTGCTTGGCGTCGAGTTCGTCAGAGACCGCACGACGCGTGAGCCCTTTCCGCGCGAGGCCAACCTTGCCGAACGCATCCGGCAGGCCGCGCTGGAAGAAGGCATCACTACCTATCCCATCCAGGGCTGCGTGGACGGCGAGCGCGGCGATCACGTCCTGCTGGCGCCGCCGTTCATCATTTCCTCCGACGAGATCAGCGAGATTGCCCGTGCATTGGGCGCCGCAGTCGAGCGAGTGGCGGAGTCGCGGTCTGAGTTTTAAGGGATGGTAGTGCCTGCAGACGAGACAAGGTCATGCCTCCTCGATAATTCGACCCAAGGCTCTGGTGCGGGTCTATAGCTACGTCATTTAAGCCTGGAGGAAAACCGATGAAGGACTTCGTTCTAAAGCTAGCTCTGCGTCTTCTGACTCTCTTCATTGCTGTTCTGCCGATATCCCCCATGGCATTTGGGCAGGCGCCGCAAGGGAAACCGCGCGCCCGCGACCTCGGTGTGCCGTTTGAAGGCACGCCGGGCCTGCTGAATGCAATCACCGATGTCAAAGGCGTCGAGGTCGGCCACAGCACAATCATCAAAGGGGAAGGGAAGTTGCAGGTGGGCATTGGTCCGGCGCGCACAGGCGTGACGGCGGTTCTCCCGCGCGGCAAGGACCCCGAAAGCGCAGTTTTCGCCGGCTGGTTTTCGCTGAACGGCAACGGAGAGATGACCGGCACGACCTGGGTGGAAGATTCGGGGATGCTGCAGGGCCCGGTGATGATCACCAACACGCACAGCGTCGGGGTAGTGCGCGACGCCGTCATCGCTTGGCGCGCGCGGAATCACCAGCCGGACGCGGAAGGCTACTGGTGGTCGCTTCCGGTGGTCGCCGAGACGTGGGATGGCTATCTGAACGACATCAACGGCTTCCACGTCAAGTCAACGCATGCTTTCGAGGCCATTGAAAGCGCGCGTGCAGGGCCGGTCGGCGAAGGCGGCGTCGGTGGGGGCACCGGCATGATCTGCCACGAATTCAAGGGCGGCATCGGGACCGCCTCCCGCAAGCTCCGCGAAGACCAGGGCGGCTATACCGTCGGCGTGCTCGTGCAGTGCAATTATGGCCTGCGCCGCCAACTGCGCATCGCCGGAGTTCCCGTAGGACTAGAAATCCCGGAGGAAGCTCCGCTTTCGCGGGTGAATGATTCGGCCGAGGCTGAAGTCGGCTCCATCATCATCGTGGTTGCCACCGACGCGCCCCTGTTACCGCATCAGTTGAAGCGCGTGGCGCGGCGCGCGTCGCTGGGATTGGCACGCAACGGCAGCATATCGGGCAACGGTTCGGGCGATATTTTCATTGCCTTCTCGACGGCCAATCCCGCCGCGGCCAAGTCTACTGGGACGGTCGAGCTCGTTATGTTGTCTAACGAGCGCATGAACTCGGTGTTCGAGGCCACCGTGCAGGCCACCGAGGAAGCCATCATCAATGCCATGGTCGCTGCCGAGACCATGACCGGCCTGGACGGCCACCGGGTGATTGCGCTGCCGCACGACCGCCTGCGCGCCGCGCTCGCCAAGTACAGCCGGCTGGCGAAATGAAGGCTTTGCGTTAAAAGAGTCGAAGGCCCGGCGTTAAGGCCGAATGGCGATGCCGGCCACGACGTCGTGCATCACCCGCACTCCCCGCCGGTACGCTTCGACGGAAATGCGTTCGTTGGTGCCGTGCGCGGTGTCCGCTTCGGCCTCGGAGCAGGCGAACGGGTAGAAGCCATACGACGCGATGCCGAGCTGCCGGTACATGGGGCTTTCAGTGGAGCTGGCCAGCAGGCGCGGCACCAGCCGTGCCTTCGAGTAGTGCCGCGCGATGACCTGCTCGAAGACGCGCCACAGCTCGTTGTCGGTCGGCGATGCGCCC
>Ga0209158_1001412_pt1 | contig 16138 bp, 22 predicted proteins | sample GraSoiAngelo_140_FD_185897 | JGI IMG/M metagenome (GOLD analysis project Ga0209158, IMG submission 185897) | Grasslands soil microbial communities from the Angelo Coastal Reserve, California, USA - 14_0929_12_30cm (SPAdes) (version 2) | ecosystem: Environmental > Terrestrial > Soil > Grasslands ...
CAGGGACACGGCGCGGCGCACGCGCACCTCGTTGAAGGGTGGCTGGTCGGTGCGCATGAAGATGTGGCTGGTGTCCCCGATCACGTGCGGCGTCACCACCATCTCGGGATTCGTCCGCTTCAGCGCCTTGCCCTCTTCGGGATTGAGGAAACCCCACCAGTGAGCCAGCTCGACCTTGCTCGCGCGCAAGAGGGCCAGGCGCGCGGCTTGATCGGGCACGACCTCCCAGACGACGCCGTCCAGGTAGGGCAGCCCCGGCATGAAGTAGTCGGGGTTCCGCTCGAAGACGATCCGGACGCCGCGCTCCCACGACTTCATCACGAACGGGCCGGTCCCGATGACGGCGTCGGGCTGGTTGAAGTCCTTGAACTTCTCCTCGGCCTCGCGCGGCAGAATGGCCGTGTGCGCGGCGCTGGCGAGATGGTTCAGGAAGGGCGCGTACGGTTCCTTGAGGACGATGCGCACGGTGGAGCGGTCGACCACCTCGATGGCCTGGACGGGATCGAGACGCTGCCGCATGGGCGACTTCGTCCGGAAGCGCTCGAGCGAGTACTTGACGTCGTCGGCGGTGACCTCGCGTCCATTCACGGGGGGCTTGCGGTGGAAGCGCGCGCCCTTGCGCAGCGTGAACACGTAGGTGGTGGGCGTCGGAGATTCCCACCGCTCGGCGAGGTCGGGCAGGATCCGGAAGTCGGTCGAGCTCGTCTGCTCGGGGCCGGCGGGAAAGCGGACGAGGTGGCTGTAGGTCAGGCTCGCCACGGTCTGCGGGATGAAGTTGACGAGCTGGTGCGGATCGAGCCCCGGCGGATCGGCCGCCGCCACGTGGAACACGCCGCCTCGCTTCGGAGTCTGAGCGGAGGCCGGCGCGAAGGCCCCGCTCGCCAGCCCGACCACGGCGAGGAGGACGACCGCGAGGGCCGTGGTCACTTGTCGAGCCAGGTGTAGAGCAGGCGCATGCCGAGGCCGTACCCGTCGTGGTGCTGGAAGCCCTTCACGTAGGGCGGGTGCGAGACGTATTGCGGCCACTGCGGGACGTAGATGTAGTAGGCCTTGTCGGCCAGGTAGCGCTGGATGTCGTCGACGATCTGCTTCCGCTTCTTCGGGTCCATCTCACGGCGCTGGGCGACCAGCATCCGGCGGAGCTCGGCGTCGGTGACGTGGCTCTGGTTCGTGGGGAGCTCCGGATAGAAGCGCCCGAAGAGGAAATCGTCGACCTCGGTGAACGGCGTCGACGGCCCCATGGCCATCTTCTCGAACTTCCCGACCGCGGTGGTCGAGATGTACTTCCCGTACTCCTCGGGCTTGAGCTCGACGTTGATGCCGACCTTGCCGAGATTCTCGGCGGCCAGCTCGTAGTAGCTGCGCCAGGGCACGACGTAGCCGGGCCAGTGGAACATCGGCGTCGTGAATCCTCGCGGGAACCCGGCCTCGGCGAGCAGGCGCCTGGCCTCGACCGGATCGTAGCCCACGAGATACTTCGCCCTGGCCGGCTCGAGCTTTGCGGTGTCGAGCTTCCACTCCTTGAGCGCGCAGGGAACGGGGCCGGCGTCGACGCAGCCCTCGCCGAACAGCAGCGCGTCGTTCCAGGCCTTGCGCTCGATGGCGAGCGACATCGCCCGCCGGACGCGCACGTCGTTGAACGGGGGCTGATCGGTCCGCATGTAGATGAAGCCCTGGCCGATCACCTGGAACGGCGTCACCACCATCTCGGGATTGGTCTTCTTGAGCGAGCGCGCCTCTTCGGGGGCGACCCAGCCCCAGACGTGCGGCAGCTCGGCCTTGCCCGCGCGCAGGACGGACAATCGGGCTGCCGCGTCGGGGGTGATCTCGACCACGGCGCCGTCGAGATAGGGCAGAGGCTTCATGAAGTAGTCGGGGTTGCGCTCGAACACCATGCGCACGCCCTTGTCGTACGACTTGAGGATGAACGGCCCGGTGCCGATCACGGCGTCGGGGTGGTTGAAGTCCTTGAACTTCTCCTCGGCCTCGCGCGGAAGGATCGCGCAGAAGGACGAGTTGGCCAGGTGGTTCAAGAAGGGCGCGTACGGCTCCTTGAGTGTGACGCGCACGGTATGTCGATCGATGACGTCGATCGAGCTCACCGGCTCGAAGCGCGTGGCGAAGCCCGACTTGGCCATGAAGCGCTCGAGCGAGTACTTCACGTCGTCGGCCACGACTTCACGCCCGTTCACCGGGGGCTTCTGATGGAAGCGCACGCCCTTGCGCAGGGTGAACGTGTAGACCTTGCCGTCCTTCGACACCGTCCACTTCTCGGCGAGGTCGGGGAGGATCGAGAAATCGGTCGGGCTCTTCTGCTCGGGCCCGTTCGGGAAGCGCACGAGCTGGCTGTAGCTGAGGCTCACGTACGAATGAGTCAGGAAGCTGATGGACAGATGCGGGTCGAGGCTGGGCGCCTCCCGCTCGGCGATGCGGATGACGCCGCCACGTTTGGGCGTTTGCGCCGGCGCCGGCGTGGCGAGAGCGACGATCACGAGCACGAGCAGGAATCGAGAGACCGCGCGAACCATGGTTGATCCTCCGGAAGGGTGCTTCATTATCCCGGGCCCCCGGGGCTTGTCAATTCGCCTGGGTGGCCTCACAGTGTGTCGCCATGGAATTCGGTCTCTTCACGGAGTTCCAGTGCCCGGCAGGGATGAACGCGTCGACCGCCTTCGATCAGTCGATGGAGCAGATGAAGGCGGCAGAGGATCTCGGCTTCGACGCGGTCTGGCTCGCCGAGATCCACTTCCAGAAGGACCGGTCCGTGCTGTCAGCGCCGCTGGTGATCGCGTCGGCGTTGGCGATCGCGACGCGACGGGTCAAGATCGGGATCGCCGTCCAGGTCCTGCCCTTGAGCCATCCCTTGCGGCTGGCCGAGGACGTGGCGACCGTGGACCATTTGAGCAAGGGCCGGCTCGAGTTCGGGATCGGGCGCAGCGGGCTGCCCGGCCACTACCAGGGGTTCAACATCCCCTACAGCGAGAGCCGTGACCGCTTCCTCGAGACCCTGGACATCCTGCGCAAGGCGTGGACCCAGGAGCGGTTCTCCCACGCCGGGCAGTTCTGGCAGTTCAACGACGTGTGCATCATGCCCAAGCCGTACCAGAAGCCGCATCCGCCACTGCGCGTGGCGGCCACGACCGAGGAGACGTATCCGATGGTCGGGCGGATGGGGTTGCCGATCTTCGTGGCGCCCCGCACGATCTCGATCTCGGACCTCACGCGCTTCATGGGTGGCTACCACAACGGGTGGAGCGCGGGCGGGCACGCCGGACGCGGCGACGTCGGGCTCAACATGCCGCTCTACGTGGCCGAGACGGCGCGCGCGGCCCGCGAGGAGCCCGAAGCGAGCACGATGCACTTCTACCGCACGATCGGCGAGGCGCTGCGCAAGCGTGACGGTGCCGGCTTCCAGACGACCGAGGCGCGTGCGGTCAAGGCCGATCGGCTCAGCGACATCACCTACGACGAGGTGCTGCGCGAGCAGGCGATCTTCGGCACACCGGAGGCGGTCGTCGACCGGTTGCGGGCCCTCCGTGAGGAGGTGGGCTTCACGAGCCTGTCGGCCTGGATGAATCCGGGGGGCCAGATCCCGCACGAGCGCGTGCTGACCTCGATGCGGCTGTTCCTCGAGCGAGTCGCGCCCCGTCTGAGCTGACCGGCGCTCAGGTCCAGGGCTGCATCTTCGGGCCGTAGCCGCCGATCTTGTCGACCTTCGTCTTGACGAGCAAGCGCTTCTCGCCGGGCCGACGGAACGGATACTTCTCGGCATTGAGGAAGCGCTTGGCCAGCTTGTCGATGTGCGGGTCGGCGCCGGCCTCGGTGATCGAGGCCTTGCCGTGGAAGACCATGTAGGACTGCGGGTCGTTGCGATCCTGCACCGAGATGATCACGCGCGGATCGCTCCGCAAATTCTTCGGCTTGAGTCGCCCTTCGGCGGTATTGAACACGACCTCGTCGCCGTCGACGTCCACCCAGACCATCGTTACCTGGGGCTTGCCGCCGGCGCCGAACGTGATGACGTGGCCGTACGCCTTGTCCTGGAGGATCTTCTTCACCGAGTCCGGCAGCTTGATCGCCATGACCGAGCCCTCCCGCTGACGCTTCTAGTCCATCACGCGGGCGGGCGCAAGCGAGAAGTGGCGGTTCACTCGGTCGGCCGGCCTCCGACGCTCCACGGATCCTCGTCGGATGTTTCCGCCGGTGCCGTCGTCGTGGGCTCAGACGACTGGAGCGAGACGATCGAGAGCTCAAGTTGCTGCAGTCGCTCTTTCAGCGCGTCGAGCTTGCCAGCGATCTCCTCTTCGGGAAGCAGCAGGGCGGGAGTTTCGACGGTCGCCTGGATCTTGATCCGTCTGAAGATCGGCATGATTGTACCTCCCCCGGTGAAGACCGACGCCGCATATCCGATGCCGCGCCGAGGGGGCGCGCTACTTCGCACGGAAATCACGGGGTTGCGCTCCGCCGCGAGCCGACGACAATGACAAAACGCGCTGGCGGTGCCATCGCGACGGCCGAATGGCAGATCCGATCCGTATCGCCTGGTCCCATGCGGGTGACGAGGGCGCCGCCGTCGGCTCCCCCGATACGACCCGCTGGGAGTCGCTGAGCTTTCCGCGGCCCTGGCCCGATCGCCCGTGGATCTTCGGCGTGATGGTCGCCTCGGCCAATGGCGTCGTCGCCTGGCGCCGCCGTGGGCCCGGCGACGATCCCGTCCGGGCGATCCTCGGCGGCGACGACCGTCCGGAGCGCATCGCCGATCGGCGGCTCATGCGGTATCTGCGCACGATCGGCGACGCCGGCATCGGCGCCCAGACGGTGCGAGAGCAACCGGGGCTCGTGCTGACGCCCCAGGAGCCGGGTGACGAGCCAGCGCCCGATCTCTACGCGTTCCGCATCGCGCGCGGACTCTCGTACCACCCGCGCAACGTCGTCTACTCGCTGTACGGCCGCCTGCCGCTCGAGCATCCGATCTTCACCACGCCGGGGCTCGACGCCGTCGTCCTCACCACGCCGGCCGGCGCCGCGCTCCTCCGCGGTCACGCGAGGTCGTCCGCGTCACCGGCGCTCATCGTCGAGCCGCTGCTCGAACGCGAAGGCCTGGTCCGGGCCCACCGGCGACTCTTCGCCGAGCACGGGGTCAGGTACCTCGCGTGCGAGGGCGGCCAGACCGTGCTCAACGCGCTGCACGAGGCCGGACTGCTGGACGAGGTCTTCCTCACGGTCACCGACATCGTGATCGACACGAGCGCCCACGACGGCGTCCTCACGTGCTTCGACTTCCGGGCCGAGCGGGCCGAGCTCGTCGCCGAGGGAAAGATCAGCCGAGACAGCGGGTACGCGTTCCAGCGCTGGCGCTTCAGGAAGCCCGGCGGTGACGCCTCCCCCCGACGCGACTCCTGAGCGGGCTGTCGACGGTCCTCGCCGCCCAGACGGTGCTCAGTCGAGCTTCGCCCTCCCGAAGCGCCTCGGCGATCGTGGGGTATCGCTCGCCGGATTCCTCGACGAGCTCGGTGGCCAGCCAGATCTGCCAACGCCAGCGTGAACCTTCCGGATTGGAGACAGCGACGATGTGCATGCCTTGCGACCTCGGATTGGGAAGTTTCTTTCTCTCGACTCGAACGAGTGAGCAAGGCAAATGCCCGATCTGCAGGCCGCGCACTTGCGTGCGAACGACCTCGCGCGAGCGTCACGACGACGACGCGACCGCGTCACGCTGACGCCGAGCGTGACAGCGTGTGAATAAAAAGTGAGGGTTCACCGGTGTACACTTGCGCCACGTCGGCGAGCTGCGCCATCGTCGTGTCGATCAGCTCTCGGGCGGGCAGAAGCAGCGCGTGGCCCTGGCCCGCGCGCTCGCGCCCCAGCCGCGCGTGCTGCTGCTCGACGAGCCGCTGACCGCGCTCGACGCCAAGCTGCGCGACGTGCTGCGCGTCGAGATCGACGCGCTGCTCAGACGATTGCGCATGACGGCGGTCTACGTCACCCATGACCAGGCGGAGGCGATGGCGCTCGGCGACCGCATCGTCGTGATGAGCCAGGGCCAGGTCGCCCAGGTCGGCCGGCCCCGCGACATCTACTTCACGCCCCAGAGCCGCTTCGTCGCCGAGTTCGTGGGAACGATGAACCGCTTGCATGGCGTCGTGCGTGATGGCCATCTGGAGGTCATGGGGGGACGGGTGCCGTGGCGGGGCCGGGGGGCGGGCAAGGTGGAGGTACTCTTTCGCCCGGAGCGGGCGGCGATCGTCGAGCCCGGCGCCGGGCACGTGAAGGGCCGGGTGAGCTCGTCGTTCTTCCTCGGCGATCGCACGCGCCTGCTCGTCGAAGGCGTGAGCGCAGGAACGTTGATCGTCGAGACGACGGACCGCCGTGACTGGGAGCCCGGTCAGGATGTGTACCTCGCGATCGATCCCGACGCGCTGCTGACCCTGGACCGGTGAACGATGAAGACCACCCTGCTGATCGCCCAGATCTCCGACACGCACATCAAGCCCGAGGGCCGGCTCGCCTACGAGCGCATCGACACGGCCTGGCATCTCGGGCGGTGCGTCGAGCATCTGCTCGCCCTCGATCCGCGGCCGGACGTGGTGCTCGCGACCGGCGATCTCGTCGACGCGGGGCTGGCCGAGGAATACCGCGCGCTCGCGCGGCTGCTCGCCCCCTTGCCCATGCCGGTGTACCTCATCCCCGGCAATCACGACGCGCGTGAGCCGCTTCGCGAAGTGTTCGCCCACCACCGCTACCTGCCGCGCTCGGGATTTCTCCACTACGTGATCGACGAGCATCCACTGAGGCTGATCGGTCTCGACACGCTGGTGCCGGGCGCGGGCGGCGGCGTCATGGACGAGGAGCGCGTGCGCTGGCTCGACGCGAAGCTCGGCGAAGCTCCCGGCCGGCCGACGTTGATCTTCATGCACCACCCGCCGTTCCGCACCGGGATCGACCGCATGGATCGCCAGGGCCTGGCCAACGCCGAGGCGATGGGGAACGTGATTGCGCAGCACTCGGCGATCGAGGGGATTGTCTGCGGCCATCTTCACCGGCCGATCCACACGCGTTGGCAGGGCACCGTCGTCACGACGGCGCCGAGCCCCGCCCATCAGGTGGCCCTCGACCTCGACAAGGGAGAGAAGCTGGGGTGGGTGATGGAGCCGCCGGCCTGTCTGCTGCACGCCTGGCGGGCCGGCGCCGGGCTCGTGACGCACACGAGCTACGTCGGCGAGTTCTCCGGGCCCTATCCGTTCTACAAGGCCGGCAAGCTGATCGACTAGCCATGACGCGACTCAGATTCGACCGCGACTACTACGCGATGCTCGGCGTGAGCGTGAAGGCGACCGACGACGACATCCGTCGCGCCTACCGGCGCCTGGCGCTCGAGTTCCATCCCGACCGCAACCCCGGCAACGCCGCGGCCGAGGAGCGCTTCAAGGAGATCAGCGAGGCGTACGCCGTGCTGATCGATCCCGCCAAGCGGCGCCAGTACGACCGCGCCCGCCAGACCGGCGTGCCCGGCGACTTCACCGTGAACCGCGACGATCTCTTCCGCGATCTCTTCGCCGACCCGCGGGCCAGCGCGATCTTCGAGGAGCTGGCGCGCGAGCTCGGGCGCATGGGACTTCACGTGGACCACCGGCGCTTCGAGCAGACGCTCTTCGGCGGGCGCACGGTCGTCAGCGGCCACGTGGTCGTGATCTCGTCGTTCACACCGCTCACGATGCTCTTCCGTCTCGGCCGGGCCGCGGTGCGGGGCGCCCGGCGCGCCACCGACGGCGAGCGCGCGCCGCTGCCGCCGCCGCGTGGCGTGCTCGGTCACCTCGCTGCGGCCGGTCGTTGGCTGCTCGGTCCGCCACGCCCGGAGGCGTTGAGCACGTCCGACATCGTCGTCACGGTGGCCCTCACCGTGGCCGAAGCCGCCCAGGGCGGCAAGAAGCGCGTCGCCCTCGGCGACGGCGCGGCCGCCGAGGACGTGCTCGTCACGATCCCGGCCGGTGTGCGCGAGGGCGCGCGCTTGAGGCTGCGCGGCAAGGGCCGGCGCGTTCATGGCGGTGCGCGCGGCGACGCCTATCTGGTGATTCGAATCGCCGGCTGACGTTTGACTCGCTCGCGCCCGCGGCCTATGCTGCGAACGCGATGCTGCTGGTGATCGACGTCGGCAACACCAACACCAAGGTCGGCGTGTGCGACGACACGCGCCTGCTCGTGTCGTGGTCGCTCACCACGCGGCGGGAACAGACCGCCGACGAGTACGGGCTGTTCGTGGAGACGCTGCTGCGTACGCGGGGCGTCGACACGCGGAACATCACGGGCATCGCCATCTCGAACGTCGTCCCCCAGACGCAGCGGGCGCTCGACGACATGGCCGACAAGTACTTCGGGGCGACGCCGATCACGGTGGACGCGAGCCTGGAGGCCATTCCCCTCGCCGTGGACGACCCGCGCTCGGTCGGCGCCGACCGGATCGTGGCCTCGGTGGCGGCCGTCGCCCTCTACGGCCCGCCCTTGATCGTGGTGGACCTCGGCACGGCCACCCGCTTCGACTGCGTCGACGGCCGCGGCCGCTTCGTCGGCGGGGCCATCGCGCCCGGCATCGCGATCGCCGCCGACGCGCTGCTGACGCGAGCCGCGCGTCTCTACCGCGTGGAGCTGGTGAGGCCCGAGCACGCGATCGGACGCGACACGGTCACCAACATCCAGTCGGGAATCGTCTACGGGTTCGCCGGGCTCATCGACGGCATCGTCGGGCGCATGCGCAGCGAGCTCGCCGCGGATGCGACCGTCGTGGCCACCGGCGGCCTCGCCTTGCTGATGGCCGACGTGGCCAGCAGCATCCAGCACCTGAACGCCGACCTCAAGCTCGAAGGCCTGCGTCTCATCTACCAGCGCGCTCAAAAATAGGAGGCCCCATGCCCGGCTACGTGATCGCCGAAGTCGACGTCACCGATCCGACCGTGTTCGAGGAGTACCGCAAGCAGGTCCCGGGCACCGTCCAGAAGCACGGCGGGAAATTCCTCGCCCGGGGTGGCACCGTGCACTCGCTCGAGGGCGGCTGGCAGCCCAAGCGTCTGGTCATCCTCGAGTTCCCGTCGGTGGAGCAGGCGCGACGCTGGCACGACTCCGAGGAGTATCGCGGCCCCAAGGCGATGCGGATGAAGTCGGCCAAGACGAGGGTGATCGTCGTCGAGGGCGTCTCCTAGCGATTGACGCCGCTCCTGGCGCTGTCGGCGGCGTTCGGCTTCGGGGTCGCCGGCATTTTCCTCAAGCGCGCGCTCCAGTACGTCGATCCGCTGCCGGCGGCGGTGCTGTCGGTCACCTTCACGACGGCCGTCGTCTGGACGGTGACGCTGTCCACGACGTCGCTCGACGGCCTGCTGACTCCGCGCATCCTGCCCTTCGTCGTGGCCGGCGTGATCGCGCCCGGGCTCGCTCGGCTGGCGCTCTTCACCGGCATCGACCGCGTCGGCGTCGCGCGCACCTATGCCATCGGCGCCACTGCGCCCCTCGTTTCGGTCGTGCTCGCCATCCTCTTCCTCGGCGAACGGCCTTCGTGGCTGCTCCTGATCGGGGCAGGTGCGATCGTCGTAGGCGGCACCCTGCTGTCCGCGCGCCCGCCGGGCGATCGGAGCTGGCGGCGCCGCGATCTCGTGTTCGCCGGGCTGGCCGCATTCGGGTTCGCCGTGCGGGACAACGTCACGCGGTACGGGTTTCTGGACTTCACCGATCCGGTGCTGGCCGCCGCGGTGTCCACCGCGACGTCGGTGACCCTCATGTGGACCTACGCGCTCATCGCCGCGCGGCGCGAGCTGCGCGTCGACCGACTCGGGCTCAAGCTGCTGATGTGCGCGGGCGTGGCCGAGGGCTTCGCCTACGTGACGATGTGGCGGGCGCTGGCCCGCGGCAGCGTGGCCGTGGTCTCGCCGCTCACGAACTCGCATTCGATCTTCGCGGTTGTGCTGGCCGCGGTGTTCCTGCGCGACCTCGAGCGAGTGACCTGGCGGATCGGTGTGGCGACGGTGCTGATGGTCGCTGGCGTGATGATCGTGTTGCGGTTCGGGGCGCGCTGAACCCGAGCGGTCAGCGCGGGTGCGGTCAGCGGGAACGCAGGTGTGTCGTCAGCCGGTACGGATTCCGCGGCACGGAGCGGTCGACCGTCTTCATCGCAGCCAGTCGCCGGGTGCCCTCGGCGACCGCCACGCTGATCGTTGCGAAGCGTGTGCGCGATTCCTCCACGCACTCCCCGGCCGCATTCATGATGCGCCAGCGCCAGCCCTTGTCACGCGGTGTGGACACGGCGTAGACATGCATGGCCGGTTACCAGCGCCCGCCGCGGCCGCCGCCGCCGCGCGGGCCGCCTCGGTCGCCACCGCCGCGCTCCGAGGGCTTGGCCACTTCGACTTTGATCTGGCGACCGTCGACGTCCTGACCGTTGAGGCGTGACACGGCCTGCTGAGCGTCCTGCTCACTGGCCATCTCGACGAAGCCGAAGCCGCGCGACCGGCCGGTGTCGCGATCGGTCACGACGCGAGCCGATTCGACGCTGCCGTGGGCGGCGAAGACCTCGCGAAGACGATCGCTCGACGTCGAGAAGGAGAGGCCACCGACAAAGAGCTTCACGGCCATCTGGCGCACCTCGGTCTTCCGCGTGTTCGTCACGTCTCCGTCGGCGGAAGAAGCGTGGAGACGCGGGCTCGCCGAGGCGGCCAGCCGTCGACCGCACGTCGCGCCAGACGCGCAGAGACTACCCCATCCCGAGGTCGAACGCCAGCCGGGGCTTAGCGGCTGCGGCGATTCTGGAAGCGGCCGGTCAGCTCGGCCTGGCCCAGGACATGACCGTCCATGGCGGCCCGAAGATCGCTCCTGGACGTCCCCGGGGGCAGGGTCAGCTCACTGTCCAGGGCATAGAGGGTGAAGACGTAGCGATGGGCTGATCCCGGCGGGGGGCAGGGCCCGCCCCAGCCGACCTTCTTGAAGTCGTTCACCCCCTGGGTACCGGCACCGGCCACGGTGTCCCTCCCAGGTACGCCCTCTGGGAGCTGCTGAGTACCGGCTGGGATGCGGTAGAGGACCCAGTGGACCCACGTCCCGGACAGAGCATCGGGGTCCTCGACCACGAGCGCATAGCTCTTCGCTCCGGCCGGAGGATTGGACCAGCGAAGCGGGGGCGAGCGATCCGGCCCGTCGCAGCTATAAGTGCGAGGAATCGAGCCGTTCTCGCCGAACGCTGGGCTCTTCAGGTCGAACGCAAATCCCGGCGTTGCGACCAGCAGGAGCGGGGCAATGACGAGGAGGATTCTCATTGGCCCAGGATAACTCCCGCCCCGGCTGGAACCTGCCTATCGGTAGCGCTCCTCCCGGAGGTCCGCCGTGGCCTTGTGTGCCAGCATGCCTTCGATCTCGCAGATCCGGGCGACCGTGGGGGCCACCCGGCCGCTCGCTTCCCGGCTGAGGCGCTGCCAGGTCACGGTCTTGATGAACTTGCCGACCCAGAGCCCGCCCGTGTAGCGGGCCGCCCGCCCCGTCGGCAGAATGTGGTTCGGGCCGATCGTTTTGTCGGAGTAGGCGACGGTCGACTCCTCGCCGAGGAAGAGCGAGCCGTAGTTGCGGAGCCGGCCGAGGTACCAGTCGAGGTCTCGGGTCTGGACTTCGAGGTGCTCGGGGGCGTACTCGTCGGCGAGGGCGGCTGCCTCCTCGTCCGACCCGACCACCATCACCTCACCGTTCCTGTCCCATGCTTCGCGGACGACCTCGCGTGTGCCGAGGGTGGGGATCTGACGCTCGCACTCGTAGACGACGGCCTCGCCGAGCGCGCGCGACGTCGTGATGAGGATCGCCGGCGAGGTCGGGCCGTGCTCGGCCTGACCCAGGAGGTCGCACGCGACGACGCCGGCATCGGCGCTGTCGTCGGCGATGACGAGGATCTCGGTCGGCCCGGCCAGCAGGTCGATGCCGACGGTGCCGAAGATCTGACGCTTGGCTTCCGCCACGTACTGGTTGCCCGGGCCGACGACCATGTCGACGGAAGGCACGGTCTCGGTGCCGAAGGCCATGGCGCCGAGGGCTTGCACGCCGCCGATGCAGTAGATCTCATCCGCGCCGGCGGCGAACATCGCGTACAACGTCGCCGGGTAGATGGAGCGTGACGTCGTGTCGGGCGGCGTCGGCGGCGAGCAGGCGACGATGCGCTCGACGCCGGCCACCTTGGCGGTCACGATGCTCATCAGCGCCGAGGCGACCAGAGGGTAGCGGCCGCCCGGCACGTACGCGCCGACCGACTGGACCGGGATGAGCCGCTGGCCCAGGTGGACACCCGGCTGCAGCTCCACGTCGAACTCGCGAAGGCTCTCGCGCTGGCGCCGGGCAAACGCCGCGATCTGGTCGCGACAGTAATCGATGACGCGCCGGTCCTCGATGCTCACCCGCGCGATGGCCGATTCGATCTCACTCTGCGACAGCCGAAAGGCCGGCGGCGCCCACCGGTCGAGCCGCTCCGACCACTCGCGCACGGCCTTGTCGCCGCGCTCGCGGACAGCGCCCAGGATCTCGCTCACGGTCTGGCGGACGGCGGCGTCGTCCTCGGGGGGACGGGGCACGGCCTTTTTCAGGTACTCGCGCATACGGGCCTCCTAGCCCTTCACGGCGCCCGCGCCGAAGCCGACGACGAGCTGCCGCTGGACGAACATGAACAATACCGCCAGCGGTAACGTTATCAGGACCGCGGCTGCCATCATGAGCCCCCCCAGTCCACGATGCCGGGAACGGCCAGCGGCAGCACGATGAGGCGAAACACCTGGAAGCGGCTGGCCCCGTTGATGAGCCCGGCCTCTTCCACTTCCAGCGGGATCGAGCGCAGGAATGCCCACATGAGCCACATGCTGAGCGGCAGCGTGATGGAAAGATACCCCAGGACGAGGCTCGGCAAGTGGTCGGCCAACTCTCGGATTCCGCCGACGCGGCACGAAAGCTGAGCGGGCATAAATCGGTTGCCGAGGCTCGGCGGCCGGCAGAAGATTGGCGCGCCGTGATCCAACGCCTCGGCCGACGCCCGGTGCTCATCGGCCTCGTCGCCGCACTGCTGCCGGTGCCGGCGCGCGCCCAGAAGCCGCCGACCCTCCCTCGCATCGGCTGGCTATCCGCGGGATCGGAGCCCGACCCCTTCCTGGAGGCATTTCGCGACGGCCTCCGGAAACTGGGCTACGTCGAGGGTCGAAACGTCGACCTCGAGATCCGACACGCTCACGGGAACCTGGACACGCTGCGCGCCGGAGCCGAGGAGCTGACGCGGTCAAAGGTCACCCTCATCGTGGCCAGTCTCACGGCGGTCCGGGCGGCGCGGGCGATCAAGGACATTCCCATTCTCTACACCATCAGCGGGGATCCGATTGAGGCGGGGCTCGCCCAGAGCCTGCCGCGGCCCGGCGGCAACCTCACCGGCAGCACCTTCCTGTCGCTCGAGATCGCGGGCAAGCGGGTCGAGCTGCTCAAGCAAGCGCTGCCTCACCTGCGTTCGTTCGCCGCGCTGTCGAACACGGACCATCCCGGGGAGAAGTCGGAGCTTCGCGCCACCGAGACCGCCGCCCAGAGGCTCGGGATCAACCTCGTTTACGTCGCGTTTTCGCAGTCCCCCTTCGGAGCGAGCCCGGAGCTCGACAAGGCGCTCGAGACCGTGCGACGGGCACGCCCGGACGCGATGATCGTCTTTCCAGAGGGCGCGACGATGGCCAACCGCGTCAGTCTCGCCGCCTTTGCCATCGCGCAGCGATTGCCGTCGATGTTCGGCTGGAGCGAGTATGTGAGCGCGGGAGGCTTGATGAGCTATGGAGCGAGTCTGCGCGAGACCCACGCACGGCTCGCCGGCTACGCCGATAAGATCCTCAAGGGCGCCAAACCCGGCGACCTGCCTGTCGAACAGCCGACCAGGTTCGAGCTGGTCATCAACCTCAGGACGGCCAGGGAGCTGGGGCTCACCATTCCGCCGGCGCTGCTGCTGCAAGCGGATCACGTCCTGGAGTAGCCGCGAGTCGCCCCCCGTGGACGCTCGCGTCAGCGGAACTCGCCTCGCCCTGGAGCTCGGCGACATCACCGAGCAGCGTGTCGACGCGATCGTGAACGCCGCCAACACGACGCTGCTCGGCGGCGGAGGCGTCGACGGCGCGATTCATCGGCGCGGTGGCCCCGCGATTCTCGAGGAGTGCAAGGCGATCGTCGCCCGTCAGGGCGGCTGTCCGACCGGGGAGGCCGTCATCACGACCGGCGGCCGGCTGCCCGCCCGCTTCGTGATCCACACCGTGGGACCGGTCTGGTCGGGCGGCCGGCGCGGCGAGGACGACCTGCTGGCCGCCGCCTATCGCAACAGCTTGCGGCTGGCGTCCGAACGCGACCTCACGACAATCGCGTTTCCGTCGATCTCGACCGGAGCGTACCGCTTCCCGATCGAGCGTGCGGCGGGCATCGCTTTGTCGACCGTCGCCGGCATGCTGCGCGCCGGCGGGCATCATGTGGCGGAAGTGCGTTTCGTGCTCTTCACCGACTACGATCTGGCGGTGTACCATCGCGCGCTCGAGCGGCTGGCGCAGGAGGAGCGTCGATGACCAACGAGCAGTGGTTCGACGGCGTGATCGGCGAGCTGGTGGCGCGAAGCCCCTTCCGCCGCTCGGAGTACTTCAAGCGCTTCGCCTCCGGCGCGCTGCCCACGGCGCAGGCCTGGGTCCATCTCTCCCAGCACTACCTGCTCATCGCCTGGTTTCCCCGGATCTTCAGCGGCATCCACGCGCGCTGCGAGGAGCTCGAGGTGCGCAAGGACTGCGCGCGCCATCTGCTCGTCGAGGACCTCGGGTACTTCGAGGGCAAGGTCGGCGGCACGCCCGATCACGACGAGCTCTATCGTCGGATCGGCGACGATCTCGGGTACCCGCGCAGTGTCTACGCGACGATCACGCCGATCCCCGAGATGGCGGCGATCGTCGACTACTTCAAGACGATGGCCCACGAGCTGCCGTGGAGCGCGTCGCTGTGCGCCACCGCGCTCATCGAGGAAGAGGTGGTCGAGATCTCCCAGACCGTGGGCAAGGCCCTCGTCCAGCACTACGGCGTCCGGCCCGAGTGGGGCGGGATGAACTACTACGTCCACGAGATGGTCGAGAAGGAAGAGGCCGGCCAGACCAAGGGAGCGATCCTGAAGCACATCCGCACGGCCGAGGACCGGGCCGCCGCCGAGGCCGCCATGCGCGAGATGCATCGGCGGCTCGAGCGCTACGCCGACGCGCTCACGCAGCGATACCTCGGCGGGTCAGCGGCCGACCGGGTGCAGTAGCAGGCGACCGTTGGTGCGGTCGAGCGTGATGTTGAATCGGTTCAGGAAGTCGGCGCCAAGGATTCCGTCGATCGCCCGCGACTGCGGGAAGGCTTCGTAGACTCCGACGTCCATGCTCTCGACGACGGCCTCGCCCACTGCGAGCCGCGCGACCTTGACGAGGGGAATCGAGTGCGGGGCGCCACCCACGGCGCGGATGGTCTTCCGCCGCGCGTTGTCGGGCACGGCGATGCCGAGCCGCCCGGCGTAGAGTGGCGTCAGCACGGTCAGGTTGGCCCCGGTGTCGAGCAGGAAGACCGCGTGATAGTGCGAGTCGTTCACCTGCACGTTGACCAGCGTCATCGTGTTGAGGATCTGCATGGGCACGGCGACCTGCCCGCCCGTCGCCGCCGTCGAGGCGCTGCAGCCGGCGAGGAGCGCCGCCACCGCCAGCACGACGAGCCCCCGCCGACGGCCGCAACGGTCAGCGGCTGCTGTAGCCATGGCGCTCGTTCAGGCAGCGAGCCATGATGTCTCGCTGCTCGTCGGGGGACCTGAAGCGCACGCCTCCCTGGGGCGGGAGCTGGGAGATCGTGGCGCCGGGCGCCAGCGCGCGGCAATCCTGAAAGGCGTCCCAGGCTCGTAACTGCGCCGGCGTGAGGTTCGGTGCGCAGCCTGCCAGCAACGCGGCCGCGCCGGCCACGGCTAGTGCGTGCCGCAGGGCATCAACCCCGGAGCAATTCCTCGGCGACGCGCTTGACGTCGGCGGCGTCGACCTGACCCTTGTGGGTCTTCATCACGTCGCCAACGAGCCGGCCAGCCTGCTTGCCGTCGCTGATCCCGAGCGCGCCG
>Ga0209158_1001418_pt1 | contig 16111 bp, 11 predicted proteins | sample GraSoiAngelo_140_FD_185897 | JGI IMG/M metagenome (GOLD analysis project Ga0209158, IMG submission 185897) | Grasslands soil microbial communities from the Angelo Coastal Reserve, California, USA - 14_0929_12_30cm (SPAdes) (version 2) | ecosystem: Environmental > Terrestrial > Soil > Grasslands ...
CGGAGGGGGCGAGCACCAACCTGTTCGCGGTGATCGGTGGCGCGCTCCGCACTCATCCCGCCACGCAGCGCATCCTCCCGGGCATCACGCGCGAGGTCATCCTGGAGCTGGCCAACGAGCAGGGGCTCTCTGTCGTCGAGCAGCCCGTCGCGGTCGCGGACCTGTCGCGCGTGACCGAGCTGTTCCTGACGAGCACCAGCAACGACGTCATGCCCGTCGCGCGCCTCGACGGGCGTGTCGTGGGGAGCGGGCGACCGGGACCGGTTGCCCGGCAGCTGCAGGCGGCGTTGCGCGGGCGGCTGGAGCGGGACACGGCGCAGGCGCCGGCGGTCTAGAAAGCGCCGCGCCCGCATGCGCGCCGATCGCTGGCTCCCGTTGCTGCATGAGATCGCTGACCGGGCCGACGAGCTCGCGTTGCGCGGGTTCCGGTCGCCCCGCCTCCAGGTCGAGGAGAAGCCCGACCACAGCCCCGTCTCCGATGTGGACAAGGCCATCGAGGAGATGGCCCGCGCGCTCGCGCGCGAGCGCCATCCCGGCCTGGGCGTTTTCGGGGAAGAGCAGGGGGATGATCCCGGGACGGCGGGCGCCAGGCTGATCGTCGATCCCATCGACGGCACGGTCAGCTTCGTGCGCGGCATCCCGGTCTTCGGGACTCTGCTCGCCATCGAGGCGGAGGGAGAGGTCGTGGCCGGCGTCGCAAGCGCGCCCGCGCTCGGCGCCCGCTGGCACGCCGCCCGCGGATCGGGGGCGTTCTCGGGAACGCGCCGCCTTCGCGTGTCGCAGGTCTGCGATCTCCATCAGGCGATGCTGTTCCACTGCGATCTCGGGTCCGGCGGGGAGGGCGGGCCGCCACCCGGGATCATGCGGCTGATGCAGCGCGTGAACCGCACCCGGGGGTTGGGCGACTTCTACCAGCACGTGCTGGTCGCCGAAGGCGCGGGTGAGATCGCGATTGACCGGGTCGTGCACCCATGGGACATCGCCGCCCTCCAGGTGATCGTCGAGGAGGCAGGAGGGCGCGCCACAGGTCTGGGTGGTGAGCGCTCGATCCACGCCGGCTCGCTCGTGAGCTCCAACGGGCTCGTGCACGACGCGGCGCTGGCGCTGCTCCGAGGCGGGGCGAAGACGATGGAGGGCGGGAGTTAGACAGCCGGGGACCATGGCTGGACTGTCCTGCCTGCGGGGTGCATGTTCGAAGGCGCCGCCCGCACTTGCAACTGAGGAAGGCAGGAGCGTCTCTACCGTGCCGAGTCTGCGCCGCTGGTCCGTCCCCATCACGCTCGCGACCGTCTCCCTCGCCGCGTGCAAGGGCACTGAGCCGTTTATTCCGGTGGCCACGAGCGTCCGCGTTGATCCTGCTGCGCTCACGTTTACCTCGCTCGGCGCAACCCGGTTGGTGGTGGCCATCGTGCTCGACCAGCGCGGCGACGCGATGAAGAGCGCGAGCGTGAGCTGGTTCTCCAACAACGACCCGGTGGCCAGCGTGTCGACGGCCGGCCTGGTGACGGCGGTCGGCAACGGCATGGCGCAGGTCGTGGCTACGTCGGGTCAGGCGAGGGCGGAGGTCGCGGTGTCCGTGACTCAGGCGGCGGCCCAGCTGATCAAACAGGGCGGCGACGGACAGACGGCTGCAGTGGGAGCCACCCTGCCGCAACCGCTTGTGGTCAAAGTCGTGGATGCGGGCAGCAGTCCCATGGTGGGTGTGACGGTCAGCTTCGCGGTGACGCTCGGCGGCGGCAGCCTCTCCAACCCGAGCGGCCCTACCACCAGCTCCGGCGCGACCACCGTCCAATGGACCTTGGGCGCGACTCCTGGGTCGCCGCAGCGGGTGGAGGCGTCCCTCACCGGCACGGCAGTCGCCGCGGTCACCTTTTCGGCCACAGCAACGGCGGGGCCGCCCGCGTCGGTCATTCCCCTGGCGGGGGACGGTCAGACCGCTGCGACCAACAACCCGGTGCCGGTTTCTCCTTCGGTGCAGGTGAGCGACGCGCACGGGAATCGGGTGTCCGGCGTCACGGTTACGTTTACGGCCACCGGCGGGGGCGGGACCGTGGCGGGCGGCACGCCAACCACCGATCTGCAGGGCGTCGCAACCGTGGGGAGCTGGACACTCGGCCCCGCCGCGGGGCCGAACACCCTCACCGCGACAGTCACGGGATCGGGGATCAGCGGGAATCCGGTCACGTTCACGGCCACCGCGATGCAGCCCGGCGCGCCCGCCACTGTGTCGGTGGGCGCCGGCGACAGCCAGACCGGGCTAGCGGGATTCCCCCTCAACCTCGCGCCAGCAGTCGTGGTACGCGACGCGGCCGGCTTCCCGGTGCCGAACGTGGCAGTTACGTTCGCGGTGGCGAGTGGGGGCGGGAGCGTCACAGCACCCAACGCGACGACCGGCACCAACGGCGTGGCGACCGTGGGGAGCTGGACTGTTCAGCTGGGGACCAACAGCCTAACGGCCACGGCGGCGGGCAGCAGCATTGCTGGAAACCCCGTCCCGTTCCTCGCGACGGGCGTGAGCGGCGCATATCAGATCGATGTCCGCTACCTCACCTCGCCCACGCCCGCGCAGCGGGGGGCGTTTGACCTCGCTAAAGCGAAGTGGCAGCAGCTGATCTACGGGGACGTGCCGGACGCGTTTGCGAGCTTCCCGGCCGGGACATGTGGCCCGGGGACCCCGGCGATCAACGAGACGATCGACGATATCATCATCTTCGTCCGGCTCGATTCGATCGACGGTCCGGGGAAGATCCTCGGCCAGGCGGGTCCCTGCATCGTGCGCAACCCGGGCTACCTGCCGGGGGTCGGGGTGATGCGCTTCGATACGGCCGACGTCGCCGGTCTTCTCGCAGCCGGTCAGTGGGATGAGGTCATTCTACATGAGATGGGCCATGTGCTGGGCTACGGTACGATCTGGCGACCCCTCGGTCTGCTGGTGGGGCCGGCGGCATCAGGCGGCACGGACCCGCACTTCGTCGGGGCGCAGGCGATCGGCGCCTTCGACCGCAGCGGCGGCCAGGCCTACAGCGCTGGCGCGAAGGTTCCCGTAGAGAACTGCGTCGGGTATGCGCCGAGTGTGTGCGGTGCAGGTACGAGGGACGGCCACTGGCGCGAGACCGTGTTCGACACCGAGTTGATGACCGGCTTCCTGAACGGAGGCGTCACCAACCCGCTGAGCGTCGTGTCCACGGCGTCCATGGGAGACCTGGGGTACAGCGTCAATTACGCCGGCTCCGATCCCTACACTGTAGCCCACCCGCTGGCATTGCGTGCGCAGCCGTCGGGACCGAGGCTTGAGCTGCATGACGACATATTGCGGCTGCCGATCCTCGTCATCGACGCCGGCGGGAGGGTGGTGCGGGTCATCCAACCCCGCTAGACCACCGCTTCTTTCCTGCCTGCTGTCGGCGTCACGTCCTTGCACGGCTCCGGCCCCCGGCTATCTTGACTCGCCGAGTCGCGAATCCCCACCACCCGGAGGTCCTCGATGGCGCTATTCTCCGATGCAGGCGTGGAGTTGCTGCTCCGCTGGCTGCACTTCCTGGCGGGCATCACGTGGATCGGGCTGCTCTATTACTTCAACTTCGTGCAGGGGCCCTTCTTCGCGGAGGCAGACGGGGCCACGAAGAGCGCCGCCACGCAGAAGCTCGTGCCGCGCGCGCTGTGGTGGTTCCGGTGGGGGGCGATGTTCACCTTCCTCTCCGGCGCGGCGATCATCACGAAGCGGGTGCTCCAGGCGCCGCCCGGCGCGTCCGTCATGACGAGCCCCTGGGGCGAGGCCATCTTCACGGGCGCCCTGTTCGGGACGCTGATGTTCTTGAACGTCTGGGCCGTGATCTGGCCGAAGCAGCAGGTCGTGATCGCCTCGGCCGTGGCGGCGGCGGGGGGCGGTCAGGCCAACCCGGCGGCGGCCGCCGCGGGGCGGCGGGCGTTCCTGGCGTCGCGCACCAACGTCGTGTTCTCCGTGCCGATGCTCTTCTTCATGGGGGCGGCCACGCACCTGCCGCCGAGCCCGGTCACGCATCCCAACGGCTACTGGGTGGGCCTGCTGGTCGTGGCGGGCCTGGTCGAGCTCAACGCGCTCAAGGCGACCAGCGGTCTCACGACCAAGCCGATCGAGAAGATCCCCGGCGTGATCATGACGGGCTTCGTCGTCTGGGCCGTCGTGTACGCACTCGTGCGTTTCTACTTGGTGGGCTAGCCGCCCGGCGTACCCCACGCGCGTAAACGCAGCAGCGCCCTGGCCCGGAAGAGTGATGGGTCTCACGGTCCAGGGCGCCCGGCGGGCGCAGCGTGCCTATCTTAGGGCATGGCCTCGGTCATCCTCCGCAATCTCACGAAGACCTTCGACGGCGCAGCCCGGCCCGCCCTCCGGGAGCTCTCCCTCGAGGTTCGGGACGGGGAGTTCCTGGTGCTGCTCGGGCCGTCGGGCTGCGGCAAGACGACGGCGCTGCGCTGTGTCGCCGGGCTCGACGAAGCGACCGAGGGTGAGATCCACATCGGCGAGCGCGACGTCACCCGTCTCCCCCCCGCCCAGCGTGACGTCGCGATGGTGTTCCAGAACTACGCGCTCTATCCCCACCTCACGGTGCGCGAGAACATCGCGTTCGCCCTGGAGGTGCGGCGCGTGCCCCGCAAGGAGATCCTCCGCCGGGTGAGCGAAACGGCGCAGCGCCTCGGGCTCGCCGAGCTGCTGGAGCGCCGACCCGCCCAGCTGTCGGGCGGGCAGCGCCAGCGCGTGGCGTTGGGACGCGCCATCGTGCGCGCACCCCAGGCATTCCTGTTCGACGAGCCGCTCTCCAATCTCGAGGCGCCGCTGCGCAGCGAGCTCCGGTCGGAGATCCTGAAGCTCCATCGGGCCCTCGGCACCACGATGATCTACGTCACCCACGACCAGGTCGAAGCGATGACGATGGGGCAGCGGATCGCGGTGTTGTACGAGGGCCGGCTCCGCCAGCTCGGCACGCCGGCCGAGGTCTACGCGCGACCGGCGGACGTGTTCGTGGCGCGCTTCGTCGGGAGCCCGGGGATGAACGTGCTGCACGGCCGAGGGCGGGCCGTGGAGGAGGGGGGCAGCGTGGTCGAGTGCGGCAGCCTGACGGTTCCCGTCGCGCTGGAGCACTACGAGGGCGAGATCGAGCTCGGCGTGCGGCCCGAGCACGTGGCGCTGAGCGCGCCGGACAAGGGGGTGGGGAACGCCGAAATCCTGATCGTGGAGCCGCACGGCGCGCAGACGCTCATCCACCTCGACGCGGGCGGCCAGACGCTCGTGGCCCGACTGCCGGGGCTGCTCGAGCTGCGCGTAGGCGACCGCGTCGGCGTCAAGCTGGACAAACGGCACTTCCACTTCTTCGACGCGTCGGGAGCCCGACTCGCGTGAGGCGTGCCCTCGCTTTCCTCGCCGCGCTTGCCGCGTGCGGTCGGGCCGGCGCCTGGGATCGGCGCGGGCAGGTTCGCCTCGAGGCCGTGACCGGGGCGGACTACCGCGCGGCGCGCATCGAGCGCCGCGTGCTCGAGCCCTACGTCGCGGCCAATCCGGGCATTGGAGTCGTCGAGCGGGGCGCCGGCAGCTTCCCGACCGGCTACCGAGAACGCATCCTGGCGTCCCTCGCGGCCGGCAGCCCGCCCGATGTCTTTCGGCTCGACCAGGACGACGTCCCGGCGCTCGCGAACCGCGGCGTGGCTCTCGACCTCAGCCCCTACCTCGACCGGGTGGGCGCGGACCTCGACTGCTTCAACCCCACGGCGCTTGGCATTTTCACGCGCGGTGACGCGGTGCTGGCGCTGCCCACCGGATATACGCCGATCGTCGTGGCCTACAACAAGGATCTCTTCGACCGGGCCGGGATCGCCTATCCCGGGGATGCGTGGACCTGGGACGACTTCAAGCGGATCGCGCACCGGCTCACGCGGGATACTGACGGCGACGGCCGGATCGACCAGTGGGGGGCCTACTTCGACCGACGCGTGTTCGTGTACCTGCCGTGGATCTGGTCGGGCGGCGGCGACGTGCTGTGCCCGGAGGGCCGCTGGGCTTCCGGGTGCCTCGATGCTCCCAGGACGATCGAGGCGATCCGCTGGTACACCCGGTGGGTCACGACCGATAGCATCGCGCCGCGTCCCCCGAGCCCCGGCACGCCGGGAGGGAGCGACGACGTGCGGCTGTTCTACACGGGCAGGCTGGCGATGGTGACGGCGGCACACGCCTGGGTTCCGGACCTGCGGGCCGCCGTCGCGCTGGGCCGGCTGCGGGTCGGCTTCGTCGCGATCCCGCATCGGGTCGGCTCCGCGCCAGCGACCGCGATCTACGCGTCGGCATACGCCGTCCCGGCGACCGTGTCGCGCCGGCGGCTCTCGGTCGAGCTGGCGGCGTACCTCGCGGACACGCTCGCGCAGGCGCTGCGCGGCGAAGCGGGGCTCGAGTTGCCGGCCCTGACGCCCGTCGCCGAGGCGCTCGCGGCACGCGACACGCTGGGCTGGGAGGCCGCGTTCCTCCGGGCCGCCCGGCACGGGCGACCGCCCTGGAGCGCGCGCGTCGAGCAGTGGCGGGAGGTCGAGGCCGCGCTCTCGGATCTGCTGGACCGGATCGTGCTCGCGCAGGAGGATCCGGAGATCGCGGTGCACGACGCGGCCCGGCAGCTCGACGGGCTCCTGAGCGCAGCGCGATGATGGCTCTGCCGCGCTGGCGCGCCGGGGCGCTGCTCGCCGCGGCCGGGAGCGCGCTCCTGACGCTCGCGGTGGCGCGGTGGGCGGCGCTGCGCTACGAGGCGGCATTCGCGCGGCGCAGCGCGAGCACCACCGCCGCGTATCTCGCGCTCGTGACACCGCCGGCGCCGGTCGGCGCCGACTACAGCCTGACGCAGCTCTTCATCCAGACGCGCTCGCTCGACGTTCTCCCCGGGTGGACGCCCCGCGTCGAGGTCTATCACGGCACCGCCCCGCTGCTGCAGCCCGGGGGGCCGCCGCTGTCGCGCATCGTGCTCGATCGGTTGCGCGGCCAGGCGGGGGCGAGCTGGCGGCGGGGTGTGGCGCTCGCTCCCCTGTTCGACCGGGACCGGTGGGACGTCGTGGGTGCCGTGGCGATCCGCCCGGCGGGAATCGCGCCGGGGTGGCTCGGGGGTTGGACGCTCCCTGCGCTCGCGCTCTTCGCCGCCGCGGCGCTCGGCGCGCTCCGCGCCGTGGGTGGGGAGTGGGGGCGCGTGCGGCGGGCGCTCATGGCCTATGGGGCCGCCGGGGTGCTGTTCGGCGCGGCGGCCTACGCCAACGTGCACCAGGCGGCGCGGGCGTCGACCGACCAGTGGCTAGCGGACGCTCGGCTCCTGATGCAGGAGGGCTCCGCGCGCCTGCCCCAGGGCCGACCCACGCTGGCGGATCTCGCCCCCCTCGCGGGCGGAGCGCAGGTCGCGCCGGGCGACAGCGCGACCACCCGCCCCACTCGGCAACAGGTGGAGGGAGTGCCGAGCGCGGTGGTGGAGGTGCGCTTGAGCTCGCGGCGCTGGGTCGAGTTGCGCACGGCGCCGGCGGAGGCGGGGGCGCCCCCGTGGCTGGCGTTGCTCCTCGCGCTCGCCCTGATCGGGCCGCTCGCGGCGTGGGTGGCGGTATGGGCCGAGCGCGAGGCCGCGCGTCCCCAGCACCTGCGCGAGACCGCCGCAGCCTGGGGGTTCCTCGCACCCGCCACGCTCCACCTCGCCATCTTCTCCTTCGCCCCGATCCTGGTCGCGGTATACGTGTCGCTGCACCGCTGGAGCCTGGTCGAGCCGGAGCGACCGTTCGTGGGGCTCGCCAACTTCGACCAACTGGTGCGCGACCCCGTCGTGTGGATCGCGCTTCGCAATACGGCGCTCTACACCCTGACGGTGCCCGTGACGATGGTGCTGGCGCTGGGCGCGGCCCTCGCGCTCGGCGGCCGCACGTGGGCCGCGCGCCTGGCGCGCACGGCGGTCTTCCTGCCGTACGCGTCATCGGTCGTCGCGGTCGCGCTCGTGTGGCAGTGGATGTACCACGCCGATTTCGGCGCGATCAACTGGATGCTGTCGCTCGCCGGCGTGGGGCCCGTGGACTGGCTCGGGAGCCCGAACACCGCCCTCGTCGCGTTGATGATCGTCTCGCTGTGGGTGCAGGCCGGCTATCAGATGACCGTGTTCCTCGCCGGGCTCCAGGCGATTCCGCGCGACTATCTCGACGCGGCGCGCGTGGACGGGGCCAGCGCGTGGCGGCGGTTCCGGACGATCACCTTGCCGCTGCTCAAGCCGGTAACCCTCTTCGTGTTCGTCACCGGCATCATCAGCGCCTTCCAGGTCTTCACGTACGTCTACGTGCTCACGGGCGGCGGCCCCGGGCACGCGACCGATGTCGTCGCCTACCGGCTGTATCAGGCCGCCTGGGCGTTCCTGCAGTTCGGCTCGGCGAGCGCACTGTCGCTGCTCTTGTTTGTCGTGTTGGTGGGCGCAACGTGGGGGCAGCTCCGGCTGCTGGAGCGACGGGTGCAGTATGACTAAGGCCGGGGAACGGCTCGCGATGGGGCTCGTGCTGCTCGCGGCGCTCGCGGCGGTGCTGCCCTTCCTTTATATGCTCGCCACCGCTCTGACGGGCGAGTGGGAGGCGTTCCGTTACCCGCCCGCGCTCATTCCGGCCCGGGCCCACTTCGAGAACTTCCCCGCCGCGCTCACGGTGCTGCCGTTCGATCGGTTCTTCCTCAACTCGGCGATCCTCGCTACCGGCGTGGTCGTGGGCCAGCTGTTCACGAGCGCCACGGCCGCCTACGCGTTCGCGCGGCTGCGCTTCCCGGGACGCGACCGGCTGTTCCTTTGCTTCCTGTCCGTGCTGCTGGTGCCGGCGCTCGTGTTGCTCGTCCCGCGGTTCCTCATCGTGAACGCATTGGGGTGGGTGGACACCTACGCCGGCTTGATCTCCACCGAGCTGGTATCGGTGTGGGGGATCTTTCTGTTGCGCCAGTTCTTCCGCACGATCCCGCGCGAGCTCGAAGACGCGGCGCGGCTCGACGGCGCCGGGGAATGGACGATCTTCCGGCGCGTCGTCCTGCCGCTCTCCAAGCCGGCGCTCGCCACGCTCGCGGTGGTCTCCTTCGTGGACCAGTGGAAGAGCTTTCTCTGGCCGCTCGTCATCGCCCGCTCCACGGAAATGCAGGTCGTGGAAGTCGGCCTGGCGAATCTCCACGGGCTGTACTACGCCAACTGGCCGTACCAGATGGCGGCTGCAGTGACGGCCACCGTGCCGCTGTTGCTGCTGTACCTCGTGGCGCAGCGGTACTTCGTTCGGGGGATTCAGATGACCGGAGTGACCTGACGCCCCCCCGAGAGCCGCTACCGTGCGGGCGGTCGCCTGAACGCGATCTCCCAGCGGATGTCGCGTCCTTCCGGGTTCTCCTTCCACGCCACCCTCACGTGTCCGGACGGCAGGGTCTTCATCGTGCAGGGCAGGTCGGCCTTGCATGCCGAGGGGCGCAGGCCTCGCGGCACCGCGATGGTGACGGCGTACGGCCGGGCGTCGAGGTTCGTCGAGCGAGCCCGCAGCGTGCGGCTCCCCTGATCCCAGCTCTCCTCGGCGACGTCCACCACGCCCTGCACCACGTGGCGGGTGGTCCCGATGAGCTGCGGGTGGGGGGCGGCCGGGCGCAGCGCGGCGACGAGGACGCCGTGCGGCTCGAGCCGGGCGGTGAGCTTGTCGCCCAGGTCCGGGAGGGGTGTGTTCTGCCACACGTCGTAGGCCGCGAACTTCGAGCCGGCGATCCCGAGGTCCGCAAGCGCGGTGGCGACGTCCTCCGCCTCGTCGTCCCAGTTCACGAGGACGACCGTCCACCACCGTGGCAGTCCCTCGATCGTCCAGCTGCGGGGCGGCCGCTCGCGTCGCACGCTCCAGAGGCCCCCGCCGCCGCCACCGTCGTAGACCCGCACCGCCAGCACGTTGTCGCCGCCCCAGTTGAGGGCGTCGGCGGGCACGCGGTAGCGACGGAACGCCTGCCGCTCGCTGCGAAAGCCGGGCGGGAAGGCACCCGTCTGCCCGACCTCCACGCCGTTGACGAAGGTCTCGTCGACATCGTCGATCTTCCCTAGCTCCAAGTACGCCGTCCGCCCGGCGGCAGCGACGGGGAGGGAAAAGCGGCAGCGGTACCACGCGAACCCGTCGTACCCCGGATGCCCGGCCCGCTCCCACCGCTCGGGCACCGGGATCGTCTCCCAGGCCTCTTCGTCGTACTCGCGAGCGCCGTAGCGCGCGTCGTCGCCCGTGCGGAACCTCCATGGCCCCGCGATGGCGAACACCTCGGTGCCGCTGACCAGCGCGGGCGCGACGGTCGGCTCCGGGGCGATCGTCCCGACGGGCCGCCCCGCCACGGGCGCTACGGGGATCGTGCGCTGCAGGATCGCGACCCGCTCTGGAGGGAGCTTCGGCAGGTTGTCCGAGAACAGTGTCGCGCCGCCCGCCACGGCGACGATGGAGGCCCAGACCTGCGCCTCGCGCTCGGTCAGGGGCGGGCGCACTACCAGGCAGTCGGGGTCGTTGAGCCAGACGCTGCGGTGGTAAAAGCTGCGGAGCGCCGCGGCCCGCGCTGGGCCTTGAATGCCGCCCCAGGAGGCGTCGACGTCCCCGCCGATGCGCATGCCGTTCAGGAACCCGGCCGCGTGCTGGAGCGGTGCGCCGCACCCGACCAGAAACACCTCCGGACCCAGCCCGTCGCGGATCGCGGCGAGGCCCTTGCGATAGGCCTCGGCGTGCGTGAGGCCGCCATAGTGGGCGGCGCCGGCGGTCGCCCACAGCAGGAAATCGATCTTCACGTAGTCGTAGCCCCAGTCGCGCACGATGCGGCGTCCCAGGTCGTACAGCCACTGCTGCACCTGGGGATGAGCGCCGTCGAGTGAATGGATCTTGCCGCCCCAATCGTCCCGCGTGTCCCACACGATCGCGCCGTCGGCATTCTTGAGGAGCCAATCGGGGTGCTGGGCGGGGACCCCCGACCGCTCGGCGACCGCGAAGGGCGCCACCCACAGTCCCGCCTTGAAGCCGCGGGCGTGGATCTGGTCGCTGAGCCAGCGGTGGCCGTGCGGGAACTTGTCGTTCGCCTGCCAGTCACCGGTCGCCCGCTGATAGCCGTCGTCGAGCTGCACGTAGCCGAAGAAGCGCCGGCCGAAGTGGGTGGCGCAGAATTCGAGGTTGGCGATCATGTCCGCCTCGGTCACCCCGCCGGACAGCTCGTACCAGGAGCACCACCCGGTCGGCACGGCCGCCGTGGCGAGGCGCTCGCGGTCCACCGGGGAGATCGGCGCGAACAGGAGATCGAGCGCCTCCAGCCCGTCGCCACTCGGGTGATAGCAGAGCCGCAGCGCGGAGGTGTCGCCCTCGGGGCGCAGCGGACGCGCGGGGAGCCACTCGCTCACGGCCTCGAGGCCGGTGTGCGACAGCTTGACCCTCCCCTGGCCGGGGTCACCCGGGTCGAACGCGAGCGCGAGGGCGTGCGGGCCGCGCGTGAGGCCGACGGCGCCGCAGCTCTCGGACTCGTTCCCCGCGGCGCGCGGGGAGACGGTCTCGACGCTCGTCGCGGCCCGGGAATCAGCGCCGTTGACGAGCGCGAGCAGCGCGCCGGCGCCCGGCACGAGATCCGGCTCCGTGGAATGGAAGAATCGCACGCCCCTCACGGTGGGCAGCACGCGGTCGGGATAGAGCGTCAGTGTGACGGCCGCCTGGGGAGCGTCCGCGTCTCCCAGCGAGACGAATTCGGTTTCGAACACGACGCCCGCCGCGCGCCCGCGCACGACGACCGCCTGGCCCCCCGGCGGCCGCCGGGTTCCGACGGTACTATCTTGCAGATCGGCGAGCGTGAAAAACGCGTCTCCGATCCAGGCGCCGAGCTCGGCGTCGCGGATGAGCGGGACCGGGCGGGCGTCGCCGGAGTACCACAGGGACCAGCGGTGGCGCTCGTCGAGCTCGAACCGCAAGCGCCCTACCCCCAACGCCCCACGCCCCGGCGGACGGGCGGACAGGCGGTCAGGCAGACAGATGAGCGCTCCGGAGGCGGCTCCGGTGAGGAGAACGAACGTGCGTCGGTCCATGGCCTCAATGTCGATTTTGGCCATCGCTTTGTCCACGCCGGCCGCTGGCGCGCCGGGACCACCATCCCTAGGTTAGCGGCCGATGGCCGCCCCTTCGCTCGACTCCGATCATCCGGGCCTCAAGGTCCTCGCCGAAGTGGTCGAGGTACTGGCGGCCGGTTTTCCCTCCGACGAGGCGCTCAGCTCGGTGGTGAGCGTGCTGCGACGCGGGCTCGGGCTGCGCCGCTGTCGCCTGTGGGTGCGCAGCCCCGACGGCACCCGCTACGCCCCCATCACCACGCCGGGCGACGAGGCGGAGCTGCCCGGCTCCGTCTCGCCGACGGCTCCGTGGCTGCGGGGCGGACCGCACCGTGAGCCGACCGCCGGTGGATCGATCCTCTACCTGCCGCTCAGTCACGGGGACGAAACGCTCGGCGCCCTGGAAGTGATCATCCCCCAGGGGCGCTACGAGCACATGGCGCACGACGTCATCGTCGTCGCGGCGAAGATCCTCGCCCCCATGATCGCGGGCACGGAGCTGTCGCAGGACCTGGCCTCGGAGGTAGCGCTGCGCACCCGCGAGGTCGAGGCGCAGCGCAACTTCGCGGCCCGGATCATCGACTCGCTGCCCGTCGGACTGTACGTGATCGACCGCTCGTACCACATCCGCGCCTGGAACCGCAAGCGGGAGACGGGCACGGAGGGCGTGGCGCGCGAGGACGCGGTGGGTCGCGAGGTGTTCGAGGTGCTGGACCGCCAGCCGCGCGAGCTGTTGAAACGCGAGTTCGACCGGGTGTTCGATACGGGTGAGATCCAGGAGGTCGAGGTCGAGACCCAGACGCCCGCGGGACCACGCCACTATCGCATCACCAAGGTCCCGATGCGGCAGGACGCCGACGACATCTCCCACGTCATCACGATCGGCGAGGACGTCACCGAGTGGCGCCGGGCGCAGCGGCGGCTCGCGGAGACGGAGAAGCTCGCCGCCGTCGGGCAGCTCGCGGCGGGTGTGATGCACGAGATCAACAACCCGCTCGCCACGATTCTCGCCTGCACGGAGGCCCTGGGCCTGCGGACCGAGATGCTGCCGCTCGCCGAACGCGGAACGGTGGAGGAATACCTGAAGATCATCGACACCGAGGTGCAACGCTGCCGCCGCATCGTGGATGGCCTGCTCGATTTCTCGCGGCCCAAGGGCGGCCTCATGCGGCGCGTGGACGTCAACCAGGTGATCGAGCAGACGCTGTTCCTCCTCAAGCACCACGCTCGCTTCAAGCGCCTCGACGTGGTACGCGAGCTCGCGCCCGGTCTGCCCCCGGTGCTGGCGGACTCGGAGCGGCTGATCCAGAGCTTCATGGCCCTGATGCTGAACGCCATGGACGCCACGGACTCGCGGGGCACGCTCACGGTCCGCTCGCGCTCCAACCCCGAGCGTAAGGACGAGCTGCTGCTGGAGTTCATCGACACCGGCTCGGGGATCCGCAAGGAGGACGTGTCCAAGATCTTCGAGCCGTTCTACACCACGAAGCCGCAGGGGCGCGGGACCGGCCTCGGCCTCTCGATCTGCTACGGCATCGTGGTCGCCGAGCACGGGGGCCGCATCGAGGTGGAGTCCGAAATCGGCGTCGGATCCAACTTCAAGGTGTATCTCCCGCTCGGATGAAGATCCTCGTCGTCGAGGACGACAAGACCGTCGGGCAATACGTGAAGCGGGGCCTGGTGGAGGCGGGGTACCACACCGACCTCGTGGGCGAGGGGGACGACGGCCTGCGGCTGGCGTCCGGCGGGCACTATGAGCTGCTCGTCCTCGATCTGCGGCTCCCCCGGATGTCCGGGCTCGAAGTGTTGCGCACGCTGCGGGACCGCGGCAACAGCATCCCGGTGCTGGTGCTGACGGCGCAGGACGCGGTGGACTTCAAGGTGCAGGCGCTGCGGATGGGCGCCGACGACTACGTCACGAAGCCGTTCGCCTTCGAGGAGCTGCTGGCCCGCGTGGAGGCGCTGGGACGGCGGCCCAAGGCGATCACGCCGCCGGTGTTGAAGGTCGCCGACCTCACCCTCGATACCGGGAGCCGCGAGGTGAAGCGCGGCGGCAAGCCGGTCGAGCTCACCCCGAAGGAGTACGCGGTGCTTGAGTACCTGGTGCGCCATCAGGGCCGGGTGATGCCGCGCACGCTGATCACCGAGTACGCTTGGGATTATCACTTCGATCCCGGGACGAACATCGTGGACGTCGTGATCACGCGGCTGCGCAAAAAGCTCGATCACGGGCGCGAGCCGAAGCTGATCCACACGGTGCGTGGCGTGGGCTACGTGGTGAAGGCCTGACGTGCAGACCATCCGGGCGCGGCTGACCGCGTCGTACTCGACCGCGCTGGCGCTCACGCTCGCGGCCTTCGCGGCGGCGCTGTACTTCGCGCGGCGCAGCGCCTCGTTCCAGGACCTCGACCAGCGGATCCGGTCCGAGGCCGCGCTGGGCGCCGCGATCCTGGCCGAGAGCTACCGCGCGCGCGGCACGCTGGTGCGGGCCGACACGGGCGGGCAGCTGCACGTCATCCCCGACGTCGCCGCGCTGCTCGAGGTCGTGCCCGACTATGTGATCGTCACCGCGCGCGACGGCGCGCTGTTGTTCGCCTCCTCCGACGTGCGCGCCCTCACGTTCCAGCAGGTGGAGCGGCTGCGCGGCATCTCGAGCGCGCCGCTTCAGGGTGCCGCGTCCGGCACGCTCGGCCTCGGTTCGGGCGGCCCCGAGATCCATTACGCGACCCACTCCGTCACCGACGCGGGGCCGCAGGTCGGCGCCATCATCGCCGGTGCGAACGTGCAGACGGCCGAGCTCGGCCCCTCCCAGCTCCTCTCCACGCTGATCCTCATCCTGCCGCTCGGGCTCGTGGCGGCGCTGCTCGTCGGCGCGTGGATCGCGCGGCGCGCGCTCGAGCCGGTCGACCAGATCATCACCGAGGTGCGCGAGATCACGGACGGCAAGAGCCTCCATCGCCGCCTCGCCCAGCCGATGGTGAAGGACGAGTTGGGGCGCCTGACGGAAACGCTGAACCAGATGATGACGCGGTTGGAGCGGAGCTTCGCCGCGTTGCGCCGCTTCACCGCGGAGGCGAGCCACGAGCTCAAGACCCCGCTGACCGTGCTGCGCGCGGGCGTGGAGCGCGCCATCACCACGCCGGGGGTGCCGCAGGAGGCGCTCGCCGCGCTCGAGGAGACGCTGCAGGAGACGAACCGCATGACGGAGCTCGTCGATGCGCTGCTGACGCTCGCGCGCGCGGACGAGGGGATCGCGCCGCTGCACAAGGAGGCGGTGGACCTGCGCAGCATCGTGGCAGAGGCGGGCGAGACGGGCGAGCTGCTGGCCGAGCAGGCCGGCGTGCGAATGGAGGTGCGCACGCCGCCCGAGCCGGTCGTCGTGCCGGTGGACCGGAGCCGCATCCGCCAGTTGATCCTCAACCTGCTGACCAACGCGGTGAAGTACACGCCCCGGGGCGGCCGCGTGCAGGTCCAGCTGGGGCAACAGGACGCCCCGGCCCTTCCCAACGGGCATGGGCGCGTGATCCTGAGCGTCGCCGACACCGGTGTCGGCATCGCGCCCGGCGACTTGCCGCACGTTTTCGACCGCTTTTGGCGGGCCGACACGGCCCGCACCCGCACCGGCGAGCGGGCGGGCACGGGACTCGGGCTCGCGATCTGCAAGTGGATCGCGGAGGCGCACGGCGGCCAGATCGATGTCGTGAGCCGCCCGGGGCGGGGGACGACGTTCACGGTCACGCTGCCCACGGAGCCCCTCGGGTGACCCGGCCCGGGCGCTGCGGGGTCGCCACGCCGGGTAGCGCCGGCCTCACTTTTCTGTCATCATTTTGTAATGCGGCGGCCACTAGCGGGTGAGGCCCCGGGGGCAGTATTAGTAGGACGTTACGATTCGGAGGCTGTCCCATGTTCGATGTGCTGATCGAGTCCGGTCGGAAGAGGGACAAGAAGATCTTCCGGACGGGCTTCATCTCGCTGATGGTTCACACGGCGCTGATCGCCGGCGCGGTATACGCAACCCTCCAGGCCGGGCA
>Ga0209158_1001422_pt1 | contig 16077 bp, 15 predicted proteins | sample GraSoiAngelo_140_FD_185897 | JGI IMG/M metagenome (GOLD analysis project Ga0209158, IMG submission 185897) | Grasslands soil microbial communities from the Angelo Coastal Reserve, California, USA - 14_0929_12_30cm (SPAdes) (version 2) | ecosystem: Environmental > Terrestrial > Soil > Grasslands ...
CCAAACACTAAGAGCGGCGCCCGCCAGGATCCCGACCAATACCGCGGACGGCCCGAGGAAGATCGCAAGAACAAACCCCACCAACGCTCCTATCATCGCCAGAAACAGATAACAGATAACAGCAAACGAGAACCACTAGAATTATGAAGATCAATCCCAGCAGACTCCGGTAGCGCCCACGCATGTTTCGGTAGGCTGACCGAACTGTGGCCTGTCGGCCCAAGTAAAGGTCCGACACCGCAAATGTCGTGGCTCCCAAAGCCAGGGCATATACGATGATGTACAGGACGCCCATCAGAAGAGCGCCGAGAAAGAAACCACTCATCATCTGCGCCATCTGCCCAGGGGCAGGAGAGGGGCCGCCAGTCGCCGGCACAGCAAAAAACGGAGTCATCAGATCCTCCAGGAGCAGACTGAGAATGACTATGACAAGCTGCGGGATGGCCATGATTCCAACGAACAGCCAAAAGTGGTTGCGATAAAGCGTAAAAGTTCGGTCGAGTAACTCGCCCAAGCTCAACGGTCGCAGATCTGCACCCGCCATCTGACTCCCTCACAGGAGGGAAGCTCCCCCCTGAACTGATTCGGATATGACCACAGGAATAACAGAGTTGCAAGAGTAGAAAGCAAGTCAAGCGCCGGTACTCAGTAGCGCGCCAGCGGCCTGCCGGCGGTCTTCCTGACGCGGGAGGCATGAACCAAAGCGCAGCCGGAAACTTCAATCTGCAGGTGCAGCGGAGAGGACAGCCTTAAGGCTCTCCCGGCAGGCGGCCAAAGTGCGATCGATATCTTCTTCAGTGTGTGCGGCGGAGACAAACAGCGCCTCAAACTGCGAAGGAGCCAGGAACACACCTCGGTCCAGCATCTCCGTGAAGAATGCGGCGAAGCGACGCGTATCGGACTTCTTGGCTCCCTCATAGTCCCGGACCGGTTGAGGTGAGAAGAAGAGGGTTGCCAGCGAGCCAGCCGAATTCAGCTGTCCCACGACACCACTTGAATCGAGCGCCTCTCGAAGGCCAGCTACCAGTCGCTCCGCCTTTCGGTTCAAGTCCTCGTAGAAGCTCCGAGCAGCCAGCAAGCGCAGTGTCTCGATTCCCGCACGCATTGCGAGCGGGTTCCCGGAGAGCGTGCCCGCCTGGTAGACCGGCCCTAAGGGCGCCACCAGGCGCATGATGTCGCGGCGGCCGCCATAGGCGGCAGCCGGAAGCCCGCCGCCGATGATTTTGCCCAGTGTGGTAATATCCGGCTCGATCCCAAATACCGTTTGGGCGCCGCCGTAGGCAAGCCGGAAGCCAGAAATCACCTCATCAAAGATCAGCAGCGCTCCATTGCGGCGCGTCAGCTCGCGAAGCTCGGGCAGGAACTTCGACGTGGGCGGAACGACGCCCATGTTGGCGGCTACCGGCTCAACGATCGCTGCGGCAATTTGCTTGGGATGGCTTGCAAACAGCTTTTCAACTGTGGCGATGTCGTTGTAAGACGCGTTCAAGGTCAGTTCGGCGAAGCTCGGGGGAACGCCGGGGCTGGAGGCAATGCCGAGGGTGGCCAGGCCCGAACCGGCCTGAGACAAGAAGCTATCGGCATGGCCGTGATAGCAACCCTCAAACTTCAGAATGAGGTTGCGACCAGTGAAAGCTCGCGCCACGCGGATGGCGCTCATAGTTGCTTCGGTGCCGGAGCTGACGAAGCGAATCATCTCCAGCGCGGGCAGTGCGCGCACGATCGAGCGCGCCAGCTCGACTTCCAGTTCGCTCGTCATACCGTAGCTTGTGCCGCGTCGAGCCTGTTCGGCGAGGGCCGCGGTGACCTCAGGATGTGCGTGGCCCAAGATCAGCGCTCCCCACGAGCAAACGTAGTCGATGTATTCGTTACCATCAGCATCTAACAGATGCGCGCCGGCGGCGCTGTCGATCACCAGGGGCTCCCCGCCGACGGCCTTGAAGGCGCGGACAGGGCTGTTGACGCCGCCCACGAGCAACTGCTCGGCTTGGCGAAAAATCTCTTGTGAACGGTTTCGCGTGCGATGTGTCACTGGATTCCCTCGGCGAATGATCTTAAAGGGGCCGGCGAGACGCCGGCGTTACAACGCTGGTTTCCAAATCACCGCCGGGGCGGCGGCGATACCAATAAGTTTCTTCGCCCCACCCTGGCCAAGCCGGCTAACACGCCTTGAGCCACCGGGCGGCATCTTTGGCGTGGTAAGTGAGCACGATATCCGCTCCGGCGCGCTTGATAGCAGTCAGGATTTCCAGCACCACGCGCTGCTCGTCGAGCCACCCGTTGCGCGCGGCCGCTTTAACCATCGCGTATTCCCCGCTGACGTTATAGGCTGCGACAGGAATTTGGACGTGGTCGCGCACAAGCCGCACAATGTCGAGATACGGCAACGCCGGCTTGACCATCACCATGTCCGCGCCTTCCTCGATATCCAGCGCGACTTCACGCAGCGCTTCGCGCGCATTGGCAGGGTCCATCTGATAGCTGCGGCGATCACCAACCTGCGGCGCCGATTGCGCGGCTTCGCGAAATGGCCCGTAAAAGCCGGAACAATATTTCGCCGCATAGGAAAGAATAGCCACGTCGGCAAAGCCGTGGGCGTCGAGCTTGGAGCGAATCGCACCGACGCGCCCGTCCATCATGTCCGAAGGCGCGACAATGTCGGCGCCCGCTCGCGCATGGGACAGTGCCTCCTCGGCAAGGATTTCCAGCGTCGGGTCGTTGAGCACCACGCCATCCTGCAGGACGCCACAGTGGCCATGGTCGGTGTACTCGCACAGGCAGACGTCGGTGATCACCAGCAGCTTAAGTTTCGCCTTGCGAATGCCTTCGATCGCGCGCTGCACCACGCCCGAGGCGGAGACCGCTTCCGACCCGCGCGCGTCCTTGTTTTTCGGCAGGCCAAATAGGATCACAGCGGGGACCCCCAGCGACTCGACCTCGCGGCACTCCTCGACCAATTGATCCACCGACTGTTGATAAACGCCCGGCATCGAGCTGACCTCGGTGCGCACCTTGCTGCCAGGGCACACAAACATCGGATAGACCAGACCCTGCGTCGTCAGCCAAGTCTCCCGCACAAGATTCCGCAGCGCTTCGGAACGCCGCAGGCGGCGAGGACGCTCGGCGGGAAAGCTCATGGCAACTTAACTCCTGACGGGAGGCGTTTGGCAAAATAACCGGCAATCGCGGCGACCAGCGCTGACGACGTGGCTTCGCGTGGCTCGATTTCCACCGGCAGCCCAGCCTCGCGGATAGCCGCAGCTGTCACTGGGCCGATCGCCGCCAACACCACCTGCCCGCTGTGCCGATGCAAAGTCTCGGGGCCCACTTCTTCCGCCAGGCGGTGAAAAGCCGAGGGGCTCAGAAAGGAGATAACATCCACCTCGCCCCGGCGGATGGAGTCGGCAACGCTGTGGTCGTATGACTCCGGCACACCCGTATGATACGCCACTACGTCCACCACTTCAGCGCCATGCGCCCGCAATGCGGCGGGCAGGTCGGCACTGGCAAGGTTGCTGCGAGGAAGCAAGACCCGCTTCCCGGCAAGACGCGGGCCGAGCTCTTCGGCCAGGAGGACGCCGCGAAACTGCCGGGCCACATATTCCACGCGAAAACCTTCTTTGACTGCGACCTCCGCCGTTGCAGGCCCCACCGCAGCTACCAACGGCTGGCTAGACGCCGCTGCGGCGTCTCGCGGCAAAGCGCCCAGTATCCGGCGGCGCTTCGCGAAGAACTTCACGGCATTCTGGCTGGTGAAGAGCAGCCAATGAAAAGTATCGAGCGATCGGATGGCGCCATCGAGCAGCTCCGCATCCTGGGGATCGGCGAAAGTGACGGCTGGCAGCAGCAGGACCACGGCGCCGAACTCCTCGAGCTGCCGGATCAACTCGCCCGCTTGCTCAGGCGCGCGCGTGACAACCACCCGGCGGCCGGCAAGTGGTTTTGCCTCAGTGCCTGTCAATGTTTCTTCCCACCAGTCTCAAGATACGGTCTGCGCCAGCGGCCAGCAGGGTCTCCGCCAACTCGCGGCCCAAATCCTCCGCATGTTGCGGAAAGCCGGCAGCGCGCAGGCGAATGTAATCGGCACCGTCAATCGAAAGGACGCAGGCGTCGAGGACTAGTTCCTGCCGCTCAATGCGGGCCCAGGCCCCCAGCGGCACTTGGCAGCCGCCTTCCAGTTTGGCCAAGAGCGCTCGCTCCGCGGTTACAGCGGCGCGCGTCTCGGCGTGGTCGAGTTGCGCCAGCAAATCCAGCACTTCCTGGTCATCCGCCCGCGCTTCAATCCCCAGGGCTCCCTGGCCAACGGCTGGCAGACTGATGTCGGTTGAGATCACTTCGCTGATTCGGTCGCTCCAACCAAGCCGGTCGAGTCCCGCCTTGGCGAGCACGACGGCATCGTACTCGCCCTGCTCGGCTTTGCGTAGCCGGGTATCCACGTTGCCGCGGAGCTCATGCATGTCCAGGTCTGGCCGGTGGTGGCGCAATTGGGATTGGCGGCGCAGGCTACTGGTGCCCACCCGCGCACCAGGCGGCAAGTCGCTCAGTTTTGCTCCCGGTTTGTGCGCGACCAAGCAGTCGCGCACGTCTTCCCGCTGGCAGATGGCAGGAAACGCCAGCCCGGCCGGCGTCTCGGTGGGAACATCCTTCATGCTGTGCACGGCCAGGTCTACGCGGCCCTCGAACAGGGCGTCTTCCAGTTCCTTGATGAAGACTCCTTTGAGGCCGATCTGGTTAACGTTTGCTTGTTGGAACCGGTCGCCCGAGGTCTTGATGAGGATAATCTCGGCTTTGAGGCCAGCCGTCCGCGCAAGCAAGTTGCGGATGCTGTTGGCCTGCCACTGTGCCAGTAGACTGCCTCGCGAGCCGATGCGCAACGCTCTCAAGGCTTCTCCCGGTCGAGGCCGAATAGCTCGCGCAGCGCTTCAACGGCAGCGAGCTTGCGGCGGAACTCGCGCCGGCTGCGCAGGCGCTCGGCGGGCTCGATCACGACGCGGTCCAGGAGCTCTTCCATGAGCCGGGCCATCTGCTCGCGGTCCGCAGAGGAAAGGTGCTGCATCGGCTCAAGGCGATCGCGCAAGAAGGCTTCCCGCTCTCGCTTCAGCTTGGTCTGGAGCTCATTGAGCAGTGAAGTCGCCTCCATGCTGCCCTGCCAGGCTTCGAACTTCGCGACGTGCTCCTCGATGAGGGCTTCGGCACGAGGGATCTCGTTTTCCCGGGCCTTTTTGTTCTGCTCGACGATTTCCGTCAGGTCGTCGATGTTGTAGAGATAGACGCTGTACAGCTCTCCGATCTCCGCCGGAACGTTTCGCGGCACGCCCAAATCGATGATAAATAGGGCGCGGTTCGAGCGCTCGGCCATAGCCCGCTCGACGGTCGGCCGCGTAAAAACCGGATCAGCGCCTCCGATCGAACTCACAATGATGTCCGGAAGCCGCAGGGCAGCAGCGACGCCCTCCCACGGCACCAGCTCGCCGCCCACGCGCTTCGCGAGTTCCTCACCGCGCTCTCGGGAGCGGTTCGCCACCAAGATTCGCTCGATGCCACGGTCGCGCATATGCTCGACGGCCTGCTCGCCCATTGCCCCGGCGCCTAGAATCAACGCCTTGTGACCGCGGAGCTTCCCGAAAATGCTCTCCGCCAGCTTCACGCCCGCGAACGCGACTGACATAGCGCGCGTGCCGATTTCAGTTTCGGCGCGAACGCGCTTACCGACCTCGAGCGCGGCCTGAAACATCCGGTTCAGCACTGGGCCAGTGGCGCCCTGCTCCAGCGCGACCCGGTAGGCTTCGCGCACCTGGCCCAGAATCTCCGCTTCACCCAGCATCATGGAGTCGAGACCGGCGGTGACTCGAAACAGATGCCGCACCGCGTCGCGGTCCCCGTGCCGATATAAACTTCCATTCAGCTCCGCAGGGGCAAACTGGTGAAAGGAGGCGAGAAAGCTTTCCACTGCCGCGGCACTGTCCGAAGCCGATTCCGGCGGCACGCCGTACAGTTCACTGCGGTTGCAAGTGGAAAGAACCAGGATCTCTTCCAAAATCCCGCGCGAACGCAATTCACCGGCAGCACGGCGAGCCTGCTCTGGGCTGAAGACCACCCGCTCGCGGATCTCGACCGTCGCGGTTCGGTGATTCAGTCCGACGAGAACAATCTCCATCGCTCTTTCCTAGCTCCTCCGTGCCGACGGCAGCACGACCCACTTCGCCGTCAGAAGTACCTGTGATAGCGCGAAAGAAACAAATTGACGACGGTGTAGCTGAAAATAACAAAAATAAAATTCAGAACGCATAGCCGGGAAGCGCGCGCGCCGCGCCAAGCGCTTGTGCGGCCCAGCCAGACGTAGCTCGCATACGCGGCAAAAATCACCAGCGTGACAATTTCTTTGGCGTCCGCGTTCCAAAACTGCCCGCGAATCCGGCTGGCCCAAACGAAGCCCAGCACCATCCCAACGCCCAGCGATACCATGCCCACGATGACGCTGCTGCGGCTCATCCGCTCCAGGACCTCGAGCGCCGGCAATTGCCAGAACATCGTCCCCAGTCGATGGTGCCGCAACAGCCGGTTCTGAAGCAGATAAATCACACTGAGGACGAAGGAAAGCGCGAAGGCAGCGTAGGCCAGGATATTCAGAGTCACATGCAGGGCGAACAAAGGTCCGTGGGCCGGGGGAAAAGCCGGGGCTGCCGCCGGCGCGAAGCTCGCCAGCAGAGAGAGCAGCAAGACGAAGGGTAGGACGAAGGGGCCGACCGAGCGGTGCCGGTGAAAGATTTCAAGGCCGAGATAAGTGACCGCCAGCAGCCAGCCGAACAACGACATTGAGCCGTAGAGGTCCTCATAAGGGACCGATTGCAGCCATCGCGAGCGTTCGAGGAGCGCGAAGTACTGCAGCACGATTCCGCCGGCCAGGAACAGCGTTGCGGCTCGTCCGATCAGGCGCTTCTTGAAGTACAGATACCAAATGTAAAGACTTAGGCTGATCGCATACAGCCCAAGAGCCCCTGTACCGAAGTGAGTCGTCATCAGGGTCCGCCGTCAGGGCACCATCGGCCGGAAGCCGCATCTCAAGGTCATAAACTAAGGTGGTGTTCCGACGCTACGGAATTATAGCGAAATTTGCAGCGGCAAAGCACGCTGCGAGGTAGTAACGCGGGGCGAAAAGGCCAACCGTGCGACCCTACAGAAGTTTTGTTATCATGAGCAGTTGGTCCCCTGGCGATGCCGGAGACATACATTTCCACGAATCGCAAAGAACTCTTCCTTCGCGCCTGCCGTTCGGAACCCGTCGAGCGTGTTCCCGTCTGGATGATGCGCCAAGCTGGGCGCTACCTGCCGGATTATCGGGCCGTGCGTCAAAAACACGCTTTTCTCGAAGTCTGCAAGACGCCTGAACTGGCCGTGGAGGTTTCCCTGCAGCCGTTTCGCACGGTGGGCGTGGATGCCGTCATCGTTTTTTCGGACATCCTGATTCCCGCCGAAGCCATGGGCGTCGAAGTGGAGCTGACCGACTCCGGTCCGGTGATTACTCATCCCATCCGTGAAGTAAGCCAGGTGGAGGCGCTGCGGGTTTTCGATCCCGAGCAAGATACTGGATTCGTGGCCGAGGCCATCCGGCGGCTCTGCCGCGAGCTCGGGCCGGAGGTCCCGGTGCTGGGATTTGCCGGCGCGCCGTGGACGTTGGCATGCTACATGGTGGAGGGCCGGGCCAAAGACGGCTTCGCCACACCGAAACAGATGATGTACCACGAGCCGCGTGTCCTGCGGACGCTGCTGGAGAAGATTGCCCGGGCGACCGCCGGCTACCTCAAGGCGCAGATCGCCGCCGGCGCCGCTGCGGTTCAAGTGTTCGACACCTGGGCGGGAGAGCTCAGCCGCCGGGACTACCAGGAGTTTGCTCTGCCGGCCACGCAACTCTTGATCGCTGAACTTTCGCCCGGTGCTGTGCCCGTGATTCTCTATACGAAAGCTTCCGATCATCTGCTGCGCGATGTAGGGCAGGCCGGTGCCAGCGTTCTGAGCGTGGACTGGCGCGTGGACCTGGCCGAATTGAGGCAGCGCCTTGGCGGCCGCATCGCTCTGCAGGGCAATGTGGACCCTTGCGTCCTGCTCGGCCCGGCCGAGGGTATTCGCCGGGCCGTTCGCGAAGCAATTGAAAAAACCGGCGGTGTTGGGCACATCCTGAATCTGGGTCATGGCATTCTCCCTAGCACCCCGGTGGAAAACGCGAGGGCCTTCGTACAGACGGGGCAAACCACCGCTTTGCCTGCGCGGGTGCCGCTCGGCCGCGCTGACTAGAACCTCCAGCCGTAGCCGACACCAGTGTTTGTGTTCAGCTCGTACAGAAAGCAGCGCCTCCGAGGACTTGCTGAATCAATGCAGCTGGCCGGGGCGTCGGTGCGCCTTCGTGGCAATGGTCTTCGGCCCTTTTGTTGAAAGACTGAAGCTGGAGACCCGCGCGCTGCTCAGTCCCAATACCTTTTAGCAGGCCGGCGGCAAAGGCTCTTACCCCGTGCATACTCCCTCGCAAGCCGTTGTGATCGGAGGCGGCATCTCCGGGCTGTCTTGCGCGTACGGGCTGCGACAACTGGGTATCCCCGTTCTGCTGCTCGAGCAAGCCTCCCGCGTCGGCGGCGTCATCGAGTCGGTCGAGCAGGACGGTTTCCTGTTTGAACTAGGCCCGCAGAGCTTTTCTCCCACAGACACCCTATTGGAAATCATCGCCGCGCTGGGGTTGAGCGACGCGCTGTTGCGCGCCGATCCCCGCGCGACGCGCTACATCTTGAAGAGTAAGCGGCTCCAACCAGTGCCTATGAGCCCACCAGCGCTTCTGACCACATCCCTCCTCAGCGCCAGCGCCAAATGGCGGTTGCTCACCGAAGCCTTTCGCCGGACGCGGCCTCCCGCTGAAGATGAGTCAGTGGCCGATTTCGTCCGTCGGAAGTTCGGCGTCGAACTCTTGGAAACACTGGTGGCACCGTTTGTGTCCGGGGTCTATGCGGGCGATCCGGAAAAGCTAAGCCTTCGGAGCGCGTTCCCCACCGCGCATCAATGGGAGTTGAAGTTCGGCAGCGTAATCCGCGGAGCGATGAAGTCGCGAGCGCCGAAGCAAAAGCCACGTCCTTCGCTCTGCTCGTTCCGTGACGGCATGGCGGCGCTGTGCCGGGCACTGGGCCAGCACATGGGAGACGCGTTGCGCTGCGGCGTCAGCGCCACCTCCATCAGCCGCAGCAAAGCCGATGGGAAATCTTCGTTCGAGCTCCGAGTCTCCCACCACGGGCGCGCGGAGGTGCTGACTGCCCAGGCCGTCATCGTGGCCACCGACCCGCACTCTGCCGGACGGCTGCTGGCCAGCGTGTCGCCGCGATTTGGCTCTACTCTGGCGCAGATCGGGTTTGCACCGGTGGCCGTGGTGGCGGCCGGCTATCGGCGCGAGCAAATCGGTCATCCCGCGAACGGTTTTGGGTTCCTGGTGCCACGCAGCGAAGGGTTGCGGCTGCTGGGGTCGGTTTGGAATTCTTCGCTCTTCCCCGGACGCGCGCCCGAGGGCACGGTTTGCTTCACCTGCTTCGCTGGCGGTGCCACCGACCCGGAGTTGTGCCTGCTCAGTGAAGATCAAATCGCCGATATTGTGACGGGGGAATTGGCTGGCGTGCTGAAGATCAACGGCCCGCCGGTGACTCGTCTCGTCCGACGCTACCCTCGCGCCTTGCCCCAGTACAATCTGGGCCATGGAAAGATCATGGCGGCCTTCAGCGACCTCGTCGCAAGCGTCCCCGGCCTATTCTTGACCGGCAATTATTTGGAAGGACCTTCCATCGGCGCTTGCGTGGAACAGGGGTTTCGCGCCGCCCATGCTGTGCGGCGGTATCTGACCTCAACCGACGAAGCCAGCCGGGAGGCAACAGTCTAAGATGCTGTTTCACGAGGCCTGTCAACCGAGCCCGCCGTGGCAGGCGAGGAAACTCTCCGAGCGATGCCTCACGCCGCTCGGCATGACACCAGCGGCCTCTTAGCTCTGCCGATTCCGGACGCAACGCTCCCCCGACATACTCCCCCTCATCCCGGGAGTCCGCTTTGACGTAGTATTAGAGTCGAAGGCAGAAAGCTTGCGACTGTGATCCAGGCGGCTCGTCAAGATTGCCCGGAAGGTGAATCGCTGTCCGATTCCGTGCTGATGGAGCAGCTTGCCCGCCGGGCCCCTGAGGCGCTTGAAATTCTCTATGACCGCCACTCGCGAGCTGTTTATTCCCTGGCCCTGCGAATTGCACAGCAGGCCACCTCTGCCGAAGAGATCGTCCAGGATGTTTTTCTCCAACTCTGGCGCAAAGCGCACCACTACCAGGCTTCGCGCGGACCGCTTGAGCCTTGGCTGCTCACACTGGCGCGCAACCGCAGCCTGGACCACATGCGGCTGAAACGTGAAAAACAACGGCGGCGGGAAGACACCCTGGAGGAACAGCCGCTGGCCTGTACGGCGCCCAATCCCGAGCACATTGCCGACCGCGAGCACCGCGCTGCCCGGGTACGGGTGCTGATGCGCTCGCTGCCCGAGCGGCAGCGCCGAGCCATCGAGTTGGCCTATTTTGACGGCATGACGCACAGTGAAATCGCGCGGGAGCTGAAAGAGCCCCTGGGCACGGTTAAGAGCTGGATCCGCACGGGGCTGTTGCGGCTCCGGGAAGCATTGGAAGAGCGTTAGTGAACGACTGCGAACAACTGAAGGAATACTACGAAGCCTACGCGCTCGGTGCGCTGGAGGGGGGAGAGCGCGCCGCACTGGATGCGCACCTCGAGCGCCGGTGCCCGGTCTGCACCGCTGAGTTGGAGCGCGCGCGCTGGCTGGTGGCACAGCTCGCCTATCTGGCGCCGGAAGCCGAGCCGCCTGCCGCCCTGCGCCGCAAGGTTCTGGCTGGCGCAGGCACCACGAAGCCTTCGGAGCGGCGTGGTTGGATTCCCGTGTGGGCTTGGGTCGGCGCGGCGGCCTTGGTGCTGTTCGCGCTGATCTCAATCTTTGAGATGCGCCGGTACCAAGCGGACCTCGCCAGTTTACAGGACGAGATTCGAGCCGCGCGCAGCCGAACCCTGGAGCTGGAATCGGAACGCCAGCTATACGAGCGCGTTCTGGCGGTCCGAACGGCTTCCGGGACTCGGGAGATCGATCTGAAACCCAGTGGGAAGAGTGCTTTACCTGAGGTTCGCGCCTTTTGGCACGCCGAGATGGGCTTGGTCTTGACTGGCCACAAGGTCCCTTCTCCGACCCCCAACCACACCTTCCAGCTCTGGGTCGTGCCCAAGAAGGGCCTCCCGCTCAGTGCGGGTATTTTCCATCCAGACGCCGCTGGCACCGTGCTGCTGGTTGCCACTCCGAGCGCGACCTTGGCCGATGCGGCTGCCCTGGCCGTCAGCGAAGAACCTGCGGGGGGCCTGCCCCAGCCCACCAAAGATCGCATCCTCTGGGTTGGGCCGGTGAGTTAGAGCCCTTAGCAGAAGCCCATCGGCAAGACATCGGCCCTACCGATGGCGCTGAAGTGCAGTTTGCGTGTCGCTTGGTCGAGACGCGGTACGACAGAGTTGCAGCAAACCGCCGCTTCCATGCTTCTCTGAGGAAGACACCTCCGACCATGTCCAGCATGACAATGAAAATGCCCGGCTCAGGACCGGCTGAGAGCGAGCTTCGCGCGCTTGTAGCGATAAGCCAGGCGAATCCGCCGCCGGATCAGGGCCTCGCGGTAGCGGCGGCGCTCCACTGCGGTTTTCAGGATCAGCGGCGGAACAGGTTTGGGCCGGCCCGCCTCATCGATAGCCACGAAGGTCACATAGGCCGTAGTGGTGTGCTTGCGCTCGCCGGTCAAGATATTTTCTGAGAACACTTTGACGCCGACTTCCATGGAGGTGCGAAATACACGGTTGATGTTTGCCCTGAGGATAATCAACTCACCCACCCGAATCGGATTGCGAAAGTCCACGTAGTCCACCGAGGCGGTGACCACGTGACTCTGGCTGTGGCGGTGCGCCGCAATCGCTGCGGCGATATCCACGAGGTGCATCACGCGGCCGCCGAGAATATTTCCCAATACATTGGCGTCTTGCGGCAGAACCACTTCCACCATCTCGACTTTTGACGCTCTGACAGGTTTACCCGCGGCAATATGGCCGTCGTGCCCAGCTTTCCCCTGCTGCCTTTTTATGGCCACGTCGGATTCCGCCCCCGCTATGAATTGTCTTCCATTCGGAGCCTTCCGCCTCGCTCAGGGTCATCCCAGCGAGGCCAGATCCATCATCCCGTCCATGGGATGGCGCTTAGGGGCGCCCGCCGCGGCAGACGCCCGTACAAAGATATTTCACTCAGGCTCAGTTTCGCGGGTTGACCAGCGCCACCGTGCATTTGGCGACGCACCGGCAGCCGGATATAATACGCTGTTTCGCGCCATGCCCCAATCGCAGAAAACACGCCGCCAGATGCTCGAAGAGTTCGCCGCCGCCAATCCCAACGACGCCTTTGCGCGGTACGGCCTAGCGCTGGAGTGTTCGAAAAGCGGCGACCACAGCGCCGCTATTGAACATTTCCGCCAACTGTTAGCCGCTCACCCGGATTACGTGGCCGGCTATTTTCACTACGGACAGCTCCTGGCCCGCCTGGCCCGCACCGAGGAAGCCCGGCAAGTCCTCAGCGCCGGCATCGTTGTTGCCCGGCGGGTGGGTGATCAGCACGCCGGCTCCGAAATGGAGGCCGCGCTCGCGGAGCTGAGTTAAATGCCGGCAGTCTACGGACTGTAGCGCCGGCCTCTCTGGCGGCTTGTAAAACATACTGGCGACCAGCGATCACCGCGGCGATTCCATTGCGCCGCGAGGACAACGTAGTACACCGCGCGCCAACCCCAACGAAGGATTTTGGGCTTATCCTGTCGGCGGCACAATTCCCTTCCCCGATTCTGTTATCATCGTCTTACGCGACACGATGGCGCTAGAACGCATCCCGCTGTTTCCGCTCGAGGTGGTGCTGCTTCCCGGCACGCCGCTGCCGCTGCATATCTTCGAGCCACGGTACCGTCTCATGGTCAAGCACTGCCTGGAGCACCACTCCCTCTTCGGTGTTGTTCTGGCGCGATCCGAGAGCATAGCTGAGGTGGGCTGCGGCGCGGAGATCGTCGAAATCGTCAAGAAATACGATGACGGCCGCATGGACATCCTGACGATAGGCCGGGCGCCCTTTCGCGTCAGCGAGGTCTTTCGCGACCAGCCGTATCTGGAAGGCGCTGTGGAATTTCTGGAGGAGGACACGAGCGATGGGCCGCTCGAAACCCGGCGGAATCTTCAGGAACTCTATGAGAAATGCCACAAACTGATCTACGGCAGCGAGTCCAAGCCAACCGAAATGACGGAAGGCTATTCGCTGACGTTTCAAATTGCAACCGAGCTGCCACTCGATCTCGACTACAAACAGGAACTCTTGGAAATTCGCGCAGAGTCCGCGCGCCAGGAGCGCTTGCTCGAACTCTTGAACCAGTGGCTCCCGAAACTCGCCCATGTCGAGCGGGTGCGCGCCAAAGCCGTGGGCAACGGCCACGGGTTCCAGTAGATCGGGCTCATCGGGGCACCCGGGGGGATGACGCAGCCCCTGCACTGCACGGAACATCATGGCCGCGCAGATAACTTTGCGCCGCTCGCGTTCATCTATAATGGTAGGCGGCACCTCACAGTCTGCCGCTGGGGAGGAAGGATCCAGGGACCCTAATGAACAGCGAAGCAAAAGGCAAACCTGAAAGCTTGGGGCGGCTGCGGCACAGCCCATGGGCCGAACCGCGGCTCGCCAACCGGTCCGTGAAAGAGGAAATGCGCGAAAACCTCCTATGCGGGCTGGGTGAAGGAGGAACACTCTTCCCGGGCATCCACGGTTACGAAGATACCGTCATCCCACAAATCGTGAACGCTATCCTGGCGCGACATAATTTCATCCTGCTCGGCCTGCGCGGCCAGGCGAAAAGCCGCATCCTCCGTGGCCTGGTGCAGTTCTTGGACGCGGAAATTCCCGTGGTCGCCGGCTGCGAGATCAATGACAATCCCTTCCGGCCGATTTGCCGCGCCTGCCGCGAGCTGATCTCCGCCCGCGGCGACGACACACCGATTGCTTGGCTGCCGCGCGATCAGCGATACGTGGAAAAGCTCGCCACCCCGGATGTGACCATTGCCGACATCATCGGGGACATTGATCCCATCAAAGCGGCTCGCGGCGGCCGCGATCTGTCCGACGAGCTCACCTTGCACTACGGCCTGCTCCCCCGCGCCAACCGCGGCATTTTCGCGATCAACGAGTTGCCTGACCTCGCCGGAAAAATTCAGGTGGGCTTGTTTAACATCATGCAAGAGGGCGACATCCAGATTAAGGGTTATCCCATCCGGCTCCCGCTCGACGTGCTGCTGGTCTTCACCGCCAATCCCGAGGATTACACGGCCCGCGGCAAGATCATCACCCCGCTGAAAGACCGTGTCGGCTCGGAGGTTCGCACGCATTACCCCGCGTCGATCGAGGAAGGCCTGGCCATAACTGCGCAAGAGGCCTGGACCAGCCGCGACGGCCAGCGGCGGCTGGAGATACCCGGCTACATCCGCGAGGTGATCGAGGAGATTGCCTTCCTGGCGCGCGAGGATAAGCGCATCGACCGTCGCTCCGGAGTCAGCCAACGGCTGCCGATTGCCTGCCTGGAGAGCGTGGTCAGCAATGCCGAGCAGCGTGCCGTGCGTAACCGCGAGGTTGTGGTCGCCGCGCGAATCGTTGACGTTTACGCCGCGATCCCCGCGATGACCGGCAAAATGGAGCTCGAGTACGAGGGTGAGCTGCGCGGCGCTGAGAACATCGCCCGCGAACTGATCCGAGCGGCAGCGGGTAAGGTGTTCTCCAAATATGTGGGCGAGGCAAATCTGCAGCCCGTCGTGCAGTGGTTCGAAATGGGCGGCGAACTGAAGATGCCTGAATCCGCCTCAGCCGCCGAAACCTTCGCCCAATTAAAGCGCATCCAGGGCCTGCTCGAGCACATCGAGCGGCTCGGCGTGACCGGCAAGGCCGATGCCGCTGCGTCGGTCTCGGCGGCCGAGTTCATCCTCGAGGGCCTTTGGGCGCACAAGCGCATCAGCCGGAACGAAGAGCGCGGCTTCTACGCCGAGCGCCCCAAACCGCCCGAACCGCGCGAGCAATACGGACGGCCGCCGCGCCGCCAGTTCAATTAGTGGCTGGCTTTGTGGCAAAGGCGCTGTCCCAGGGGCGCGGTCGCCAGGCCAGAAAAGGTCGCGACACACGCCACTAAACCACCGGCCAGAAGCCGGCGCCACGGAGTTCAAGCAGGTGGCAAGATGAAGTTCATTCGCTGGTCGCGTTATACGGGCGAGCCCTCGGACGCCGTGGACCTTCAGGAGCTTGTCAAGCGCCTCTCCGACTTTTTCCTCCAAAGCGGCTTCGAGTCGCAGTTCTACGGGATCTCGGAGATGGACCCCGAGCGATCGATGGAAAAGCTCCGCGAAGCCATCCTCCGCGCGCTGCAGGAGGGCGACCTGATTCCCGATGAGTTGATGCAGCAACTGCTGGAAAACACCGACCTGAGCAAGAACGAGCAGCTCCGGGAGTTGCTCGACCAACTGATCGAGCGGCTGGCCCAGGAAGGATATATCTCCCCGCAGCCGCCGCAGGTCACCCCTCCGCCGGAGAAGACTCCTCGCGGACAGATCGGCGGTCAGCAAGACGCTCAGACGCAAGCCCGGTTTGAGATCACGGACAAGACGCTAGACTTTCTCGGATTCAAGACGCTGAAGGACCTGCTGGCGTCGCTCGGCAAGAGCAGCTTTGGCCGGCACGACACGCGCGATCTGGCCACCGGGGTCGAGTCCGGCGGTATCTCCCGGCACTACGAGTTTGGCGATACCCTCAACCTCGACATCAGCGCCACCCTGTTCAACGCCGTTCGCCGCGAGGGGGCGAAGGTTCCCATCGAGTTGGACTATTCCGACCTGATGGTCCACCAGTGCGAATATCAGAGTTCCTGCGCCACCGTGCTCATGCTCGATTGTAGCCACAGCATGATCCTGTAT
>Ga0209158_1001426_pt1 | contig 16039 bp, 19 predicted proteins | sample GraSoiAngelo_140_FD_185897 | JGI IMG/M metagenome (GOLD analysis project Ga0209158, IMG submission 185897) | Grasslands soil microbial communities from the Angelo Coastal Reserve, California, USA - 14_0929_12_30cm (SPAdes) (version 2) | ecosystem: Environmental > Terrestrial > Soil > Grasslands ...
GGGTCGAGCGAGGGGCCAAATACCGTCAGTCCTTCCCAAACAGCATTCAGCTTTGGCCGGCGCGTGCTCCCCACCGCCACCAGAATCTTTTGCATCCGAGAAATCCTCTGTAAACCACAGATAACCACAGATACAAACAGAAGAAAAAGAGAGAAGGCAAAGGAAGTTTGGGACCGCAGATGAACGCAGATAAGCACAGATAAGCAGGGCCAGAAGAAACCGGGAGCACTTTTTCCATCTGTTCCTCAGTGTTCGTTGTATCTGTGGTTGCTACTGTTCATCTGCGGTTCTAAAACCCCCTACTCTTTCCAGAGCTGCGTCTGCCTTTCGCGACCGTAGCGCTCCAGTAAGAATTTCTTCAGCGCGTCCATGGTCTGGAAGACCTGGTCGGCGCAGGCCAGCATCCAGCCGCTGATGTCCTCAGCCGGGAGTTCGGTTACCAGGTATACGGGGATGCCTGCACGGTGGGCCACCGTCAACTCGGCCGACGTACCGCCACTGGTGGTGCCGGCGGCTGCGGCAGTGTCCCAGTAGCAGATGACGTAGTCGGCCCTGTTTTCGATCAGATCGAGATCAAATTGAATGATTTTTCGCACCGCGCGGCGGAAGCGCTCGAGGTTGGTCTTCTTCCACTCGCGGAAGTGCGCCGCTTCTTCGTCCGTGAGGTTTTTCTTTTCATCCTCTGCGGGATCGTAGACGCGGTGGCCGAGCTCGTCGCGCAGGAAGAGCATCACCTTGCGGCGCCACGCCTTGCCGCCATCGCCGGCGAATTCAATCGGTCCGCTGAGATAAGCCAGCATAAGAGTTGGGAACCACAGATGAACACAGATAAAATAAACACAGATACGAAGAGACAAAAGAGATCGGGGCCTTGTTTCCTATCTGTTTCAGTCCTATCAGTGTTCATCCGTGGTTGCTACTTCTTCTCTACCCACTCGACTAAGCCGATCTTGGCCAGGCGATCGAACAGCCCTTCGATAAACCCCTGCGGCAGCTCGCCGTACTCAGCCGCGACAGCGTCTTCGATCTCGGCGAGGCTGCGCTTGCTGTCGGCGAAGTTCCCCGCCTCATAGACAACCAGCTCGAATTGCGGCACCTGGCGTACTTGCTCTTGCCACCAGGCGTACTCCGCGCCCAGCGCCTGACGGAACCACGGCGACGCCGGCCCATCGGCAATCGGCCCGATGTACTTCTTCTTCGGCACGCGCTGCATGCTTTTGGGACGCGCGGTGTCGGGACCCAAAGCCGTCACAATCGCCTGGTGATCCGGGGGATCAATCAAACGCTGCAAATTCTTTGTTCCTTCCGGCGTCATCAATTGCTCCAGTGACCGGACACCACTCCACTTCATCTGCCCGAGAACAAAAAAGCGCCTGACCGCCTCTTGTGCTTTCGCCCGCTGTTCAGGAGTAAGTTCCGGCTTCGTGGACCCCTGAATAGCCGTTGCCGGTGCGAACGGGAGCAGGGTGGCGCCCCCGAGCCGAATGCGTTCAAATGAACGAAGACCGGCCCCTGACATCACCAGAGGCAGGAGGTGCACAGCCTCCTCGTCGCCGGCGGTGGCGAGCCACACTGCCGAGGCGGTGGCCAGCACCCCGACACGGCGCAGGGTCGTGGAATCCACTTTGTCCACCGCGTCTTGGTTGGTGTGGTGCGTCCAATCAGGCCAGTGGCCAAACTGCACGGCTGGCACGCGCACGCTGCCGTCGTTGAACATGTCGTGGTCGCTGCCCGCGGTGTACGGCGTCATGCGCCAGTGAAACAGGTTGTGCGAGCCGTTCGGCGATACCAGATTGGCCTCCTCGACTTGCTCCGCGACATTTTCGACCAGATCGTTCAAGAACGATGGCAGCGAATCCGGCGTGCGCGCGATGTTCAACCTTGAGTTGGTCTTCACCAGATTTTCGCCAACCATATCAAGATTCAAAGCCGCAATCGCGCGTTCGGATACTTCGGGGTGCTTGGTCAGCCAGGCGACGGTGCCAAAGTGCTCCGGCACCCAGAGGAAGTGCAGCGTGCGCTTGAGCGGCGGGATCCTCTTTTGGTCGAGCAGCGTCTTCACCGCGCGGGCGATTTCGAGCAGCGACGCCGAGCCCGAAGCGTTGTCGTTGGCGCCGAACTTGTAATGGTCGAGATGCGCCACGAGGATGACTTCTTTGGAAGGATCGCTGCCGCGTAGATACGCGCTGGTCACTTCGAGCGCGCCGGCATGCAACTCAGCGTCCACCTTGGCGCGCAGGACCAGCTTTCCGCTAGCCATTTGCGGCTTGAGGCGTTCCCACTGGCGGTGCGAGATCTGGAAGCCGAAGGTAGCCTTCTCTTTCTCGTCTGCCTGAACCCAGAGCCCATTGTAGCGAACCAGGTCTGGATGCTCGGGGCGGTCGTCCGCTGCGGGATAGATCACCACGCCCAGAGCGCCGCGTCGGATGACCGCTTCGCGGTGCACGGCGCCCGCATAGCCGGAGGCGAAGACGACTTTGGCCCGGACGTCCTTGCCCTCGTAGCTCGCCGCGTCGGTGCCGCCGCCGACGTCCACCGCTACGCCGCGCCATTCGCCGCCGTTCGAGAGCGTCGAAAGGCAGACGGGCTGGTCGCTGAAGCGGCAGAGGCGTTCGCGGAACGGCTCTTCGACCCACAACTCGCCTTCGCGCGCTGTCCAGGCCATCGGCCCTACGTGCGTGGAATACCGCGTGTGGCCGTCGGAGGGAAACCTCTCCACCTCGACGTCGCTAATGCCGTAAGCCTTGAGGTGGTCCATCACCCAATTACGCGCCCCCGTAAACCCGGGGCTCGCCTGGATGCGGTGGAACTGGGTAATGCCGCGGACGTATTCGAGCGCGCGCTCGCCCGAATACTCGCCAACGATCGCCTCAAATTGCGGTTGCGGAACGACGTACTTGTCGAGTGGTTTGGCCGGGGATAGCTGCGCCAAGGCCTGCGGCGCGATCCGCAGCAGGGTGATAAACAGCAAAGCAAGCGGCAGATACCGGGGACGGCTCATGAGGACTTTTTCCTCCCGACCCTGGGAATGAGGCGGGCCCTTCACCACGGTTCACGGCGGGCAAACTCTAGCACGGCGGAGCGGGCGAGCAAAGAGGCAGGCTACCGAGGCGACCGGGAGACCGAGAAACAAGAAGGACGGGCCACAAATTGGTGGGAGAAACGGCCGGCGGCTGAAGACTAAGAATGGAGCGGCCGAGGGGACTCGAACCCCCGCCTACAGCTTGGCAAGCTGTCGTACTACCCCTATACTACGGCCGCTCGGGGCCGACCTTTTCTTATAACACGCGGCGGCAGCGGCGACAAGGCCCGCATCGTGGGCCTCGTGTGCCGACCCGGAACTCGCCGCCCCCCGCGGTTAACTGATTTGAACGACGCGCGTCGCCTTGACGACCGGAGATTTCTTCTGCCGTTCGGCAAATTTCGCGGCCTTGGCGCGGTCGGTGTAAACCCGGCCAAACTTCTCGCCGTCGTGGTAATAGACGGTGACCTGCCAGTGCCGATGTTTGCGCCGCTTGTCCTTACCGAACTTGGTTTTTCTTCTTTTCTTCATGAATACCGCCAGCAGAGCCGCCGCACTATGCCAATTTAGGCGGCGGCGCGCAAGTGTCAAGTTTAGAAGTAACGATAAGTAACATCCTGACAGGCATTAGGTGAAAAACAGGCAGCGCGAGACAGCGCGATTTGCTCCCTGCCGCGAACAGTATTGAATGGCAACGTCTGCGATGATATGGTGCGCGCATTTCCGCCCTAGGAGGCGGCGGGAGTGAAAAACGCCGTCAATTGGACACTGGTGGGTTGCGGGGGGGCTCCTCATCGTGGCCGAGGTGGTGCTGGGTGCGGCCACGGGATTCGACTTGGCACTGATGGGAGTGTCGCTAGCTGCGGGCGGCGGAGTCGGGCTGTTCTTCGCCTCAACCAAGGTGGGCCTGTTCTCTTCGGGTGCTCTGGCATTTTTCTATCTCTTTGTGTTGCGCAAGCAGATCCGCTCTCGCCTGCTCGCACCCAACCGGCCGAGCAATGTGGATGCCCTGGTGGGTCGCACCGGCGTGGTGACCTCGCGCCTCGCGCCGAACGCCCCGGGGCAGGTGAAGGTAGGCGACGAATTCTGGCGCGCAGTGCTGGCTCCCGGAGTGAGCGAGGCACGCGAGCCCGGCCAGTCGGTTACGGTCGAAGCGGTGGAGGGCGTGACGTTGCTGGTGAGGTGATCGAAATGGAGCCGACCAACCTCTTGATCTATTTCGTGCTCGTGGTCTTTGCGATCTTGGGTCTAGTGACCCTCGCCAAGTCGGCGAGGATCGTGGCCCAGTATCAAAAGGGCCTGATCATGCGGCTGGGCAAGTACCACGCCATGGTGGGATCCGGTTTGCACTTCCTGATGCCCTTTGTGGACCAATTGATCCGCGTTGATATGCGCGAGAGGGTCATCAATGTGGATCCGCAGAAAGTGATCACCAAGGACAATGTGACCGTAACCGTAGACGCTGTCGTCTACTACAAGGTGATCGACCCTGTGCGTGCCGAATTCGAGGTGCAGAATTTCGGCTACGCCTGCACCACGCTGGCCCAGACCAACCTGCGCAACCTGATTGGCGATCGGGCCCTCGACGAGACGCTGGTCGCCCGCGACGTCATTAACACCAACCTCCGCCACGTGCTCGATGAGGCCACCAACGCCTGGGGCGTGAAAGTCACGCGCGTCGAGGTGCAGAAGATCGATCCGCCGGTGGACATCACCGAGGCGATGTCGCGGCAGATGAAGGCCGAACGGGACAAACGCGCGGCCATCCTCGAATCCGAGGGCATCAAGCAGAGCCAAATCCTTCAGGCGGAAGGAATCAAGCAATCGGAGATTCTCAAGGCCGAAGGCGACGCGCAAGCCCGCATCACCCGCGCCAACGCCGAGGCCGAAGCTGTTCGCTTGGTCTCGACCGCGGCCGAAAACTACTTCAAAGAACGCGCCGAAACGATGCGGCGCCTGGAAGTCTTGAACAATACGCTCGGGCAGAATACTAAGTACATCGTGCCCTCCAACGCCAGCCTGGTGAACGTGCTGGGGCTGGATGCCGTAGCGCCACTCATTAAGGGGAAAGGGGGCGATGCCACCACGGCTCCAGCTTCTCCTTCCCCCGGCCCTCGCCGCAACCCATAGAGCAACATTGGTGGATTATTTCTTGCGCAGAGTTGTTCTGCCGACGTGGGCTTCCATCCTGGCAAGCCACAGTACTGGTTATCACATGCTGCAGGGAAGAGAGAGGTGTTGAAGGCGGAAGAGGTTCGCCCGGTGTTTGACCTCCAGTCTTACCGAGAGAGGGGAGACCCGAGTTTGAGCCCAGCCTGGGAAATAGGAGCTCGCTTTGTGCAGCGGCCGGGAAGTAGGCTCCCAGCATCAATGCTTTGATCATACTGAGTTTAGACCGCACGTTCACCGCGCCAAAAATGGATTCCCAAAATGCGCGAACTAGAGCCAAATTGGCCTTTTTTGTGTCGAAGAAAGCCTGAAGTTTTCACTTCGTGCAGGCAACTATTTGGCTTCTACAACGTCTAATTAAGCTGATGCAAGTTCCGCGGAGGACGCGGAATGCAGGGCCCACCGGAAGCCCTCCCGTTGGGGAGCCATAGCGAAGCAACACTGCGTCAAGTTTTCTGAAACAATTTTGCAGGTTTTGCGTTAAACAGAATAGACGCAGCCGAAACAGTGGAAAGCGAGGAAGCATGGTCCTGCGGTTGAATCAGCACCCGAACATTGAAGACCTTCACCATCACTCTCCCGAAATCGTCGAGGTGCTGCGCCAGTTGCTCGCATCCGGAGCACCAGCTAAAGCTGATCCGCGTCGGAACGACTTCTACGAGTTGGAGAATGGCTCTCAGGTTTTTTACATCCACATTTCCCCGGTCAACGGGAAGGTGCTGTTGCTCGGGACTTGGCTCAAGGACGAAGCACCCGCAGCGATGGCAGCCTCCCAGCGAGCCGGTTAACCTCGCGTCGCTTCCGCAATCAACGTGGTCTTAAATTACTCTCGCGGCCGCAGTTTGCTCGGCGCGCCAGCTCATTTTCCAAGATAGATCGCACGCTGGAGTGCAAAGCAAACCAGGGGCGAGCCGTAGGCCATGCGCGTGTCGGGTCAGCGCGGGGTGACTTTGATTCTGCCGGACATGCCCTTCCCGCCCGGGTCGCCGTGATTGCCGCAGTGATAGCCGAACGTGCCTGCAGTTTTGAAGGTGTGTTCGAAACGGGATCCAGCGAGCAGCGTTCCGGATTGGAATGAGCCATCGTCGGCTTCGACCGTGTGGCGGCCGGCATCATTCACCCACTCTATGGTCGCACCGACCGGGACGCTCGCTTCCTTAGGCGTGAACTCGAAGTTGGTCAGCTTCACAGTGGCGTAGGCGGCGCTCGGGGCACCAGCACCCGCAGCGCCCTTGCCTTGGGGCCCCATGTACCAAACGTAGTATGTCCCCAGCCCGATGAGCAGGACGACCCACCACAGAGCGAGTTCAGTGCGCATCCAGAGTTTCCAGCGCTGGAAGCGCAGCCATTGGGGAAGGAGGTTGGTGGCGGCCACCAGCACGATGTACAGCCCGAGCAGTTCGGCGACTATGCCGAGCGCGGCATGCGCCGTTGCCACAGCGTAGTAGCGTTCCCCCAGTCCCGCCGGGAGCTGCGGGATCACCCCGCGAAACGATGGCCACATGATCAGTCCGATCATGGCCAAGTTCAGCAGCATTACCGTGGCTTGGCAGATCCCATGCGCGGTGAATCTATTTCGCCGCGCCAGGAACATTCCAACGAGCAGCGCCACACCCATCGTCAACTGCACCAGGAGATTCAGATCCGCGTTGAGCGTGGCGCCCGTGCCAAGAAAACCTCTCATCGCGTCTGCTCCGTAACTGCCGGGCGATCCGCCGCGCTGCTCAGGGCGCGGTGGCAGGCGGCCGGAGTGCCCGAAGATACACAACGCACCGGCCCTCAAAATACACTCTTCAGACTTGTCCGGGATTGGCGGCGGGGAAATATTGAACTGGCAGCGCGGGCGCCCCCGTCTCAGTTAACTCATCCTAAGCCTTCCGGATCAGGATCAGCCGACTGGAACGCCCGTTCCGCTAGCCACTGAGCTGTTTACGGCTTTTCGACGATCTCGCCCTTCATCCCGCCCAAAACGCCCAACAGTTCGTCCTGCTCGGTTTTGCCTACGTTGAACTTGTTGAGCGACTTGACCAGGTCGTCCACCAGAGCGTTGAAGTCGGACCCGGAAACGCCCATACCCTGGTGCGCTTCCTTCATCGACCGGCCCGTGTACTTGCACGGCCCGCCCGAGGCTTCGCAGATCTGGTTGACGAGGTGCAACTTCAACTTGTCGAGGTCGGTCTTCGCGAAAAACTTGTTGATCCGCTGATCGGCTCCCACGTTGGACACGAAGTCATTCACCACTGACGTGATGCCGTCCTTCTTGCCCAACCGATCATAGAGTGTCTTCTTCTCGGCCTTCGTAGTTTTCCTCTGCGGGGCCGCCAACGTCGCCTGCGCCGCGGCAAACACTAGCGAAAACACCAGTGCCGCCACGGGTATCGCTCGAAGCCATTTCCGCATCGCTGTCTCCTCTGCTCGCACCACTGCCTGCAGTGCGAGCGCTTGAAAGTTTGACGCTCCCACGCCAAGTCCCCGGCCTTAGACAGTCCCTGGTGGGCTGGGTTCCCTCTGAAAAAGCTGCCGTAGTCTACTACGAAATTGCGATAGCCATGGATGGATTTTTCCACAGACACTGGCCGGCGGCTGCCGGGACCCAATTCACGCAGGCATTTCGTACAATTATGTTCTTTGGTTTCCTCGCCGTGTGGCTAAGCCGCGGCCTGGCGCGCCTGGCGCCCGACCGTGCTGCCTTGATGCCTTGCCGCGGAGGCGCACCGTAACTGTTTCGAATGGGTGCCCGACGACCCTGGACGGAGCCGCAAGAAGCTCTTGTAAGCTGAAAGGGTAACCGTGAGGACCCTGTGGCCGAAACGGGAGTTCCTGGCGAGTCTTACGCGCGCAAGCGGCGCAGCACTCGCCTCCTGCAAGCGGTTCCCCTGACCGTCGCAGGCCGCGACGCGGCCGGCCACGCAGTTCGAGAACAGACTGCGACCCTCTCTCTAAACTGCCACGGCTGCCGGTATTTCTCCCGGCACCGCGTCGAACAGAATGCCTGGCTCACTCTGGAGATTCCCAGCACGCAGGCCAGCATGGAACGGTACCAGCTGCGGGCCCGCGTGGCCTGGATCCAGCGATCGCGGAGGCTGCAGGGGCTCTTCCAGGTGGGCGTGGAGTTTGAGGTTCCCGGCAATGTCTGGGGAATCGCGAGTCCGCCCGAGGACTGGCAGCAGTTTGAATTGCGGGCCGCTTTCGATCCGTCCGCGTTCGAGCGGGAGTTGCAGGAGTTACTTGCAGTAACCGAAGCCGGCACGCATTACCAGTTGCTCGGCGTCACCGCGCTAGCAACGCCGGCGCAGATTAAACACAATTTCTATGCGCTGGCCCGGAAATTTCACCCCGACCGTCACATGGACCATCTAGAGTGGGCCGGGTCGTTACACCGGCTCATGGACGCCCTTGCGCTGGCTTATCGCACACTGACCCACGAGAAATCGAGGCAGAACTATGACCGGCAATTGGCCGAGTCCGGCGCCTTCACGCTGGGCCAGAATAAATCCGAGGAGCAGAAGAACGCCGAGGAATGCCTGCAAAGAGCGAAAGAGTGTCTGCGGGCGGAAAACTTTGTCGGTTCGATCGTCTGGCTGCGCAAGGCGGTCGAGATCGAGCCGGACTCATCAAAATATCAGGCGCTGCTGGGGCGCAGCTTGGCGGCGGTGCCACAGTACCGCCGCGAAGCAGCCGAACATTTTCACCGAGCCATCGAGCTCGATTCCCTGAACACTTTCGCGCATTTCCAGTTCGCCAAGCTGCTCGAAGAGATGGGCCTACCCTGGCGTGCGCGGCCGCATTATCAAAAAGTGATCGAACTCGACCCGGAAAACGCCCAGGCGCGCGAACGGTTGCGGCAGATCGGCGCGGCGCAAGGCGAACAGCGGAGCGCCGAAACCGGCTTCCTCCACCGCATCCTCAACCGCATCTCCAAATAGGTTGCAACACCAATCAGGCGCCTAGTCCGGGGATTCTCTCAGCAGTGAGCTCTCTGACGGGCGAACGCGACACCGGCTACTCCGCAGTAGCGCTGCGACCGATTTCTTTCTTCTTAAACGCTGCAGCAGCGTCCTCGGCCCTGTCAAAGATCTCGAAGACCGTGGCCAACCTGGTGATCTGAAGCAGATCGCTCAGACGAGCATTTAGGTTCGCAAGCTTGATGTCCCCGCCAGCGGCCCGAGCCGAAGTGTAGAGGGCCACCAAAGCTCCTAGTCCCCCGCTATCCATGTGAGTGACATCTCCAAGGTCGAGTACGATTTGGGGGGATTTGTTCAACAAATCCTTAACCAAAAGACGCAAAGATTTCGACTCCTCGCCGAGGACGAGCCTACCGCCGCAATAAGCGACGGCGACTCCGTTCATCCTGCGGATAGTAGTTAGTAGCGCCATGCGAACCTCCCGCGCCAACCCCGCTCCGAGAAGTCAGGGGCCGGATAGCACGAAGCTAGTCCGGTTCCGATTAATTTGCAAGCCCGAGCTTGCCAAGTGATGCGCCCGCCACGCAATTCGCTCGCCATCAAGATGGTCAGGCCGTTCTGGTTCGGGAGTTCAGTGACAATTTGCTATTGTCACGCAGGTCGGCCAGCAGCTCGGTCAGTTGCCCAGACCGAGGCCTTCTTCGCCCAGGCGCTCTCCGTATAACTCTGTTTGAACCGCTGCGCCGTTTCGCCCAGCACCGCGGGGTTGCCACTGGCCTTATACTTGGCCACGCCAGACCAGTAGAGGGCTTCAGGCGCTGCCTCGGTCGTTGGAAATTGCTCGACGACCTGGCGGTAGCGCCGCTCGGCCTCGTCCCACTGCTTGCGGCTAAAGGCGGCATGAGCCAGGCCGATATGCAACTGCGCCAGGAATTCATCCGCCGGCAAGTATCCCTCGAAGCGATGGCGTTGGGTCCCCTCAGGGTCAAGAATGAGTAGCGTGGGCGTCCACTGCACGCCAAACCGCTCAAAAACGGCGGGCTGTTCCTTGACGTGGATTTTTACCGGTAGAAAATTTTCCGTGATGTAGGTCGCTACCTGTTCAGCGGGATAGACCTCGGCATCCAGCCGAGCGCATCCCCCTCACATCGGCGCTGCGGTGAAGTCGAGTAGCAGCGGCCGCCGCTTGGTTTGCGCCTCACTGAGCGCCGCTTCTACGTCTTTCATCCATTGAACCGTCATGGCATTCCTCCTTCAGCAGAACTTCGGGGTAGGGGCGCCCCTTGCTTCGGGGCGCCCTGTCGGTACTTTTCAGGTCGACAACCGGCATGCAAGCTCTAGGTGCCTGCCGCAGCTACTTGCTCCAAAATCGTCAACGCCCGGCCGACCTCCGCGACACCAAAAATTAGCAGAGGCGCGTTTGTTCCTGCCTCGACTCCGCAGTAAGCATAGTTGATGTTGATGTTGGCATCGCCGAGTCGCGAAGCGGCGCGCGCCAACTCGCCCGGTCGGTGAGCAAGTTTCACTTGAACGACTTCGGCCTCTGTGTAGTTCAGGCGCTGGGTATCCAGAACCGTTTTGGCCGTCGTTGGGTTGTCTACGACCAAGCGAACTAGACTCTCTCCTCCACTCGGGAGTGACTGGAAGGCCAGAATACTAACTCCTCGGTCGGCCAGTGCTCGGCAGACTTTTCCCAGAGTGCCGGGTCGGTCTTCCATCCGAATAGCGAATTCCTTGGACTTGGGCATGCGGCCTCCTTTGCTTGTTTTCCGGGCTGGGAATATTCCTGCGAAATCGAAGATCTCCGATCTCGACTTTAAACGGTGCGAAAATAATACGCCCACGTCGCTCTCGTTTCAAGGTGCGACCTGCGGCGTCCTGCCGCGTAGCAATATCACATCCACGCTTGGAAGCTTTTGAGAAAAGGAGGATCTGAGTATGGGGCAAGACTATGGTGAGACTCTTGCAAGGCTCTTGGGCGATGGGTTGCTAGACTAGAGGTGGCTTTCAACCAGCGAGGCGAGGAGAATGAGCAGGGCGGAGAAAACTACCCCCCTATATTCCGCCCTGCTGATGCGACCTTTGTCCAAAGGTTGAACCTAAAAGCCCGACAAGACAATCCGGTGAATCCGGCATTTTGTTGAAAAAAAGATGCAACTTTCTTGCGTAGTATTACGAGGTAGGTCCGCGACCCTCATCTCACAGGAAGCGGAGCCGCCTGCCACGACTCCTGTTGAGTGTGCCTCCTGAAACGAACCAGTCTCTCTGTCGGCCGTCATACGGTGGTCTCCACGGCACTCCAATCCAATTCCCAAAAGTTATCGCAGTCCAAGAACTCGATGCCAATCTCTCGTCGCCCTTCCTCTTTCTGGTGACACCACACCACCCGGGCCAGCGCTTGCCTTCCGCTGTCTAGCCGCAACACTAGGAGTGCATCTCCACTTTGCGCCGGGTGCTGGCACTCCACCAAAGCGCCGTGGCGGCTCAGCACTCGCGTTTTCGTCTCCTCTTCCCAGGTGCGCCCAGGCTTTTCGCAGTGCAACCGAAGCGCCAGGGTCGCCACCTTTCGCGGGCTGCGTCGCAGATGCCGGCTCAGGTCGGCAGCGCTGAGCAAAATGTCGAGCAGCCGAGCCCGCGCCAAGTTGTCCAGCTCCTCTGCGTGCTGGCTAAGGTCAGTGGCTTGCCGGGTGCACTCAGTCAGAAAGTGGTGCATTGATTCCGCGGCTGTCCGGCGAAAGCCCGCCTCTCGAACCAAGTGCGCGTATCGATCGATTTCTTTATAACAAGTGGAGATGAAATGCTCTTGGCAGAACGAGACGCCGTCCAGGCTAGCGGCGGCCGCCTTTTCGCAACCCAGAACGGTGCAGCGCTCTGTCTTTGCCATCCTTCGCAACCCAACCAGGAACTCGCCTACAGATTGAAGCAGGATTTGCCCTCAGTCTATACCTGGCCCGACGAGTGAGCTAAGAGATTTAACAGCCTGCCTTGGATGGAAGGCTGGCTCCGAGCGATTGAAAGATCTGGTGAGCCGCCCAGGACTCGAACCTGGAACCCGCTGATTAAGAGACCGTCCAAAGAGAACTGAGACTGAGTGCGATGAATTGCTATCGTGCTGATTTTCCGCACCAGTAGGGCGTTTTCGCACCCTCACCACTCTGCTACCGTTCGCTACCATTCTCGATGGAGGGTGGGCACAAAATAGGGCACAGTCAGTGCCCGAAGCTTAACATTCCTTAACATTTCGAGCTGTCCATGCCGGCCTAGAATTCTCCGTGCAAACTAATGACGTGAGAAACCGCTTCTGCCAGCTATTTTAACCGCTTTTGGACATCTGACAGCAACGATCTTGCAACCGAATCCAAAGACCGCCAGAGCTTTCCCTGCATAGTCGTTCGGGAGGTCCACAACTGATTCCCTGTCTTCGGATCGATGACATTCAAATAGAAACTTGGGTTCATGCTCTTCATCCCGCCCTTGTCGGTCACGACCAGAATCAGGTCTGCCTGAGTCTTGTCGGTGATGACCTGCCAGCGGTTCCATGTTCTTATCTGCTTGTACACAGCATCGCCGAATCTGGTCCATCCGTTCGGGATCGAAGTTCACCTACGTGCAGCCCCAATAAAGTTGGAGCTTTGGATGAGCCGGTAACGTTGTAGCGCACGATCTAGAGTCTGGTGGAAGGGACGGGGATCGTCCATGTCGAGGTAGTAGCCTTTTCTCCATTTTTGATGAGCACAATCGACGCGGATGATCTCTCGGATCCCACGCAGGACGCGAACCTGGCCAATACCATACTTTGGATACCGCGGATCGAAATAGATCTTGGCTTCGGTCCATAGAACTCCCAGTGTCGGCCGGTGCACATAGGAGATCACCTGGACACCTGTGATGCGTTCGAAGGGAATGTCAATCGCCCGCCGTTTGCCACGGATCCTAATCCGATCCGGGTAGACCAGGAACGACCATCGTTTGGCGTAGAACACCAGCCCGCCAAAAGCGATGAGGACACCGATTAGACCGACGACGGCATAAACAGACAATGGAGCACGGCGAAACGGAGCATCGTGAACGCGAGCGTTTAGCCCGTCGACCGCGTAAACAATAGCTAACGAAAGCAAGCCTGCGACGGCGGCCACTGCGAAAGACTTCAATTTGTTACGCAACGCGGGGCGATCCTCGTGCATCATCTGCAGCGCTGTCTCACCCCGCTCGTAGAGCTGCACGGCCGCACTGGCACTTGTGGTTCCCTGGGCCTTATCTCCGGCTTGGCGGTAGCATTCGAAAGCTCGCCGGTACTCTGCCGCCTTTTCATGATGCTGCGCCAGCACCGAGTAATAGCGGTCTAAGCTGTCTTTGTAGATCTGTTCGATCGCGGCAGCGACCTGCCCGTGCATTTCCTTCCTCTTCTGGATCAGGATGCTGTTGTACGTGGCTTCCTGCGTAAGATAGTGCTTGAAGAGGTAAAGCAACTCTGGGGCGATTTCCTTCTCGTAGATAAATTCCAGTTCGCGTAAACGTGGGAGTTGTGATTCGAGGTGCTCCGCATTTGCCACTGCACGGAGCAGGCGTTCAGGAAACTCCCGGCCAATAACGGAGGCCAACTCCAGGACCTCCCGCGACTTCCGCTCCAGTCGATCGATGCGCTCCAGAATCACGGCCTCGATTGTGGCCGGCAGCTTGCCTTCTCCCCTCTGCGCCGCGGCTTGCGACAGTTCTGTGAGATAGAACGGGTTGCCTTCCGCACGCGCCACGACCTCCACATCGTTAAAGGCTGCGCCCTCCTTCGCCAGTGCTCTCACCAGCACCGTGCAGTCTTCCGCAGACAGCGGTTGCAGCGCAATTCCATGGTAGTAAGAACGGTTCGCCCAACCATGCTGAAATTCCGGTCGTGCCAGACAACAAAGGACCATTGCATGGGCCGGAACAAAGTCAATGACCTCACCGAGCAATCGCAAAGAGAACACATCAGCCCACTGCAAGTCGTCGAGAATCACCAGCAGCGGCGCTTCGGCCTCCAGGCCGAGCAGGAATGCCTTCCACCCGCGACTGATCGCCTGGAATCGACCGGCATCGTCCAACAACTCCAACTCGGACGTTGGCAAGCCGAGTGTGGCCCGAAGGGCCACCGCTTGCTCCCCATGCGCGGCACTCGATTGCAGAAAGTTCTCAAGCGCAGCATCCGCCTCGGCCGGAGCCATCCCGGGAACTACCCCGAGGGGCCGCTCCAATGCCTGCCGCCACAAGCTATACGGCTCAATGGCTGCGAGCGGCTGGGCTGCAGCCTCAAGAACCCGGTATCCTTTCGCGGCAGCCCACTTCGAGATCTCCGATGACAACCGGCTCTTTCCGATTCCCGGATCGCCCGTGATGTAGAGCAGCGCCCCATGCTTATTTTGGGCCTCGGCCAATAGATCTTGCGCCTCTGAAATCTCCCGCCCACGGCCCACCATTGCCGGCTGCGCGCGCCTTTGTTCTCGGCTAGCCTTTTGCGAACGCCCCCGAAGAAAAAAAACGGGAACCTTCTCCCCCTTGCCTTTTATCGAGCGCAGTTCTTTGGGAGCAAAGTCGAAGTCTTGCGCGACCAAGGCCCTGGTGCTTTCCCCCACGGCAATCTGTCCGTTCTCAGCCTCATGACATAAGCGGGATGCCAAGTTGACCGTGTCTCCCATGACGGTGAACTGTGCGCTGTCGCCGCTACCCATTGGTGCGGCCACCACCAATCCGGTATTGATGCCGATGTGTATATCAGGCGGCTGGGCTCCGCTGCCAAAGCCGGAGGCCAGCTCGCGCACCGCCAACAGCATGTCTAATGCAGCGCGGCAGGCCCGCTCGGCGTCATTCTCGCGAGTGGCCGGTACTCCAAATACCGCCATCAGGCAGTCGCCAATATATTTATCAATGGAGCCTTCATACCGTCGCACCGCGGTCGCGAGTGCCTCAAAGTAGCGATTGACGACGTCTCGAACCTCTTCCGGATCGAGGTTCGCGGACATCGCAGTGAATCCGGAAAGATCGGCAAACAGTACCGTAGCGGTCTTGCGCTGCGAGGGGGGATGCTGGTTTGTATCTGGCATTTCAGGTGACGAGAAGTGATGTTGTTCGTGCGAATCGATGAACTTTGGCCACGCCAGAGTCTCGCCCCGACCGCCGACAAACACCGCGGATTCTCGTCGACGAAACGACCTCTGTCAAACGCGTCGATGAGGCCAAGCAGTCTATGGAGCAATAGTCGCCCAGTTTTCCTACTCGTTCCAGTTGTCCTCATGTACACCGTAATCTGTCGGAGCTTTATTTCTGCGAAACACTTTGAATCAAGAAGGTTGGCCCTCGGCGTTAAGCATTATCCCGGGGGCGTTACTTGCGTTCTTTATTCTCGTCACCATGCGCGGTCGTTGATTTCTGCAGACGCTTTTCGTTTTTCCAGTCACTCAGTGCAGGGCCCACCATGGCTCCCATCAGGGCCAATCCAAGCGCAACATCCCAAACGGGCGACGAGAAAACTAGTACCCCTGCCAAAACGAGAGGAATAACTAACACCAGTCTTGCATGATGAAAGACGTAATCGAAGACCAGAAGCAACAACCCCGCAGGGACCACCGCGAGACAACAATACAGTGCGTCGATGAAACCAAAGCGATGTCTAACGAAGAAGCGCCCGACGCCCAGCAGAAACAGCAGCGCCCCGGCCGCAGTTACGATCCAAGGCGCCCATGCGATGTTTCGGGATATAGATCCGTCTGAGTTCACTGCGTATTCCTCAACGCGATGCCGTTTCCGAACAGAAGTTTGGCGGCATGACGTTCTGAAGATTATCATGCTCCGAGTGATTGAAAGATCTGGTGAGCCGCCCAGGACTCGAACCTGGAACCCGCTGATTAAGAGTCAGCTGCTCTACCGATTGAGCTAGCGGCCCACAGAAGGAAGGGCGCAACAAAGATCAAAC
>Ga0209158_1001427_pt1 | contig 16038 bp, 18 predicted proteins | sample GraSoiAngelo_140_FD_185897 | JGI IMG/M metagenome (GOLD analysis project Ga0209158, IMG submission 185897) | Grasslands soil microbial communities from the Angelo Coastal Reserve, California, USA - 14_0929_12_30cm (SPAdes) (version 2) | ecosystem: Environmental > Terrestrial > Soil > Grasslands ...
GCTGCGAACGAGATCGAGGACGCCGGCCAGCGTCGTGCCGGATTTCAAAGCGCGCTCAGAGGCGCGTTGAATAGTGGGACCGTCAGCGAGGGGATCGCTGAAGGGCACGCCGAGTTCGATGACGTCGGCGCCGGCTTCGGCAAGCGCGAGGACGAATTGCAGCGTGGCATCGAGCGAGGGATCGCCCGCCGTGATGTAGGCGACGATGCCGAGTTCGCCGGAGGCACGCAGGTCGGCGAAGCGTTTGGAGATGCGGGTCGAACTGGAGGTTTCGCCGGACATGAGTTTTTGAGAAAGACTAGAGCTTAGAGCAGGCGGGAGTAAGTGTCCATGTCCTTGTCGCCGCGGCCGGAAAGGTTGAGGATGACGAGGTCAGCTTTGCTCATTTTGGGAATGCGTTCGATGAGGCCGGCGATGGCATGGGCGGATTCGAGCGCAGGGATAATGCCTTCGGTCCGCGAGAGGAGGCGCGCGGCATCGAGTGCGGCTTGATCGGAGACGGCGGAGTACTCGGCGCGGTGCTGGTCGGCGAGCCAGGCGTGCTCGGGGCCGATGGCGGGATAATCGAGGCCAGCGGAGATGGAATGCGTTGCGGCGATCTGGCCGTCCTCGTTCTGCAGAACGTAGGTGTAGGTGCCCTGGAGAACGCCGGGGCGCGCGCCGGTGAAGCCCTGGTGCGCGGCTAGGCGTGCGGCGTGTTCGCCGAGCTGGCCGCCTCGTCCGCCGGCTTCGATGCCGATCATTTTCACTTCCGCGTCGCGAAGGAATTGGTGGAAGAGGCCGATGGCGTTCGAACCGCCGCCAACGCAGGCGAAAAGATGCGTGGGGAGGCGCTTTTCCGCAGCGAGAATCTGTTCGCGGGCTTCGCGGCCGATGACGGACTGAAAATCGCGAACCATCGTCGGGTAAGGATGCGCGCCGAGAACGGAGCCGAGGAGATAGTGAGTGCTGCGGACATTGGTAACCCAGTCGCGCATGGCCTCGTTGATGGCATCCTTTAGAGTGCGGCTGCCGGAATCCACGCCGACGACTTGCGCGCCGAGCATGCGCATGCGGGAGACGTTGAGCGCCTGGCGGGCCATGTCTTCCGTGCCCATGTACACGACGCAGTCGAGGCCAAGGTGCGCGGCGACCGTGGCGGACGCGACGCCGTGCTGGCCCGCGCCGGTTTCCGCGACGATGCGCGGCTTGCCCATTTTCTTCGCGAGCAAGCCCTGGCCGATGGCGTTGTTGATTTTGTGCGCGCCGGTGTGCAGCAGATCTTCGCGCTTGAGGTAGATGCGGAGGCCGCCCAGTTTTTCGGTAAGGCGCGAGGCGAATTGCAGCGGCGTGGGGCGGCCGGCGAAATTTTTGAGAAGGTCCTGAAGCTGGGCCTGAAACTTTGGATCTGATTTCGCTTCTTCGTACGCGCGTTCGAGCTCGAAGAGCGGCACCATCAGCGTTTCCGGAACGTACCGGCCGCCGTAGGGGCCGAAACGGCCCGGCGCTGTCGTCGCTGATTGAAGAATGGAGCTCATGTTCTAACCTAAACCTTCGATTCGAATGCTCTACTTTCTTTCGCCGCGGCGCACTTCCTGAATGAATTCGCGCAGCCGCCCGTGATCTTTTTTCCCGGGTTTCGATTCTACACCGCTGGCGACGTCAATTCCGTAAGGACGCACGATGCGGACGGCCGCGGCCACGTTTTCGACCTTCAAGCCACCGGCGAGAATAATACGGTGATCCTTAGCGGCACGTCGGGTAACGTCCCAATCCGTGGTGCGACCAGTACCACCATATTGGCCGGTATAGGCGGCGTCAAACAAGAAAGCAAAAACGTTGCGATATTCGTCGAGGGTCTTCAGGGGAAAGTCCGGCTCGACGCGGAAAGCTTTGATGACTGGGACGCTGCGACCGAGTTCTGCGACGGCTTCGGGGGGTTCGTCGCCGTGAAGCTGCGCTGCGTAGAGCCTCAACAAACGGCACAGCGCGGCGACGTCCGCCGCCGGTTTGTTCACGAAGATGCCAACGGTTTCGACGTTCTTCGGAAGCTGCACGAGGATTTTTGCGGCTGCGCTCTGGGTGAGGAAGCGCGCGCTCTTTTCATAGAAATTGAAGCCGAGGAGGTTGGCCCCGGCATCCACAGCGGCGAGAGCGTCGGCCGCGTTGGTGATACCGCAGATTTTGATGCGGACCATGGCTGGCTACTTGGCTTCCGGGGTGGCGATCAGAAGTGCAGTGAGCGCGGCGGCGGGGTCGGGAGAAAGCATCAGATGCGTGCCGATGAGAAAGGCGTCGAAACCGGCGGCGCGAAGTTTGACGAGATCGTCGTTCGTGCGCAGGCCGGATTCGCTGACGGCGATGCAATGGTCCGGGATGCGGCCGATCAGTTCGAACGAAGTCTCGGCGCGAGTCGTGAGAGTTTTGAGATCGCGATTGTTCACGCCAATGATGCGCGCGCCAGCGGCGAGGGCCCGATCGAGTTCGGCTTTCGTGTGCACTTCGACCAAAGGTTCCATTCCAAGTTCTCGCCCAAGAGCGATGAGATCGCGAAGAAGGTCATCCTCAAGCACAGCGACTATGAGAAGAAAACTGTCGGCGTCGTTGGCCCGCGTTTCCCAGACTTGCCAGGGGTCGAAGATGAAGTCTTTGCGGAGTACGGGGAGTTGGATGGCTTTGCGAGCATCGCGGAGATTCTTCAACGAGCCGCGAAAGAATTCCGCTTCGGTGAGTACGGAGAGCGCGGAAGCGCCCGCCGCTTCAAGGGACTGCGCCAGGGCAATGGGATCGAAGGGATCGCGAATCACACCGCGTGAAGGCGAGGCCGGCTTGAGTTCGGCAATGATATTCAGGCCATCGCGCTCGAGAGCAGCCGAGAATTTGCGGAGCGGTGTGGCGGCTTTCACCCCATACTTCAGGGCCGTTTCTGGAAGGACGCGTTTGCGATGGTCCACCTCGGCGCGCCGCGCTTCGAGAATGCGGTCGAGCACGGTTCCGGTGTTGGCCTGAGCAGACATTTCGATAACTTTGTATGCTAGGGGTGTGGGGTAAGAGAGTCAAATCCGGAGAAGCGATGGGATACGGAGAAATGTACGGGGCTTTGCTGAAAGCGATCGCGGAGGAGGCGGATGCGATTGCCATGCGATATTTTCGGACGGGCGATTTGCGGATTGACAGAAAAGGCGACGGAACAGCAGTGACGCAAGCGGATCGCGCGGTGGAAGAGATGGCTCGCGCAAAGGTGGCGGTGAGCGGACTGGCGCTGGATGTACTGGGCGAAGAGATGGGCGGCGTTAGTGCAAACTCCGCGAACAGTTCCGGGCGGGCACGGATGATCATTGATCCGATTGATGGGACGGAAGAGTTTTCGCGCGGCATCCCGACATTCGGCACGCTGATGGGGATCGAATCGAACGGCGAGATCGTGGCGGGATTCGCCAGCGCCCCCGCTCTAGGCACGCGCTGGTGGGCGTATCGAGGGGAGGGTGCGTACCGCGATGGAAGACGTCTGCGGGTTTCGGAAGTGTCGAGCCTGAGCAAAGCCATGGTGTTCACTACCGGAACGGGCCCCAGCAAGAACGCCGAGGACCAAACGAGAATTCGGCGACTGCTGGACGCCGCGCGAAACACGCGATCGTTTGGAGGTTTCTGGCAACACATGCTGGTCGCCGAGGGAGCGATTGAAGCGGCACTCGATTGGACGTCGAAGCCGTGGGACCTGGCTCCACTGGGTATTATTGTGGAAGAAGCCGGCGGGCGCTCGACGAATCTTCGCGGCGAGAGAACGATTTATTCCGGCCAGCTCCTGGGCACGAACGGCAAGATCCATGACGAGGTGCTGAAACTCTTGGCCTGAGGGGTGCGATGGATGCGAGGTATCTGGCATTTGCGGGAATCGCCGCGGTTCTGACAGTCACGCCGGGCGCGGATATGGCGCTGGTGGCCAAGAACGTATTCACGCGCGGGCGGAGAGGATCGTTCGCGACGATCTTGGGAATCTGTTCCGGACTTTTCGTACACGCGACGGCGTCAGCGCTCGGCCTGTCAGCAATTCTGGCGAAATCGGCGCGAGCGTTCGAAATCGTGAAATGGATGGGCGCCGCTTATCTTTTCTACCTTGGCGTGATGGCTTTGCGGCGTGCCATACGGGGCGAAGCGCCTCCAGGCCCGTGGGCGCCGGACAATTTAGCAAAACAGCGTGCAGGATGGTGGGGCGCGTTTTCGGAGGGAATGCTAACGAATATTTTGAATCCCAAAGTTGCGTTGTTCTACCTGACCTTTTTGCCGCAATTCATCGCGCCCGATGATCAGGTGTTGCGAGTTTCGCTGTTCCTGACAAGCCTTCACGTGGCCATGGGACTCGTCTGGCTCAGGATCTACAGCAGAGCGCTGCATCAGCTGAACACGAAACTGGCGTGTGGGCGCGTGCGCTGCGGCATTGAAGCGGTAACCGGGGGCTGCTTATGGCGCTCGGCGCGAAGCTTGTATTCGCGAGGCGCTAGAATATCCAAGCGGTTTCAAGCAATGCACGATTTCAAGAAAATTTCGCTCTCCAATTTGGACGTTGGCACCAGCTTGGACAAGGCCTAGGCTTTGCTTCTTGCAGGGTGAAACTGTTTTCAGTGGAGGTTCCCGATGGACGCGCGAGTGCAAGCCGAGAAGGCCGAGCAATTCCGGAAGCTGCATCGCGGACCGCGTATCCTGGTGCTCCCCAATGCCTGGGATGTGGCCAGCGCGAGAATTTTAGAAGAGCTGGGTTATCCCGCCATTGCGACCACCAGCGCCGGGGTTGCTTTCTCGCTCGGATATCCGGATGGCCAGCGCGTCTCGAGAGTGCAGATGCTGGAAGTCGTGGCACGAATCGCGCGCGCCGTTCGCGTTCCGGTGACCGCTGATATGGAAGCCGGCTACGGCACAACCGTCAAAGACATGAGCGAAACTGCAAAGGCGCTGATCGCTGCGGGTGCTATCGGCCTGAACCTCGAAGATGTGACTGGCGAGGACGAGAGCTCGCAGGTCAACGTGGCGCTCCAAGTGCAGAAGATCCAAGCGATACGGGAGACTGCCTCCTCGTTAGGCCTTCCCCTCGTCTTGAATGCGCGCACGGATATCTATCTGATGCCTATCGGACCGGCTGAAACGCGCTTCGATCGAACCGTGGAGCGGCTGCGTGCCTATCGTCAAGCCGGCGCGGACTGCCTTTTCGCGCCGGGCGTACAGGACAGTGAAACAATTGCAAAGCTGGTGCGCGCATTCGAGGCACCACTGAACATTCTCTTGAGCCCGGGATGTCCTCCGCTCCGCGAGTTGGAAAAATTGGGCGTGGCGCGGGCCAGCGCCGGCTCCTCGGCGATGCGAGCAACTCTCGGCCTGCTGCGCCGTATCGGAAAGGAATTGATGGAAGCGGGAACGTATTCGTGCTTGCAGGACGGAGCCGTGCCCTTCGCCGAAGTGAACCAAATCCTGGCTCGCAAGAAGCCGTAGCGCGATGCCGGACAACCTAGATTTGCTTCGCATTCTGAACGAAGAAATCATAACTTGCCGGAAATGTCCGCGGCTCGTGCGCCATCGCGAAAAAGTGGCCCAAGAAAAGCGGCGTGCCTATCGCGAGTGGACGTACTGGGGGAAGCCAGTACCTGGATTTGGAGATGCGCACGCGCAACTGCTCATTCTGGGTCTTGCACCAGCAGCGCACGGAGCAAACCGCACGGGGCGCATGTTTACTGGAGATCGCTCGGGCGATTTCTTGTACGCGGCGCTGCACAATGCCGGCTTCGCGAATCAGTCCACTTCCCTGGACCGCGACGATGGATTGCGGCTGAAAGACGCGTATATCAGCGCGACATGCCGATGCGCCCCGCCCGACAATAAGCCGCTCCCCGAAGAAATTGCGAACTGCCGCGGCTACCTCGAGCGCGAGATGGAGATCTTGAAGCCAAAAGCTGTCCTGGCGCTCGGGAAGATTGCCTGGGATGCGTTCCTCGAAATCTTGAAGCGGCGCGGCGTGATCGCATCGCGGGCACTCTTCAAATTCGCGCATGGCGCGGAAGCGGAAGTTGCAAAGGGCGCGCCCCGCCTATTCGGCGTGTACCACCCGAGCCAACAAAATACACAGACCGGCCGCGTGACGCCTGGGATGTACGCCATTGTTCTGCGGCGAGTCCGTTCCTTCCTTGAGCTGTAATCCGTAGAAACAGTCAGGACGGCGGATTGAGAATGTCGGCAAAGTCTTGCAGCGTTGAGGCGAATGGCCGACAGACTGGACGACGCAGGTCCACGACCGTCTGAGGACCCCTCCAAATGTATTTAGTTTCAGTCACTTGCGAAGTTTTCCGCCAGGCCATTCTGGCTGCTGAAATGCATCTTTCCCATGCTCAGCTATTCGAGGGAGGAAATTATGAAGCTTTCAAAGGTTAGGAATGCACTGGCACCGACGGCAATTCTCGTGATGATCTTGTCGTCTGGGATCCCGTGCTTTGCGCAAGAAACAGCGCAGGAGCCGGAGAGGCAGGCGCCCGTGCGAGCGCCCGAACCACAGCGTCAGAAGGCCGACGGGGAGCGGCGCGGGCTGCCGATCGAAGCTTATGCGGTCACGCCGGGAACCAAGTTCCTGGTGAAGCTCGAAGACGAGCTGAGCACCAAAGACACGCGAGAAAACACAAAATTTAAGGTGAAAACGCTGGAGCCCTTGGAAGCGGGCAGCGGAATTTACCTGCCTTCGGGAGCGGAAATCCGCGGCCACATCAGCCATGTGGAACCGGCGGGAGTGGCGGGCCGGGCGAAACTATGGCTTACGTTCGATGAGATTCGCACGAAATTTGGCAAGCTGCCCATCGTGGCCGAAGTGGTGAGCGTGCCGGGCGACCACAGCGTGAAATCCGCCACAACGCAAGAAGGGCTGATTGAAGGGCGTTCCAGCAACCAGCGCGACGCAGCGCAAGCCGCTGCAGCAGGCGCGGCGATCGGCGCGGTAAAAGGCGTGAAGGATAAAAACAAGAAGGAAGCCGCCGAGGGAGCGGCCTTGGGCGCGATCACAGCATATTTGATGGAATCCGGCCGCGGGCACGAGTTGAATTTGCCGAAGGGTGCAAAGCTGGAACTGGAGCTCGAGCGGGCGCTTTATCTCGTGAAGGAGTGAAGCGGAATACGAGAGCAAGGTAATAGTGGAAAATTGTTGAAGGCCGGTGCAGCCGCAGGACTGTGCCGGCCCCTTATTTTACGGCAGATGAGAAGCCGGTGCGCGAAGGGACAACTTGGCAACAGCGCGGCAGATTGTTAGAGTCGAAGTGTCCAGCAAATCAGTGAGCAAGCCATTCAGCAAGCGAAGGCCGAAAAGAGGCTGAGACCCATGGGGGAAGAGACACGGGCTGCGGTGCGTGCCGTCGAAACGGCGGAGCGAAAAGACCGCGTGCTGATTGTTGAAGACGAAGACAACGCGCGGAAGGGCTACGAACAGCTCCTGCAACGATGGGGTTGCGACGTTATGGGCGTGGGCACTGCGGAAGATGCGCTGGCGAAATTTGCCAGCTACCAGCCGGACGCGCTCATCGCCGACGTCGAATTGCCCGGCATGAACGGGCTGGACCTGCTGAAGCAACTTGGCCAGGAACTGCTGGATGTTCCCGCCATCGTCATCACCGGCAAAGGGAGCGAAGAGCGCGCCGTTGCAGCCATCGAAGCCGGAGCCTTCTGGTATATCGAAAAACCGATGAAGGGCCCGGTGCTGCGCGCGCTGCTGGACCGCGCCTTGAGCCGCGCGCGAGATGCGCGGCAACTCGCCGTGCTGCAGCGGCAACTGCGGGAAGCGGGCCGGCTGGGTGACCTGGTCGGCGCGTCGAAGCCCATGCAGGAAGTGATGCGTATCGTGGAAATGGCGGCGCCGAGCTCGGCGTCCGTGCTCATCACCGGCGAAACCGGGTCGGGCAAAGAGATTGTGGCTCGCACGATTCACAAGCTCTCGCCGCGGGCCGGCGGGCCGTTCGTGGCAATCAATTGCTCCGCGATCCCCGAAACTTTGATGGAGAGCGAAATTTTCGGACACGAGCGCGGCGCGTTCACCGGCGCGGCGGAACGCCGGATCGGCTGCTTCGAGCTTGCCGACGCTGGAACGCTGTTGCTTGATGAAATCGGTGAGATGCCGGCGCCGACCCAGGCGAAACTGCTGCGTGTCCTCGAGGATCGCAAGGTCCGCCGCCTGGGCAGCAAGAGCGAAACACCCGTCGACGTGCGCGTGCTGGCAGCGACGAACAAAGATGCGGAACAGGCAGTGGGCAACGGCCAGTTGCGCCAGGATTTGTATTTCCGCTTAAACGTATTTCACATCAACCTGCCCCCCCTGCGCGAACATAAGGACGATATTCCGCTTCTCGTCGAGCATATTCTGCGGGATGTGAACGCGAAGCACGGCAAGCACGTTCGCGGCATTGGCGCGGAAGTTCTGGACATCTTCATGGGGCACACCTGGCCGGGAAATATCCGCGAATTGCGCAATGTTTTGGAGCGCGCCTCGATCATGTGCGAGAAGGACCTGATCACGCGCGCCTGCCTGCCGGGAGAATTTGGCAAGTCCGCGGGGAAAGGCCCTAGCGATCTGTCCACGATCAAGTTTCCGGTGGGAACCACAGTGGATGCGATGGAGCGCGAGCTGATCCTGCAGACGCTCGGCGCTACGGGAAACAACAAGACGCGCGCCGCGGAATTGCTGGGCATCAGCCTGAAGACGCTTCACAACAAACTCAAAGAATACGGCGGCGATCGCGCCGAGGCGGAGTAGGGTCGCGTGATGCAGCTCCGGCTGCGAACTAAGCTCACGCTCGTGATGACGGGCCTGGTATTGCTTGTTGCGGCTGTGCTGTCTGGCGTTTTCGCCGCGCAGCTGCTGGACCAATTACTGCAAGCCACAAAAGACCGCGCGAGTGACCTTGCGAACCAAGTCTTCGTGCAGGCGCAGCACGCATTAACCGATGCAGCGCAACAGGGCTTGCGGCCGGCTTCGGACTCACCACAGGAAATTCACGATTTCGTGCGCCACGCCTTCGAAATCGACGAAGGCCTTCATACCCAATTGAAAGCGGCGAAAGAGAATCCGCTGATTTACGAAGTCTCCATCACGGATCAAGATGGCATGGTTCTGGTTTCCACGGATGAAGGTTTGCCCGGAAAATCTCTTCCGCGAAGAACGCCTCTCTCGCAACTGGTGCAGCGCAATTTTCTGCACCAGGTGAAAGTCCTGGCGGGACCGTCGAAACTTTTTGAACTCGATTACCCCTTCAACAAAGGCAGTAAGCCGTTCGGAGAGGTGCGCGTGGTGCTCAACGCCGGCTTGCTGCTGAATGAAATCTCTCCCAGTCTCTGGACTTCCGGGACGATCGCGCTGCTGGCGGTGGTGGTTTCGACACTGCTTGCTGCGATCGTGAGCGGCGCAACGCTGGCTCCGCTGCGCGACATCGCCAAACAATTGGATCGCATCTCCGCTGGCCAATATGATTCCCCGGCTTCCGACGCCAAGGGCATCGCCGAGAGCGCCGACGAACTCGGACTCGTGAGCCGGAAGATTACGCAGGTTGGTCAGCAACTGCGTGGCGTGCACGAAATTTTCAGCACCATGCGGGAGAATATGAACTCGGTGATGGCGGGGCTTGAAGATGGCTTGCTCCTGTTCACGCGCGATGCGCGCGCCGTGATGATCAGCCCGGCGGCGGAGAAATTTCTTGGCGCTCCCGCGGGGCATTTTCTGGGGCGGCGCGTCACGGAGATATTTCCTCCTGGACACCCCCTGCGCGATGCGCTGCGCATTGAAAGCGATGAGCTAAGCGAAATCGCAGCGGAGACCGAGTTGGAGACCAGCGAGGGGCCGAGGCGCGTCAGCGTTAGCGTGCAAGCCATTCAGGAAGACGGCGAGCGCATGGGCGCGCTGGTCACCTTGCGGGACCTCGATTCGCTGGAGAGCATCAACACGCAGCTCCAAGTCAGCGAACGCCTAGCCGCGCTTGGCCGGATCACCGCGGGCGTCGCGCACGAAGTGAAGAATCCCCTAAACTCGATGCGCCTGTGGCTCGAGAATTTGAAGGAATCGCTTCCTGCCGAGCCAGACAGCGCTTCGCAACAGGCGGTTCAAGTCCTGGACAAAGAGATTGATCGGCTCGACGCGGTCGTCAAGCGTTTCCTCGATTTCACGCGGCCCATGGACATCCGTCTGGAAGCCACGCAACTCGCCCATCTGCTGAAGGAAGTTCTGGAGATTGCGCAGCCGCAATTGCAAAAGTCCAATATTCAACTGGCGCAATTGCTGCCGATTGACGTGCCGGAAGTCTACGTGGACCGTGCGCTGCTTAAGCAGGCAGTGCTGAATCTGGTGTTGAACGCGGCGGAGGCCATGCCCAACGGCGGACAGATGCGGCTTGTCCTGAGCCGGCGCGGCGAAATGGCGGAAATTACCGTGGGCGATACCGGGAAAGGAATTCCACTGGAACACCGGCAGAGAATTTTTCAATTGTTTTTTACGACGCGGCCTGGCGGGAGCGGCATCGGACTCGCGAGCGCATTCCGAATTATCCAGCTTCATAACGGTTCGATAGACTTTACTTCGGAGGTTGGCCGGGGCACGACGTTTCGAATCGAGCTCCCCCTCGCGGCCTAGACATGACGGAAAATCGCCCCCGGTCCAGGACTTCATTGCCACATCGCTTTTTCAATTCATGCGTCGTTCTCATCTGTTGTGCCGGTGCGCTGCTGGGCGGATGCAGCATACGGAGGCGGCCGAGCATCCCGTGGGCCACAGCAATACAGGTGAGACCGGTAATTCAGCCGCAAACGGCGACGGAGATCCCGGAGGATCCCATTCCTGAGTTGCGTTTGGAATTTCCAGCATTGCCCACCCGTGTGACGACGCATAACGGGCCGGTGCGCCCACGCGTGCCGGCAGCAACCTCCGCCGGCGCAGGGGCCGAAAGCGAGAGGTCCGAGTCTTCGCTGATTACGCCGCAACTCTCGGGGGAGGAAACGGCCGCCGCGCAACAGCAGACGAACCAGAGTCTGAGCATCGCGGAGAGAAATCTCCAGTCCGCGCGCGGAAGGCGATTGAACGCGGCCCAAGCGGATCTCGTCTCCAAGATCCGAGGCTTCCTCAAGGATGCGCATGAAGCAGCAAAAGTCGCGGATTGGGCCCGCGCACGCAGCCTGTCCAAAAAAGCTCAGGTGTTGTCCGAAGAGCTTGTTACTTCACTCTAGCTTGTTCTTTCCTGACAGTCTTCCACGTCTACTCGCGTTACCGCCAAAGGCCCTGCGGCCCTGGTCATGCGTGCGATTGGATGCGATAAGATAGCCCCGTGAAGAAATTTGACGTCGCCATCGCGGGCGGTGGAGTGATCGGCGCCGCAATCGCGCTCGATCTTTCGCGCGCGGGGATGTGTGTGGGTCTCTTCGACCGCCAACAACCGGGTCAGGAAGCGTCGTGGGCCAGCGCCGGGATTTTGTCTCCCGCGCCGGAAAACCCCGCGACGGTGGCCATGGTTCCACTCGGAAAAGCGAGCCTCTCGCTCTATCCCGAATTTATCGCGCGAGTCGAGGAAATTTCCGGGAAGAGCGCCGGCTTCCGCGCAAAGGGCACGCTCGAGGCTCTTTTTTCGCACGATACCAAGGCGGAGCTCAGCACCATCATTGCATTGCATCATGGCCTCGGCTTGAAGGCCGAGCCGCTTCGCGCTGAGGATGCGCGCGAACTCGAACCGGCATTGAGCGAGGATGTGGAAGCGGCTGTACTCCGGCCTGACGAATGCTCGGTGGACAATCGGGCCCTGACAAGCGCGGTACTCGATGCAGCCCAACACAGCGGCGCTGAAGTTTTTCCCGGCCATGGAGCAAAGGCGATCTGGCGTGAAGGTGACCGCTGCAGAGGACTGATTCTGCAAAACGAAAAATTGGAAGCGAAATGGACGATCATCGCCGCGGGTTCCTTTTCCGCGGCGATCGAGGGAGTCGCAGTGTACGCGCCCGTGCGGCCTGCAAAAGGCCAGATGGTTGCTCTCCGTGCGGAAGACCTGGAGATCGAGCGCGTACTCTGGTCGGAACACATTTATCTTGTGCCGCGAAATGACGGTAGGATTCTCGCGGGAGCCACCGTCGAGTACGTTGGCTTTGACAAGAGAACGACCGCCGGGGGCGTCGAAAAGATACTTTCGGCGGCCATCGAGCTCGCGCCGCGTCTCGCGAACGCCCGGATTGAAGAAACGTGGGCCGGCCTTCGCCCGGATTCACCCGATCATCTTCCCATTCTCGGTCCCGCCGATCTGGATGGTCTGTTGATGGCCACCGGCCACTTTCGCAGCGGAATTCTGCTCACTCCTATCACCGCGCGCCTAATCCGCGAATGGATTACCGAACAAAAAGTCAGCATGGATTGGGATCGCTTCAGCCCTATGCGCTTTCGAACGCAAACAGCAGAAGCGTCGAAGAAAATGCCAGCCTGAACTGGCGTCTAGAACCGCGCCTAATCCGGCGGACGCATCGGCGGTTGGACCACCCCCGGCGCCTGCCCTAGGTTCGTGAACTGAATCTGGCTGGCGTCGAGACTGAGTTCGCGCTCGAGAACGATGTCCATCGTCGAGCCACGCGGAAGTTCCGCTTCGGGCCCGCGCGACAACAACACCGCAGCGAGCCCGGCCGCCGCCCCGATACCGCCCCCAATCCCGGCGCCCTTGGCGGTCCGGCTGGCGATGGCTCCGATCCCTGCGCCCGCCGCCGTCGTCTGCGCGATCGTACCGGCGTCCTTCCCTTTTCCACCTGGGCCGGTGACCTTGCCTTCGGAATCCATGGTTTCTTTTCCGCCGGAATCCGCGCTGCGCGGCGCCGCATTCAAATTCACGGTGTAACCGTTGGGGAGAATCAGCGTATTCAATCGCAGCCGGAATTCGCCCTTCCCCTTGATCTTTCCCGGCCGCTTGGAATCGATTAATTCTCCGCGAAGGTACGAGCCCACGGGAATCACGATGCGATTGTTCTGCGTAATCGGAAACGAAGTTTGCATGTACACCGAGTCGCCCGGCTTGGCGCTCCGCGTGGAGATCCCGTTCTCCAGCACGACGCCGATGCGCGTCCCCGCCGGAACCAAAATCTTCTCGTTCGAACCGGCCCCCTGCGCCGTTGTGGGAGGGGGAGTTGTAGCAACCGGCGGCGGCGCGGACGTCTGCGGCCCCTCCGGCTGCTGAGCGTACAAGCTCGCTGATAACAGAATTACGCTCGCGCCAAGCAATGCGGTGGCAACTGCAACGGCGTTCGGTCTTGTTTTCATCGCGTGCTCCCTGGCATAGAAACTCCGATGCGATTCTCTCGCCCAAAGATGCTCTGTTACAGGAGCCCCGTCAAGGACAACAGACGTAGTGACGTGGAAGAAGTGACTGCTCCGCTGCCTGATTTGACCAGTGGCAATTCGAAAGCTACGCTAGGGGAAGAGTGAGGAGAATCTCATGGCCAAGCTGGCTTTGATTTACGGGATGCGCTTGTTGCCCGAGGAGGACCTGGGCGAAGTCAAGGACGCAACGGTCGTCCTGAAGAACGGCCGCACGGCGCGCGTAACGATGCACCTGATTGAAGGCACAAAGGAAGAAATCGAATCGACCTTTCACCAGTCCATCGAAGCTTTTTTTGAGATGTATCCGGAGATTTGAGAGAAGAGATCAGCGGTTGCCAAAGTTTTCCGGATCAGCGTTAGGATCGCCGAGATTGTCGTTGATCAGAACGGTGGACTGCCCGGTCAGTTCGAAACGCTTCCGGCACTTATAGCAGGCCACCAGGTCGTCCAGCCGCACCATATACGACGAAGCCTTTGCGAATTTTTTCTTGTCTTCCTCGCCGACGCCGCGCGGCAGTTCTTTCTTCTTCCGGCAGACTTTCCAGCGCACGGGAGCCTCGAATTCGCCGCGGCAGCTCGGGCAGATGAGCTTGACCTTCCGGCTCTCTTCTTTTTCCGTATAAAACTGGCGCTCGTCCATAATCAAGATGCGGGTGTGCGCACCGCTTCATCAATTGTAACAAATTCGAGCCCGAGGTCACGCCAGCGCGGCAGCCAGTGCTCGAGAGCGGCGAGCGTTCGCGTGCGGTCGCCGTTGAGTCCGCGATGCGAGCCGTCGTGCAGGCACAAGACATCTCCCCAGCCAGCGGCCGGATTCGAACCACTCATTGCACTCCGCTGGGCACGCTCCGCGATAGGCTGCAGGCGTGGAATCAGCCACTCCGCCGGCTTCTCCCGCCAGTCTCCAGGAAGTAGCGTCCACATCACCGTGCGGTATCCCAATTCGCGAGCCGCGGGAACCACCCATGGATTCCTCATCCCGTAGGGCGGGCGAAACCATTTCGGCGGCGCTCCAATCGCGTCCCGGATGGCGTTATGACAAAGACGCAGTTCCACCCGCACGTGCGTCGGATTCCGCCACAAAAGATTCGGATGCAACTCCGTGTGATTCCCAATCGCGTGGCCCCGCGCGGTCGTTTCTTTGACAAGGTCGGGACATTCGCGCACAAAGCTTCCAATCAGAAAAAAAGTGGCTTTCGCCTTGTAGCGGTCCAGAAGATCGAGGAGCTTTGGCGTGATCGCCGGATTCGGCCCGTCATCAAACGTGAGCGCCAGCTTGCGCGGAGAGTTCGTGCACCAGATCGCCGGCCCGAAAATTTGTGATCGCGGATAAACCGCGCCGTACGCGGTAATTCCTGCCGCTGCCAGCAGCGCCGCGGCAGGCGCTTCGATGAGCAAGGGATTCACGCGCCCATTCTCGCACGGCGCGGCGCGCACCGCCTATCCGGAACGTGGGTTTGCTTATCGCCTACTTAATCTGTGCTAGAGTTTGGCGGATTTGTACTCAGAGGTGCCGCTATGAAGTGCAATGTGTGTGGAATGGACTACGGCTTGTCACACAATTGTTCGGGGATCGCGCCGCTCATGACAGCCGAAGAAGCGGCTCCCCCGCCTACTGGTTTTTCGCCAGGCTATTATTTGGGCCTCGCGTTCAACATCGCGCGCTGGGACCACATTGCCATCCGCCGGGCTTCTCGTGATTCCAACGCGATCTATTATGCCGCCTTCTTTTGGATCGCCGCCGCAACGATTGTTCTGATTGCAACTGCTCTTTCACGAACGTTGGCCGCTAGTCGCGTCTCCCGGCTCTCCGGCCCGGCGATGGTTATTACAGTCGTGATAGGAATGAGCTTTGGCCTCGCTTTAATGGCCCTTCTCACATTCATCCAGCTCGGCTTGTGCCACCTCATGGCAAAATGGTTTTTTGGCGGCAGTGGGAGCTATATGGGGGTGATGCGCCCCTTGCTTCTCGGTTGGTTCGTAAACTGCCTGATTCTAATTCCGGTTGCAGGAACGCTGGCTGCTGCGATCGCCTGGACCGCCGTGTTAATGATGGTTTTCGAAGAAGTCGACGGGATCGGCCGGCTGCAGGCCTTTGGGATTTCCGCCGGGATAAACTTCTGCTTTCTGGTATTGCAGTTCATGATGACACCTGTGACGCGGCACCTTTGAACGGCGGCCAGGATCACGCTGGCGGCAGCCCACGCCGCGTCTTCAAGTCTGCGAGTAGCCGATCGACCTCGACGTCGCGGTCCAATCGTGTGAGACGTTCCACGGTATCGTCCGTGAGGAGTTCGACTTCCGCGCTGGCAACCGCCTCGGTGTGATGCACGCGGTCTTTCAGACGGTCGAACGTGGCGGTGTTTGAATTGTCACCGATGGCCGTCTGCGCGCGCGCCGCTTTGCTAAGGGCAATGCTCCGGCGGTGCCGGGCAAGCAGTAGGTCGTGCTTGGCCTTCGCTTCGTCCAGTTTCTGTTCGAGCTTCACAAGCGCTCCCTTCAGCGTTTCCACCTGAGCCTTCTGGTCGTCCACCTGTTCGCGGTAACTCAGCGCCAGCCTCTGCGAGGTCTGAAAACGGTCCAGCGCCGCGCGCGCCAGGTCGTCCTCGCTTTTGTCCACGGCAATTTCCGCTTTGCGCATCCAGTCCTTGCCGGAGTCCTCGTTCTCCCGCCATTTCTTCTCCAGCATGTGCTGGTCGGCGATGGAAACG
>Ga0209158_1001428_pt1 | contig 16007 bp, 15 predicted proteins | sample GraSoiAngelo_140_FD_185897 | JGI IMG/M metagenome (GOLD analysis project Ga0209158, IMG submission 185897) | Grasslands soil microbial communities from the Angelo Coastal Reserve, California, USA - 14_0929_12_30cm (SPAdes) (version 2) | ecosystem: Environmental > Terrestrial > Soil > Grasslands ...
TTGGAGGACATCGCCTCGATCGAGACCGACCTCGTGAACATGCGCGTGCTCGCCTATCCGGATGACCACCGGATGCGGTCCCGCGGCGTCACCTGGCCCGAGATCGAGGAGAAGATGAAGAAGTTCGGCGAGGTTCAAGAAGTGAAGCGCCAGGTGGGGAACGTGGAGAAGCGGGCGCGCGCCCTCGTCGTGGAAGCGGGTGAGCCGTCCTTCAAGAAACTCCAACGCCTCGTCGAACAGGTCCGAACGATGAAGATCAAAGGGATCGACGGGATCTCGCGGGCAATCATCAGGAAGCGGGGCGACGGCTACGTGATCTATACGGAGGGCTCGAACCTCTCGAAGATCCTCGAGCTGCCCTACGTCGACGCCTCGAGGACGACCACGAACTCGGTTCAGGAGATCTACGAGGTCCTTGGCATCGAGGCCGCGCGGAACGCGATTGTGAACGAGGCGTACAACACCCTCCAGGAACAGGGGCTCACCGTGGATATCCGTCACATCATGCTCGTCTCGGACATGATGACGAACGACGGGGATGTGAAGGCGATCGGACGACATGGGATCTCAGGACGGAAATCGTCCGTCCTGGCTCGTGCGGCGTTCGAGATCACGGCCCATCACCTCCTGCGGGCGGCGATCACGGGCGAGGTGGATTACCTGGACGGCGTCGCGGAGAACGTGATCGTGGGCCAGCCGGTCACGTTGGGCACCGGGGCCGTGAACTTGATCTACCAGCCGCCCGCGAGCCTACCGAAGCCGCCGGCGGTTCCGAAGCCGAAACCCGTGCCGGTTCCTCCAGTTCCGGTCCCCGCTCCCGCCCTCGCTCCCGCTCCCGAACCCACAGCCGTGGAGCCCGAGGAGCCCATCGAAGAGGTCGTCCCGTGATTGACGTCTCGCGGGCGCTCCGGGTCGCGACGGACACGGGCGAGGTGCGCTTCGGACTGCGAGAAGTCCGGCGCGCGGCGAAGGCGAAGAGCGCGAAGATCGTCGTCGTCTCGTCGAACTGCCCGCCGGACGCCGTTGCGGCCCTCGGCGAGGTTCGCCTGCTACGGTTCCCCGGCACGAACGTCGACCTGGGGGCCGCCTGCGGGGTGCCCTTCTCGGTCGCGGCCGTCGCGGTGCTCAGCCCCGGCGACTCGAACATCCTCAGCGCCTGAGGCCGCATGGTCGAGATTGTCTTTGACGAACAGACGATCAAATACGTCGCTCTCTTCCAGGACCTTACGCGGACGACCGTCGTCGACTGCGTCGACGCGACCGACAAGCTGATTTTCGTTGTGAAGGAAGGGGACATCGGCAAGGCGATCGGGAAGAAGGGCGAGAACATCGCGAAGCTGAAGCGGCTCATGAACAAGGACATCCACGTGGTCGAGTACTCGGACCAACCGGACCGGTTCGTCGCGAACGTCTTCCGGAACTTCGACGTGAAGGGCGTCCAGCTCGAGCAGCGCGGGGACATCGTCCATGCGACCGTGACCGTGGAGGCCACGAAGAAGGGTCGCGCGATCGGAAAGGAAGGTCGGAACCTCCGGGTGTCGCGGGACCTGATCGCGCGCCATCATCCGATCCAAAGCGTCAGCGTCGCCTAGGTTCCGTGGGTCGCCCGGTTCCGTGTCGGGTGATTCGGAAAGTTCAGGTATTCCTGCGGCTTGGTCGCGCGTCAACGGGAGCCCGCGGCGAGCGTACATCGCCTCGGGTGGGCCGATGGAAGGCGATCCGGATCCAGTATAAGTGGACGGTCCTCACGGTCACCACCGTCGGCGTGCTCATGGCAGGCCTCGACTCGCGCATCGTGATCATCGGGCTCCCGCAGGTCGCCGCGAGCCTCCATGCGGACCCGGAGCAGGCGATCTGGATCACCCAAGCGTACGTCCTTGGGAGCACGGTCGCGCTCCTCCTGATCGGCCGCGTCTCGGACATTACCGGCCGGGTGAAGCTGTACACGAGTGGCTTCGGCGTCTTCACGTTGGGTTCCCTCCTCACGAGCATCGCCGTGAACCCCGCCCAGGTCATCGCGTTCCGGGCGGTGCAGGGCCTCGGATCCGCGATCCTGTTTACGAACAGCGCCGCGATGATCGTCGATGCGACCCCGGCCGAGGAGCTCGGCCTCTCCCTCGGGATCAACCAGGTCGCGTTCCGGATGGGGTCCATGGCGGGATTGACCGTCAGCGGGATCATCCTCTCCGTCCTCGACTGGCGCGCGCTGTTCTACGTGAACGTCCCGATCGGGATTTTCGGGACGGCCTGGGCCCACTTCCGGCTCCGGGAGTTGGCGAAACTGGAACGAGGGGCGCCGATCGACTGGGGCGGTTTCGTCGCGTTCACCGTGTTCATCCTCAGCTTGCTCCTCGCGCTGACCGTCGCCGCGTATGGCGTATCGGAGGCCGCGACGATCGCGGGCCTTCTCGCCCTCTCTGCCGCCGGCCTCTCGGCCTTCGTCTTCCTGGAGCGGCGGCATCCCCATCCGCTCCTCGATCTGAAACTCCTGCGCATCCGCGAGTTCACCGGTGGCCTCCTCGCCCAGATTCTGAACGCGATCGCTTTCGGCGCCGTCCTCCTTCTGCTGAGCCTGTATTTCCAGCTCGTCCTCGACAAGAAGCCGCTCGAGGCAGGTCTCCTGATCATTCCCACGGACATCGCGACCCTCGCGGCAGGTCCGTTGAGCGGACGGCTCTCGGACAAATATGGACACCTGCCCTTCACGACGACGGGGCTGGCTCTCACGAGCTTGTCCCTGTTTCTGTTCTCCACGACCGACGCGTCCACGCCATATCCGTTGCTCGTCGTGTACATGATGCTGCTCGGCGCGGGCCTCGGTTTCTTCGCGTCGCCGAACATCAGCTCGATCATGGGATCCGTGCCGCCCGTGCGACGCGGCGTCGCCTCCGGGTTCCGTGCGACCTTCTTCAACGTCGGCTACACGATCAGTTTGAACCTCGCGATCCTGATCACGACCTTCACCGTGCCCTACGCGCTCGTGACACGCATCATCTCGTCGGGCGGGACGGGAATCTCGGAGGCGGACCGGATCCTGTTCGCCCAAGGCCTCAAGACGACATACCTTTGGCTCGCGGGGCTGAACACCCTCGCGATCCTCCCGTCCATGTTGCGCGGGCGGCGGACGAACGCCCAGAAGCCGGCCCCATCCCTCATCGTCGACCCGTGACCCACGGTCTGGCTGCGCGGGAAATCCTGTTGCGCGTCCGCGGAGGATGCCTTGCATCGGCACCGCGGCGGGCCGCAACGGTTATCAACGCCGCACGCGTTTTCGAGCTGCCTGCGATCGCAGGTGAAGGGATCCCCCCTCGATGTCCCTCCCCGCCAGCGAGGCCGCTCGTCCCGACGATGCCTCGCTTTCCCTGCAATTCGACGATGCGGACGCAGACCTGTTGGCTCGCGCCTTCCGCACCCCGGGGGACGGGCCTCGGGCATGGAGGCTCAACGGCGAGGCGCATCGGATCTCCCTCATCGACGGGTTCGACCGCCTGCTCGCGTGGCCCTCCCTGCGAGGCGTCGTCCGGTATCCGCACCAGGAGCGGACATGCCTGCGCGTCCTGCGCGAGATGCGAGGCCGTGCGATTCTCGCGGACGAGGTGGGCCTCGGCAAGACGATCGAGGCGGGGCTTCTCCTGAAGGAGTATGCGATCCGGGGCCTCGTCCGCCGGGCCCTGATCCTCACGCCCGCCTCGTTGACGGGGCAATGGCGGGAGGAGATGGAATCGAAGTTCGAGTTGCCGTTCGCGGTCCTCCGATCCGTTGGCGACTGGGAACGTCGGCCGTTCCTGATCGCGTCGATCGACACCGCGAAGCGCGACCCCCACCGTGCGTTGGCCCAACGGACGTCGTGGGACCTCGTGATCGTGGACGAGGCCCATCGCCTCAAGAATCGGCTCAGCGTGAATTGGCGGTTCGTCGCAGGCCTCTCGAAGAAGTACATGTTGCTCCTGACCGCCACCCCGGTCCAGAATGACATGGACGAGCTGTTCAACCTGGTCAGCCTCCTGAAGCCGGGCGCTTTGCACACGTACGACCGGTTCGTCGAACGGTACGTCGGGAGCGCGGACGGGCGGGTGCCGGCCCACGTGCCGGAATTGCGAGACCGCCTCCGGGACGTGATGGTGCGCAATCGCCGCGGGATCGCGTTCACGCTCCCTCCCCGGCGCGTGCACAGCCTCCCCGTCCGGTTGAGTCCCCGAGAACGCCGCCTGTACGACGACGTGACGGAGTTCGTGCGCGATGCCTATTGGTCGGTCTCCGGACGGATGTCGTGGGCCGCGCGGCTCACCCTGATCGTCCTGCAACGGGAGATCGGGAGCAGCACGTTCGCGGTCGCCGAGACGCTGAATCGGCTGACACAAAGCCCGCTCTTCGGGTCCGCGGAGCGGGGACGGCTCGAGGCCCTGCGGGACGACGCCCGGGCGATCCCGTCGAACGTGAAGGCGGATCGTCTCGCCGGCTTCCTTCGATCCTCGGACGAAAAGGCGCTCGTCTTCACCCAGTACCTGCGGACGATGCAGTACCTGAAAGGGGTCCTCGAACGCGACGGGCATCGCGTGGTCGTCTATCACGGCGGGCTCCAGCCGTCGGCGAAGGATGCAGCCGTCCAGGCGTTCCGGGGGGACGGCCAGATCTTTCTGAGCACGGAGGCGGGCGGTGAGGGCCGGAACCTGCAGTTCGCGCGGACGGTCGTGAACTACGACTTGCCCTGGAATCCCCTGCGGATCGAGCAGCGGATCGGGCGCGTGCATCGCCTCGGACAGGAGCGCGAGGTCCACGTCGTGAACCTGTGGGCCCAGGACACGGTCGAGGCCTATCTCATGGAACTCCTCGACCGGAAGATCCACATGTTCGAGCTCGTCGTCGGAGAGCTGGACCTGATCCTAGGGACCCTGGACGACCGGCGGTCCTTCGAGGACATGATGATGGAGATCTGGACCCTTCGCCAAGCGGAGGAACGGAGGGCCGCCTTGCGGCGGCTCGGGGACGCACTCGTCCGGGCCCGCGACCAATATGACGCGATGCGGGAACGGAACGACGAGGTGCTCCGCGACGTGAGCGACGAGGTTCCCGCTTGAGCGACGCGGAGGCGTTGCGACGGTTCGTCCTCGACGCGCTCGCCGACGTGGGCGCGACCGTGTCGGAGGCCGAGCCGTTGTCCTGGATTCACGCTCCTGAACGCGTTCGGTCCGGTCTCGAAGTCCCTGCGACCTTCGCGATCACCTTCGATCCCGACCGGACGGGGGATTTCGAGGCGGAGCTCGTCGCGCCGGGCAGCTACTTCCTCGAGAGGATCGTGGCCCTCGCGGCCTCCCGCGGGCGATGGGACGTCGCGCGGTTCGAGGCTCCCGGCGCGGGGTGGATCGAACGCTCGTTGTCCGAAGCAGGTCTGGGGTCCGAGACAGGCGTCCACCTCGAGACAGCTGAACTTGGACAAACGGTCCTCCTCCTGTTGTCCTTCCGCGTGACCCTGGTGTCCGACGAGAAACGAGAGCACTTCCACCTCATCGCGGTCTCTCCGACCACCGGATCTGCATGGGAGGTGGATCCGACCGTGGAGGACTCCGGGCTGATGGCGTTTCCGGAGGCCCGCATCGAACCGGACCTGGAAACCGCGTATCGTCTCGGAACCGAGAAACTTCGTGAGACGACCCGCGAAGCGGTTGGCGCTTTCCGGGCCGTGAGCCTCGGTCTCCTGGAGGAAGAGGTCCGCCGGATCTTCGGCTACTTCGATCGGACGATCGAGGAAATCCAAGCCGCCGACCCCGACGGATCGCAAGACCTGCTGCGGGCGGTCCAAGGGGAGAGAGACCGCCGTCTTGCAGAGACCCTCGAGCGCTTCGATCCGAAGGCGAGGGCGTCCCTGTGCGCCATTCGCGCGATCCATGTTCCTACCGCCCTCCTCCGCCTGCGATTGCCGCATGGCAGTGGGATCGCTGCGACGGTCGACGCTTGGTCTCGTCGTGTGCACGGCCTGGCCTGCGACATTTGCCACGGAATCGATGGGCCGTGGATCCCGCACGCGGGGGCGGTGCGTTGCGCCCGATGCCCGCCTACGCCAGCCGAGTCCGTTCGACCTCGAGGCCGTCCGCGGTCGGATACTCCTCGACGAGGAACGCGGGACGGCCGAGGCTCGGCGCGATCGCCTCGAGGATCCACGGCGCGATCTCGAGCCTCTTCCGGACGTCGTCGAGCCCCATGAGGTCCTTCGGCACCCGATGCGTGGACGCCAGCTCCCGCATCAGCGGTTCGAGGTCGGATCCTTCCAAGATTCCCTTGACCAGCGTCCCGTCGTCCGTCACGACCTCCCAGGGTCGCGCGACGTTCTCCGCCCGCCGTTTGATGCGCGATCGGAGCTGCCATCCGTCCTTGTACCCGCTCGTGCAATAGTGGACCGTCGTCGGCCACTTGCGTCCGAGGATCCGCAGGGCGACCGCGTCGGCGCCCTTCACGCCGTACGAGAGTTCGTGCTTCATCTCGTACCCGTGGACCTTCATCCGCGGGAAGTTCGCGTCGGAGAACTCCATCTCGTTCAGGTTCACGAAGGCGAGGCCCTCGGCCCCGGCCCACTCGATCAGGCGGACGAGGTCCGCCTCCCGCTCCGGGATTAGGGGGACCTCGATCCCGACCGTCAGGCCGAGGGACCGGGCGAAGCGTGAGGCGGCCACGAAGGCGCTGTCCGCGGCGCGGGACCAGAGGCCCGGCGGGACGTGGAAACGGATCTCGTCGAGGCCCGCCTCCGCAAGCATGCGGATCTTGCCCGCGTCCGTGGACATCGTGTACAGGTGGGTGTGGAACGTCGGGCCGAACTCCGCCTTCAGGAGGCGGATGTACCGGCATGTCCGTTCGACGGCGTCGAGGGGGTCGCCGCCCGTGATCCCAGCGCCTGTCGCGCGGATGGCCCGGGCCTCCTCGAGGACGTCCTCGTCCCGCGTGACGCGCTTCTCGTCCGCGAAGACGACGTCCTTGTACATCTTCTCGTCCGAGACGGGACAGTAGAAACAATGGAAGGAACAGATGCCCGTGACGAAGAGGACCATCTTCGCCCCGTCCGTGCACTGCCGGCATCCGACGGGAAGGCCGCCGCGGGCGAATCCTCCGAAGGGCCGCTCCTGGAGACGCACGCGTCGACGAACCGACGAAGGGGGATAAACATTCCCCACCACGAAGGAGAGGGGGAGCAGACCAGGGACGCCGAGAGGAAAACGTACCTCTAAGTGGAGGTATGAGCCGCCTCAATGAGCCCTTCGATCCGGGCCCGCCGCCGCGCGAATTCCTGCTCCGCCTTCCGGTGGTAGACGGCCATCCGGCGCAAGAGATCGGACCGGGTGGACTCCGAGTCCACGCGACCGATGTAGTCCTCCTTCCTCTCCGACCGTCCGTTCGTTCGCTCGTAGTGCCAGAAGTAGAAGTACCGCCGCCCGTCGAAGTCGCGAACACGAGCTCCGCATCCGATTTCCATTTTCATACCCCTAAGTAGAGGTATGCCGCGAGAGGCTTCTCCGTTTCCGGGGGAGGTATGCGAAAGTGTCGCGAGTGCGCGTCGGGACCCCGAAGTCCAAATCCTCCCGTGTGATGGGGCGATCCGGGGAATTGCAGGATGACCGAAGCGGTAATCGTGGGCGCCGTGCGGACCCCGATGGGCCGACACCATGGCGCGCTCAAGGACGTCCGGCCGGACGACCTCGCGTCGCTCGTGGTGGGCGAGGTCGTTCGACGGGCCAGCCTGGACCCTGCCCTCGTGGACGAAGTGTACCTCGGCTGCGCGAACCAGGCGGGGGAGGACAATCGGAACATCGCTCGCATGGCGGCCCTCCTCGCGGGCTTCCCCGTCTCCGTGGCCGGCCTGACCTTCAACCGACTCTGCTCTTCAGGTCTCGCGGCGATCAATGCCGCAGCGCGGGCCATCAAGACGAACGAAGGCGAGGTGTTCGTGGCCGGCGGCGTCGAGAGCATGACGCGGGCGCCATACGCGATCCCGAAGAACCTCGATGGCGGCATGGGGAACCTCACCGCCTGGGACACCACGTTGGGATGGCGCTTCCCGAATCCGCGGCTGAAGGCCCAGTACGGGAACGAGGCGATGGGCGAGACCGCGGAGAACTTGCAGGAGCAGGAGCCCAGGATTTCCCGCGAGGAACAGGACCGGTTCGCGTTGGAGAGTCACCGCCGGGCGATCGCGGCGATTACTTCCGGAACGTTCGCAGAGGAAATTGTTCCGGTGTCCATCCCGCAGAAGGGAGGCGAATCCCTCGTCGTCTCCCGCGATGAGCCGCCCCGAGCCGACACGTCCCTCGAGGCGCTCTCGAAGCTCCGCCCCGTGTTCCGGGAAGGCGGCACGGTAACCGCGGGCAACTCGAGCGGGATCAGCGATGGCGCTGCGGCCGTTTTGTTGATGAGCGATCGTAAGGCCGACGAGCTCGGACTCACCCCGCTCGTTCGGATTCTCTGCTCCGCCGCCGCGGGGGTGGAGCCGCGGACCATGGGCCTCGGTCCCATCCCGGCCACCCGAAAGGCATTGTCGCGCGCCGGCCTCTCGGTGGAGGATCTCGGCTTGATCGAACTGAACGAGGCGTTCGCCATCCAGGCGCTCCGGGTCATGCGTGAGCTGGGTTTCCGCCCGGAGATCACGAACGTGAACGGCGGGGCGATTGCGTTGGGCCATCCTTTGGGATGCTCGGGAGCGCGGATCGTGTGCACGTTGGTCCATGAGATGGGACGGCGCGCATCGAGGGAACGGAGGCCGTATCGCGGGCTCGCGACCTTGTGCGTCGGTGTGGGTCAGGGGGAATCCATCGTCGTCGACTCGGTCCGCGCCGCCTCGAGGTAGGCCTTCAACGACTCGATGGCCGTCGACCAGACCGCGCTCCAGTCGCCCGGGACGGGCTTGGGCGAACGGTGCGACAGGTGGACGACGGTCTGAGGGCCTTTCGGACTCAACTCGTACACGACGCTCGTGACGACCGACGAGCCCTCGACGACGATCGGCCATTCGAAGGAAAACTTCCTCGGGCCCTCAATCCACGTGATGGTGCCCTCCACCCGTCCGGACGGCAAGGTGCCTTCGTACACGCCGCTCATCTGGGCATCCACGCGAACGTCCTGGGCCCACCAGGCCCCGAGCTGTGCTGGATCCGTCAGGGCCTCGAACACCTTTGCGGGGATCGCGCCCACGGTCGCCTTCGCGTTCGCCAGGACGACCGGCGGTCCCACTTTGGGGGCCGCCTCCGCCTTCGCCGAAATCGGTGCCTCGGGCATGCCAGGCTCCGCCGCCGAATGTCGGTGGGCTTCATAATCCTGACGAAGCCAGTCGCGGTCTAGAGACTCGGCTTGCCCGGTGCGCGCGCCCGAGATCCGCCTCACAGCGGGTTCTTGCACCGGGCGCAGACGAGGCGACAGTCCTGCTTGCACTCGAGGCACGTGCCGTGGAGGAACCGCTCCCGGACCGGCGCATGGTGGCAGTCGCTCACCGCGGTGACCATGTGCCCGCAATAGTCGCACAGATGCTGGACGGGCTTCTTCCCCGCGACGTACCGCTGATAGGCCATCAGGATCACGAGGACCAGGACGAGCGCGCCGATGATCAGCCCGACCATCCAACACTGGAGGCTCCCTTCGTTCTGGAAGGGCACGTCGGTCCCGGGGACCGCCATGGGGGACCCGATGCCGCCTTCCCGTTCAAATAACAATGGGTGCGAAAGTCTCCCGTTAGAGGAAAGCCGAACGAAATCCGCGGGCCTATGAGGCCTGGGCGCGTACGGACCCGCGGTGCGAACATGATCCTGACGACCCGGACGATCGGGCTCCTCGTCACGATGGCCGTCGTCACGGGCGGGGCCGCCTGGGGCGTGCATGCGCTCATCGCCTCGGCCGCAGACGCGGGTTCCGACTACGGACTCGATACGAACGGGAACGGGAAGTTCGAATGGCTCGTCGTCGAGGCCCAAGTCTCCCTACCGGCCGCGGGCACGTGGGAGATCTATGCGGACCTCTCGACCGCGAAGGCGCCCGCCATGGGTGCCTGCGGGATTGGCGTCCCGCGGCCCTTGCCCATGATGCACACGAGCACGGTCTACGGGCCGATCGCGTGGACGAACGAGCGGTACTTCTTCCCCGCCGGATCTCAGACCGTACGGATGTCCTTCAACGGGACCGAGATCGCCCGGGCCGGGTTCGACGGGCCCTACGCGGTCCATGCCCGCCTGTCCCTCGGCGGCCTGCCGTACATGGGGATGCCCACATCCGGGCCGATACGGTCGGACGGATTCGTCGAATGGAATTACACGACCCACGCGTATGCGGTCGGCGACTTCGACCCGCCCGTTCGAACGGCGTTCTTCACCGGGGGCCACACAGATTCCGCGGTCGACGTGGACGCGGATGGACTCGCGGACTTCCTCGAGTTGACGGCCGACGTGCACGTGAACACGGCGGGACACTACACCATGTACGGAACCCTGTCCAAGGGATCGGGCTCCGACGCCATCCGATCGATCGCGTACGCCTACCGCGACTTCAATCTCACGATGGATGACACGAAGGTCTTCCTGCGGTTCCGCGGGGACCAGCTCCGTCAGGCAGGGCTCGACGGACCGTGGGAGTTCGCCCTCACGCTGTTCGGACCGGTCGATCAAGTCGTCGGGATTGGTCCGCTGACGGGCGGCCTCCTGCGGCCCGTCCCCATCTCGTACCCGGAGATGCTCTGCGGATCGACCCGAGCCTATCGCGCGACTGACTTCGACGACACGGTCGAGTTCCTGCGGTACACCGGTCGCTTCGAAGAATCGACCCAGGACTGGAATGGGAACGGGAAATACGACGTGCTCGTCGTCCGAGCGGAGGTGGACGTCCTGCTCGGTGCGGGGTTCGCGGTCTCCGGCGTCCTGCGTCCCGTCGGCGGGTCGGCCGAACTGGCGCGGGCGGCGGGTCAGCTGTGGCTTCGGGACGGCCTCCAGTGGGTGGAGTTCGTCTTCCCCGGTCCTCCGATTCGCGGGAACGGTGTCGACGGACCCTACGAGGCGACGTTGTCCATCACCCCGGGTCCATCGGGCATCGATCCGACGACGACCTACATCACGAAGGTGTACCGGGCGGCGGACTTCGATAACGAGTCGCTGGGAACGCGAGGATACTGGATCAGCAACGTGACCGCGACTCCCACCGGGTCGAATCTCGCGATCGCCGTCGGCGTGACACGGGGACCCGACATGCTCGCGCTCGTGTTCGAAGATTCGCTCGAGGTCCGGGTGACGAATGCCACGGGCACGATCGTCGGATCGTTCCAGACGAAGGTGTATCTCGCGAGCGGAACGGAACAATCGTTCACGTTCTCCGTCAGCGGGCTCTCGAGCGGCCGCTACACGGTCACCGTGATCCTCGGCCCCGAGTCCCGACCCGTCGACACGCGGACCGTCGTCGTGACCGTCTGAATGGTCGAGGCAAACCTCAAGGGCCGCGGAGCCGTGCGGCGCGCCGTGGATGGCGACCCGCGCGAGGTCCTCGCGGACCTGGGCGTCCGACCTCGCCGGCGGATGGGCCAACATTTCCTGATCGATGCCCGCGTGGCCGCCAGGCAAGTCGCCCACGCGCACATTCGGCGGTCGGACGTCGTCCTCGAGATCGGGCCTGGGCTGGGCGTCCTCACGCGCCTCCTCGCGGAACGGGCCCAGCGGGTCGTTGCGATCGAGGCCGATCGACGCTTCGCCGACTATCTCCGCCGCAGCCTTCCCGACGTCGAGGTGATCTCAGGCGACGCATTGAAGGTCGAGTGGCCGCCGTTCGACGTGATGGCCTCGAACCTGCCGTACCAGATTTCCTCCCCGCTGACGTTCCGGCTGCTGGCCCATGCGTTCGATCGGGCCATCTTGATGTACCAGTGGGAATTCGCGCGACGGATGCGGGCGAAGCCCGGGACCGCCGACTACTCCCGACTCACCGTGGGCGTGTACCGTCGGGCCGCATGCGAGATCGTGGAACGGGTCCCCCGGAACGCGTTCCATCCGCAGCCGAGGGTCGATTCCGCCATCGTCTCCCTCGTGCCCAGGCCGGCCCCCTTTCCCCTTTCGGATCCCGGCCGGTTCGACACGGTCGTCGACGCGTTGTTCGCGCACCGACGGAAAACGGTGGAGAATGGCTTGCGGCTCGGGTGGCCTCTCTTCGCGCCGTCGAGGGAGGCGCTCGAGGCCGTTCTGCCCCACGTCCCCGATCGAACCCGCCGCGTCGGGGAATTGTCGCCGGAGGACATCGCGCGGATTGCCGACGCCATATGCATGGCGAAAGGTTAATGGCACGACGGCCAATCGCTACAGTCCATCCCGACGTGGGGGAGCCGATGGTCCGGAAGAAGACCACTTCTGAGTTGGAACAGGCCGAGATCAAGCTCGAGAGCCTTCTGCAGAAGCGGGACATGTTGAATGACGAGGCGCAGCAGATGCGCCAGGAGCGGGACCTCGTCCACGAGAAGAAGCGGGAGGTCGGCGAGAGGCTGCGGGCCCTGCAGGACCGCCGCGCCTCCTTCGCCGCCGAAGCCCGTGGCCACCGTGAGAAACGGGACGCCCTGCAGGGAAAGGCGAAGGCGCTCATCGAATTGAAGCGGAAGCTCCGGACGTCCGGCCATACGGACGTCGGGGCGGAGTTGCGCGCCTTGACGAGACGCGTGTCGCAGATGGAGATGCGGCAACAGACCGCGTCGCTGACGGTGAGCAAAGAAAACGAACTGATCAATGAGCTCAAGGAGTCGATGAAGCGGCTCAAGGTGTTGCAGGGACTGAAGTCGGATCAGGACAAGATCGCGAAGGAGGTCCGGGATCTCGATGGAGGCATCACGGAACTCTTCGAGGCCGCCGAGAAGGAACACGCGGCCGCCATCGCCTTGAGCGGGAAGGCCCGCGCCGTCCACGAGGAGACGGTCGGCCTGTCCCGCGAGGTCGCTGCGCTCGTCTCGGACGGCAACGAGAAACACGAGGCGTATCTCGCGGCGCGCGAGAAGGCGGACGAGGTCCACGCCAAGGTCGTCGAGATGCGGGAGAAAGTCCTCTCGATCAAGGGCGCGAAACGGGCGGAGATCCGGGAATCCCGCGATCTCCTCCGGCAGCAGAACCGCTCCGTCCGAGCGGCCCTCCTGGACGAGAAGAAGCTCGAGGCCTCCGCGGACGCCGCGCTGAAGGCGTTGATGGAGAAGGGCAAGGTGGAGATCGGTCGATGAAAGCCGTCGTCCTCGCGGGCGGCGAAGGCACCCGCCTCAAGCCCTTGACCTACAAGCGACCGAAGCCCCTGATGCCCATCGCCGGCCGCCCGTGCATCGATTACGTCCTGCGGTCCCTCGCGGGGTCCGGGTTCCACGAGATCATCGTGACGACCGCGTACATGTCCGACGCGCTGATCAAGTCGATCGGCGACGGGCTCGATTACAACGCCTCGATCCTGTACAGCTTCGAAGAGAATCCCGCCGGGACGGCGGGGGCGGTCCGCCGGGTCGGAAATTTCTTCGACGAAACCTTCGTCGTCTCGATGGGAGACATCCTGTGCGATCTGGACTTCAAGGCGCTCTACGATTTCCACAAGCGCAAGGGCGCCGCCGTGACGATCGCCCTGACGGAAGTCTCGGACCCGACGCAGTACGGGGTCGTCGGCCTCGACGGGAACGGTCGGATCGCGAAATTCAAGGAGAAGCCGAAAGCCGAGGAGGCGTTCTCGAATCTCGTGAACGCGGGCATCTACGTCCTGGAACCGGAGGTCCTGGAGTTCGTCCCACCCGAGCAGAAGTTCGACTTCGCGAAGGACCTGTTCCCGAAACTCATGTCCAAAGGTCTGGGGCTGTACGGCTCGAAGATCGACGGCGTCTGGATGGACATCGGACAGCCGCACGACCTGTGGAAGGCGAGCATGGCGATCGTGACCCGGGAGGGCAAGCCGCTGCATCGGAAGGACGTGACCAGCGAGGGCCCCGTGATCCTCGATGAGACCGCTCGTCTCGAGCAAGGGGTCACCATACGCGGCCCCTGTTACGTCGGACCGGCTGTGTTCCTGGGGAAGGGGAGCATCGCGGACAACTCCTGTCTGTACGACGGAGCGCGCCTCGAGACGAACGCGATCGCGGAGAAGAGCATCATCCTCGAGGGCAGCACGATCGGATCCGCGGCGCAGATCGTGGACAGCGTCGTCTCCCGCGATTGCGTCATCGGGGACGGCGCGCGGATCGTGTCGAGCATCATCGGGGAGGGCATGACGGTCCGCGCGGGCTCACGTCTCGAGAACGCGACCGTTTCCTTGCCGCCTCGTTGAGCCCGTCCCCGACCGATCGCCCGCAAGTTGCGGACCCTCGCCCGTAGGCTTACTCCGGCCGCCGCCGACGATCGAAGACGCGACCCCGCTTCACGACCGTTTCGACCGCATTGCCTCCCAGGCGATAGCCGAGGTGTCGCCACGAAGGGATGTCCAGGATCAGGAGGTCCGCGAGCTTGCCGGATTCCACACTCCCGACGTCGCGCTCCCGTCCGATCGCACAGGCCGCGTTGATCGTCGCTGCAGTGATCGCCTCCGCGGGGAGGAGTCCGTTGTGATGGCACGCCAAGGCGATCGCGAGCTGCATCGACTCGCACCAGGTGTTCGGATTGAAGTCGGTCCCGATGGCGACGGGCACGCCTGCGGCGACGAGCCGACGGCCATCCGCGAAGGGGAGGTGGGATGCGAGGGAGGTCGCGGGGAGCAGGACCGCGACGACGCCCTCGCGGGACATCGCCTCGACCCCCTCGACGGAAGCATGATTCAGATGGTCTGCGGACGCGGCGCGCATCTCCGCCGCCAACGCCGAGCCGCCCGCGTCGGAAAGTTCGTCCGCATGCACCTTCGGAAGTAGCCCGGCGTCCCGGGCTTTGGTGAGGATTCGACGGGCTTGGGCCACGGAGAAGTAGCCCCCGTCGACGAAGACGTCGCAGAAGGAGGCGAGGCGATCAGAGAGGACCGCCTCCAGCATCTCCCCGGCGACGAGGTCGACATAGGCCTCCGGCCGACCGTCGAACTCGGACGGGATGGCATGGGCGCCGAGGAACGTCGGGACCACGTCGAGCCCCGCGATCCGTCCGGCCCCGGCGATCGCTCGCAGGATCTTGAGTTCGTCGACCGTGCGCAAGCCGTACCCGCTCTTCGCCTCCACCGTGGTCGTACCGAAGGCCGCCATCCCCCGGAGGCGATCCGCTCCGTCCTGAGCGAGCGCTGCTTCCGTCGCGTCCCTGGTCGCCCGGACCGTCTGGAGGATTCCTCCTCCGCGGGCCGCAATCTCCGAATAGGTCAGGCCCTGCGATTTCCATTCCACTTCGCGTTCCCTCGAACCCGCGAAGACCGGGTGAGTGTGCGGGTCCACGAAACCGGGCATCACGACCTTCCCCGTCGCATCGAGTTGCACGGAAGCCCGCGGATGGCGGGACAGGACCTCGGACGTCGGGCCGACGTCAACGATGCGATCCCCCTCCGTGTACACGGCCCCGTCCTCGATGAGTCCCAGCTCGCTTGCGGCCTCCCGCCTCCGGGGATCCGGGGTCCCTCCCAACGTGAGGAGCTCGGACGCATGCAGGACGAGGAGCGACGCAGAAGCCGGCGGACGTTCCCCGCGGGTGGCGCGGACCTTGTGCGCCCGCACGGTCATCCGAGCTTCGCCACCCCGAGGGAGTCGGACTGGACGATGAACGCCTTTCCTCCCGCGGCGCGGATGGCCTCCGCCGTCACGGAGGGACGGTCCGTCAAGGCGACGATGCTCCCGCCCCCTCCGGCCCCGGTCAACTTCGCACCGTAGCTCGACGGACGGGCCGCTTCGACGAGCCGATCCAGGGAGGGATGGCCCACCCCGAGGTCCGTGAGGATCGTGTGATTTCGGTCCATCAGTTTTCCCGCGGCCACGAGGTCCTTGCGTTGCAACGCTCGAACGCCGTCCAAGGTGATCTCCCCGATCTGCCGGACCGCCTCGGCCGCGAGCGGGTCGCGGTCCACCCGGTCCTTCACCTTCGCGACGA
>Ga0209158_1001429_pt1 | contig 15997 bp, 15 predicted proteins | sample GraSoiAngelo_140_FD_185897 | JGI IMG/M metagenome (GOLD analysis project Ga0209158, IMG submission 185897) | Grasslands soil microbial communities from the Angelo Coastal Reserve, California, USA - 14_0929_12_30cm (SPAdes) (version 2) | ecosystem: Environmental > Terrestrial > Soil > Grasslands ...
CACTCGTCCTTATCGACACGCAGGCAGGCACCGAAGACCCCGAAAAGGCGCTCCAGTACGACCTGATGCATGAGGTCTGGGTCGGCTCGGGCCCCAACGACCAGCTTCTCGAGATGGTGGCCGCCATCATCATCGGCAACCAGCGGCCGGAGTCGGCGGCGTGGATCGCCCGATGGAAGGCGCTCGACCCGAACACTCTCACCCAGATCTACCGCCCTCTGATGGCCCGGGACGACATCACCGACCGGCTCGGCGAGATCAGCGTGCCGGCTATCGTCATCCACGGCAGCGACGACGTGGCGATCGACATGTCGCTGGCCGAGAAGCTGTGCGACGGGCTGTCGGGCTGTCAGCGCGTCGCCCGCATCGAAGGGGCCGGCCACTCCAGCAACGTGACGCACCCTCAACCGGTCAACCGCGCGATCGAGGCTTTCCTGGCGTCCCTGCCGGAGCACGTCCGGGCGGCGGGGAAACCGGCCTAAGCCCGATCAAATCGCCGGCGCGACCCTCAACATAACGGCCGTGCCCAAGACGATCGCAAAGGTGATCCTGACCGCGGCGGTGGCCGTGGCCGCGGCTGGCTGCGGATACGACACCAGCACCACCTTCAACGCCGACGGCTCGGTGACGGTCGGCCTGAAGCTGCTCTTCCCCAAGGACCTGATGCAAGGCTCCAACGGCGTCTCCGTCTCAGGCTTCAGCGCATCGGACATCGCCGCGGCGAACGCCAGCCTGCAGAAGCAGTACCCGGGAGCCAAGATCTCGATCGTCACCGAGGGCGACGACTCCGGCGCCCTGATCACGGTCCCCTTCAAGACCGAAAAAGACGCCTTCAAGTTCCTCACCGCTCCTTCCAAGCTGTCGCCATCGGGCGTCACGTCTGGCTCGGGCGTCTCGATGAATCTGTCGAACACGGGCGGGCTATTCTCCTCGGCGACCCACACCACAGCCGGCCAGACCGACACCTACTCATTCACAACGGTGCCGCAGCCCATGGCCTCACCTTCGCCCGGTACGCAGCAGGTCATCTCCGACGCCGAAGTTGCCTCGATCTTCGTGATCACGTTCTCGCTGACCCTCCCGCACGAGATCACCTCGGCCCCAGGCGCCCTGTTCACTCTCGACCGCAAGACGGCCATCTGGAAGCTGAGCTGGACCAAGGCGCAGACGCTGACGGCCACGACCGGACCCGAGGTGGGCCTGGTCGCCAATGTTTCCCCGGCGCCGGACTCGCGCCTGGTGATCGCGGTCGGTTTCGTCGCCGTGGCGGTCGGCTTCCTGTTCGGGGCGCTGATCCCATGGCGAAGGATGCGGAGGGCCGTTCCCCAGCCAGCGGGCGAAGCCGTGGCGGTGGAACCGGTGGTGCCCGACGCCGCGCCGGCCGAATCGCCAGGCTCATGGCCCGGACCGCCGCCCACAGCGCCGCCTCCCTCCACGTCCGGCTAGCCAACTTAAGGAGCGAACCCACAACCAACGAGGTGAGCTTGCGGCAGGAGGTCTGGCGCGAAAGCGAGCCCGTCGCGCAGAACACCGCTCCGCAGGAGACGCCTCCGACGCCCTCGGACTGAGACAGCCGACAATTAGCCCGTGGCGGGCAGCGAGCTGAAGCTCGGCGTCTTCGTGCCCCAGGGCTGGAGAATGGACCTGGCCGACGTACCCGACCCGGTCGAGAAGTACGAGACCATGAGCCGCTGCGCGAGGGAAGCCGAGACGGCAGGCTTCGACGCCATCTTTCTCTACGACCACTTCCACACCGTGCCGACGCCGCAGCGCGAGTCAGTGTTCGAGTGCTGGACTTCGATGGCCGCGCTCGCTCGCGACACAAGGAGCATCCGGCTGGGCCAGATGGTCACCTGCAACAGCTACCGGCCGCCCTCGTTGCTGGCGAAGATGGCGAGCGGGATCGATGTCATGAGCCGCGGCCGGGTCATCCTCGGCATCGGAGCGGGGTGGTACCAGCACGAGTACGAGGCCTACGGCTACGAGTATCCGGACACGCCAGACAGGCTTCGCATGCTGCGCGAATCGCTGCAGGTCATCAAAGCGCTGTGGACGCAGGACGAGGCGCACTTTGACGGCCGCTACTACAAGCTGCGCGGCGCCATCAATGAGCCGAAGCCGGTGCAGAAGCCGCACCCGCCGATCTGGATCGGTGGAGGTGGGGAGAAGGTGACGCTGAAGCTCGTCGCGCAGTACGGAGATGCGTGCAACTTCAACGCCGACGTCGAGACGGTCCGGCACAAGCTGGAAGTGCTCCGGGAGCACTGCGAGAGCGTCGGACGCGATTACGACTCGGTTTTGAAGACGATCGAGTTCTACACGATCCTCGGCGACCGCCGCGAGATCGACCGCGTGGTGTCGGACACCGCCCGCCGCACCGGTCAGGAGGAGGCGTTCATCCGCTCCTGGCACCCTCTGCACGGCGATGCCGACCGCATCGCAGAGCTGATCCACAAATACGCCGAGGCGGGAATCCGGTATTTCATCGTCAACCTACCCAACGCGTTTGAGGTCGGCGCGATCAGCCGCTTCGCCGAAGAGGTGTTCCCGCGCGTGGGATTCCATGCGTTAACGGCATGAGGCATGGCGAACGCCGAGCGATTCGGTCCAGGCGCTGACGCAACCGAATTCGTCCCCGGCGATTTCATCCTGACCCATCGACACCATCTCTTCTCGAAGCTGATCAGGCTGGCGCAGATGCGCCGCTTCAAAGGGCCTGACGCGCCTTACGCCCACTGGAGCCACTCGGCCATGGTCGTGGGCCGGGACGGTGCCCTGGTCGAAGCCGAGACGATGGGCGTGCGGCGGAGTCCGATCTCGCGCTATCGCGACGACGAGTACCACCTCGTGCGGTTGGGCGCCGAACTCGACTCGGATGGCCGCGCGCGGACCGTGGCCTACGCCGAGAGTCAGGTGGGGCAGGCGTTCGGATACCTGGACATGCTGGCCGCGGGTCTCCATCTCCTGTTCGGCTGGCCGCTCCGATGGGTCCGCCGCAACCATGAGATCTGCTCGAGCCTGGTCGTCAAAGCGCTGCAGGCCGGTGGTCTGCTGCACGAGCTCGACCCGGCGCTGACCCTGCCGGCCGACCTCGCCAAGAGGTTCGACGTTCGACCCTGAACGGCACGCGACGTACCTCCTGCCAGAATGCTGTATACCAGCGCATAGATCGCCGTCAGATTAGGGGGGAGTCGTGATGATGCAACGGTTTTCTGCATCGGTGATGGTTGCCATTGCCGTCCTCGTATCCGCCGCGTGCGGCGGCGGCGGCACCTCTGGGTCCGGCTCGAATGTCACCTTCGCCGCTCCGGTTTCGCAGACCGGGGCGTTCGGACAGGCGGAGGGCCTGTACACGCTCCAGGGCTACAAATTCTGTGTTCAGACCCTGAACTCGAAGGGCGGCATCAGCTTCGGCGGCCAGTCGCACAAGGTGAACCTGGTCACCGAGGACGACCAGAGCGTGGCCGCGACCTCAGCCCAGATCGTCGACCAGTTCAACGACCAGGGCGACAAGCTGATCCTGAGCCCGTACGGTTCGGCGGGCACGACGGCGGTGGCGCCGGTGGTGGAGCGGAACAACCAGGTGATGGTCGACAGCAACGGGGCGGACACGGCGATCTTCAGCCACGGTTACAAGAGCATTTTCGCGGTGCTCTCGCCCAGCAGCTCTTACGTGACGAGCATCATCGACGCGCTGTCGGCACTCAACCCCGCGCCCAAGACGGTGGCGATCATCGCCGCCAGCGATGGGTTCAGCCAGCACGCCGCCGAGCAGGGCGTGGCGGAAGCGAAGACGAAGGGCATCACCGTCGTGCCTTCTGCGACGGCCTACACCTCCTCGACCAAGGTCACGGCCAACACCACGGACGTGTCGAGCGCGCTGATCGCGATCAAGGGCACCAACCCAGACGTGATCATCATCTCTGCGCACCTGAACGAGGCGGTCGCCGCCGTGAAGCAGAGCTCTGAGCTGGGGGTGAAGCCGAAGGACGGTTTCGCGGCCACGGTCGCTCCGCCCACCCCGGCGTTCATCTCCGCGCTCGGCAAATCGTCAGAAGGGGTCTTTGGCAGCACCCAGTGGGTGCCCGAGATCTCCGCGTCGGACTCCGTGTTCGGCAGCGCGCACGAATTCCTTACCAACTTCACCAACACGTACGGCTGGTCGTCGGAGCAATACCCGTACCAGGCGGCCGACGCGGCTGCCGGGTGTGAGGCCCTCGCGCTGGCGATCGAGAAGGCGGGCTCAGCGGATCCGGCTGCCGTGCGAACCGCGCTGGTGGGCCTGAAGGCCGACACCTTCTACGGCCACATCGAGTTCGACTCCACCGGGATGAACACCGCGAAGCCCATGTACGTGATCCAGATCCAGAAGTCGGCGTTCGTGACGATCTACCCGAGCAACCTGGCGACGAAGCAAGCGATCTGGCCCGCCGTCGCGTAGATGTCGCAGTTCCTCCAGGCGGCTGCCTATGGCGTGGTCCAGGGCGGCCTCCTGGGGCTCGTCGCCGTCGGGTTCTCCCTGGTCTGGGGAGTCATGAACGTGGTCAACTTCAGCCACGGCGCGCTCGCCGTGACAGGGGCCTATGTCGCCTGGGTCCTGAACGTCCGATTTGGCCTCGATCCGTTCCTCGCCATACCGGTCGTAGCGATAGCGCTCTTTGCTTTCGGTTACGTCGTGCAGCGAGGCCTGATCAATCTCGTCATCAACGCGCCCATCTTCCTGACCCTTCTCCTCACGTTCGGCTTGAACCTGGTCATCCTCAACGGGCTGCAGCTGCTGTTCAAGGCCGATGACCGGACGATCGACACCTCGTACGCGTCGCAGAGCTTCGCGATCGGCGCTGTCAATGTGCCGTACGGCCGGCTCGCGGCTTGTTTTCTGGCGCTCGGCATCACCGTCGCACTCGCCCTGCTGATGTCGCGCACGCGTCTGGGCCACGCGATCGGCGCCACCGGCATGGACCGCGGCGCCGCGCGCTTGATGGGCATACGCGCACGTCATATCTATGCGGTGACGTTCGGCATCGCAGCGGCGCTGGCCGGAGTTGCCGGGACCATGATCGCGACGGTCGGGTCATTCAACCCGACGACGACTCCCGGTCAGCTCACGCTCGATGCGTTTGTGATCTCGGTCCTGGGGGGCCTCGGCAACATGTACGGCGCTTTGGTCGGTGGGCTGGTGCTGGGCATCGCCGAGTCGCTCGGAGGTCTGCTGCTGACGGGAACCTGGGTCAACGCGATCGCGATGGCGGTTCTGATCGTCACGCTGATCATCCGGCCGTCAGGGCTCATCGGAAAGGCCCTGTACAGCGGCCGCGTCGAGGTATGAGCGCGGCGCCAACGCCAGGCCCTATGGCCGACATCCTGCAAGGTCGCGCGCGCAGCCGCCAGGGATTGTTCGTGGGTTGGATCCGCGCACTGACCCCGGCCAACTCCTGGCCTGCGCTAGCCGGCCTTCTGGTGTTTGCCGCCATGCTCGCCTTGCAGCAGCTGATCGAACCGGGCACGCAACGCCTGCTCACCTCTGTCTTCCTGTTCGTAGCTCTGGCCCAGGCCTGGAACATCATCGGCGGCTACACGGGCTACGCGAGCTTCGGCCAGGTCGCTTTCTTCGGTCTTGGCGCCTACACGGTGGCCGTGCTCATGAACAACTATCACGTCTCGTTCTGGGCGGCGCTTCCGCTGGCGGTGCTTGTCGGGGTGGTGTTTGCGGTGGCGATCGGCCTTCCCCTGCTGCGGCTGCGAGGTCATTACTTCGCGATTGCGACCCTCGGCGCCGCCGAGGGTGCTCGCGAGGTGATCAACAACCTGACCTCGGTCACCGGCGGTGGGGGCGGCATCACCATCCCGACCTTCGGCTCCGATGCACCGACGCCGTACTTCGGCAAGCCCGGCTTCTATCTCGCGTTTCTCGTGCTCGCCGCGGTCTCGGTGGTCGTCGCAGCTGTCCTTGCCCGGAGCCGTTTCGGCTATGCGATGGTGGCCGTCCACGAGGATGAGGACGCGGCGGGAGCAGTAGGCATCAACACCACGGTGGTCAAGGTCGTGGCGTTCGGCGTGTCGGCTGCGATCGTCGCCTGCGCCGGCGCGTTCTACGCCTTCCAGCAGATCGAGTTCTATCCGACCGACGTGTTCGACGCGAGCTTCACCGTGTTGATGGTGATCATGGTGATGATCGGCGGCAGCGGCTCGGTCGTTGGCCCGCTTGCGGGCGCCGTCGGCCTCCAGCTGCTGTCGCAGTTCCTGCGTGTCAATCTCGGCAACTTCAATCAACTGATCTTCGGGGCGATCATCGTGCTGGTCGTCGTCTTCTTCCCACAGGGAGTCGTCACATACCTTCGAGACGCCTGGCGGACGCGCCAGTTCTCGATCCTCGACAACGTGAGGCGGTACCGCCTGTGATCGCTCCCTCCGAAGTCCCGTCCGTGCCGGTCCTCGAGGTCCGCCACCTGGCGAAGCGATTCGGTGGCCTGTGGGCCCTTCGGGATGTCAGCTTCTCGGTTTCCGAGGGAGAGATCCTCGGGGTGATCGGCCCCAACGGTGCGGGCAAGAGCACGCTGGTCAACCTGATCACCGGCCACGCGCGGCCCACCACCGGCCAGGTCCTGATCGGCGGTCAGGACGTCACCGGTCAGCGCCCGTGGGTGATCGCCCACGACCGGGTCGCGCGCACGTTCCAGATCGTCAAGCCGTTTCGCGGCCTCACGGTCCGCGAGAACGTGGCCATTGGCGCTATGCACGGCAACGAGCGCGACCGCAGCGTGCGTGATTCGCTCGCCACAGCAGACGAGCTGCTCGACCTGGTCGGAATCGCCAAGCATGCGAACGCGGCGCCGATGCAGCTCAGCGTCGCCGACGCCCGCCGGCTGGAGCTCGCCAAGGCGCTCGCGACGCGACCACGGCTGCTGCTGATCGACGAGGTCATGGCAGGGCTTCGCCATCACGAGATCGAGTCGGCGGTCGAGCTCATTCACCGCCTGCGCGACGCCGGCATCACGGTCGTCGCCGTCGAACATGTGATGAAGGCGATCGTCTCGGTGAGCGATCGAATCCTGGTCCTGCACCATGGTTCGATCCTGACCCTGGGATCGCCGCGCGAAGTCCTGTCCGATCCCCGGGTGATCGAGGCGTACCTTGGCCACCGCTACGTCAAGCGGAGGTCCGAGTGAGCCTCCTCCAGGTGGGCAGCCTCAACGCGGGATACGGCCGGATTCAGGTCCTGTGGGACGTCAGCATCGCCGTGGAACCGAACCAGATCGTGGCCCTCGTGGGAGCCAACGGCGCCGGCAAGACCACGCTGCTGCGCGCGCTGACCGGCATGATCCGAATCCGGTCCGGCAGCATCACCTTCCAGGATCACGAGATCGCCGGCTCGTCGATCGAATCGATCGTCGAGCGGGGGATCGCCCACGTGCCGGAGGGCAGGCGGCTCTTCATGGGCCTGACCGTCCGCGAAAACCTGCTCCTCGGCGGTTGGCGCAGGAACAACCGCGACCTCGCACGAGTCCTCGAACTGTTTCCCGCGCTCGGTGAGCGCCTGAACCAGACCGCTTCGACGATGTCAGGCGGCGAGCAGCAGATGTGCGCCATCGGCCGGGGCCTGATGAGCACGCCTAAGCTGCTCTTGATCGACGAGCTCTCGCTCGGCCTCGCGCCGAAGACCGTGGACGAGATCGTCGCGCGGCTACCCGAGATCGCGGCATCCGGCACCGCCGTTCTGCTGGTGGAGCAGGACATCGATACGGCGTTGTCCGTCTCCGAGCGCGCGTACGTGGTCGAAACCGGTCGGGTCACGAGATCGGGGTCTTCGAAAGAGCTGCTCGCCGATCCAACCATCCAGGAGGCCTATCTCGGTCTGGGCGTAGACACCACGTAAGCGTTTCTACGGGTGAGGTGCATCTGGCGGTTTTGGCAATTCTGGGGCTCGAAGCAGATCTCACGCTGACTGCCGTTGTCATCGGGCTCACGTTGCGGAGGCGACACACCGGGGCGACCCTCGTGGCGACCGCGCTGGCGGCGCTCGCCACTGCCGCGGCCATCTTTCTTGTCTGGGCGCTGTGGGTGGTAGCGCCGCTGTGCCTCGGCGACAGCGCCCCCACGAGTTGCATCGCTAAGCGCGCCGCCGTCGGGTCTCCGTATCTGATCCAGGGGGCCACTGCTCAATGGGCCTGGATGCTTGCGGTGGCGTTCTGCGCAAGATTTGTCTCGGAGAAAAATCTTGCGCATGTTTCGGGCTGAAATTGGGTAAGTAATTTCTAATCGCCCGCGGCTCGGGCGAACCCCGCATTCAAGGGCAAGGATCGAGCCCTCGGAGGCAGACACAGATGGGTGTTCTGCTGGAGTCCCTCCTCGTTGTCTTCGTCGCGCTCGCGATGTACGTCGTCGGCAGATCGATCGTGGCGATCGGCCCGGCCGAGATCGGGTTGGTCATCAAACGGGTGTCGCGCCGGCAGAACATGACCGACACGCCGATCGCATTCGCCGGCGAGGCCGGCTACCAGGCCGAGCTGCTGATGCCAGGCGTCCGCTTCAAGCTGTGGCCGACCTACGTTGTCATCCGGTTCCCCTGGGTGCAGGTCCCGGCGGGTGAGATCGGGGTCGTGATCTCGCAGATCGGCGAGCCGCTTCCGACCGGCGCCAAGTCGGCCGTCTACCGCCCCGAGTTCGGCAACTTCACCGACCTGCACGCCTTCGTCGACGGCAAGGGCCAGAAGGGCGTCCAGCGCCAGGTTTTGGCGCCCGGCACCCTGGCGCCGATTCACCCGATCGCGTTCCTGGTCGTGACGGCGTCCAAGGCGTATGGGCTGCCGGTCGACCGGCAGATCGTCGCGCGCGGACCGCTGGCGCCCGCTTCGTTCGGCATGCAGCCGGAGCAGTTCCGGGTGACCGTCATCGCGCCGAACGGCAACCAGGACACGGTCGGCATAGTCACCACGCTCGAGGGCGAGCCGCTCGGCCCGGCCGACATTGCGTGCCGGATAGGCGGCTTCAGCGACATCGAGGCCCTGGAGCAGCAGGCCGGGATTTCCGACTCGGAGCTCATCGAGGCCTTGCTTGGAAAGAAGAACGAGCTGCACAACAACTACCAGGACTTCCAGGCCTTCCTCGACCGGGGCGGGCGCATCGGGCTGCAGCACGACCCGCTGCTCTACGGGGCCTACCTGCTCAACCCGTTCCTCGTTCGCGTCGAGCTGGCCCCGATGCTGGTCGTCAACCAGGGTGAGGTGGCCGTGATCAAGGGCTACGTCGGCCTGCCCACGCTCGACACGTCCGGGCCGGAGTTCAAGTTCGGCTCGATCGTGCAGCCCGGTCACCGTGGCATCTGGCGCGAGGCGCTTCGCACCGGCAAGTACCCGCTGAACCCGCGGATCTACGCGGCGGAGAAGGTGCCGACGTTCATCCTCACCCTGAACTGGGCGGAGGCGAACTCGGTCGCGCACAATCTCGACGCCCAGCTCAGCCCGATCGAGGGCAAGAGCCGCGAAGGGTTCATCTTCAAGATCGACCTGCAGGTCCAGATCCACGTCCCCGACACGCGGGCGCCAAAGGTCATATCGATGGTCGGCTCGATGCAGAACCTCGTCAACGAGGTGCTGCAGGCCGCGGTGGGCAACCACTTCCGGAACACGCTGCAGGGCCTGGAGGCGGTGCGCTTCATCGAGACGCGCGACCAGGTGCAGGCCGCGGCGCTGGAAGCGATCTCGCGCTACCTGGCCGCTTACGAAGTCGAAACCCGGGGCGTCTACATCCAGGACGTGACGTTTCCGCAGGAGCTGGTCGCCGTCCTGACGCGCCGCGAGATCGCCAACCAGGAGAAGGCGACGTTCGAGGAGCAGAAGGACGCGCAGACGGTGCGCATCGACCTGGAGAAGGCGCGCGGCACGGCCGACATGCAGGCCGAGCTGGCCAAGGCCCAGGTGTCGGTCGACATCAACCGGGCCCGAGCCAACGCGCGCAAGGCCGAGGCCGACGGCGAGGCGGCGTTCGTCCGCGTCACCGGCGAGGCGGAAGGCTCGCGACGCCGGGCGATCGGTGTCGGCGACGCGGCGGCCGTCGAGGCGCTCGGGCTGGCCAAGGCAAAGGGCTACGACGCCCAGGTGCGCAGCCTGGGCTCGACCCCCACGGCCGCGGTGGCCATCGCCAACGCGCTCTCCGAGGGCAAGCTCGACGTGATGCCTGAAGTCCTCGTGACGGGCGGCGGAGGCGCGCTGGAAGGACTGGCCGCAACGTTCATGCGGTCGCTGAACGGGAACGGCGAAGCCAAAGCCAAGAAGTAAGCGAACGACAGACCAGGGGGCTCGCGCCCCCTGGTCCTCCCGATTAAGCTGCCCGCGATGGATCTCGGGCTGACCGGCCGCGTCGTCATCGTCACCGGTGGCGCGTCGAACCTCGGCCGCGCGATCACGCTTGGTTTCGCCAAAGAGGGAGCCCGCGTGGTGATCGCCGACGTCGACGACGAGCAGGCAAGAAAAGTCGAATCCGAGGCGCCGTCGGGGACCATCGTCGCCCGCCACACCGACGTCACGGATTGGGAATCGGTCGCCTCGACCGTGGAGTTCGCGGAGAGCTCGATGGGCGGCGTCCACGTCCTGGTCAACTGCGCAGGGTGGACGATCGATCGGTTGTTCATGGAAAAGCCCCGCAGCGAGTGGGAGCGCGAGATCGCGATCGACACCTGGGGGTTCATCAACACGGTGCGCGCGGTGCTCGACCCGATGATCAAGCGCGGTTACGGACGCATCGTCTCGATCGGTTCCGATGCGGGTCGCATGGGGGAGTGGCGAGAGGCTGTGTACAGCGGGACCAAAGCGAGCGTGATCGCGATGTCGAAGTCGATCGCACGGGAGGTCGGCAAGCACGGGATCACGCTGAACGTCGTCTGCCCGGGTCTCGTGCCGGGCTCGCCCGAGACGTCCGGCAGCGAGTCGATGTGGTCGTCGGAGCAGTCGAAGATTCTCACGCCTGAGCTGCGCGAGAAGGCCGCGAAGGCGTATCCGCTGCGCCGCCTCGGCACGCCGGAGGACGTCGTGCCGGCAGTCCTGCTGCTGGCCTCCGACCGGGCGTCCTACATCACGGGCCAGACGCTGTCGGTCAGCGGCGGCTACACCATGATCTGATCGAGGATCTGTTCTCGGATCTTTCGCCAGCGCTCGGCGCGGTGACGGCCGGCAAGCGGAAAGATGAAGGAGTCGACCCCGGTGGCCTGCAGTTCCCGGAGACGGCTCGCGCACTGCTCTGACGTGCCGACGATGGCCAGGACTTGCGTCAGCTCGTCGGAAACTGCCGCGCTGTGGCTCGCTCGAGTCGAGAGGTGTTCGGTGTAGTCGTATGACTCGGCGCTGGCGGCGATCTCAGCGCGGAAGCGATGCAGGCTTTCGGGAAGCTCCTTGAACTGCGCCAGCAGCCGTGCCTGGGTCGAAGCCCACGACCGGACGTCATCGGGCGCGTTCGCCATCGTCGCCATGAACGCGATCTCGATCTCGGCTCGGGCGCGGCCCGCGGCACGTACTCCGGCCTCGATCCACTCGACCTGGCGGCGCACCATGTCAGGTTGGGCCGGGCCCATCACGATGGCGCCGTCCGCCACGCGTCCCGCCAGCTCGCACATGCGCTGCTGGCTGACGGCGAGGTAGATCGGGACGCCTCGGTCGACGTGGGAGCGAAAGAACCCGATCGCGTCGGCGACCTCGGCCACCTTCTGCGGTTTCAGCCCGATGCCATACAGGGCGGAGTCGCCGGCGCCCAGACCCAGGATGGCGCGGCCATGAGAGATCTCCGCCACCGCCGCGATCGCGTTGGCCGTGACGGTCGGATGCCGCGTCACGGCATTGGTGACGCCGGTGCCAAGACCCAGGCGTGTGGTGTTCAACGCCGCGACGACGAGTCCCGCATAGACGTCCTTCATCGCGAGCTGGGAGTCGATGACCCAGACGCGTCGAACGCCGTCCTTCTCCAGCTCCGCGACGAAGGCGGCCCAGCTCTCGAACGTTTGGCGCGGGCTGATCCCGACGCTGACGTCGAACTGGGTCACTTCTTTTCGGGACGAGTGCGGCGCGACATCGATTGCTTGCGCTGCGTCACGGCTTCGCGCCTTTCCAGGCTGGCCGCCGCCGCCTCTCGCAGCTGCTGCGCCTGCAGCAGGTCCTCGCCGGCGATCGCGCGCCGTTCCAGCAGGTTCAGGCTGACCTTGGTGCCCTGGACCGCGGGCCGCGGGGCAGCTGCAAGCATCTCAGCGATCGCCTGCACCCGATCGTCGAGCAGCGCCGCGGGAACCACCTCAGTGACGAGTCCCCAGCTGCGCGCCGTTTCGGCGTCCAGCTCGGGCATCGCGAGCAGAAGGTCGGTGGCCCTGGCAAGGCCGCAGATCTGAACCAGGCGGGCCACGAACTGGAAGCGGTAGACCACGCCCAGGCTCACCGCGGGGACGGAGAGGCGCAGATCGTCGGCCGCGATCCGAAGGTCGCAGTTCAACGCGATCTCGACCGCTGCCCCGTGGCAGTGGCCCTGCAGGCGCGCGATCACGGGAGCCGGACAGGCCCGCAGCGCGGCGGCCGCATCGCCGATGTGCCGGTCCGCATCGAGATCGTCGATCGTCCCGGTGAGTAGCGACAGGTCGTAGCCCGACGAGAACGCCTCCGTGCCGGCGCCTCGAAGGATCACCGCCCCTGCCCGATCGCCATTGCTGCGCAGCGCCTCCGCGAGCGCGCTCAGCAGGTCGGGATCGAGCGCGTTGCGGCGGTCGGGCCGGTTGATCGTCAAGGTAAGGACCTCGTTTGCTGTCCAGTCGCTCCGCAATGTCTCAGGCAATTTCGGCCAGGAAGGAATTGATGCAGGCAGCCAGCTCGCGGGGCTTTTCGACCGGGATCGGATGGCCGGCCCCGGGAACGATCTCGACCTTGCTGCCCTTGATCCCCGCGGCGATGATCTCGGCCGCCTTGGGAGGGCAGTGCCGATCCTTCTCCGACGCGACTATCAGCGTCGGCACGGTGACCCGACCGAGCTCTGGGTCCAGGGGCGCTGCGTTGAGCGCCGCCATGGCCGCGCACGCGTTGCCGTAGCCGCGAGGATCGGCAGTGGACTGCCGCCGGATCAGCAGCCCTTCCTCCAGCTCGCCCGGCGACTCGGCGTACACGTCGGCAGTATCGCGGTCGAGCGTCTCCCGAAGTTGCGAATCGCCGCGCTGGACCATGTCCACCCTCTGGCGGTACCAGTCTGCCGCGGCGCGCCCGACGCGACTCGAAGTCGCCACGAGCACCAGTCCGCGGACCTCGAGCGGGAAATCGATCGCGAATCGCATGGCGACGGTTCCGCCAAGCGAGAAGCCGGCGATATCCACCTGCTCGAGTCCGACTCCGTCCATGAGCTGGAGCAGGTCGTTGCTCAGCTGACGCAGCGTCCCATCCGGAGTGCCGAGGGTAGTCTGGCCGTGGCCCCTGAGGTCATAGAGAAACACGCGCCGGTGGAGCATCAGATCCGGAATGGTTCGCCGCCACGCGCGGTGGTCGTCACCCAGGCCGTGGATGAGGACGAGCGGGTCGCCGCGCCCGACCTGGGAATAGGCGACCTCCATGCCGTCCAGCTGGACGCTCATCACTGGGCCGCGAGCTCGCGGAGCGATTTGCGGTTCACCTTGCCCGGCCCCGACAAGGGAAGCTCGCCGAGGCGGTGGATCGCCTCGGGCCACTTGTAGCGGGCCAGTCCGCGCTCTTTCAGAAATTGGTCGAGGTCCTCTTTGGTCATCTCGCCGACCACGAATGCGACGGGCACCTCGCCCAGCTCTGTGTGCGGCCGCCCCACCACGCAAACATCGATCACAGCAGGATGTGCCCGCATCATCGATTCGACCTCATATGGGTTGATGTTCGTCCCGCCCCTGATGATGATGTCCTTCACGCGGCCCACTACGTGCAGGTAGCCCGCCTCGTCCACGAAACCCAGGTCGCCCATGTGCGCCCATCCATCTTCCGCGTACGGGCCAGAGGTCTCGCCCCAGTAATGCTCCTGCACCAGGTCGCCCCGCATGCAGATCTCTCCACCGACGACCTGCCACTCGGCGCGATCGTGGGGCCGCCCCACCGTCGTCCACCGAAGAGGTTGCGGATCGGACGGGCTCGCCACCGCGAGCTGGCCGGCGTCCATCGAGCCGTAGAAGCTCGTGATCGGAACGCCGGTCGAGGTTTCCCAACGCTCGGCGATCTCAGGTGGCAGTGGCGCTCCGGCGACAGCGACCGCACGCAACGATTTCGAAAGGCGGAGCGGGTGATTCAGCATCCGGATCACGTTGGTCGGCACACCGACCATCACGGTAGCCCCGGACGCGGCCGCGACGTCGAGACAATGCTCCGGGGTCCAGTGCGGCTCCCGGAGCATGACCAGCGCTGCTCCAACCCGAAGGCAGTAGAGGCACATGCCGCCGATGCCCTGGGTCAGCGGTGTCATGGGTAGGACGCGGTCGTTTTCGGTGATCTCCAGGCGTCGGGTGAAGCCCTCGAAGGTAACCTGCTTCAAGCGCGCCGAGAGCGAGGCGAGCTTGGGCATCCCCGTGGTGCCCGAGGTCATCGCGATCTCGACGATCCGATCCGGGTCGGGACCGGCCGTGGCCGGCTGGGCCGATCCATCGCCAGTCAGGGCTTCGAGGTCGGCCCCGGTCACGACGAGAGCCGGTCGCGTCTTCTCGCGCAGCCATCGCATCTCGTGCTCGCCGAGGCTCATGGGCATCGGAAGGATCACCGCCCCCATGTCGGGGATCGCAATCTCCAGTGCGACGTACTGCCAGATGTTGGGCAGCTGCACGCCGACGACGTCGCCGGCCCTCACGCCTTGCGCGGCGAGGCCGCGTTGGAACCGGCGCACCCGTTCGAGGAGCTCCCCGAATGCGATCTCGCCACCGTCCCAGATGGCGGTGGCATGCGGACGGCGTCGAGCGTTCCACTCCAGATAGCTCACGGGGTCGTACGGCCGCGTCAATTGAGCAATCCGGTCCGGCGTGAGCGGCAGCGACACGTCGGTGAGAGAAAGCGCGTCCGAGATGGCGTTTGCGACAGCCGCGGTAGCGCCGATCGTCCCGCCCTCACCGGCGCCCTTGGTGCCCAGCTCGTGGACGGTCGACGGAGTGATGAGGTGCGTGATCTCGACCGACGGTGTCTCGCCGACGCTGGGGATCAGGTAATCGAGGAAGGTGCCGGTCAGCAGCTGCCCGTCCGGGCCATACGCGACCTCTTCCATCAACGCCGCGCCGACCCCCTGCGCCACACCGCCCACCACCTGCCCTTCGACGATGGTCGGGTTGATCAGGACGCCGCAATCCTCCGCCACCACGTAACGGAGGATCTTGACCGCTCCGGTCTCGCGGTCGACCTCGGCCATGCAGACGTGCGTCGCGTACGGGTGCGACGCCTGGCCGGCGTCATAAGTCGCCGAAACGTCAAGGACGTGCTGACCGTCGTTGCGCTCGGCAAGCTGCGCCAGCGTCAGGCCCGGTTCACCGTCGACCAGCACCGCCGCCCCGTTGATCGAGAGTCGCTCAGCAGGCTGGTCGAGCCGGTACGACGCTGCGTCGAGGATCGCCTCACGAAGCAACGCCGCCGCACGGTAGGTGCTCGTCGCCGCGGTGACCGAGCCGCGACTCATGAACGATCCTGTCCCGTGGCCAACGGTCGCGGTGTCGGTCTGCTCGACCACCACGCTCTCGGGCGCGACGCCGATTCCGGCAGCCGCAACCTGCGCGAACGTCGTGTGCGACCCCTGTCCGATCGCGGGGCACGTCGTCTGGAGGTGAATGCGGCCGTCGCCGGCGAGCCACACGCGCGACGTATCAGTGCCCGGGATGTCCGCCATGCCCCGACGCTGGAATGTCGACGACCCGGCGCCCGTGTACTCGACGTAGGAGCCGATGCCGATGCCGACCAGGCGGCCTTCATGGCGCGCTTTTAGCTGCTCGCGGCGCGCAGCTGAGTAGTCAAACGCCTTCAACGCGGAATCGAGAGCGGCGGCGTAG
>Ga0209158_1001436_pt1 | contig 15895 bp, 13 predicted proteins | sample GraSoiAngelo_140_FD_185897 | JGI IMG/M metagenome (GOLD analysis project Ga0209158, IMG submission 185897) | Grasslands soil microbial communities from the Angelo Coastal Reserve, California, USA - 14_0929_12_30cm (SPAdes) (version 2) | ecosystem: Environmental > Terrestrial > Soil > Grasslands ...
AGCAACACAACGGTCGTGGCCATTGGCGCTTCCGCAGGCGGCATCGAAGCTCTTACGGATCTAATGACTTACCTCTCTCCGGACACGGGAATGGCCTTTGTCCTGGTACAACATCTTGACCCCAAACACCATAGTATCCTGACGGAACTGCTCGCCCGGAAAACCACGATGAGCGTAACGGAAGTGTCCGATGGCCTGCCGATAAAGCCAAACCACGTTTACGTGATCCCGCCAAACGCAACGATGTCCATCTCTGACCACACGCTGCACCTGGGTCCTCGAGAAGAATCGCGCGGGGCGCACATGTCCGTGGATCACTTCATGCGCTCGCTTGCGGAGCAGGAAGGGAATCGCGCGATAGGCGTGATTCTGTCCGGCTCGGGTTCTGACGGAACGATGGGAATGGCCGAAATCCAGGCGCATGGAGGCGTAACGTTTGCGCAGGACGAAGCGACGGCGAAGTATGACGGCATGCCGCGAAGCGCGGTTCAAGCGGGCTGTGTGGACTATGTGCTCCCGCCCAAAGGGATCGCGAAGGAGCTTGCGAGGATTGCGCGGCATCCGTACGTTGCTCGCAACATTTTGCCCGGCGCGGCAGAAGCCGCTCCAGACGCGGGTCCAGGCCTGAACACGATATTCCACGTTTTGCGAAGGGCCACGGGAGTGGATTTCACGCATTACCGGCAAACGACCATTCTGAGGCGGATTCAGCGGCGCATGGTGGTTCACAAGATTGACAAGCTAGAGGACTACGCCAAGTTCCTGCAAAGCAAGCCCTCGGAGGTCAAGGCGCTGTATCAGGACATGCTGATCAACGTCACGAGTTTCTTCCGGGGCCCGCGTGTGTTCGAGACGCTGAAAGCAACGGTATTCCCGGCTATCCAAAAAAGCGTGGCCCGGGAACGCGGGATTCGAGTGTGGACTCCCGGGTGCGCCTCCGGAGAAGAAACGTATTCAGTGGCAGTGGCGCTGCTGGAATTCCTGGGCGACCGTGCCTCGCAAATTCCGATTCAATTTTTTGGAACGGACGTGAGCGAGTCAAGCGTGGCAAGAGCGCGCAACGGGGTTTATCCGGAAAACATTCAAGTGGACGTATCGCCGGAGCGGCTTCGCAGGTTTTTCATCAAGGCGGAGGGCGGGTACCGGGTCAGCAAGACGATCCGCGATATGTGCATTTTCGCGCAGCACAATGTCCTGAACGATCCTCCGTTTTCGAGGATGGACCTGATTTGCTGCCGGAACTTGCTTATCTATCTTGAGCCGGTCCTTCAAGGGAAAGTCATATCAGTTTTCCATTATGCGCTGCGGCCCAGCGGGTTTCTCATGCTAGGAAGTTCGGAAGGACTTGGCGGAACAACAGGCTTATTCGCGGTGGAAGACCGCACGCACAAGATCTTTTCAAAGAAGACGGGAGCCTCACAGCAGGCGGTTGCATTTTCACTGAATTCCCAGGCGGAGCGCAGAGAATACGGGCCGGTGCCGACGCGCGGGAGGCATCCGGATGCAAGCTGGAATTACGCGGAGGCGCAAAAGGAATTCGACCGCCGCCTGCTCACGCAATACACGCCGGCAACGGTCTTCGTTAACGAGGATATGGAAATCATTCACACGCGGGGAAACGTGAACCGGTATCTCAAACTTGCGCCCGGAAAACCGAGCCTGAGTCTGCTGAAGATGGCGCGCGAGGGGCTGCTTGTGGAATTGCGAAACGCGATTGCCAAGGCCAAGAAAGAAAACGTCGTCGTTGGAAAGCGAAACCTGCAAGTGAAGAACGGGAATGGCGACGGCGCGGCAGCAACGCATTCGACGCGATTGGTAAATATCGATGTCATTCCGGTCAGCCTGGGCAGTTTTAAAGAACTGTACTTCATGGTCGTATTCCAGGAGGCGCCGCAAGAGCCGTCACGGGAGACCACAGTACGGCGGACAAGAGCCACCGAAGAAACAGGAGCCGCCTCGCGGCGAACGGCCAAGCTCGAAGAAGAGCTGGCCGCGACGAAAGAGTATCTGCAATCCGTGATCGAAACACAGGAAGCCACGAATGAGGAGCTGCAGTCCGCCAACGAGGAGATTCTTTCGAGCAACGAAGAATTGCAAAGCACAAACGAGGAAATGGAAACGGCCAAGGAAGAGTTGCAGTCCGCCAACGAGGAATTGACCACCGTCAACGACGAACTGCGAAACCGCAACGTGGAGGTCACGCAAATCAACAATGACCTGATCAATTTGCTCTCCAGCATCGATATCGCGGTGATCATGATTGGAATCGACATGACGATCCGGAGGTTCACTCCCAAGGCGCAGAAGTTTCTTGGATTAATCCCCGGGGATATCGGCCGCCCACTCTCGAACATCAATCCGACGATTGAGATCGCGGATCTCCAGGAAATGGTGCTGCAGGTGGTGTCGGATTTCCGGACGCACGAGAGAGAGCTTACGGACCGGATGGGTGTTCACTATCAATTCAAAGTCCTTCCCTATCGCACCATAGAAAATAAAATTGAGGGCGCGGTGATCACCATTGTCGATATTGCTCCCGACAAGCCGGGTATCGAACCGAAGAGCTCCAATTGACCGCAACCTTTAGGCGAAAGGCCTTAGCCGGGGCACGATTGGTCTAAAGCCAAGGGACTGGTTGCAGGGATTCTTCCCCTGTACCGCATATGTCTGACAAAGAATTGCCGCCATGACTTTACTTGGGTATAAAATGAAGTCGCGTGGATGCAAAGTGTGTTAAGGAATCGGGGCATATATGCAAGGCCGGTTCGCGTTCACCGCAAAATATTGGGGCGATGCAGCGGTGGTGTGCCGCGCTACCGAGCATCGTCCCGGGCCGAGTGTCCAGCAGGAATTTGGGAAGTTCGCAACTTGGACGCAGGCGAATGCTTTTGCCACACGGCTCAACGAGGGCCTGGAAATTGATGCTGCGGAAGCAGAGCGAATCATAACCGGTTCGATCCTCGATGCGAGTGAGGTTTTGCGCTCGGCCGATTTCCCCGCGCACGCGTGTGACCGAGTTCGCTGGCCGAGTGCTGGAAACAGGCTGAGCGTAGAATTCATGTTCGCGAAATTGGACCTTGCGGTGACGTTTTGCCGCATCGCGCGCAGCGGCCGTAGCCAGCATACGAACCGCCTACTCCGAAACGCCCGCAACGCGCTTTTTGATGGCATGCACTTCGTCTGCGTTTCAGAACTCGCGGCCTATGAATCAGAAGCTATTGCAGAGCGATTGACGAAGCTGCACGCGGAGTTTGAACAATCCTCCCCACAATCCTAAAGAGTGGAACTGGGCCGCCGGAGTTGCACAGCGGATATCCTGGATCAAACAGAATCGGGCGGCTTGAAGCCGCCCGAGGAAGAAAAGAGGACGGATCTAAAGATCCGCCACCACAATTCATGGTTGAGAATCGGGACGGCGCTTGAGCGTTGGCCGATCGTCGTCGCTGCTGTTGGGATCGTTGCCCGTGGGCTGCTTCTTGGATTGCTCGGTCTTGGTGCGCAGGGTCGGCTTACCGGCTGCGTTGTCCGTGACCTTGCGCGAGAACATGATATTGCGGAGGCGGGCCTTGACGGTATCAAACTCGGACGTGGTAACAAGGTATTCCTGTTTCGCAGGCAGGATGCGGGCAATCTCTTTTTGCGTATTCTCAATGCGGTCAGGAGTCGGAGGATGCGTCGAAAACACCTTGGGAATAGTCCCCGGGCGACGCTTCTCGTCCGCCTGAATGCGCTCAAAGAAGGTGACGTACGAATTGGGGTCGTAGCCGGTCTTGTACATATATTGCAGGCCGAGGAAATCGGCTTCGCGTTCGGCGTCGCGGCTGAACTTCAGAAAGGTCAGGGGAATCGCGAGGTTAAGGCCCTGATACATCGCATACCCCGCCATGCTATAAGGGATAAAAATCATCGCCGGAATGGACGCCCACTGCAGGATCTCGCCCTTGGTGGCGTTTTTTGTGCCGTGGCGCGCAGCCACATGGGCTATCTCATGCGCCATCACGCCGGCCAATTCGGATTCTTCCTGAGCGCGGAGAACCAAGCCGCTATTCACATAGAAAAAACCGCCGGGCAGCGCGAAAGCGTTGACTTCATCGGAATCGATCACCTTGATGGTGAAGGGAACGCGCGCATCGGAGTTGCGGACCAGGTTCTGGCCAACGCGGTTGACATATTCGGTGACCACTGGGTCATCGATCATCTTTGAAGAGCGCTCGACTTCCTGAGCCAGGGACTTGCCAAGGGAAATCTCCCGCTCCAAGGAGAAGAGGTTGACGCCTTTGCCGACGCTGCGATTGCCGATGGCTTCGACGTCTTCCTTGGAATTCTTGGGAGTTACCGTGTCCTTCTGCTGGACTGGTTGAGAGCCGGTCTGTTGCTGAGTCTGCTGGGCCGGCGGCGTCTTTGCCGGGTCGGCCGCAGGCGCCGGGGGATCTTGACTTTGAGGGGCAGCGAAGGCTGAGCCCGCAACGAGGGCGCTCACCAGCACCAGTTTCAGGCTATGCCGCAGAATGTCTTGCATATCGTGTCCCTCCGCCTACCCGTCATTATACACCCACAATCGCAGGGCAAGCCGCACATGCTTCGATGAGTACTATGATGTCAGACCGTTCGGGAAGGTTTCCTATTCCCTTCGCGATTTCGCTCGATTTGTGATTTGTCGGAGGGCTGCTGGCAGCGCGGCCAAAGTCGGCGTACCGAGTGCGTACCCAACGCCGGAGAGGCAGTTGACACACTTTGCGGCTACCTCTACAGTCAAAGCCAGTCCATTATGAGCACCAGCGTGTCGAAAATCCAGGTTGGCCAACTTTGGAAGAAAGACGGTACCGGCGACATTTACCTGGTCACGCGCCTCTACTCCGAGGCCCTGAATACCATGGTGATCCTGCGAAAGTCCGGGGCGGAGGACGAGATGCAGATCCGTGTACGGGTGGAGCGGGCCCCCGGAGGCCAGAAGATTCCAGGGTTTTCCCCTGCGCAGGGAGACGAAAGGTTCTAGGCTTCATATCGACCGAACTTCCATGTTTACAACATCTTCGACCTTCATCAGCTCTTTCTGCAGGAAAGGCTCGCCGTAATTCACGCCGATCATCTGGCCGTAGTGCCGCGCCAACTGATTCATCTCCATTTCGAGCTTGTCAATAGCGAGGCGGACTTTGCTGTTCTTTTCGGTCTTGCCGGGACGGAATTGCGAGGCAAAGGCCAAGATCGCCCTGCGGCGCCGCTCGTATTGGGCAGTGATGTCCACTACGAAGGTGGGCCGCACGTCGGCGTAGGAGCTGGAATAGAGGATCTTAAAAGGGCGGTAGGCCTCGCCATCGATGGGGAGTTGTTTCAGGCCCGCCAAGAAGCAGGCTTCGTAGCCAAGAGTCGAGGCATGGTAGTGGTCGGGATGGCGGGCTTCCCAGTAGGGAAGGATGACGGTTCTCGGGCGGAGCTGACGAATCATGGCCGCGAGGCGCAATTTATGTTGCCGGCTGGGTTGAACGTCGGAATCAGGTACGCCGAGCGTGGCGCGCCACTTGACGGAGAGCAATTTCGCCGCGCGCGCAGCTTCTTTGGCGCGGGTTTCCGGGGTCCCGCGCGTTCCCATTTCTCCCGCGGTCAAATCGAGGATGCCGGTCTTGTAACCGCGCTGCGCCATTTTCAGCAGCGTGCCGCCACAAGTAAGTTCAGCGTCGTCGGGGTGCGCGGCGATTGCCAAGAGATCGAGATTCATCACGCCTCCAATGGCCGTCGATTCTATCAGTTCAACGCACAACGATGGTGAGAGGGCAGGGGTAAGCGAATCGCGAGGGAGGCAAAGCAGGTTCGCGAGCTATGGTATCGTTTTCGGTCATGTCCTCCGAAAAAAGCGAACAGTCTTTGGCGGGGCAAGTTGCTCTTGTCACTGGGTCTGCAAAGCGCCTGGGACGAGCGGTGGCGGTGCGTCTGGCACAGGAAGGCGCGGACGTTATCATCCACCACCGTACTTCCACGGTGGATGCGCAGTCGGCAGTTGCGGAGATCGAAAAACTGGGCCGGAGAAGCTGCGCGATTGCCGCCGATTTAACGAACGTCGCCGAAATCAAGCGGCTGTTCGACGAAACGGCGAAACAATTCGGCCGGTTGGACATTCTCGTGAACAGCGCGGCGACTTTTCTTCCGTCGAGCATCGTCTCCACGACGGAGGAGGTATGGGACGCTTCGCTTGATACCAATCTGAAAGGTCCTTTTTTCTGTGCGCAAGCGGCGGCGCCGCTGCTCCGCCGAACCAAGGGAACGATAATCAATTTTGCGGACACGGGCGGGCTTCTCGGTTGGCCCGGATACATTGCGCACTCCGTTTCGAAAGCAGGAGTGGTGATGCTGACGAAAGTGCTGGCAAAGGCGCTGGCGCCGGAAGTGCGCGTGAATGCCATTGCTCCCGGTACGATCACGATGCCGGGCGATCCGCCGGAATGGGAAACGGACTTCATTAAGCTCGCTCCCATTCGGCGGACAGGCGCTCCGTCAGACATAGCCGATGCCGTTGTGTTCCTGGTTCAGTCGAAATTCATGACCGGGCAAGTCTTGGTGGTTGATGGCGGACGCACTTTGTGATGGCCCGGAAGACGCAAGGCCAGCGGCCGGGGCCACTCAACATCATGTGAGGAATTTTTGCCCTCAGTCGTGCAGAGAATGCCGCCGCGGTGTATTCTATTCTCCTTATCGCGCGCATAAATCCGCAGGATTGCTTCCGGAGAAGCGGGAAACCGAAAGAAGAGGAACCAACCGAAGTTATGGACAACGAAATATCGACCCAGCCGCATGGCATGGAAGACGTAGAGATTCAGGAATGGCTTGAGTCGCTGGATTCCGTTCTGGAATCGAGCGGACCGGAAGTGGCTGCGGAAATTCTGGAACGGCTCCGCGCGCATGCCACGGTCAACGGCATTGATCTGCCGTTCAGCGCAAACACTCCTTACGCAAATACGATCCCGGTGCGCTTGCAGCCCCTTTTTCCCGGCGACCAGGAACTGGAGCGCCGCATCAAGAGCCTGATCCGTTGGAATGCCCTGGCTATGGTGGTGCGCGCCAACCGCGTCGAGCACAACATCGGCGGGCACATTTCCACGTATGCCTCCGCGGCAACGCTCTACGAAGTGGGCTTCAATCATTTCTTCCGGGCGCGCAGCGAGGAATTTGAGGGCGACACGGTTTATTTTCAAGGGCACGCTTCGCCCGGCATTTATGCGCGCGCGTTTCTGGAAGGCCGCCTCAGCGCGCAGAAGCTGGAGAATTTCCGCCGCGAGTTGAAGCCCGGCGGCGGTCTCTCTTCCTATCCTCACCCGTGGCTGATGCCAGATTTTTGGGAATTTCCGACGGTATCCATGGGCCTTAGCCCGCTGATGGCGATTTATCAGGCACGCTTCAACCGCTACCTTGAAGATCGCGGCATGAAGCCTGCCACCGACGCTAAAGTGTGGGCGTTCCTCGGCGACGGCGAGACGGACGAGCCGGAGTCGCTCGGTGCGATCACGCTCGCTTCGCGCGAGAAGCTCGACAATCTGATTTTTGTCATCAACTGCAATTTGCAGCGCCTCGACGGCCCCGTCCGCGGCAATGGGCAGATTATTCAAGAGCTGGAATCGGCGTTTCGCGGCGCTCGCTGGAACGTCATTAAGGTTTTGTGGGGAAGCGAGTGGGACCCCATTTTCGAACGCGACACCGAGGGCTTGCTGGTCAAGCGCATGGGCGAATTGGTGGACGGCGAATACCAGAAGCTGGTGGTTTCCTCTGGCGCGTATGTTCGCGAACATTTCTTCGGCAGCGACCCGCGTTTGCTTCAGCTTGTCGAGCCAATGTCCGATGAAAGCTTGCGGCGTTTGCGCCTTGGTGGACACGATCCGCGCAAGGTGTATGCGGCGTACAAGGCAGCCGTGGAGCACAAAGGCTCTCCGACGGTGATTCTCGCGCGTACCATCAAAGGCTACGGGCTGGGCGAAGCGGGCGAGGGGAAGAACGTTACGCACCAGCAGAAGAAACTCAACGAAGACGAGTTGCGGGAGTTCCGGTCGCGGTTCGGCATTCCGCTGAACGACGAGGATTGCATCGAAGTTCCATTCTACCGTCCGGCAGAAGACAGCATTGAAATTCAGTATCTTCGCGCGCGGCGCGAAGCCCTGGGCGGATACGTTCCCAAGCGCAGCATTCGGGCCAAGCCGCTCGTCGCGGATCACGATGAACTGTTCAAAGAATTTCTGGAAGGCAGCGAAGGCCGGGAAGTATCCACCACGATGGCATTTGTCGGTATGCTCCGAAAAATGCTGAAGGATCCAGAAATCGGCAAGCTCGTCGTGCCGATCGTACCAGATGAAGCCCGCACCTTCGGCATGGAGTCGCTTTTCCGGACCGCCGGCATTTATTCCAGCGTGGGGCAGAAGTATGAGCCCGTTGACGTGAACACGTTGCTCTATTACAAGGAAGCGAAGGACGGGCAGATTCTTGAAGAGGGAATCACGGAAGCCGGCTCGATGGCGTCGTGCATCGCGGCGGGCACCGCCTATGCAACGCATGGAATCAACACGATTCCGTTCTTCATTTATTACTCGATGTTTGGATTCCAGCGCATCGCGGACTTCATCTGGGCGGCAGCAGATATGCGCACGCGCGGATTCCTGCTCGGCGGCACGGCCGGACGAACCACGCTTTCCGGCGAAGGTCTGCAGCATCAGGACGGCAACAGCCATGTCCTGGCGCTGCCGGTTCCGAACAACAAAGCGTACGACCCGGCGTTCGCGTACGAAATCGCAGTCATCCTTCAAGACGGAATTCGCCGCATGTACAAGGATGGCGAAAATATTTTTTATTACATCACCGTGATGAACGAGCCTTACGCTATGCCGGCGATGCCGGGCGACGTGAAAGAAGGGATCTTGCGCGGCATGTACCGTTTCCGGCCCGCGACGAACACGAAGGCCAAGCTGCGGGCGCAATTGTTTGGAAGCGGCGCGATTCTCAACGAAGTGCTGCGAGCGCAGGAAATTCTCGAGACCAAGTACAGCGTGGCGGCCGACGTATGGAGCGTAACCAGTTATAAGGAACTTTATTTTGACGGGAGCGAAACGGAACGCTGGAACCGTTTGCACCCGGGAGAAAAGCCACGCGTGCCGTACATCACCGAGGTCCTGGAGGACGCTCCCGGCGTGTTTGTCGCGGCGTCCGACTACTTGAAAACTTTGCCAAATATGATCAGCAAATGGATGCCGCGGCGCCTGGCGTCACTGGGCACCGATGGTTTTGGGCGCAGCGAAGGCCGCGCCGCGCTTCGCGACTTCTTCGAAGTTGACTCGCGCTTTATTACGCTGGCCACGCTGCATGAGCTCTTTGTGGACGGCAAGATCGAGCGCTGCGTCCTCGACAAAGCCATCAAAGACCTGGGCATCAATGCCGAAAAGCCGAATCCGGTGATTTCCTGACGTTGGTCTAAAAGTTCCGGCACTAAAGATAAGGAATCAGTCTGTGGCATGGCCGCGGTTCGCGCCCGTTTCCTCGGCGCCCTCGAGGATTTCTGCGGGCTTGATGCGTCCGGTCGCCAATTGCGCGATAAGTTCGCGATTCGCTGCCAGAAAATCGTAAGCTCCAAGCTCTTTTGGTAAGACCCAGGCAATCTTTTCGAAGGTGCGCGACTTCACGTCTGCTTCGGCAATTGCGGCGGCGAAGAAGCAGATTTCCAATTCGTCTGGCGTTTCTGCGTAACGATGGCGCACTCGGCCAATCTCAACACTTTTCACGAGCGTAACGCCGATTTCTTCCTGTAACTCCCGCGCGAGTGCAGCCTCCGGCGATTCACCCGCGTAGACCTTTCCGCCGGGAAATTCCCACTTGAGAGGGGAAGTATCATTCTTTCGGCGCTGGCCGATCAGCAATCGCCGGTCACTGCGCTCAATCACTGCCACCACGACAGTGATCATGGACGTTCTCGCATTTTATTCTCGGGATGTAGGAGTTGGTGCAGGGCGCGCGCACCTTCGATCAGCGCCGGCCCAGGCGTGTTCAGCAATTCGTCGCTGATCACGTGGACGCGCTGATTGTGAATTGCCGGCAAATCTTTCCAAGCCGCGACTTTATACGTCTGCTTGGGGTCTGCTTTCGCTCCCGTCGCCGCCCAAGCGAGGACAATTACATCTGGCTGGGCCGCTGCTACTTGCGCTTCGGTAACTTTCTGGCCGCCGGGGACAACCATTTCGCCACCGCAAATGCTTACTAGTTCCGCCACCCACGGCGGGGAGCTGATTCGCGGATTCGGCCATGCCTCGCAATAGACGCGCACGGGTTGCTTGCATCGACGCGCTTTCTTTTCAATTTCCGCGAAAGTATTGCGCATCTTTTTCACTAGCCTCTCGGCGGAGGATATCTGATGAGTAATTCCGCCCAACAAGCGAATGTCGGCTTCGATGTCAGCGAGGGACCGCGGATTCATGGCCAGAAAAGGGAAGGGATGCTCGAGGAGCTTGGCGACGGTCTCCTGCTTGTACGGTACGGAGCCGATCACGAGCGTCGGGTTCAGCCGCACGATCTGATCTACAGATTCCATGTGCCAGCAATCGCCCAGTTTCGGCAAGTTGCCGACCGGAGCGACATCCGCACACCACTCGGTTACGCCGATGAGCGCGCGCTTCGCCCCAATGGCGCACAGAATTGAGGTCGCACTGGGGGCCAGCGAAACAATGCGCAATTGTGCTTGTCTGCTCGTTTTCGCGGTCACCGGAGAAGGATAGCAGACCGCCGGCGGCTATTCGCTCGCACGACCGCTGATTGACTCCGCTCCACGACTGTGTTGCACTGCGTTCCTTGTTTTCTGGAGGACTACCGTGCGTGTTCGTATGCTTGCTCTAAGTTTGGTGTTGCCATTTACGGCCCTGGCTCAGACTTCAGCGGCGCAGTCCAAACCGGAAGTGGTTTCTTACCACGCCACCATTGACAACGTGAAATACGTTTTTGGCGTCGCTCCACCTGTCGCGCGGCTCAAGCCAGGCAACATTCTTGACGCGAACTCTCTCGACTGTTTCGGCAACGCCCTGCAAAACCCGGGCGATTCCTTTTCGCTCGTCAAAGGAGATAACCCGCTGACCGGTCCTTTTTACATCGAAGGAGCGGAGCCCGGCGACACCTTGGTTGTTCACATCCTTGATTTGCAAGTTGACGGGAAACAAGGCGTGGGCACGTTTTCACCGGGATTCGGCGCCATTAATGCCACGCATTACACGCCCATGCTGGAAAAGGAAGCGCTGCCGGAAAAGATTTGGTTTTACCCGATCGACCATGCGGAACGAACCGCCACGTTTCAGGCGCTCGATTCCAACTACAAAGTGAAAATTCCGCTTCATCCTTTTCTGGGCTGCATCGGCGTCGCACCGGCGAACGGAGAGGCGCGCAGCTCCATCGTGCCTGCGGAATTTGGCGGCAACATGGACGCTCCGGAAGTCTCCGTTGGCAACACGTTGTATTTGCCTGTAAATGTCCCTGGGGCGTTGTTTTATTTCGGCGACGGCCACGCTGCCATGGGTGACGGTGAAATTGCCGGAAGCGCCATTGAAGTTCCCATGAAAGCCCGGCTGCAATTTGATCTTGTCAAAGGGAAACATACGGATTGGCCGCGTTTCGAAAATGAAAAGGAGATTATGGCTGCGGGCATCTATCGCCCCGTCGATGATGCGGTGCGAATCGCTTTCACCGAGCTGGTGAGATGGATTCACGCTGACTATGGCCTTTCGGAACTCGACGCCTACGAATTGCTTTCGAAAGTGGGCAAAATCCACCTCACGGAGATGGTTGATCCAACCTACGTTGTGGTCGCCTCGGTAGAAAAAAAGTATTTGCCGCCTAAGAAGTAGATCGTTTGTGCAAGGAGATTCCTGTGCGATCTTTCTGCTCTGCGAACCCTCTGTCTCTGCGTTGAGCAGTCTTAATCTGTGCCGCGTTGCGGTCCTAGCGCGGCCTTGGGATACTTTCTGGGATGTTCAGCGAAGCTGTTCTCGATCACTTTCGCAATCCGCGCAATGCGGGGGAACTGCCCGGCGCCACGGCGACGGTCGAGGTAAGTAATCCCGTCTGCGGCGATATCCTCAAGCTCGCCGCGCGAATCGTGGACGGCCGTATCGCGGAAGCGCGCTTCCTTTGCCGCGGTTGCACGACTTCGATTGCATGCGCCTCCGCTTTGACCGAGCGCCTAAGCGGTCTCCCGCTCTCCGAAGCCCGGTCCATCACCGCGGAGTCTCTCTCGGAAGCTTTGGGGCAACTTCCTCCAGCGACATTCCATGGAGCGCAGCTCGCCGCCGATGCGGTCCGCGCGTTGTTGCAAAGTCTCGATTCAACCAGTCGCTAGTCACTCTGCTGGATGGCCTTGTTCATTGTCTCGGGATCGTTCAGGTTCAGCACGCAGCCCTCTTCGTTCGTTCGCACTTCGTCGACTTCTGCTTTGTGCGCCCAAACAACGGCCCGCGCGCCAGTTTCGAGCGGTGCGTGCAGCAATTCGTCATACAAAGAAGCGGAAAAAATAACTGGATGGCCGCGGCGTCCTTCATACAGGGGAAGAACAATAGGACTTTTTGTTTTGTAAAACTGCTCGATTAATTCCTGAACCAGGGCATTGCTGATCAGCGGATGGTCGATGAGACAGAGGAGCATTCCGTCGGTCCCAGAAGGCAAGCTGCGCAGCGCCGCTTGGACCGAACTTAACTGGCCTTTCTCCCATTCACGATTGATCACGATTTCGTCGGCTTTGAGATCCACCGCTTTGGCGATGGGTTCCGCGTGCGCGCCGAGCACAACGCGACGCACCCCAATTTGGCGGTGCGCCGTTACTTCCAGGAGGTGTTCAAGGAAAGGGCGCCCTTGGTAGGGAAGCAGCGCTTTCGGTGAGCCCATTCGACTCGAAGCCCCGCCGGACAGGATGACGGCGGCCAGCATGTGCTCCTTTCAGCGCTCGTTCACGGTGTGAACTGCAGTAGCGCGCGATTCGTATTTCAGTTTCTTGTGCGTGCCAGATTGCGCATTCCGCCTTACCCCGATGAGCTCCGCGACAATACTGATGGCAATCTCTTCGGGCGAGAGCGCGCCAATTTCCAGGCCCATCGGTGCGTACACCCTTTCGAATTCTTCGGGTTTGTAGCCTTCGTTCTCGAGCGCCTTGTAAACGGACAATACTTTCCGTTTGCTTCCAATCATACCGACGTAACGCGCTTCGGTACGCACCGCCCAGGCCAGCACGCGCATGTCTTCTTTATGGCCGCGCGTCACGATGACCACGTAACTCGACGCATTCGGACGAATCTTTTCGAACGCGTCCTCGTAACTAGTGTGGATTTCGTGCGCCATCGGAAAGCGCTCTTTGTTGGCGAACGCTTCGCGGTCATCTACCACGCCGATCCCAAAGCCCGCGGCGCCGGCCGCCTTTGCAACCGCCGTCGAGACGTGACCGCCGCCAAACAGGTACACGACCGGTTGCGGCAAAATTGGCTCAACAAAAACTTCTAGTGTTCCGCCACAAATCAATCCGCTGTCGTAGCTCGCCTCATGGTTCAGGTTGAAGACCATCTTGCGTGGCGATTCTTTCTGCATCACTTCTTTTGCTGCCGCCCAGACTTCTGCCTCGACGCAGCCGCCGCCAATCGTCCCCGCGATCGAGCCGTCCTCGCGTACCAGCATCCGCGAACTTTCATAGCTCGGGATCGAGCCATTGGTATGTACGATCGTGGCCAGCGCCGCGCGCCGCCCGGCACGCCGCATCTTCACGATTTCTTCAAACAGGTCCATCGGGCTCCCTGGGAATTACGCTACGCCGCGCGCATGGTCATGTCAATTCGCAGGGTCTCAGTTGCGGCTCGCAGTGAGGTTGCGCGGCGCCGTCAAAAACAGGAGAGGCCGCGCAATGCGGCCTCTCCAAGCTTCTGTAATGACTTGTATGCTGGTCGCGGGTCAGCGCCCAGCCGCGGCTGAAGCCGCTTGGTCGAGAATTGTCGCGGCGCGGCCGGCATCTGCCACGCCGAAGTAAAGAACCGGCTCGTTCCTCCCCGGTTCCGAACCGCAAAACGCAAAGTTGATATTGATCTTGGCATCGCCGAGCCGCTCAGCGGCCCGCGCGAGTTCTCCGGCGCGGTGGGGCAACGTCACGCGCGCCACTTCGGTCTCTTTGTAAGACAGCTTTTCTGAATCCAGCACGGTCCTCGCAGTTGTGGGGTTGTCCACGACGAGATGTACCAGACTCTTTCCTTCGACAGGTGAGGACTGGAACGCAATAATGTTTACGTTGCGATCGGCGAGCGCCCGGCAAACTTTCCCGAGCGTGCCCGGCCGGTCTTCCAGGTTGATGCTGAACTCCTTGGTAGTTGGCATTGTCATTGACTCCTGTAGTTGTTACGAGGAACGCAGTGGCGCGTTCCTGCGGGGCCGAGAGGAGAAAATCCTACTCCCGCGTTGCCGGCGTTTCAAGTGGTACGTGTGCAACGGTTCAGGTGGCCAGTGTTTCCGTTCTTTGCCGCAGTGCTTTCTAGACACATTTTTGTCGCGGTGATAGCGTACCCAAGCCATTTTAACGCGCGGGAGTTCTCATGAAGGCAATCATCTTCCATCAGCACGGCGCGCCCGAAGTCCTCAAGTATAAAGACGCTCCAGAACCCAGCATTCGCCCGAACGAAGTCATCGTGCGCGTCAAGGCTTGCGCGCTGAATCACCTCGATCTCTGGGTGCGCCGCGGTATTCCAGGAGTGCCGATCCCGCTTCCGCACATTCCCGGCAGCGACGTATCGGGTGAAATTGCCCAAATCGGCGCGGATGTCACCAACGTCCGCGTCGGCCAGAAAGTCGTGCTCGCACCTGGCGTCACTTGTGGCAAATGTGCAGCTTGTATCTCTGGCCAGGACAATCACTGCCGCCAATTCACCAATCTTGGCTATCTGGTCGACGGAGGTTGCGCCGAATTCGTCCGCGCTCCCGAGGTGAATTGCCTTCCGTATCCCGAAAACCTCACCTTTGAAGAAGCAGCGTCAATTCCTCTGGTCTTCCAAACTGCTTGGCACATGCTGGTAGCCCGCGCGGAGCTGCAGCCCGGTGAAGATGTTCTCGTCCGTGGGGCAGGTAGTGGCGTTGGCAGCGCGGCAATTCAAATCGCCAAATTCTTCGGCGCGCGCGTGCTCGCCACTGCGAGCACCGACGAAAAATTGCAGAAAGCAAAGCAGCTCGGCGCCGACCATTTTATCAACCACAAAACACAAAAAATCCGCGATGAAGTGCACCGCATCACCAATAAGCGCGGTGTAGATGTTGTCTTCGAACACGTTGGCACGGCCACTTGGGACGACAGCCTCGCTAGCTTGGCCGCTGGAGGCCGCCTGGTCACTTGCGGGGCTACGACCGGCTACGACGCCAAGGTTGATCTCCGCTTTCTTTTCAGCCGCCAGCTTTCGCTCCTCGGCTCCTACATGGGCACCAAGTCCGAGCTGCACACCGTAATGAAGCTCGTCGCCGCTGGCCGCCTCAAGCCCGTCGTTGACCGCATCTTCCGGCTCGCCGAAGCTGCCCCCGCCCACGCGTATCTGGAATCCAGTTCGCAATTCGGCAAAGTCGTCCTTGCGGTCTGACAATCCGAAGATCCTCCCAACTCTCGCTCACTTGTCTTCACAGTGCATCGATGGCCCGCGAAGTAACCGGAAGTACTATTGACATCTTTTTGTTACTCGAATAATTTGGCCGCGATTTCCCCGGGTCCAACTTACCCAACCCTTGTTCATCCCGGCTGCCAGAATCACGTCTGAAACGCTGTAAATAGGGAGGGTCCTCGCGATGTGGTCCAAGCGACCGATACTCTACGTGTGTCTACTCACCGGATTGGCGATGGCATTTGCCATGGCCGGTCCATCTTCAGGTCAAAACGCCA
>Ga0209158_1001438_pt1 | contig 15855 bp, 17 predicted proteins | sample GraSoiAngelo_140_FD_185897 | JGI IMG/M metagenome (GOLD analysis project Ga0209158, IMG submission 185897) | Grasslands soil microbial communities from the Angelo Coastal Reserve, California, USA - 14_0929_12_30cm (SPAdes) (version 2) | ecosystem: Environmental > Terrestrial > Soil > Grasslands ...
CGCCTTGCTTCGGAACTTCTCCGGGATGAGGTCCCGCCGGTCCGTGTAATGCGTCATGCCCTTCTCGTCCTCATACTTGTAAATGACACCGGCCGAACTAGCCGGCCCCACAAAGACCAAGCAGGCCACGACCCAGACGAGACAGCAGATGAATGTCTGATTGGCCATCAAAGCAAGGGCTAGGACGCTGGCGTGCGCTCCGCGTCCGGATATTGCCGCCGGATGGCAAGCACCTTGTCCATGGAGTCGATGAAGAGCTTCAGCAGTTGCGGATCGAAATGCCGGGCGCGGCCCAGGCGCATGACGTCTGCCGCCTGCTCTACCGGAATGGCTTGCTTATAGACGCGCTTGGTCGTCATCGAGTCGAAGGCATCGGCAATCGCGGCGATCCTCCCCTCCAGAGGGATAGCCTCGCCCACCAGTCCACGCGGGTAGCCGCTCCCATCGAACTGCTCATGATGGGTCCAGGCAATGGTGGAAGCGACCATGAGCAACTCAGCGGACCCGGTGAGGATGCGCCTGCCGATCTCGGTGTGTTGCTGCATGAGACGGGATTCGTCCGGCGTAAACCCGCCCGGCTTGAAGAGGATCTCATCCGGCGTGCCGATCTTCCCGATATCGTGCATCGTGCTGGCCAGCCGGGTCAGCTCGCAGCGATCGTTGGCCCACCCCAGCCGAGCCGCGATGAGCGCGCAGTACCGGCTCATCCGCTGGATGTGCCCGGGTGCCCCCTTCTCCCGCAATTCCTCGGCCATAACAAGTCTTTGGATCACATCTTCCTGGGTCTGGCGTAACGTGCGCTCCGTCTGTTCCAGCCGGACGATCGTCTCCCGAAGCTCGGAGGTCCGAGCGAGCACCGCCTGTTCAAGCTTCTCCCGGTTAGCCCGGTTCTCCTGCTCCAACTTGCGTCGCCGCAAGGCGTTGGCGATGTTGATCAGGATCTCATTGGGCTCGAACGGCTTGATGACATAGCCGTATGTCCCTTGCTCCAAGGCGACGTTGGCGATCCCCGTGTCATCCATGGCGCTGACCATGATCGTCGCAGTGTCCGGGTGTTTGGCGAGGATATGCCGGACAAGGCTGAGACCGGACTCGCCGGGCATGTTGACATCGCACAAGGCGAGCTCAAACGCCTGCTGCTGGAGCAGCTCGCGCGCTTCTGCTGCGCTTGCTGCCGGCGCGCAGATGTACCCATTCATCTCCAGCAAGCTGCGGAGGAACACGCGCGCCTCCTCGGTGTCGTCCACGATCAGGAGCCGGAACTTTTTCGCCTCCGGCACAGCTTCTCCTTCTTACTTCAATCCGAGCACGTCCTGCATGTCGTACAGACCAGGGCCCTGCGCGACGACCCACTGAGCGGCCCGCAGGGCGCCGCGCGCGAAGGTGTCGCGGCTCTGTACGCGATGCGTCACCTCGATTCGCTCGCCCAGCCCACCGAAGAGGACGGCATGGTCGCCGATGATGTCCCCTGCCCGGATGACCTGCATGCCGATCTCGCCCCGCTTGCGCTCGCCGATCATCCCCTTGCGCCCGTATGCGGCCACCGCGTCCAGGGCCTTCCCCATGGCATCGGCAAGCACCTGCGCCAACTTCAGTGCGGTCCCGCTGGGCGCGTCCTTTTTCAGGCGGTGATGGGCTTCCAGCACCTCGATGTCGTAGTCCTCGCCCAGTGTGCGGGCGATCTGGGGAAGCATCTTCAGGAGAACATTGATCCCTACGCTCATGTTCGGAGCGAAGACGCACGGAATCGGTTTGGCGAGCTCGCGGAGCTCCGCCAGTTGCGGGGCCGAGAACCCGGTCGTCCCGATGACCATGGCTTTCCTGGAGGCGGCCATGATCGCCAGATGCTTGAGCGTGGCGTCCGGAGAGGTGAACTCGATCAGGACCTCGGCGCGGTCGGCCAGCGCGGTCAGATCATCGGTCACCCTCACACCCAGACGGCCGCACCCCACGGTTTCTCCAGCGTCGGCCCCGACCGCCGGATGCCCTTTCCCCTCCACCGCCCCCACCAGCTCGAGGTTCGGCGACTCCTTGATCAGAGTGACGAGCCGCGTGCCCATGCGCCCGCCGGCCCCAGTCACCACGACCTTGATCTTCCCCTTCCCTTTCACCATCCATCCCTCCGAAAGACCACGCCACCGCTTCGGATCAATTCCAACCCCCCGCACTCATCACTCCTCACGACGATTTAGACAGTCCGGTGTTGGAAATCTGTTTGGCGGGTGGCGCCGAGCGGGCGCCCGGGCGGAGCGCAGCGACTTGCTTGCCCTTGGCGGAGCGAGCACGTCTGGGCTGCTCGGCGACAGGACCCGCCTCTACGTTACTAACTCAATTTCTAAATCAGCTTCAAATCCTTCATGACCCGAGTCAGCTTGTCGAGGTTCTCTTGCGACATCGGGCAGAGGGGCAGCCGCAGCTCTGCCGTGGCCTTGCCCATGAGCGCGACGGCATGCTTGATAGGGATCGGATTCGTTTCCAGGAACAAGGCCTGGAAGAGAGGGTAGATCTGGTAATGGATGGCGCGGGCCTTGGCCGCATCCCCGGCCGCCCAGGCATCCACAAGCGCCGACATCTCGGCCGGTGCCACGTTGGCGGTCACCGTGACGACGCCCTTCGCACCGACCGCCAGCATCGGCAAGGTCAGCGCATCATCGCCGGAGAGGACCGTGAGCCGGTCGCCGCAGAGCTGGACGATCTCGCTCACCTGCTGGAGCGACCCCGCTCCTTCCTTGATGCCTATGATGTTCCGGATCTGGGCCAGCCGCGCCACCGTCTGCGGCGTCATGTTCACGGCGGTGCGCCCGGGAATGTTGTAGAGGATCTGCGGGAGATCCACCGCCTCGGCCACGGCCTTATGGTGCCGGTAGAGGCCCTCCTGGGTCGGCTTGTTGTAGTACGGCGAGATCAACAGGGCCGCGTCCGCCCCGACGGATTTGGCATGGCGGGTGAACTCGATGGCCTCGTCCGTCGAGTTGGACCCCGTGCCGGCAATGACCGGCACGCGACGCCTGACAACCTGCACGGTGAACTCGACGACCCGCTTGTGCTCCTCATGGGTAAGCGTGGCGGACTCGCCCGTCGTCCCGCACGGCACGATCCCATCGGTTCCGTTCGCGATCTGCCACTCGATCAGATCGCCGAGGGCTTTCTCGTCTACTTTGCCGTTGCGAAACGGCGTGATGATGGCGACCAGCGATCCGGTGAAGCTCATCGCAGCTTGTACTCCCAGGCATCAGGATACATCTCGCCTTCGTACACTGCCCGTGCCTCGCCGGTCAGGGAGACGTCGGCAAACCGATTCCCGTCCTTCCGGAATGACACGGTCATGGGTCTGCGGCTCAAGGGTACGACTGACACCGGCGATTCCACTTTGTGGATCACGGCGGCGACCAGGGCCGAGGCAATGGCCCCGCTGCCACACGCCAGCGTTTCATCCTCCACGCCGCGCTCGTACGTGCGGATGCGAATCGTGCCTCGGTCCACCACCTCGACGAAATCCACGTTGGTGCCAGCCGGCTTGAAGGCCTCGTGATCGCGGATCTGGTGACCGATTCCGATTACCTCGGCCGTGGATATGTCATGGACGAAATAGACGAAGTGTGGGACTCCGGTATCGACGGCATGGCCTTCAAAGGTCATCACGATGGAGCTCCGTTGAGACGGCGCCGTCAAGTCCGTCTTGCGCCGCCGGTGCGGCGGGATGTCCAGGCGGATGCTCAACCGGAGGTCGGTCGGATCGGGCACACTGACGGTCACGCTTTCACCGTCCACCACGGCTTCGACCACACCGGCCGCGCCCTCGAACCGCATCTTCTTCGGGGCGATCCCCTTGAGATAGGCAAACCGCGCGACGCAGCGGGCGCCGTTCCCGCAGAAGTCGGCCTCGCCCCCATCGTTGTTGTAGAATCGCCAGCGAAAATGGGCCTTGGGGGCTTTTTCGATGAAGATGAGCCCGTCCGCCCCGACCGAGAGGTGCTGCGTGCACACGCTGGCCACGAACGCCGACATCTTCCCGGGGTCCACCACGCGCTTCCGGTTGTCCACCACGATGAAATCGTTGCCGGCGCCGGAGAACTTCATGAACTGGATCTTCTTCGGGACCTTCGTCATCGCCGCCTTATTTGAGAAATGCCGGAATCATTTCGCCGCGCACCAGGTCGGCGTACTCTTCCCGCGCCCGGATGACGTGGAACTCGCTCCCTTTCACCAGCACCTCGGCCACGCGGGGCCTCGAGTTATAGTTTGAAGCCATGCTGAACCCGTAGGCGCCGGCGCTCATCACAGCGAGCAGCTCGCCAGGGTCCACCAGCGGCATCATCCGGTCCTTGGCAAGGAAGTCGCCCGACTCGCAGACCGGGCCGACCACGTCCGCCAGCACCTGCCTCTTGAGCTTGTCACGGATCTCGTGCACCGGCTTGATCTCGTGATAGGCCCCGTAGAGCGACGGCCGGATCAGGTCGTTCATGGCGGCATCCACGATGACAAACGCCTTCTCTGGGTTCGCCTTGTGGTAGAGCACCCTGGTAAGCAGCACGCCAGCGTTGCCCACGATGGAGCGGCCCGGCTCGAAGATCAGCAGGCACTTGAGGTCCTTGACCAGCGGCGCGATGGCCTGCGCCAGGTCCTGGGGCTGCAGCGGCGTCTCGTCCTGATAGGTGATCCCGAGCCCGCCCCCGACGTTGAGGTAGCGGAGATGGATTCCAATGCCGGCCAGCTGCTCAATGAGGTTGAGAATCCTCTTGAGCGCGTCCACGTAGGGGCTGACCTGCGTGAGTTGCGACCCGATGTGCTTGTGCACCCCGACGATCTCGATGTGCGGTAAGGTGCGTGAGTTGCGACCCGATGTGCTTGTGCACCCCGACGATCTCGATGTGCGGTAAGGTCGTGGCCAGCTTGTACTCGTCGAGCGCCCGCTCGGCGCTGATCCCGAACTTGCTCTTCTTGAGGCCCGTCGCGATATACGGATGGGTCTTGGGATCGATGTCCGGGTTGATGCGCAGGGCCACCCGCGCCTTGGTGTGCATCTCGCCCGCCACCCGGTCGATGGCCCGCAGCTCGTCCGACGACTCGACGTTGAACATCAAGATGTTCGATCGCAGGGCGTAACGGACCTCGTCGTCCGACTTGCCGACCCCCGCGAAGACGATCCGCTGGGGCTCGATCCCCGCCTGCAACGCCCGGTAAAGCTCGCCCCCCGAGACGATGTCCGCGCCTGCTCCTTCGTTGGTCAGCAGCCGCAGCAAGGCCAGATTGGAGTTCGCCTTGATCGCGTAGGCGATCAAGTGCGGGACCTCACTGAAGGCCGAGTCGAAGGACCGGAGCTGGCGCACCAGCGTCGCGTGGCTGTAGACGTAGCACGGGGTGCCGACGGCCTCGGCGATCTTGCGGAGCGGCACCGACTCGCAATAGAACTCCCCGTCCTGGTACCGGAAATCAGGCATCCTGCAAGTCCTCTTCCAGCAGGTCCAGCCCGTGGAAGCTCACGTGCACGAGGGCGGAGTCGAACGCCGCCCGGAGCTTGCGGAAACGGACCCGCACGGAGGGCGCGGCCTGCTTGAAGAACTCGCCGTCCAGCAGCGTCTGGAGCGCCTGCGGCGTCACGTGCCGCAGGTGCTCGAAGTTCACAATGATGTCCAGCTTCGCCTGACTGGCGGCGTCCGCCAGCTTCTTCTTCAGCTCCGCCGCGTTGAAACGGTCCAGCGCCCCCTCCAGCTCGACAAGCAACGCCGTCAGCTTTTCGTGCTTGCGCGCCTTGACGCTGAGGAACTGGTCCACTTGGCCGGACACCTTCTTCAGAGCCAACAGCGCGTTGGGGATCGGATTCTCCATCTCCACCGACGGGATCTTCGCCTGCAAGGCCTTGATGACGCCGGCGACCGGTGAGAGCCGGCCCTTCGGACAGGCCCGGTTAATGACCCGGCGAAACTGCCTGTTCATCTCCAGGCGCGGAACGAAGCGCTGGCTGGTATGGGAGATCCGACGCCAGATGTTCGGGAGCGAATAGAACGTGTGCTGCGCCCAGTAGTAGCCTTCCTGCAGTTGCTCGGACGTCATGCGGGTCGGGTAGAACGTCACGTACTTGCCATCGTAGTGGGCCCAGTTCCGGTCGAAGATACGCCCCGCGGCCTCGTAGCGAGTATACAGCGGCGTACCCGGCAGCGGCGTGAGTATGTTGAAGTACGCCAGCTCGCAACGGTTCTTGATCAGAAACTCGACCGTGCGCTCGAAGACTGACTCGTCGTCGTTGTCGAAGCCGAAGACGATCCCGGGGTTCACCATGATCCCGTGATCATGGAACATCTTGATCTCCTCCTCGAACTTCTTCACCCGGTTGAATGGCTTGTGCGTCTCGCCGAGGCTCTCCTCAAAGATGGATTCCATCCCCACGAAGACCGACACGCAGCCGCTCTCGGCCGCCAGCTTGACCATCTCCTCGTCGTCGCCCAGGAAGAGCGTGGACTGGCAGCCCCACTTGATGTTCAGAGGCTTCAGCGCGGCCCACAGCTCCCGGCAGTAGGCCCGGTTGCTATTGTGGAGGTCGTCCACGAACGCAAAGATAGACCCGTCCTCCATGCTCAGTCGGATCTTCGTCAGGATCTTAAGCGCATCCCGCAAAGACCCCTTGCCCATGCGCGCCACCAGCTCGCCGGCAACCCATTGTTTCACGCGCGTGATCTCGGAGATGACCTCCGGCACTGGCCGCCGCCGTGTGCTCTTGCCGTTGAACGGCGACACGCTGCAGAACTCGCAGTCGAAGTGGCAGCCGCGGGTCGTGAATGTGCACATGCGCGTCATGTAAGCGTCGTCGCTGAGCAGCTCGACACGCGGTGGCTTGTAGTTCTCCAAGGGCGGGAACTTCTCCATCTTGTAATGCCGCTGCATGCGGCCCGCTTCGAAGTCGGCCACCAGCCGCGGCCAGGAGTCTTCCGCCTCGCCCGTCACGATGGCATCGCAGCGTTGCAGGGCCTCGTCCGGACAGTAGGTGGGATGGACTCCGCCCAGGACGACCGGCACGCCGCGCTTACGGAACTCGTCCGCGAGCTGGTACGCCCGCGGGGCGTAACAGGTCATTACCGAGATCCCCACCAGATCCGCCGGGTGCTCGAGATCGATCTCCCGGACCGCCTCGTCCTGGATCTCGACATCCCAATGCTCCGGCGTGTAGGCCGCGATGGCCGGCAGACTGAGCTTGGGAAACCAGATCGCCTTTCGCTCGCTAGGACCGAGATGGTAGGGGTTCTCCCGCGGATAGGGGTCCACCAGCAACAGCTTCCTCCGCTTCGGAGCCGTCTGTGTCAGTCGTACGATCTGCATCACGTCACCTCATCTCTCTGAAAACATGCACTGCGCTTGAACGTGGAACTTGAACGTTCGTCTGTCTTTTTACTGTTTCGATCGCTCCTGCTTCGACGGCAGGACGTCCTCTGGCGGCACCGGCGCTGTCTTCTTCCCGCAGGCTGCCATGGCCGTGATGAATGTCACGATGATGAAAACGGCCAGCCCAGTCTTCATCCCTCGGCACGCAACTCCTTCTGAAGAACCTTGAGCCGGCTCTCCACGCGCTTGCGCGCCGTGCCGCCGATTTGCAACTTTCGTTCCAAGGCGCCTTCCACCGACAGCACATCCAGCGCGTCTTTTTCGAAGGCCGGCGAAAAGCTCCGCAATTCATCCAACGTGATATCCGCCAGGTCTTTCCCACAATCCAGCCGGTCGCGAACGATCCGTCCGACGGTGGCATGCGCCGTACGAAATGGGACACCTTTGAGGACCAAATAGTCGGCGAGCTCCGTGGCCAGCAGAAACCCGGACGCCGCCGCGCGGGCCATCGCCTCCCCCCGGACCGTGAGGCCGCCGACCAGGGACGCCAGCATCCCGAGCGAGTCCTGCACTGTTTCGACAGCGTCAAAAAGCGGGCCCTTATCCTCCTGCAAGTCGCGGTTGTAACTCAAGGGGAGCCCCTTCAGCACGGTCAGCAGACTCATAAGATGCCCGTACACCCGTCCCGTCTTGCCCCGGATCAACTCCGGCACGTCCGGGTTCTTCTTCTGCGGCATCATGCTGCTGCCGGTGCAGAACGCGTCCGGCAGCTCCACGAACCCAAATTCCTGGGACGACCAGAGCACCAGCTCTTCGGCAAACCTGGAGGCATGCGCCATCACCAGTGCCAGGGCCGCCAGAGTCTCCACCACGAAGTCCCGGTCGGACACCGCATCCAGGCTGTTCTGGCTGACCACCGGGAAGCCGAGCAAGCGGGCCGTATATTCACGATCCAGCGGGAAGTTCGTGCCTGCCAGCGCGCCCGAGCCGAGCGGCATGACATTGATCCGGCGGAGCGCGTCGCGCAAGCGGCCCTTATCCCGCTCCGCCATCTCCACGTACGCCAGGAGGTGGTGGGCGAACAGGACCGGCTGCGCCCGCTGCATATGGGTATAGCCCGGCATGACCACGCTGAGCTCCCGCCGCGCCAGGGCCACGAGGCTCTCCTGGAACCGCCGCAGGCCGGCGAGGAGGTCTTTCACCGCATCGCGCAGATAGAGCCGCAGATCCAGCGCCACCTGGTCGTTGCGGCTCCGTCCGGTGTGGAGCTTGCCGCCCACTTCGCCAACGAGTTCGGTCAGCCGCGCCTCGATCGCCATGTGAACGTCCTCGTGCGCCGGCATGAACCGGAACCGCCCGCCGGCGATCTCCTTCTCCACCTGCTTGAGCCCAGCGACCAGTTTGTCCGCCTCGCGGCGGGTGAGCACGCCGGCCCGCTCGAGCGTCCGGCAGTGCGCGATGCTCCCGGCGATGTCGTGCCGGTAGAGCCGGCGGTCGATTGCGAGCGACGACGTGAACGTCTCGACCTGCGGATCCGTCTTGCCACGGAACCGGCCAGCCCAGAGCTTACTCTGCGCGGGTTTTCTTTTCACACTCATCCGCGACGCGACCTCGTGGGTCTGGGAGGGGCGCCCTTAGGCGGGGCCCCCTCCCGTTTGATGGTCTTCCTGCGCGAGGCCCGGATGGCCAGCCGCAGCGCGTTCAGCCGGATGAAGCCTTCCGCGTCTTTCTGCCGGTAGACGTCGTCCTCCTCGAAGGTCGCCATGTCCAGGCGGTAGAGGGACCGCGCCGACCGCCGCCCGGCAGTACAACACGAACCCTTATAGAGTTTGACGCGGGCGGTGCCCGTGACGTCCTTCTGCGCTTCGTCCACGGCGGCCTGGAGCATATCCCGCTCCGGCGTGTGCCAGTACCCGTAGTACACCATTTCCGCATAGCGGGGAACCAAGGCGTCCTGCAGGTGCAGCACCTCGCGATCGAGCGTGAGCGACTCGACGGCGCGATGCGCGACGTGCAGGATCGTCCCGCCGGGCGTTTCATACACGCCGCGCGACTTCATGCCGACGTAGCGGTTCTCCACGAGGTCCACGCGGCCGACCCCATGCGCACCGCCGAGGCCATTGAGGTGCGTAAGCAGCGCAGCCGGCGAGAGGCGCTTGCCGTTCACCGCGACAGGGTTGCCCTCTTCGTAGTCGATCTCGACGTACGCCGGCTTGGCCGGCGCCTTCTCCGGCGAGACGGTCATCTGGAAGATTTCTTCCGGCGCCTCTTCCCACGGATCCTCCAGAATGCCTCCCTCGTAGCTGACGTGGAACAGGTTCCGGTCGGTGCTGAACGGCTTGGCCTTCGTCGCGGTCACGGGGATGCCGTGCCGCTGTGCGTACTCGATCAGCTCCCGGCGGGACCGAAACTCCCACTCCCGCCACGGCGCGATGATCTTGACCGACGGGTTCAAGGCCATATAGGTCACTTCGAAGCGCACCTGATCGTTGCCCTTGCCGGTCGCGCCGTGGGCCACCGCGTCAGTGCCTTCCCGTTCGGCGATCTCGATCTGCCGCTTCGCAATCAGAGGACGGGCGATGGAGGTGCCGAGCAGGTAGCTCCCCTCGTACACGGCGTTCGCGCGCAGCATGGGGAAGATGTAGTCCTGGACGAAGGTTTCCCGGAGATCCTCGATGTACACCTTGCTCGCGCCCACCTGTAGGGCCTTCGCCTTGACCGCCTTCAGATCCTCTTCCTGGCCCAGGTCTGCGCAGAAGGCCACGACCTCGCAGCCGTAGGTCTCCTTCAGCCATTTGAGGATGACCGACGTGTCGAGGCCGCCCGAGTAGGCCAGCACGACTTTCTTGATCATATGTCGGCTGCGCATTACGGTCACCGATCCCGCAGCAGGCGGATGAGGATGGCCTTCTGCACATGAAGCCGGTTCTCGGCCTGGTCCAGCACGACCGACTGCGGGCCATCCAGCACGTCGGCCGTGATCTCCTGCCCCCGATGGGCGGGCAGGCAGTGCATCACGATCGCGTCGGGATGCGCGGCAGCCACCAACTTCCCATTGAGCTGGTAGGAGGTAAGGACCTGCACCCGGCGCGCCTGTTCCTTCTCTTGGCCCATGCTGGTCCACACGTCGGTGTAGAGGACGTCGGCACCCTTCACCGCGACGTACGGGTCCCGGAGGATCTCGATGGACGCCTTCGTCCGTTCCGCTTTTGCGCGGGCCCACTCCACGATGGACGCATCCGGCTCATAGCCGGAGGGACAGGCGACGCTGATCGTCATGCCCATGATGGCCGCGCCTTCGATCAGGGAGTTGGCTACATTGTTGCCGTCGCCGACGTAGGCGATCTTGATCCCTTTCCAGCGCCGCTTCTTCTCGCGGATCGTGAACAGGTCCGACAGCACCTGGCAGGGATGGTGCAAGTCCGTCAGCCCGTTGATCACGGGGATGGTGGCGTTGCACGCCCACTCTTCGACGGCGGGATGCTCGTAGGCTCGGATCACCAGCCCGTCCAGGTAGCGGGACAGGACCCGGGCGGTGTCGGCCACGGTCTCCCCGCGCCGCATCTGGATGTCGGCGACCGAGAGGAAGATAGACTGCCCGCCGAGCTGGTTCATCCCGGTCTCGAACGAGACGCGGGTGCGCGTGGACGGCTTCTCGAAGAAGAGCCCGAGAGTCTTGCCGCTCAGCCGCTGCGTGGGCAGGGCCCGCCGGCGCATGGCCTTCAAGGCCGCGGCCTCCCGGAAGATCGAGAGGATCTCGTCGCGGGTCAGGTCGTGGACCGCCAGCAAGTGGGTCGACGCGGCGGTCATCGGCGGGCCTCGATCACGTCGCCGAGCGTGGTGACGACCCGGTCGATCTCGGCATGCGTCACGATCAACGGCGGGACAAACCGCAGCTTGCGCTCGCTCGTGGCATTGATGAGGATGCCGCGCTTGCGGAGATCGTGAACGAGCTCACGGGCGTCCATCGTCACTTCGACGCCGATCATCAGGCCCAGCCCCTGGATATCGGTGATCGCCGGGCATCGCCCCTGGAGATCCTTCAAGCCTTTCATGAAATACTCGCCCATTTGAGTGCAGTGCCCCAGGATGTCCTTGTCCTCGAGGACGACCTCCAGCACCGCCAAGGCGGCGGCACAGGCCAGCGGGTTGCCACCCAAAGTCGAACCATGGCTGCCCGGCGTGAAGACCATGGCCACCTCGTCAGTCGCCAGGCAGGCTCCAATCGGCATGCCGCAGCCCAGCCCTTTCGCCAGCGTCATGATGTCAGGGGCGACCCCGAAGTGCTCGTAGGCAAACAAGCGCCCGGTGCGGCCGATGCCGGTCTGGACCTCATCGAAGATCAACAGCGCGCCCCGCTCTCTGGTGATGTCCCTGCAGGCCTTGAGAAACGCCGGGGTGGCGACACGCACCCCTCCTTCGCCCTGCACCGGCTCGACCAGCACCGCAGCGGTCTTGGCCGACACCGCCGAAGCCAACGCGTCACCATCGTTGAACGGCACGTGGCGGAAGCCTTCGGGCAGGGGCTCGAAGCCCTTCTGCACCTTCTCCTGACCAGTGGCCGTCAGCGTGGCAAGCGTGCGCCCATGAAACGAGTTCAGCATCGAGACGATTTCGAAGCGGCCCGCGCCGTCTTTTGCATGCGCCCAACGCCGCGCCAGCTTGATCGCCGCTTCGTTCGCCTCCGCCCCGCTGTTGCAGAAGAAGACCTTGTCGGCGAACGAATGGTCCACGAGGGTCCGCGCCAGTTTGACCTGGGGTTCGGTGTAGAACAGATTCGAGGTATGGACCAGCCGCAGGGCCTGCTGTTGCAGCGCCTGCGTGACCTTTTGATGGCAGTGGCCCAGGACGTTCACGGCAACGCCAGCCAGAAAGTCCAGGTACTCGCGCCCCTCGACGTCGTACACACGTGTCCCCTTACCCCTGGCAAGTGCCAACGGGTACCGGGCGTACGTGTCCATCAGGTACTTTTGAGCACCCTGCATCAACTCTTCGGTGAGCATCTTGAGTCCTGGAATACCAAATGGGTGACGCTATCACAAAGCGCCAGGTTGATGCAATCAAAATATTGAGAAAACAAGGGCTTTCGCGATTTTCGAATGTTTGGGACGGCAGTCAAGACGAGGGCCCACAACCTGCAGGTCATGGGCTCTTGGTACAGTGAAATGTTTAGCTGTTCTTGAAAGTTTCTTTCAATAGGGGCTCGAGCTCCCCCTTCTTTTCCATCGGCTCCAAAATATCGGTGTCCCCGTAGAACTGCCCGTTGATGAAGACCTTGGGCAGCGTCGGCCAGTTGGTCATCTTCGTCAGGGCCTCCCGCTTGGCCGGATTGGGCAGGACGTCGATGACCTCGTAGGGATACCCGTACTGGTCGAAGAACTGCATCGTCTCGCGGGTAAACCCGCACATCGGCAACGCTTTGGTGCCCTTGCCGTAGATCAGAATTTTATGTTTCTTGATCTCCTGTTGGATCTCTGCTTCGAGTGGATCAGCCATACTGTCTCCTCCCCTATCCTCCATCCGTGGTTTCGGCTTTGATTTCGAGCGCGTGGATGCGTCCATCCTTCATCGGCTCATCCAAGGCGTTGTAGATGAGCCGGTGCCGATCCAGGAGGTTCTTTCCCTTGAACAGATCCGAGACAACCCGGATGCTGAAATGGTCCATCGTGCCCGTTCGATCCGTGACGGACACCTTCGCATCTGGAAGCGCCTTGCGAACGTAGTCGGTTAGCGAGTCCGTGGTGATCATGACCCACACTGAGGATTTATCCGCTCGCCAAGCACCATCGTATGGCTCGCGGCCCAACAAGTTCGGGGTGGTGGAGGGTAGGGGATTTGAACCCCCGACCCCGACGTTGCGAACGTCGTGCTCTCCCAGCTGAGCTAACCCCCCGCCCTTCTCCCCTATGTGCGCCGGATTATACACAATCGACACTAGCGGCCGCTAGCGGATACGGACGCGCCGCCCTTCGACCGAGAGACGCCCCTCGGCGAAGAGCTGAATGGCTTCAGGATAGATGCGATGCTCCTCCGCCAGGATGCGGGCTTCCAGAGTCTCCACCGTGTCGTTTTCTAGGACCGGCACGGCCGCTTGCCGGATGATCGGCCCGATGTCCACCCCTTCAGTCACGAAGTGGACCGTGCATCCCGACACTTTGACCCTCCAGTCGAGCGCTTGCTGCTGGGCCTTCAGCCCCGGGAACGACGGCAGGAGCGCTGGATGGATGTTCATGATCCGGTTGGAATACGCGTCGATGAGCACCCGCGTGACGATCTTCATGTACCCTGCCAGCGCCACCAGCTCGACGTTGTGCTTCCGCAGAACATCCAGGACCGCACGGTCGTACGCTTCGCGGCTATCTGGCCGGTCTTTATACGGCGCAGGGTCCAGGAACACGTCCGCCACTCCATGGCGGCGCGCGCGCTCGAGGGCCTGTGCGTCCTTCTTGTTGCTGATGACCACGGCGATCCGGGCCGCCAGTTTGCCTGCCTCGATCGCATCGATGATCGCCTGCAGATTGGAGCCACGCCCAGAGGCCAGAACGCCCACGCGAAGTTTCGCCTCAGGCATACCGTACTCCGCGTTCGCCCTTTTCAATCATGCCGATCCGGAACGCCTTGTCCCCTTGCGCCTCCGCCAACCGCAAGGCGGTGTCGGCCCGATCCGGAGGTACCACCAACACCAAGCCTGCTCCCATATTGAACACCCGAAACATCTCGTCATCGCCTACGTGACCGCGCGATTGGATCAGGCCGAAAATAGGCGGCGGCGTCCACGCCTTGCGCGTGATGACCGCCTGGCACCCCTCGGGCAACACTCGGGGCAGGTTCTCGGTGAGCCCGCCACCCGTGATATGGGCGATCGCGCGGATTTCCCCGGCTTCCACCAGGGCCCGGATGGTTCGCACGTAGATCCGGGTGGGCCGGAGTAGGATTTCACCCAGCGTTTCACTCTGCCCTGGCACTTGCTCCTTCAGCGTCATCTTGGCCTGCTCCAGCAGTACTCGGCGCGCCAACGAATAGCCGTTGCTGTGCAGCCCGGTGGACGCCAATCCGATGACGACATCGCCCGGACGGACACGGCTCCCGTCAATGAGCCGTTCCCGCTCGATCACCCCGACCGCAAAGCCGGCCAGATCGTACTCGCCGTCCGGATAGAATCCCGGCATCTCGGCGGTCTCTCCCCCGATCAGCGCGCAGCCGGCCTGGCGGCAGCCCTCGACGATCCCGGCGATGATCGTTTCGGCCTGCCCAACCGCCAGCTTCCCGACCGCCAGGTAATCCAGGAAGAAGAGCGGCTCGGCTCCGCAGACTGCCACGTCGTTGACGCACATCGCGACCAGATCGATGCCGACCGTGTCGTGGCGTCCCAACAAGGAGGCGATCTTCAGCTTGGTCCCCACCCCATCCGTGCCCGAGACCAGGACAGGGTCCTTATATTTCTTCGGATCGAAGCGAAACAGACCGCCGAATCCTCCGATGTCCGTCAGGACTTCAGGGCGAAACGTCGAGCGGACGAGGGCGCGGATGCGCCGGACGAACTCGTTGCCGGCGTCGATGTCAACCCCTGCCTTTTTGTAATCCAAGGGGAAGCTGGCTCCTGTCTTACCGGGGGACCGGCATCTTACCGGAACGGTCAGGAGTGGTCAACGCGACGCAGACTACGTTATCCCAGTGCAAACACTGTATGGAGTTCCATACAGAATAGGCATCCTCTTTCATGGTTTGGCACAATTTTGTTCACTAGTGAATCCCCCCATTTTGCTATCCCATTGACAATGCGTGGGTCTCGTCCTGGTCACCCACTGGCATCGTCATTGCTCAGACTTGGAGCAGATAGGAAATTTGGACGAGGGAGAAACCGCCGCTGAAGTAGCCCAGGGAAATAAAGCAGCAAGAGGAGGCCATTATGTTGATGGAAAAGCAAAAGAAACAGACGACGAATACCCTCATGACCGTCAAGGACGTGGCGACGTACCTGGCCGTCACGGAACGGACGGTCTACCGGCTGGTGAAGGACCACAAGCTACCGGCCTACAAGGTGGGTGGGCAGTGGCGCTTCAAAGCCGACATGATCGAGGGATGGATGCAGAAGGACGGCGCCCTCGAGTCCCTGGCCGAGTCGTCTTCGGAGCAGGAATCGGACACATCCCGCTACGCATGGAAAGCGAGCTGACGCGACACGCCTTACGCCGCCTGCGTCAGCTCGACGAGCGTCTCGATGTGCATGGTCTGGGGAAACATGTCGAACCCCTGCACGCGCATCATGCAGTACCCTGCTTCCCGCATTGCCCGCAGGTCACGGGCCAGCGTCGGTGGATCGCAGGAGAGGTAAACAAGCCGATGTGGCCTCAGGCGGAGGAGCCCGGCGAGGGCCTCCTTACTGAGGCCGGTCCGCGGGGGGTCCATGAGCACGAGGTCGTACTCGTCCGGCATGCTGGTATCCAGAATCGCTTCAGCCGGGCCTTGCCGGAACCGGCACCGGCCGACGTGATTCACTCGCGCGTTGTAGCGGGCGTCCGCCAGCGCCGCCGGGTT
>Ga0209158_1001441_pt1 | contig 15851 bp, 18 predicted proteins | sample GraSoiAngelo_140_FD_185897 | JGI IMG/M metagenome (GOLD analysis project Ga0209158, IMG submission 185897) | Grasslands soil microbial communities from the Angelo Coastal Reserve, California, USA - 14_0929_12_30cm (SPAdes) (version 2) | ecosystem: Environmental > Terrestrial > Soil > Grasslands ...
GCGGGCCGTTCGACGCGGCGGCGAAATCTGTGCTGAGCGTCGCGGGTTACGTAATCCTGGCCCCTTTGTGGTCACGTGGGCCGCTGCCTTCATCATCTACAAGGTGGGGACCATCGACGAGCGCTGGAACGCCGTCGTCGACAAGGTCGCTTAAGGCTCCAGGTCGGCCAGCCTGTACACGCGGCGAGCAGTGTTGCCAAAGATCCACTCGTCCGGGCCGACGATCTGCTGCAGCGAGTCCATGACGCGCGCGTAGTCGGCCGCGAGCAGGCATACGGGCCAGTCGGATCCGAACATGCAGCGCTCGGGGCCGAACCAGTCGAGCACGCGTTGCACGTAGGGCGCGAGCTGCTCGGGCGTCCACGATTTCCAATCCGCTTCGGTGACGAGGCCGGAAAGCTTGCAGGCCACGTTGGGCTTGTCGCCGAACGGCTCCAGCGCCTTCTCCCAGCCGGCGTCCCACGAGCCGCCGGCGATACGCGGCTTGGCCGCGTGGTCGATGACGAAGGACGTCCCGCGGTGGCGGCGTACGGTTTCGAGCGCGGCGGGCAGCTCTCGCGTCCGCACGAGCAGGTCGTAGACCAAGCCGGCGTCGCCCACCGCCGCGATGCCCCGCTGGGCGTCATCGCGGAGCAGCCAGCGGGCGTCAGGTTCGTCGTGGACCTGATGGCGGATCCCGACCAGCAGGTCGCTGACCAGTGACGCGATTGTCTCCTCCACCGCGGGCGAGGTGAGATCCACCCATCCCACGACTCCGCCGACGAACTCGTAGGCAGCGGCGGTCTCCAGGAACTCGCGCGTCTCCTCGAGGCTGGAAACGGTCTGGACCAAGATCGTCTTCTCGACGCCGTTGTCGGCCAGCAGGGGCCGCAGGTCGTTGGGGCCGAAGGGCCGCCGGATCGCGGCCAGCTCGTCGCCCATCCACGGGTAGTCGCGGCGAGACGGGTCCCAGAAGTGGTGGTGGGCGTCGACGATCATGCGTCGAGCAATGGCCACAGCTCGTCGGGGATGTCGGCCTGGAAGGCTCGGACGTTCTCTTCGACCTCCGCGACCGACCGGCACCCGGTCAGCACGGTTGCGACCGCCGCGTGACGGAGCGGAAACTGGATCGCCGCCGCCTTCAGATCGACGCCGAGGCGATCGCAGACCGCTTTCAGTTCTTCCGCGCGGCGCACCAGCTCAGGCGGGGCCGTCGTGTAGTTGAAGGTTGCGCCCGGCCGCGGGTCGGCCAGGATGCCGCTGTTGAACACGCCGCCCGCGATGATTGCGATCCGCCGCTCGGCGCACAGCGGCAGCAGCTCGATGGCGCCAGAACGGTCGAGGAGCGTGTAGCGTCCGGCCAGCAAGAAACAGTCGAAGTCAGCCTCGCGCGCGAAACGGACCAGCATCTCTGATTGGTTCATACCGGCGCCCACGGCTCGGATCGAACCTTCGCTGCGCAGCCGGTCGAGCGCCCGGTAGGCGCCGGTCAAAGCTTCCTCGAAGTGATCGTCTGAGTCATGGATGTGGAGGACATCGATGCGGTCCAAACCAAGCCGGCTCATGCTCTCCTCCGCCGAGCGCATCACACCGTCGTAGGAGAAATCGAACACCGGATTGACCGGCGGCACGCCCTTGTATGCCTGCCCAGGCTCGGGCGGCGCGCCCGCCCGCAGGAGCCTGCCTACTTTCGTCGCGAGCACGAACTCGTCGCGCGGCTTCGAACTCAGCACCGCGCCCAGTCGCAGCTCGGCGAGGCCGTGGCCGTAGAGGGGGGCGGTGTCGAAGAAGCGGATGCCCGCCTTCCAGGCGGCCTCCACCACCCGGTGCGCCTCGTCGTCGGCAACCGCCTCGAACAGCCCGCCCAGGGGTGCGGTGCCCAGGCCAAGTCGCGTGACCTGCAACGGGGTCGTGCCGAGCTCGACCTGTTTCAGAGTTCCCAGATCTTGCGCATGCGGTCGCTGCCCTCGCTGCTGAAGTCATGCGTCACGGCCATCATCGTCGCGATCTCCGCTTCCCATTGCATGCTTGTCGGATCGTTCGCGATCTCCGCGATCGCACGGTCGTAGTCCTCGCACTCGATGAAGTGAAAGAGGTCCAGACCGTCCCGAAAGATGAAGTAGCGCGTGATGCCATTGCGTTTGATCGCCTCGAGCACCTGTGGCCAAACCGCGCGGTGGTACTCCTCGTAGCGTTCCTCAGCGCCGCGCTTCAGTCGGGTGTGGAGACCGACTTGCATCCAGTAAGTCCCGTCCAGGTCAGCTTGTTCGCCATCAGGCCGACCGTCCCATTGCGAGCCGGCCCTTCAGCCAGCGCTCACTGCTGGCGATGTGCGAGGCGGCGGCAGCGCGTGCGAGGTCGGGATCGCCGGCCATGATCGCTTCGTAGATCCGCCGGTGCTCGTCGCGCGTCTCGTCGAGTGCCCCGTCGGCCTCGCGCCCGTGCCACAGGCGGGCGCGCATGGTGCGGGTTGCAAGGCTGGCCAGGAGCGATGTGAGGACAGCGTTGCCCGCGGCCCTGGCGACCACGGCGTGAAACGCGACGTCGGACTCGACCAGCTCCTCGACGTTCTTGGCCTCGCCCATGCGCTCCAGGATTTGTGCCAGCTCCACCTTCTCCTGGACGTCGATGCGGCCTGCGGCAAGCGCGGCGGCCGCCGCCTCGAGGATGCGCCGGACCTCGTAGAGCTCGATCTCGGTGTCGCCGAGGAGCAGGTGGCTGATGAAGTGGGTGCTCTCGAGCAGGAGGTCGGGCTCGAGGCTGCTCACATAGGTCCCATCGCCTTGCCTGACCTCGAGGACGCGCAGCTGGGAGAGCGCGCGCACCGCCTCACGCAGGGAGTTGCGCGAAAGCCCAAGCTCGGCGGCGAGCTCGCTTTCCTTGGGCAGCCTGTCGCCCGGGCCCCACGCGCCCGACACGATCCGCTCCCGGATCTTGTCGATCGCTCCCTCGGTCAAACGCGGCGCGCGCTCAGGCCGGCGGATAGATCGGACGTTCACAGGCTACTCAGCCCTTCAAAGGCCAATTTAGGCCGAAATGGTTGACAAACATCGGAGCTTCAGCATATAGCTAACAATCGGGATGGGGAACCGGCTCGACGCCAAAGTGTGCCTGATCACGGGCGCGGGATCAGGGATCGGCCAGGCGAGCGCCCGCCTGTTCGCCCAAGAGGGCGCGCGGGTCGTCGTCGCCGACATTGATCTCGACGCGGCCCGAGAGACTGTGGCCGGGATCGGCGACGCGGCGGTCGCGGAGCGGGTCGACGTGACAAGCCCGTGGGACACTGCCGACCTCGCGGAGCGGGTAGTCAAGCAATTCGGCCGGATCGACGTGCTCTTCAACAACGCCGGAATCGCCGGCGTGGGCGACGTCCTCGAGACCGAGCCCGAGCTCTTCGACCGGGTGATGACCGTCAACGTGCGCGGCGTCTACCTGATGACCCGGGCCGTGGTGCCGCACATGATGGAGCGACGGACCGGCTCGATCATCAACATGTCGTCGTGCATAGCCGAGATCGGCCTCGCCCGTCGCGTCTCCTACGCGGCGTCCAAGGGCGCGGTCTTCGCGATGACGAAGTCGATGCAGGTCGACCTAGCGCCACACGGCATCCGCGTCAACGCCCTGCTGCCAGGCACCATCCTCACGCCCTTCGTGGAGCGCTATCTGAAGGAGTCGTACAGCGACCCGGAGGAGGGGATGGCCGCGATCCGCAAGCGGCAGCTGAGCAATGATCTTGGCCGGCCCGAGGATGTCGCCGCCGCGGCTCTCTTTCTCGCCTCAGACGAGTCGCGGTTCATGATGGCGGCGGGCCTGATAATCGACGGCGGAGTGTCTGGCGCCAGATAGTGCGGCTCACGCGCCGCGACCGCCTTCTCCTCTTCGCTCCGCTCGCGATCCTGCTCGGCGGCTGGCTCGTCGTCCCGGCCCTCGTTGGTCTGACCGCGACCCTGACCACGTACACGCCGCTGACGACGTCCGTCGCGTTCGCGCGCTGGCAGAACTACAGCGACGTCCTCCACGACCCCCAGTTCGCCGAGGCGGTGCGGAACGTGGCGATCTTCACGCTGGTCGCAGTGCCGCTGGAGCTTGCTCTCGGATTTGGCATCGCCTACCTACTGCGGCGTCCCATCCGAGGTCGCTCGTGGTGGCGTGGGCTTCTTCTCTTGCCGTGGCTCGTGAGCCCGATCGCCACTGGGGTCATGTGGCATTACCTGTTTAGCGGCGCCACCGGCGTCGTCAACTTCGTCCTGGGTTGGCTTGGCCGACCCGAGTTGGGATCGCCGATTGGTGACGTGCGCCTCGCGCTGGCGACCACGATCGCGATCGAGGTCTGGCGCGTGGCGCCGTTCGTCACCTTTCTCCTGTTGCCGGGTCTGGTGGCCATCCCCGAAGAGCGCTGGGAGCAGGCGACGCTCGCGGGCACGTCCTGGTTCCAGCGGATCGTCAAGGTGGCTCTTCCTGAGGTCGCGCCATTGATGCTGACGGTGGGGATGCTGCTCACGGGCCAGTCCCTGGGCGCGTTCGACACCATCCTCATCCTCACCGGCGGCGGGCCCGGGACCGCAACCCTGACGCCCGCGCTCTACAGCTACGACCGCGCTTTCGTCACCAACGATTGGCCGGCCGGAGCGGCTTCGGCCTGGCTGATCGCCGCGGGCGTGGCCGTTGTCGGCGCGGCCTACATCCGGCTCTCAGGGAGATGGTCGCGGTGAGAGCGCCGCGCCTTATCGCGGTCGCTGCCGTAACCGGGGCGTTCTTGCTGCCGCTCGCCTGGACGGGCCTGGCCGCCGTCGGCGTGCTGCCAGACGACAGCACGCGGCCCCCGTCGTGGACAGGGCCGCCGACGCTCGACCACATCGCCGAGATAGGTGTCGCGGAACCGACGTTCTGGCAGGAGCTCGCGACGAGCACCGTCGCCGCGATCGTGGCGGCCTGCCTCACCGTGGCCGTTGCGATTCCATCGGCCTTCGCGCTCGCACGTTCCCGATTCCGCGGTGGCCGGACAGTGACGCAAGGGTTCCTCGTCCTCGCCAGCCTGCCCGTGATGGCGTACGTGATCCCCCTCGCCGACCTCTCGCGTCGGGTGCACCTGATCGACACTTTCGCGGGCGTCACCCTCGCCGAGGCGGCGGTGACGGCGCCGCTTGCAGTCTTCGTCCTGCACGGCGCGGTGGCGCAGCTGCCCACCGAGTGGGAGGAGGCTGCGCTCATCGATGGTGCAGGCGTCTTGCGCATTCTCGGCCGGGTCGTCCTGCCGCTCATCGCGCCGAGCGTTGCGGCCACGCTGGTGGTGATGTTCGTCCTCGACTGGAACATGCTCCTGGTGCCGCTGGTACTGACGTCGGGCGAGGTCAAGACCGTGCCCGTCGCGCTCAGCGATTTCTTCACCTTCGAGCGCGAGCTCGACTGGCCGACGGCGGCCGCCGCGCTGATGGTGTCGCTGGCCCCACTGGCGGTGCTGGTGGGGGTCTTCCACCGCGTCCTCGAGCGCTTCGTCTTGCAGGCGCCTGCAGGCCGAGACATCGGATGACTAGGGGCTAAACAGCTGATTTGGAGCTTGACAAACCAGCGATAACGAGCTAAACATCCCATATTCGTGGCATTTCCGGCCACCCGGCCCACTCAGATTGATAGGGGAAATGAGCAGATGAGCCGACAGCTGGCGAGAGCCCTTGTCCTTGCACTGGCCGCAGCCGTCATTGCGGCCTGTTCGAACGGAACGTCGAACACTTCCTCGAACAACAAGTTCAGCGGCGTCACCGTCCGCGTCTTGACTTTCACCGGGCCGCAGATCGCCGAGCCGCTGCAGCGGCGCGGGCCTGACTTCGAGAGGCTGACCGGCGCAAAGATCGAGGTCATCACCGTTCCCTTCTCCGACCTCTATCAGAAGCTCCTGACCGACTTTGCGACCAAGACGAACTCGTACGACGCGACGGTCTTCGACCCGCAGTGGATGGGCGACTACGTGCCCTCTGGCTACCTCGAGGACCTCGGCGGCCGCATCCAGGGCGACTCCGCCCTGCAGTGGAGCGACATAGCGCCGTTCTTCCGCGATTTCAGCGCCAGCTTCAAGGGGCACATCTACACGATCCCGCTCGACGGCGACTTTCAGATGGTCTACTACCGGACGGACCTTCTCCAGAAGGACGGCCTGCAGCCGCCGCATACCTGGGACGACTACATCAGCATCGCGCAGCATTTCCAGGGCAAAGACCTGAACGGTGACGGCAAGGCCGACTACGGTTCCTGCCTGGCGATGAAGCGCAGCGCGCAGTCCTACTGGATGTACAGCTCCATCGCGTCCGCCTTCATCCAGAGCCAGGGCACCAAGCAGGGCGCCTTCTTCGACACGAACAACATGGAGCCCCTGTACAACAACCCCGCGGCGGCCAAGGCATTGGGCATATACAAGACGCTGTCCAAGCTCGGCCCGCCGGATCAGCTGAACAACGACGTCGGAGACTCTCGCGGCCTGTTCGTCACCGGTCGATGCGCGCTGTCGCTCGACTGGGGTGACATAGGTCCGCTTGCGGTGGACAAAACGCAGTCGAAGGTCATAGACAAGGTCGGCGCCGTGATCCTGCCCGGCTCGAAGCAGGTGCTGGACCGCAGCACGATGCAGCTCGCCGACTGCAACCCGACCCTTTGCCCATACGCGACCAACGGTGTGAACCACTCGCCGTTCGCGGCTTTCGGCGGCTGGTCCGGCGCGATCAACCACGCCGCATCGACCAAGGTTAAGGACGCCGCCTACGCCTTCCTGTCGTATATGTCTCAGCCGGCGCAGTCGAGAGAAGACGTCACCATCGGCAAGACCGGCTTCAACCCCTACCGCACGTCGCACTTCACCAACATGGGCCCGTGGTTGGCGTCAGGCATGAGCCAGCAGGCAGCGCAGAACTATCTCGGCGCGATCAAGGACAGCCTGAACAGCCCGAACATGGTCCTGGACATGCGCATACCGCAGACCGCCTTCTACCAGCAGACGGCGCAGGACACCGCGCTCGCGCAATTCTTGGCGGGAGAGCTGAGTGTCAACCAGACGATGGCCCAGATCACCGCCCAATGGGACAAGAAGACCGACGAGATCGGACGCCAGTCCCAGCTCGGTGCGTATAAAGCGAGCCTGAGCGTCACAAAGTAATTGCTGGGGCGCGGCGAGGCCTTCGGGCCTCGCCGCCGGGCCCGGTACAACGAGTGGAAGAAGAGGACCTCTCTAAAGTGAGCGGCTACATGTCAGCGCGCGGTTTCCGTATGGCTGCCTCCACATGGCGCCCCATCGGCGCCAGGCTCGACCGCGTGGCGGGAGGTGTCTTCATCCTCCCCGCCGTGGTCATAATCCTCGGGTTCTCGATCTTTCCCCTGCTGGCGTCGCTCTACGTGTCGCTGTCGCGCCTGGGCTTCTCGGAAGGTGGGGTGGACCTGAAGTTCGTCGGCTTCGACAACTACGCCAAGCTCCTGACCGGGATCGACCACGTCCACTTCCTCGGCCTCGCCGGCCCGATGACCCCGGTTGGATTCCTCGTTCTTGCGGGCGGCTATGGACTCATAGCTTTCGGGCTGTACCGCTACGTTCGCGGCGAATACCACACCGCAGCCGGCCTCGTGGGCAGGCTTCTCGCTGCTGGGGTGGCCGGCTGGCTGCTGTGGCTCGTGGTCAGCACGGTGCTGAGCAGCGGCCGTCCCGGCACGCTGGTGGTGACGATCATCTACGTGGGCGTCGACGTCAGCGTCCAATTCCTGCTTGGCCTGGGCCTGGCTCTGCTCGTGGTCCAGCAGCTGCCGGGACGGCGATTCTTCCGGGTCGTCTTCCTGCTGCCGATGATGATCACGCCGGTGGGCGTGGCCTACCTGTTTCGCATGCTGACCGACACCGACAAAGGCCCTCTTTACCCGCTGTGGGCGCACTTCGGGCTCATCGACGTGTCATGGGTGACCAATCCATGGGGCGCGCGCGGGGCGGTGATGATCGGCGACATCTGGCAGTGGACGCCGTTCATCTTCATCGTGCTGCTGGCTGCGCTCGAGACGCTGCCCCACGAGCTGGTCGAGGCCGCGGTGGTGGACGGGGCAAGCCGCTGGCAAGTCTTCTGGCGGATCAGGTTGCCGCTGATCCTGCCCGCCGCGTCGACGGTGGTGCTGATCCGGCTGATTGAGGGCTTCAAGATCGTCGACCTGCCGAACGTCCTGACCAACGGCGGGCCTGGAACCGCGACCGAGTCCCTGACTCTGCACGCGTACACGATCTGGCGAGCGCTGGATATCGGTGGGTCGGCGGCGGTCGCCTACATGCTCCTGATCACAGTGACCTTCATGGGGGTCAGCTATGTCAACCTCTTTCGCCGTCGCGTGACGGCGATGACCTGAGCCATGGCTCTGACGCGCCGCCGTCAGCAATCGGTCTCGACGACCACCATCCCGTTCCCGACGATGTTGATCTCCTACCTCGTGCTGTTTGCCTGGGCCTTCGTGGTCCTGTTCCCCCTGTACTGGCTCGCGGTCACCTCCCTCAAGACGCCGCTCGATGTCAACGACGGGCCGTTCTACATCCCCTGGCGCGACTTCCAGCCCAACCTTGACAACTGGCACTACATCTTCGTCGACCTCGGCCCGGACACCTTCCGCCCGTACATCAACACAGTCGTGGTCGGACTGACGAGCACGACGGTCACCGTGATCCTCGGCTCAATGGCCGCGTACGGCCTGGTGCGCATGCGCTACCGGGTGAGCTTCGGCGCCATCGCCTCGTTCGCGGCCGGGGTCGCGCTGGCAGTGGTCGTTATCGTCGCCCACGTCCCCTGGCACCTCGGAGCCGTGGCCGGCTTCGCTCTGTTCCTGTTGCTGCTGAACACGATGGCGCGCCGAATCAAAAGAGGCGTCGGCAACGACGACATCGCCTTCTGGATGATCTCGCAGCGCATGCTGCCGCCGGTCGCGGTGGTGATCCCGATCTACATCTTCTTTCAGCAGCTCGAGCTGCTGGACACGTGGGGGGCGCTGATCATCGCTTACGTCGCGTCCCACCTGCCGATCGTGGTGTGGCTGATGCGCGACTACTTCCAGAGCATCCCCGTCGAGCTCGAGGAGAGCGCCGCGATCGACGGAGCCTCGCCCTACCGCATCTTTCGCTCGATCGTCCTGCCGTTGTCGATTCCCGGGCTCGTCGCCACGTTCCTCTTCGTCCTCGTGTTCGCGTGGAACGAGTACTTGATCGCGCTGTTCCTCACCAGCGCAAACGCCCAAACCCTGCCCCTCACCGTCGCCGCACAGAACGCGACCCGCGGCCCGCAGTGGTGGTACATGTCGGTGCTCATCCTGATCATGATCGGGCCCGTGATCGCGATGGCGATCGCGCTCGAGCGGTTCATCGCTCGCGGCCTTCTCGTGGGCGCGGTCAAGGGCTGACGGTGCACAAGATCGTCAGCGTCTCGGCGCACGACGTGCGATTCCCCACCTCGAAGACGCTCGCAGGCTCCGATGCCATGCACACGCAGCCCGACTACTCCGCCGCCTACGTTGTGCTCAAGACCGACGCCGGCGACGGGCTCGAGGGTCACGGGCTCGCCTTCACGCTGGGCCGGGGCACGGAGGTCGTGGTGGCCGCCATCAACGCCCTCGCGCCGATCGTCATGGGAAGGACACTGAACTCGATCACCACGGACATGCGCGGTTTCTGGCGCGCTGTCACGGGCGAGCAGCAGCTGCGCTGGATCGGCCCGGAGAAGGGGGCGATCCACCTGGCCGCGGCGGCGCTGGTCAACGCGGTCTGGGATCTCCACGCGAAGGTCGAGGGCAAACCTCTGTGGAAACTGCTCGTCGACATGAGCCCCGAGCAGCTGATCGCATCCATCGACTTCCGGTACATCAGCGACGCGCTTACGCCGGACGAAGGGCTTGCAATCCTGAAGCGGTTGGCGCCGACTCGCGCCGCTCGCGAGGCGGAGATCGTGCGCGAGGGCTACCCGGCCTACACGACGTCGGCCGGCTGGCTTGGGTATTCGGACGAGAAGCTACGGGCGTTGTGCCGCGAGGCCGTGGCCGCGGGCTGGACGCACGTGAAGCTGAAGATCGGCGGCAAGATCGAGGACGACCGGCGTCGGGCGCGGATCGTCCGCGAGGAGATCGGACCGGACCGCTTCCTGATGATGGACGCGAATCAGGTCTGGGAGGTCGGGGACGCGATCGCTCACGTGAAACGACTGGCCGAGTTCGACCCCTACTGGATCGAAGAGCCGACGAGCCCTGACGACGTGCTCGGCCACGCCGCCATCGCGCGCGCCATCGCGCCGATCAAGGTCGCCACGGGCGAGCATTGCCAGAACCGCGTCATCTTCAAGCAGCTGTTGCAGGCTGAGGCGATCGGGTTCTGCCAGCTCGACGCCTGCCGGCTGGGAGGCTTGAACGAAGTTCTCGCGGTCCTGTTGCTCGCGGCCAAGTTCGGCGTCCCCGTCTGCCCGCACGCGGGCGGCGTAGGCCTTTGCGAGTACGTGCAGCACATCTCGATCTTCGACTACGTCGCCGTCAGCGGCTCGCTCGAGAATCGCGTGCTCGAGTACGTGGAGCACCTGCACGAGCACTTCGTCGACCCGGTGGTGATCCGCGACGGCTGCTACGTGGCGCCGACCGCGCCGGGTTACAGCATCACGATGCGCGCCGAGTCGATCGCGCGCTTCGAGTACCCTTCCGGTCCGGTATGGAGCAGCTGATCCGGCTCGAGACCGGCCTTTTCGTCAAGCGGGACGGGACCTGGAATCGCCTTGGCGCGGGCACGTCCCTCGACTCACTTCTCGCTCAACCACTCGACGAGGTGCGACGTTTGCTCGAGCGCGAGGCCAACGCGGTGGACGCGCCCGCAGAGCCGAAGGCGCTCGCACCGATCGAAAGCCAGGAGGTGTGGGCCGCCGGAGTGACCTACAAGCGCAGCCTCGCAGCGCGGGCCGAAGAGGCGGTAAGTCCGGACCCATATGAACGCGTCTACACGGCGGGGCGCCCGGAGCTGTTCTTCAAGGCCACCGCGTCCCGCGTTCGGGGACCCGGCGACGTCATCAACATCCGTTCCGACTCGACATGGGACGTTCCCGAGCCCGAGCTGGCGGTCGTCTGTAACAGCCGGATGGAAGTCGTTGGCTACACGATCGGCAACGACATGAGCTCGCGGAGCATCGAAGGCGAGAACACGCTCTATCTGCCGCAGGCCAAGGTCTTCGATGGCTGCTGCGCGCTAGGGCCGGCCGTCGTCCTGGCGTGGGACTACGCGCCTGACGACCGCCGCATCAGGCTGCAGATCAACCGCGCCGGATCGGTCGTCTACGCGGGCGAGACCTCGACGTCGGCGATGCGGCGGAACGTGCCCGAGCTTCTCGAGTATCTCGGTCGCGACCAGAGCTTCGCGCACGGATGCGTGCTGCTCACCGGCACCGGTGTCGTGCCGCCGCAGGACGTGACCCTGCAAGATGGAGACGAGGTCGCGATCGCAATCGACGGCATCGGGGTGCTCAGCAACCCCGTGCGGCGGCACCCGGTTAGGCTGGCGTCGTCATGGCCGGCGACGAGGAGCAGCTGATGGATTTCTATCCCTACCGGAATCGGTTCCAGACCTATCAACGGTTCGAGCCTCGCGGCCGCGACCGCCAGGACATTCTCGACGAGCTCCGGACCACGGCGACCGAGGAGGACCGTATCGCCGAGGCTGGTCGGGAGTTCGGGCCCGATCTACCACGACGGTCACGACCACTACGCGTTCCTGACCGAAGCGTTCCGCCCTGATCGATCCGATCGAGGAGCTCGGGCAGATCGCCCACGAGCATGGCATCGGACTTCACGTCGACGGCTGCCTCGGCCATTTCATCCTGCCCCTGGGGCGAGCGGCTCGGCTACACGATTCCGCCGTTCGAGTTTCGCGTGCACTCGTCGCACTGGTGTTGAAGACCGCCCGAAACGTCGACAACATCGAGACCCGTGCAAGCGGCAACGTAAAGCGCATCGAACGACGGGTAAAGAACAAGCTGTTCGGGCCGGTACTCGGACGTGGCGGTTTGTGCCGGTGGCTCTGGCGTTAGTCGAACAACGAGCACCGCTGCGCGTCTTGTGGTCACGACTGGCCGATGCCTTCCATGCCGGCCATGCCCTGTATTACTTCGTGTACTCGGCGAGCAGGTCGCAACGCGGACTGGCGTGATGGTGATTGACGCGGGGGCGTTCATTGTGTTCCGACCGCCGCGGTGGTGGTGGAGATGTGAGTCATGATGACCTCCTCACCGGTTACTGGCTGGCGCGAGGCCGGCCGCACTAAAGACCAATGGGAGGCAGCGATGAACTTCAACAGCATCATGATCGGATCGGAGGATCCCAAGCGGCTCGTCGATTACTACACGAAGATCCTCGGCAAGCCCGCCATGTCGGAGGGGGGCTATGACGGCTGGCAGATCGGCAGCGGATGGATAACGATCGGCCCCCACGACGAGGTCAAGGGCAAGAACCCGACGCCCGGCCGGCTCATCCTCAACATCGAGAGCGAGGACGTAAAGGGGGACTTTGAGAAGTTCAGGGCCGCAGGCGCCAAAGTCGTTCGCGAGCCATACAACGTCGGAGAGGAGTCGCCCTATTGGATCGCGACCTTCGCCGATCCCGACGACAACTACTTCCAGCTCATGAGCCCGATGTAACCGATTTGCTGTTTGTCGCCCGCCGCATCAGTACAAGGCCGCGAAGTTTCGACACCTGGTCTCCGGCGAGCGCGTTGGTAGGGTGATTGGCATGGCCGTTGCCCGTCTCGCCTCCACTTCGCTTGATGGTGCCGACCCGGCCGCGCTCGCTGACTTCTGGGCGGCGCTGCTCGGCGGGGAAGTCGCCTTCCGCAGCGATGAGTTCTGCGTGGTGCAGACCGGGAACGGCTGGATCGCTGCCGTCAAGGTCGCCGACTACCGACCGCCTACCTGGCCTGTCGCCGAGGTTCCGAAGCAGATCCACCTAGACCTGGCCACGTCTAACCTGGAGGCGGCGGAGGCAGAGGCGCTGCGCCGCGGGGCTCGCAAGGCGGCCAACCAGCCGGCTCCTGATCGTTGGCGGGTGTTGTTCGATCCCGCGGGCCACCCGTTCTGCTTCACCACGCAGATTCCTGAGTGAGTGGTTCAATCGGGCGCCGGGGCACGCGAGCCGACGTTCACCGTTCCGCTTCGAGCCTGAAGGTCGCTGAGTTGCGCCGCGCACTGGATGAGTTCTCGACAGTTGGGCTTCGTAGGGGGAGGGCGGTTCCGGGATCGACCGCACGGGGATGGGTCTGCTCTGCGGGGGCACAGTGACTGTGGTGCCCGGCGAGACCCCTGTGCTCACGGTGGCCGACGCGAGGGCGTGGTCAGAGTGGCTCAAAAATCAGGGCAGACAGGCCGAGGGTGTCTGGCTGATCCTGGCGAAGAAGGGAACCACCGATCCGACGACCTTGACCTATGAGGAGGCCCTCGAAGAAGCGATCTGTCACGGCTGGGTGGACGGGCAGCTCGCGAAGGGTGACGAGCGCACTTTCCGGCGAAGGTTCACTCCGCGACGGTCTGGCGCGTGGTCGAAACGGAATGTGGCAATCGCCACCCGGCTCATCGAAGAGGGTCGGATGCATCGAACTGGTCTCGTTGCGGTGGAGCAGGCCAAGGCAGACGGCCGTTGGGACCGTGCGTACGCAGGCCAGGCGACCATGGAGGTTCCGTCGGACCTTGCCGCCGCGCTGACGGCGACCCCGCCGGCCAAAGCGATGTTCGAACGCTTGAGCAGCGCCAATCGCTATTCCGTCCTCTACCGGGTGACGACCGCCAAGCGTGCTGAGACGCGTCAACGCCGGATCGAGCAGTTCGTGGCCATGCTCGCCCGCGGCGAGACGATCCATCCACAGCGGTAATCCAAGCGCGATAGCGGCCCGGTCATCCCTCGATCTGGTCGGTAGCGGGTCATCACCAAGCCCGAGAGCGGCGGATTAGCCTTGCAATGCAAGGTTCCTTGCTCTACAGTACTGCCGGTGCCGATCGATGGGCTCGCCACGCAGCTTCGCAAAGGCGTCATCGAGTACTGCGTGCTGGCGATGCTGAAGGAGGCGCCGCTCTACGGCGGAGAGGTGATCGAGATATTGCGCAGCAAAGGACAGATCCTTATCAGCGAGGGCACCATCTACCCCCTTCTGAGTCGGATGCGTTCCGAAGGTTTCGTCGAGACGGAATGGCGCGATACGCCGGCCGGCGCACCACGTCGTTACTACCGGCTCAGCCGCTCCGGCCAGAAGGCGGTCGCCGAGTTCCGCGACGAGTGGTTCAGATTCCGCAACTCCGTAGACGAGATCTTTCGCGATGGAGGGGGACAGAGATGACCGCAGTCCGTGCCAGTCGATTGGTCGATGCGTATCTCCGCCGCCTCGAGATCGAGCTAGTGGATCTGCCCGCCGCAAAGCGCCACGAGATAGTCGATGAGATTCGCAGGCACATCGCGGGCGAACGCTCCGCGATGGTCGACGAGACGGACGCCAACGTGATGAACCTCCTGGATCGGCTCGGCGACCCAGCGGAGATTGCGGCGGAAGCGCGAAGCGGGGCGGAGCACCGACGGCTTGCCCCAGGGCTCCGCCGTTTTGGGACGCTGGAGGTTCTCACGCTGGCGCTCATGCTGCTCGCGTGGCCGGTCGGAGTCATCCTGCTATGGGCGTCGAGAGCGTGGACGACACGCGAAAAAGTGTTGGGCTTGCTTTTACCTCCAGGCGGCTATCCAGGGGCTTTTCTGCTGATAGCGAATTTCCACTGGTTCGCGTCCATAGCGGACGCGGGTCCCAAGTGGGGCCAAATAACCGTCGGCGCTGTCCTATTCACAGTCAGTCTTCTGCTGCTCACCGCACCGATCGGTATGTGCGTCTACTTGGCCACGCGAATGAGTGTGCCTTCTCAGCGGCAGGGCGAGGTTCGAGGCAGCTCGCGTTGGTGACGTCTGACGCAACAAAGGAGAACCTACCGTTGATTTCCCCGAAAACTCTCGCAAGAATCGCTGGCCTGTCGTATCTCCTGATGAGCGTGCCGTTCGTGTTCGCCGTGCAGGTTCGTTCCCGCTTGGTCGACGCGGGCGACGCCGCGGCCACCGTTGAAAACATCCGCGCTTCGGCCACGTTGTTCCGCATAGCCTTCGTGGCCGACCTGGTATCTGGCGCGTGGTTCTTATTGACGGCCCTGGCCCTCTATCAGCTGCTCAAACACGTGCACCCACTTGCGGCTGTAGCGATGGCCGCCTTCGTCGCGGTCAGCACCGCTGTCGGCTACCTCAACACGCTCAATCAGTTTTCAGCGCTGACGATCGCCACAAGCCCGCAGTACACCCAAGCCTTCGGTCGGGCAGGCTCCAACGCCCTAGCGATGATGTTCGCGGACATTCAAAGCAATGGGCTGACGATTCAAGAGCTGTTCTGGGGCATGTGGCTGTTCCCGTTGGGCTACCTGGTAATCAAATCGGGCTATTTTCCGAGACTGCTGGGTGCGCTGCTTCTCGTCGCTGGTTTCAGCTGGGTCGCTCAGTTCTTCGCGGACTTCCTCATGCCAGCTGCTCCCTACTTCGCCTCGTTCCTGGGTATCGGAGAGCTGATCTTCGCTGCCTGGTTGGTAGTGAAAGGCGTGAATGTTCCCGCGTCAGGAGCATCTGCGCCTCCCGTGTCCCGACAGATACCGATGCTGTTCGTTAACTCGACCCTGCCTAGATGAGTACTGCAGCTTCCCCGATCGCCACCAGGAGCCGAATGTGGGCGATCGTCAACAATCGGTATGGATCGCCTGATGACTTGAAACTCCAGGAGATAGACAAGCCGACAGTCGGCGATGACGCGGTGCTCATACGCGTCGCAGCAGCGTCGGTTA
>Ga0209158_1001442_pt1 | contig 15849 bp, 15 predicted proteins | sample GraSoiAngelo_140_FD_185897 | JGI IMG/M metagenome (GOLD analysis project Ga0209158, IMG submission 185897) | Grasslands soil microbial communities from the Angelo Coastal Reserve, California, USA - 14_0929_12_30cm (SPAdes) (version 2) | ecosystem: Environmental > Terrestrial > Soil > Grasslands ...
GGTCTATGCCTTCATCTAAGATGGAAGTTAAGCATCTCAATTCTCCCGACGAGGTTCGCAAGTTCGAGAATGGAAAGATCGAGCTTGTAAAAATGGGCGGAGGCACGATAGGCCGAGCCAAGTTCGAACCCGGATGGAGGTGGTCTAAGCATGTAAAACCGATAGCGAAGACCGACAGCTGCGAAGCTCCCCACTTTCAATACCACGCCTCCGGCGTTCTTCATATCGTGATGAATGATGGTACCGCGAAGGATGTCGGCCCCGGAGAAATATCGTTAGTGCCTCCCGGTCATGACGCGTGGGTCGTTGGAAATGAGCCCGTTGTCGTGGTCGATTTCCAAGGCTTGACGGACTATGCGAAACAGTCCTCGAAAAAATAGCGGTTCAAACCGCATCAAATACTGGGACGCGCTATCCCAACAGCCAGTTCGTTCGAGAATCCGCTGGAAGTAGAAAGCCTCAAAGGGAATGAAACTGCACGAACCCAATACAAACTAGGTCGAAGGGAATCGACGCTCTGCTCGTCCTTAGGCGTGCTTCTCTGGTTTCCGATTCGCTTAAACACAGACAACGCGCGGTCTCAATGAGGTTCCGTTCCAAATCTTGACCACGCCTGCCAGATTCGACGCGGCCCTGGCGTTCTTCCTGATCCTAGGAATCGTGCTGATTACAGTGGGAATGACGGTCGGCCTGGGTAAGATAGGGGATGCGATGGTTATGAACAATCCCGATGCAGGGAACCTCTACAATCCCGCGAACGTGTCCCCAACGGTAGCCTACGCTGGTCTAGTCATAGGACTCTTCGTCTCTGTAGGATCAGCGTTCATAGGCATCGGCCTTCACAAGTGGAAATGATTTTCCGCGGCTGGAATATTCACGTGCGATGCTGACGTTGGATCAATAACTCGGCCGATTCTGCTCTGGCCTACTCTCATTCTGATAGGTACGATCCTTGCACTGGCCACGGTGACTATCGGCAACTCGGCCAGCGGCTATGGCTTCCCCTTCCCGTGGAAGACTGGAGGGTGCCCGCCACCCGGTATCGCAATTTCACTTTCATGCTTGATCGCTGTCGGTTCTGATTGGCTAAGCTTCGGAGCGGACGCGGTAATCTACACGCTAGTCGTGTACGGGCTAGTTCTGGCCTACGGTAAGTCTCAGCGCGGAAGACGAGCCCGGTGAAAAACGCAAGTGCTGACGGGGTTCACAAAACGCTTAGATCAGTCGCGATATGAGGAGTATCAGCCCTATCGCATATGCGGCCGCTCTGTGAATCTTCAACAATAGTCGGGCATTCTTGTTAGTTTCCGCAGCATACTCCTTCTCGTTTGTCAGGACTGCCATGTGATGCATCTCGACCACGGTGATCCCGAGAAAGACTGCCAAGCCGAGTCCGACGAGGTCGATCCGTAGCGCTTGGATGTAGTAGCTGGCTAGGACGGGCATGAAACCCCAAGCCACACCAAACCCGGCATACGTGTGCAGCCACTTTGGCCTCTCGATGGGATAGAACAGGGCGAAGAATCCTCCGAGAACGACGAACGCAAGGAACCAGATTGAGTAGAGCAATGACATGTAGATTCCAATAGCTATTCCTACGAGAACCGCGACTACACCGACGGCTCTAATCGCGGCACGGTTCATCTTGGGAAAATATGGGAGATACTTGTCGCTGCTTCCCGCAATGTCGATGTAGTGCGCTCCCACAACGAGACCGAACAACCCAGCAAGCATTGTCAGAAGGTAACGGTATAGGTGAAACTCGGAGGCCAGCGTCGAGGCCACTGTGACCCAGGAGAAGAGAACCATGCTGAACGGCCAGCGCAGACCGAACCACCAGACATTCTTCCTCCAGATCCCGACCAGATCAGGCTCGACTAGCGGAAGAACACTGTCAGGCATGACGAGCGCTCACTTCCGACATATTTAGCAGGTTCCAGTCCACGCTTGGTTGAGTCTACGGGTTTTGGGCATCTCTCGGCAATCCAAACGGTGAGCGTCTCATCCTGTTAATCCAGAACGAGATAATGGGGACGGACCAGATCAAGAGCCGGACGTGCACTCCGAGAACAACCCAGTCCCAAGGAGCGACAAGTGCCATGAGCACTATCGCCGTCAGGATGCTCAGTCTGTTTCGAACCCTCCTCATCCTTATCATGACATGGCCATCAACAAGGTGCTCCTCTTCCCGCGCGATAATGTGGGCAAAGGTGGCCAGGATCAATAGACTAGCTGCGAGGTCGACCGTGAATAGGATCGACGCATACTCCTGAACGCTGAGAGAGTTGAAAGTAGACACGACTTGGTCGAAGAGGTATGGGGTTAAGGCTACGAGGACTAGGAGCACGACGTTGAGAAACGTTATGAGACGGGTCTCGATCGGGAGAACCGACATGTCGCTCGTGTAGATTATCCAGCTTGTAATCAGGATGAGGAAGACGAAGAGAAAATCAAGAATGTTCCTGTTGATATCGCTAGCGCTCGACGATTGGCTGTTGGTTATCACTAGGCTGATCGCGCCGATCGACAACGACAATCCGTAGATCAGGTCAGAGAGAGTCTCCAGCCTCGGTCGAGGTCTTCGCGGTGCCCGTCCTCCCTCTTGCGTAGACAATACTCCTTGACTGAAGGTCAGCCTGCATTTGACGTTTTACAAATGTCAACAGTGGATACAGAGCTGCAAAAATTCCGTAGGCGGTCTAGGAAAACTCGAAGACACTCTTCATATGGAGTATGCACAGACGTTCCTAGTTTGTAGAAAGGACTCGTCCGTTGCCAACAAAGAGGGGCATCCAGAGAGTAGTCAAGGGGTATGTGAAGAAACTGGGTCCAAGCATTTTCGTCAACAAGGCAATACTAACCGGGTCTTGGGCTAGGGGAACGCAGCGAGAGGATAGCGATGTTGACCTCATAATCATTTCCGACGATTTCTCGAAAATGCCGTTCTCTGAGAGATTGAGCTATCTCCACAAAGCGTGGACAAACAAGATTCCGTTGGAAGCGTTTGGTTATACAGTGGACGAGTTTCGACAGTTGAGACATAGAAGCATCTATGTGAGGGACGCTATCCGAAATGGATTAGTTCTAGACGAGAGTGGGTCTTGGCAAACTAAGAGGAGAGGTGTTGGAAGCGGTCGTATTATCAGGCCAGTCACAAAGTCCGATCAAATGAAAGGCCGCGACTAGCCAAAAAAAAGCTGGCTAGTTGCCGAAGGCTTCTCGTACAAGTATCGTCCGAAGACACGCAGTCTAGAACCGAGCAACCGTCCGTCGTAATAAGATCTGGACGAACTTGCGGTTTAGTACTTTAGCTGGCCCACTGTGTGGTCGAGTATTCGGTTTCGATGATACGGATTCATCTGGGGCGCGGTTGGTGCAAGTGCAATTTCTACGGGGCGCGTTGAGATGGTGCGTGGGCCCAGGTTTTCCTTTACCCATTCTGGTACAATCACTGCTCTCAACAGTTCTTGCACTGAAATGCCCCTCTTCTTTGCTTGAGAGGATACTGTGAGGAAAGTCTCATCGGCCAACGAAAGCATAATCTTGTTCAACGCTTAGAACCCACTTGACTCATAGATAGCTATATAGAGTATATAATCATTTCACGCGCTATACGCACCTTAGGCCATCGGAAGACTGGATCGCGTGCTTATCCTTTCGCTGACCGCTGGCCCACGTGAGTTTCTAGGAACTTCGCCGCTCTCTTGATCGCATCGATCTCGTTTTCCCGCCGCACAAACCCGTGGCCCTCATTCTCGTAAATCTTGACGTCAACTGTCACCCCATTCTTTCTCGCCGCTTCAGCCATCTGCTCAGTCTCCCTAACCGGACAGCGAATATCATTCTGTCCTGCTAAGAGTAGAAGCGGAGCGCGGATCCTATTAGCGAAAAATAAGGGTGAACGGTCCTGCCAGAGGTCGCGGTCCGCGACAGGATCACCCATCAGCCATTCGTCATTCTTTTGCAGAACAGGGTCTTCGTTCTCGTGGGCTGTGAACCAGTTGGCGAGCGGGACAATGCTTACTCCCGCGGCCCATATGTCCGGGTATTTTGTCAACGCCATTAGTGTCAGGTATCCTCCCCACGAGCCGCCGGTAATCGCGATCCGGTTGGGATCAACGTAGCCGGTAGTCTTGAGGTAGTCGACAGCTGCGACCAGGTCTTTGAGGTCTCCTCCGCCGGCATCCTTTCTAAGCGACTCGGTGAATTCGCGCCCGAAGCCGGTCGACCCGCGGAAGTTGGGCGCGATGACCAGGTAGCCGTGGCTTGTGTAATATTGAATGTTGGGAAACCAGCTGTTGAAGTGTTCCCACTGGGGGCCCCCATGGGAGAGGACGATGGCCGGATGGGAGTGATCGGCTTTGATGTTGGCCGGGACGTATAGGAAACTGGCAATAGGCGTCTGGTCAAAAGATGGATAGACGACGAGCTGGGGGTTGACGAAATTCTCCCGGTGAAGACCACCGACCAGGGAGTCAGTGATCTGTTTCAAGGTTCGAGCTTTGAGGTCATAGACCCAGATGTCGTGTGGACTATCGCCTAACGCGTGGATAATCGCGAGGCGCTTCCCGTCCGGCGAGAATCTCGCGGCACGGACAACTCCCTGTGTTGGCGGAATCTCTTCTTCCTCCCCATTGAGATTTCGAAGGAGGAGTCTCAGGTTCCCTGCCTCGTTCACGATGTAGGCGAACCTGTCTTCCGTCGGGGACACGTCCACTAGTTGGCTGTCCCAGTCTTGCAAGGTCAGCCATTGAAACTCGGGTCCCTGCTTCAGTTCTAGCAGAGCGACAGCGTCTATTCCCCGATCGTTTGCGTTGCTAGTAACGTAGACCCGTTTACCATCTCGAGTCCAGCCTCCGGTTATCGTGGTTGACTTGTCGTCAATCGGGGCAAGCATTGTCTCGTTCCCCGTCTCAAAATCGTAGACGCTTGCACCTGTATACTGATAGTTCCGGGTTCTTGTCAGTGCCAGCTTGCGACCGTCCGGGCTGTACTCGAGAGACTCGCAGTCGCCAGCCTCGTGTCCAATTATCTTCTTGATCGTTCCCTTGTCCGGGTCAAAGTGAAAAACGGGATATGTGCCCGGACCATCACGCTCTCCGGCGAAAACGAGCGATCTTCCATCAGGCGACCACTTCGCGTCCCGGTAACCTACCTTGTCAGTGTTTGTGATATTGCGGATCGTGAATTCTGTAAGATCCAAGAGGTAGAAGTTCGGCTTCTCGTCCCCCTGAATATCCTGCGCGTAAAGGAGAAACCGACCGTCTGGAGATGGCTCCTGAAGAAGGGTTCTCTCGTCGCTTACTGTTAGTTGTACGGGCCAGCCGCGGTTGCTAGGGACTGCCCAGATGTTGTAGCGGCCTGTTATGTTCGTGTCGAAGTAGAGATGTTCGCCGTCTACAGACCATTGCACGCTGAGTATCGCACGTGTGTGGTACAGCGTGTCAATGTCCAGTGGCCGATGACTCGGATTGGACGGGCTAGTAACTGTCCCACTTGCCAGTTTCGTGGCGGGTGTAGAAATCAATCGGACCACTAGGATCTGGGATTTAGAAGCCGGATAAGGTGAAGTTACTATGTAACGTTGTCGAGAAAGTCGTCTCAACCACTCCGCCCAGCAAGACAACGTTGGCTGTAAACACGAGGTCGAGCCTGTACGAGCCGTTGGCGCGGACTCCTTGATCGACTGAGAGGTAGATAGTATGGGTCCTAGATCCGATTCCTCCGCTGATATTCGTCCGTCCTAGATCTATCGTCTGATTCGATGGATTTGTCAATGTCATTGTTAGGGTGATGTTTGTAGTGCCCCCATTACTCGAAACGCTAGAGTCAGAAGTTCTGACCATTCCCTGGGTCCGGATACTGAAATAATATTCCCATGCAGTGACTACTTGGCTTGTTAGTGTGATATTACTCGTCGTCGTTGTCCCAGTAGTATCGTTGAAACTCATGATTTCTAGGGGAACCCTGTAGCTTCCGGCCAACGCGACAGGTGTGGCCACAATCGCAATTACAGCTATTGCGATTATGGCGAGTGCGAGCTTCTTCCTAGACTTCGCTTTGGGTGCGGGAGCTGCCATGTCTTCTTCAAACCGCACGCCCGAGAAGCATTGAGTATTAGATTTTGTTACTATTCCCAAACTCCATGAGTAGATGGGACCGTTTAGAGCTTGTAAGCGTGATCAGTCTATCTTTTATGGGCGACTTGCAATTTCTCTATTGAGGTTTCTTGGGGATCCCGGTACTAGTTTCTAGATTAGACAAGCTAGAGGAGCAAGTCTTCCACCATGTCTTCGAGCTGAGTCCCAGACAAGCAGTGATGCTGGGCTTGCACGATTATGATGGATTGTTGCCTGATGTTTCAGCTGATCGACTCAAGGCATGGGCTGACAAGGCTGTCGGACTGCTCCAACGGGTCAAAGACGAATTTCATGAGCTCGACAAGGAAGGAAGGCAAGATGCGCAGTCGATGGAAACTATGCTTGAGAGGACGCTGTTCGAGATTCAAGATCTCCGCGCGTATTCGACTCGGCCGACGATTTATGCGCTGCAGCTGAGTGCTACTCCTTACGTCTCCCGTGAGTATGCGCCTGTCAATGCTAGGATAAGCGCGGTGAACAAGCATCTCCGGAAAATTCCAGAGTTTCTGGACCAGGCATCGACGAATCTCGACGCGACGCTAGCAGACCCAATTGTCGAGGTCGCGATAAAACAGACTCAAGGCGTCATACGGGACCTCGACGGAGACGCGGCCCGAGAAGCTGCAAAAGCGAACGTGGCAATCCGAGAAGAGTTCGAACGGTCGAAGGCTGAGGCTGTAATCTCGATGGTTGAGTTCATTGAGGCACTCCATGAGGAGCATAAGACCTCAATGGATTTTGCGCTCGGAAGAGAACGTTTCCAGAAACTACTCTGGGTCAACGATAGAGTCAGCCAACCAGTCGAAGAAGTGTTAGAGTTGGCCATTCGCGACCTAGAAGCAAACACGAGAGCGTTGAGTGAGGTTACTGAGAGAATTAGGCCGGGGTCAGCTGTCTCGACGATTCTTGAGGAGATTCAGCAAGACCATCCCACAGCCAAGCTATTGCTTGATGATGCGGCTGAGGGATTGCACGATCTAGAAGGTTGGCTGAGGGAGAGAGAGCTTGTTCATATTCCCCCTGGGACCCGGGTCAGAGTGGTTCCTACTCCGTCCCACATGCGAGCCACGACCACCGCGGCAATGTCGTCGCCGGGTCCGTTCGAGAAGGAAGGCGTAGAAGGACTGTACTACGTGACTCCTCCAGAGGATGGATGGGACGCGAAGAGAACAGAGGAATGGCTCCGCCATCTGAACCGTGTGACGTTGAAGGAGATTGCGATTCACGAAGTCTGGCCGGGACACTACACCCACCGCGTCTTCCAGAAAGAGTATGGAACTTCGATGACGCGGAAGGCTTACTGGAACTATGCGTTCGGCGAGGGCTGGGCGCACTACTGTGAGGAGATGATGCTGGACGAAGGGTACGGGGTTGAGCGGTTACGGTTTATTCAGTTGAAGGAGGCTTTGTTGAGGGACTGCCGTTTCATCGTCTCCTTCAAGATGCACACTCAAGGAATGACACTTGATGAAGCGCGACAGTTCATCATGAAGAATGCGTGGATGGAAACAGGGCCCGCTGAGCGGGAAGCATTGCGAGGAACCTTCGACCACTCCTACTACGGCTACACTCTAGGAAAACTGTTCATCAAGAAAGCCCGAGAGCGGTTTTTCCACGCCCATCCAGACGAACCAATCAGAACGTTCCACGACAAGTTGCTAAGTCTAGGAGGCGCACCCGTAGGCCACCTGGAATCACTCATCACCTAGGCATTTCTGTACTGGCGTGTTCAAGAGTCTGTAAGCGTCTGCGCCGATAATGTAGCGCAGTGTAAACCACGAGTAGCGCTGCAGCAATTACGACAATGATTGCCAGTATCACCAAAGAGGGATCCGCAGCATTTGCAACAGGTCTAGCCGGGAGGTCGTAGGTGTAGATTGTGTCGGGGGTGGTGAAGTAGAGTTTTTCGTTGGGTCCTAGTTCAACGGCGATGATTCCGCCCGGTGCATTGTAGAGCTGGGTCATCGATAGAACCGAGCCGGTTGCATTGAGTTGAAGCTGAACTAGGTTTCCGGTTGTGTATTCTCCGAAAATGTAGCTGTTCGGAGCGACGGCGGCTATGCCTGTGGGTGTGACGATCTGTTTGAAGTCGACAGTCGCCTCGATGAAGCGAGGGTCGTTGCAGATAGCCAGGCATGTTGGCCAGCCGTAATTGCCGCCTTTGACGATGATTAGGATCTTGTCATCGCTGCTCGGTCCAGCCATGGTCGCAATGAGACGATTGTTCGAAGAGTCAAAGTCGAAGCCAAAACTGTTCCGTATTCCGAATGCGAAGTCTAAGCTTCCGGCTGTTGGATTGTCGCTGGGGACTGATCCATCCGGGTTCATCCGGAGCATTTTCCCGGTCATCGAGCTCTGGTTCTGCGCCTGCTGTCCTTGATGGAATTCGCCGACCATCGCGTACAGCTCACCGTCTGGTCCGAATTTGATGTAGCCGCCGTTGTGGTATAAGGTGTTGGGTGCGCTGCTCGTCACATCGAAAATATCTCTGACGCTAGTACCAGTATTGCCGCTCGCGGTATAACGAACGATGTGGCCGTGAGTGTAGGACTGGCCGTCGCGGTACGTGTAATACACGTAGACGTAGTTGTTCGATGAGAAAGCGGGATCGAGAGCTATGCCTAGAAGTCCGGCCTCCTCGGCGTTGAAGATCGGATTGACCGTCGCAAAGGGGGTGGGAACAAGTGTTCCATTCTGCTGGATTATTCGGATGTTTCCGGTATTCTTTTCCGTGAAGAAGATGCGACCGTCCGGGGCGAACCTTAGCGAGACGGGAAAGTTGAGGCCGGTAAGAAGAGCGTTGACTGGGGAGACCGCGTGGGCCGGCGGAAATATGGCTGGGCTGAGGAACAAAAGAGTCAGAAGGGTAGTCTTCCAGAGTATGTTGTGAGATTGGTGGCTGGTCGGATTCACGAATCACTCTCTCGCGGCTGAGTCGCGCCTCCCGCTCTATCGATTAAATACCCTAGTGAAAAGAGTCGTTATAGATCCGAAATGACCCGCAAGGAATGGCAGAAGAAAAAGAAGAAGATGTCTGGTAGGGAAGGTCCGAAGAAGGGCAAGGTTCGATAGAAGCTTCTAGCCTAAAGAGGACTCGAAGGATGGCAAGTGTCCTAGTTTGGACATCAGTATGTGTCACGATAATGCTCTGTTATAGATAGAGTGTTAATAGCGCTTCTCGCTGATCTCCATCGCATCCTTCGTAGTCTCGGAGAACTCTAACAGGGTCTCAACTGTCCTGCTCCGGTATCGGCCTGTATTCCGGACGTAGTGCAGATAGTTCTGCATCTGGTCCTGAAACACGCCCACATTATCTGCAACTACGACGCTCCCCTGATGGAGTTTCTCCTCGACGGCTTTCAGATAGTCTAGGTACTGCGTCTTCTCTGCGTCCAAGAACACTAGGTCGAAGGGTCCGGGAAGTTTGGGGAGGACCTCTCTCGCGTCTCCCTGAATTATCTTGATCTGGTCTTCCAGCTGGGCGCGTTCAACGTTCTGCTCAGTCATCCGGGCGTGTTCAGGGTTCTTCTCGACAGTCGTGATCTCTGCGTTGGCGGGACTGTTCTTGGCTATGAGTATAGCTGAATATCCGTAGAGGGCTCCTACTTCGAGGATCTTCCGGGGCTTGAGCTTCGCAACAACCTCGGCGATTATTCGTCCCTTGACGGGGCCGATGGACGGGATGAACGAGCGTTTGCCCATCTCCTCGATCTCCCGCATTACAGTCTCCGCGGGGTCTAGGGTTTGCTTCGACGGCGGCATCGGTTCTAGTGGGAAGGATACTGATAATTGAGCCAATCGGTACGGTCCCGGCAAGGCTGTCCGCGGCAGAAGGACTCGTCCTGACAATCTGGACAAGGAAATTTCACGGGACAAGAAACTATTCCATGGAGCTCTTTCCGGAAATCGCCTCATCCGTTATCTTTTCTTTTCTACTAACTATTTCTCGACCCCCCCGGGGGTATGTCAGAACAAAAAGAGTCCTTCACGCTTTATCGAAATTCTAGCCTCGAAAATCGCCTGGAACAAGCCCTGATCCCGAATCGCGGCAGCCGTTTTGAGGTCGCAGGATCTTCACGCTGATCTCCACGCTTAATCTGCGATCAGAAAAACAGGTGACGGTTCCATTCTGCGCCCTGAAACGCGACGCTCGCCCGTTTCAGTTTCAACTGGCGAGACCCCTAGCCAGAAAATGTCAAAAGCAGTTGCTCCTCACGACACAAAACCCGACTCTGGGACGCAATTAACAGAGAGTAATCTCTCCTTCGTCCCGGGGCTCTTCAGAGAAAAGAGTCCGCAGACTGTACGGTATCAAATCCGACAGGAGCATAATACGCTTGGATCGGGAATCTGGGCAGGCGTTTTCAGATCACGAGACTTTCACGAAGGGCCATAGGCTCGATTTCCACTCTGCAAGAAAGGTCGACCGTTCTATTCTGCCCGCTAAGACGGGAGACTCGCCTAGATCAGATTCAACTGGCGAGAGCCCTCAGAAAAAAAAGGGGTAGGAATTTTTTTCTCGCGACGCGAGAGTGCTGTTGGGGGATTCTGTAAGCCCTAGTCCTTCGGCGCTCTATTCTCGCTGTCTCTTGCGGGTAGTTGTTTCAGAAATTCTCTAGGATACTCTTTCGTATTGAGTAGCGAGAGGAATCCTCCCTTCCTAATCGACTCTCTAGCACCCTCCAGCTCCTTCCTCTGGGCCAGATGATCGTGCACCTTCGCCTTAGCAAGAACATCAAGCACCTTACCCTCATAGAACGGTTCTAGATTCTTCCCTTGACAGACGGCACAGTCACAGTTAGTATTGTTATTGCGAATCGCCTCGTAGTCCTTCTTCTTCATACTACCCCACCCCTTACGATCAAACACGTTGATGACCTCCTTCGTTAGCGGCGTCGGAGGCGGAGGAACAATCCACCGGGAGAAGGAATCAATCCCGAACATTGGAAGAATCATGCCTTCGCTGCACGTCAATAGTCCGCGTCCGAACCTGACCTTTGGCGGAGTCTGCAAAGCGTGAACCCAGACCTCCGGTTTCCGCTTCTTGAAATCCTCAACACCCCGAAGCGCATGATAGTAGAATCCTCCGCGTAGATCAAAGCCGATCATTGACGGCTGATGCTTCTCGACAAGAGCCAACAGCTTGGCCGAAGTCTCTTTGTTCTCGGTCGCTTGTATGACCGGCATCATGGGCTTGTCAACACCGCGTTCTTCCATCCATCTCTCAGCAAAACGAAGTTGAGCCTCGTAATCTTCGAGAGAGAAGTCGAGCGAGTGCTGGACAGTGATGATGTCTAATCCCGCGAGATATTGAAGGTCGAGAAAGGTTTTCAAATCCTCAGTCTTTGTGACAGCCGCTCCGCCCTTGAACGCAAGGTACAACATCCGAATAGCATCAGGCGCAGTCTCCTTCGACAGAAACCGAGCCATCGATTTCAGCGCGTCCTCTTGAGTCAGAATCTTCTTCACAGTCTCCGGAGGCGCCAGACGAGCAAGAACAGCAATCTCGCCCGGCAGAGGATCCTTCACACCAGCCGGCTTTAGCGCGTTACGCTCGGGACTAATCGGGAACCTGTTTGGAAGCGGTATTCTGTGCTGGCCGATCCTCAGCTCTGACTGGCTCGCGCTGGTCTTCTCGTCGGTCTTGATCTGCGCAAGCTGGACTGTCGACATAACGTTCTGGAAGAGGTAAGGGTGGTAGAAGAATGTTCTACGACAGAACCGAAAGTACTAGTTCGCAGACTCGGAGTCTGCGCCCGTGTCTCGGACTGACTGTTCCATGTTCTCGACGCCCGACGCGGCTTGGTCATCTTGAGACTCGCCGGACGCTTGATTCGCAGGTTCACTCTCTATAGGTTGAGAGCCGCTCAATTCTTCAGCCGTTGGAGAGGCTACGTTCGCTTCTTCGGTAGTAGGTGCGGATGCCACGCCGAGCAGTGCACTGCTCGGAATCTTAAGATGACTTCTGAGCAACAGCATGAGCGTCAAGGTCCCGACCGCAAACACGATACCGTTGACGATTACTGAGAGTCCGGCTCTTGTGAGGGATCCTTGCAGGATGAAGTAGAACTGGGAGACAGCGTATACAGACCCGAACGAGAAGACGAGGAAGGGAAGCACCTGGCTCCACCGACGGTTGGCACGATTGACCGTTTTCCGAGCAAACGTCTGCATAGCACCGAGAATTGAGACAACCATCAACCCAGCATCGATGATCGCGTTGGACGGTTCATTCTGCGAGACGAGACCCATCAGTAACGTCGTGGCTCGGTAGAGAAGATATCCCCACACTACGACAAACGTTCCACCGGCGAAGATTGCTGCTTGGGGTCTGCCGTTCTTGATATTCTTCCATCCCCACATGACCGTCAAGAAATACGTGGCCACTAGCGCAAGTGTTACGACCATCGTCCAGATTAGAATGTCAGTGCTTGCTCCACTGATGTTCGCATAGTTCTGGTTAGCCCACGACGAGACCTCCCAGACACCAACTGCCAGCGGCGCTATCGGTAGGAAGAGAACCGTCATTCCCAGCGATCGCATCATTCTCTTGACGACGCCCTTTCCGACAACACTCTCTTCGAACTTGAGCATCGCGTGAGTAACTGGATTCGCGATGAAGTAGGCTTGAGATAATATCCACGCGTAGAATATCGCAATGAAATATGGAAAGACAGGTAAAGCCTCAACCGATCCCGCCTGGTAAATCCAGTACGAGATTCCCGCAACAACCGGACCGAAAACTAATGCAAGAATGATGACTCGTCGCTTCATATTCGTGAACAGAATCGAGGTTCTGAACCTTTCAGACAGCGCTAGCGGCGCTAGGACAAGATAGGTTGCTGAGGCACTTGCACCGATAACAAACACAACAGTCCACGTGCTAGCAAGCCCAAGGAGCCTGCCGATGTATGAGGCTGCAAACAGGAAACTCAGAACACCCATAAAGAGAAGCGTATGCCCGCGGATCCCAGGCGCGAGAAGTAGTTGGAGTGAGCTCGGCAGATGAAACCGAGAATGTCTCTCTGTCGGGGAAATTGCCAGCTATTTCACCTAAACTTGACCATCGACGCAGAGTTCAGCCTCACACTAGAGCTAATGACAAGAGTGATACCATAATGGCGCGTCCGTCGTTACTTGCAATCGACTACTCCAAGTCTAATGAGCTTATAACAAGGTGAATCAACCGAACTCCAATTCGAAGCTGATCATGATGGAGCACTATCATCCGAAAGATGAGATGAAGAGATACGTCCGAGCCTTCATCTATTTAGCGACCAAGCTCGGCAAAGAAAAGTCGGTCGCAGAGGATCTGTGGGGAATCCCAGAGATAAAAGAGGTTCACATTATCCCAGGCAAGTATGACATCCTAGCCGTAGCCGAGGTCGAGCGGAAGTTCCTAGAGCCCGACTCGCACAACATCTACTGGTTCCTCTTGTCTCGTATCGAGGGTATTTCGGGAATAGAGGATACTTCGACGATTATTCCAGTAATCTCGATGTCCCACTGGTCCCACTAGAAAGCAGTGGACCTAGAAGTAGGTTAGACGAAGCCGCTCTCCGCTCTGTTTCCCGCTCAACAAAGACGTGGTCGCCAAAAACTGCCTAATCTCCGATGGGCCGGTCACTCTCGGGAAAAGCAGCGCGACACTCCGGCTCGTTCGTCCCGGAGATAGGTTCGTTACTTAGCGGAGCCAGAGTAGCAGAATCCTGTTTCTCAGGATTGCTTCGAACATCGAGTCCCGTGCGGTCCGTAACGGCAGTGGACGAGGTCGGGAGACACGTCTCCTACGCCCTTCCATAACATATCCAGACAACCCGGACATCCGACCGGATAAAAGAATAGTCAACCAGCATTACTCTATTACCTCTCATTACTCACACCGTTTCTGTGGATACCACAGGACATTCTGTTGATTACGAGACCTGGAATCATCCCGTCTTGTGGGATCAGCGGCTTAGCTGGTCGAATTGTCAGTGGAGATGCATTTCTTCATCTGGGCGAGGTTGCCCTCTGTGCAGGTCAGTCCACATCATAGGCGTTCAACCAGCCCGGAGGCTTTTGGAACGCCATCCAAAACATTTGGGATTCCATTATATTGGCTTGACCCTTCAAACCGGCGATTCGACGGCTCTCAAGACATGTCAGTTCTCAAAAAGCCTTAATGGGATACAAACAACCGCCGCGAAGCTAGGTCCTCGAAACGTCAAATCCCAAATACGAAGCTCCTACTTGGGATGAGATCTATCGGATGCTTCTTGATCTAGCACGACAGATCAAGAAGGACCGGTACAAGCCAGAAGTTATCGTGGGGGTCTCGCGAGGAGGCTGGCCCCCAGCCAGAGTCATGAGCGACCTTCTGCAGAACCCGAACCTCGCGAACATGAAAGTTGAATTCTACAAGGACATCGGAGTTCGAAACAAAAAGCCACGGATAACCCAGCCGGTTACAATGGAGGTCGTAGGAAAACGAGTCCTCGTCGTCGACGACGTCTCAGACACCGGCCACAGCCTCAGAGTAGTAGCAGACCACTTACAACGAATACCGGTCAAAGAACTCCGAGTCTGCACCATATACATGAAACCCCAGAGCATCTACCGACCCGACTATTACTCGCGAACTAGTCGCAAATGGATCATCTTCCCATGGGAACGGTTGGAAGCGGTTCATCTTATCTCGAAACGTTTCAAAGACAACCGGACAAGAGTCTCATCAACAGTCGGGGCACTCAAAGATAGCGGGATAAGGGCGGGACTCGTCAGACAACTCTTGAAGATCGATGCTCTTGATAGAAGAGATTGACAACCACTACCTTCTCAGCCTAGGCTTCTCTAACGCCAGAATCTCAGACCCCGAACAGACACTCAAACAACTACGCTCCATCAACAATCAAACAGAAGTTCAACTAGTAAAAGCAGACTTAATCGGCGGACCAGAACACCTTCAGTTCGCTGCTCGGAACGCACTCTATTCGTTCAAAGGAAAACGTAGGAGGTCGAAGAGCCTTGCAATGGAACTCTTGCTCTACATCAGCTGCCAACGCCAGATCGCGAAAGCCATCAGATTCTCGGGGGTCGATTCAAAGGATTCCCGAATCGCTATTGTCGCATTGTCCGAGTCAAGAGCGGCTCTGGAAGAGCTAGCTCGCGAAGCACAATCGATCGTCGGGGGCACACCAGACGACGATTTAATCGAGATCCAATCAGAACGGAGGATGGCGAAGCTGCAGCGCTCCTACGGCATCACTAGTAGGGCGATGGAAGCGGCTAGGTTTGAGGGAGAGATCGATTCGTCGGTTCTGAAACGGTTGATAGTCGAACGTTCAGCCTTGCTGGACGTCCAAGACTAGAGACGCCTCTTCTCCTTCTCAATACCCAGAATTCCGCGCGGCGAAATGACGGATACTCCAGCAACATCTCCAATCACTTCAATCAAGACTATCTTGTCCGGATTCCGCAGCTCAACCTTTCGCGGAACCTTAGACGCGACCGCGTCAATGATCTCTTTCGAAGAAACCCGGCTCCGACGCTTCTCCAGCGAAACCCTGAATGTCTCATCAACACCCACCTGTCCCGCGCGGCTGACAACCGCTGCGCCAATACTAGGAATGTCACAAGGAACCACCTCTTCCACAGGTTTCACCTTGAGAATGTATCTGAACTGCCAAGGCCGATACTTGAGAACCGGCCGGAGCTTCGAGACTACCTT
>Ga0209158_1001443_pt1 | contig 15849 bp, 16 predicted proteins | sample GraSoiAngelo_140_FD_185897 | JGI IMG/M metagenome (GOLD analysis project Ga0209158, IMG submission 185897) | Grasslands soil microbial communities from the Angelo Coastal Reserve, California, USA - 14_0929_12_30cm (SPAdes) (version 2) | ecosystem: Environmental > Terrestrial > Soil > Grasslands ...
CGGTATCGATGACGATGGGGAGCGGGGAACGGGGAGCGGTCTCGGCTTGCACTGTTACACGCTAGGGACCGCGGACTTCCTTTGCAATAGTGTCGCGCAAACTCCGGAACTCCGCCGCACCACCGAACCCGAAGATCCGCTCGATGATTCGTCCCCGGCGGTCGAGCAGCAGCGAGTAGGGCAGACCCCGATAGTGGTAGGTCTGCTTCATGCGCCCCCCGCCCACCAGGATCGGAAACGGCGGGCGATACGCGCGCAGGAACGCCGCCATCTTGCCGCGATCCACGTCATCCGAGATGGCGACGATCTCGAAGTCTTTGCGGTCGAGCTCGCGGTACAGCTGCGCCATGTGGGGGAACTCCTCGCGGCACGGGTCGCACCACGACGCCCAGAAGTTCACGAGCGTCACCTTGCCCGCGAACCGGGCGAGCGCGACCGTGTCGCCGTTCACGTCCGGGAGCACGAAGGCGGGAGTGAAGGTCTCGCGCTCGGGGCCCGCCGGACCGCCCAGCAGCGAGTCGGCATCGAACGTCGCGAGCCGGCCGCGCGGGTCCACCGCGACGGCGGTCTCGCGGGCCCCGAGGTGGCGGGTCGCGAGGATCGCGCCGCCCGCCGTGTCGAGCACGTCGACGCGCAGCCGCGTGGCGCCCGAGTCGTCCGATCCGAGCGCGTACAGCCGCCCGTCCGGACCGAGCACGAGCGCGACGTTGACGAGCGCGTCGCGCACGGCGATGTCGCGCTTGTCGCGCCCGTGGGGCGGCAGAAACTCGGGGTCCGGCTCCGTCCGGAACAGCCCCCGCTTCGCCGTCCAGCGAAGCGCGCCGCCCGGCCCGTACTTGCGGATCTCATCCCGCACCAGCGGCGCGAAGTAGACCGAGCCGTCCGCTCCCACGGCCACTGCGCCCGCGTTCACGAGCTGTGCCAAATATGGGACCGGCGGCACATGGATCGTGGCGAGCCCGGCTGCGGGCCGGCCGAGCGTGTCCAGCACCCGGATCAGCGGGGCTGTGTCGGGTTCCGCCGCGAATTGCGGGATGTAGTAGGGCGACCGCACCGCCACGACCTCGGTCCCGCGCGCCGCGTAGATCGACGCGAGATCGGGGCTGTCCCACTCGCGCACCGGGCGGCCCGTCGTGTCGAACACGACCCCCTCCCCGGTCCGCTCGCTCACGAGCAGCTCGGCGCCGAGCGCGGCGACGGCCACGGGGTTGGCGAGCCGGGGGCTCGTGAAGCTCCGCACCACGCGGAGCCGTCCATCGAGCGCCACCAGCCGGCTGCGGTCGGGATCGGGCGCCCAGGAAAGGCCGCCGAGAGACGCCGCAGGGGAGCGGCGCAGGAACAGGAGGGTGAGACCGCTGGAGGGGGGCGCGGAGGGCGCCGGGGATCCGCAGGCGAGGAGCGCCGCGGCGCACAGCCCGGCGCCCCCCGCCAGCGCGCGCCGCATCAGCTCGCGGCCGCGACCGTCTTGATCTCGATCGTGTGCAACCCGCTCACCATCCGGTGCATACCGGTCACCGTCACCTTGCCTTCGGCGTACTGCTCGAGCTTCGAGTTCTGGGGATCGCCCGGCTTGGAGCTGACCGGCAGATAGATCGTCCCGTCGCTCCCCAGGATGCCGAGCGGCACTCCCGCCTTGGCGCACGCCTGCGCGCAGCCTTTGTGAGACGGGCCCATCGCCCCGTTCGTGGTGTGACAGTTCAGGTCGATCACCTGGCCTGTGAGCGTCATTTCGTTGCCCGGCGTCGCCGCATGCCCCTGCGCCGCGAGCGGCAGCGCACACAGAGCCAGCACGACCGTCGTGGCCATGATCCGCTTCAACATCGTGGCATCCTCCCGTAACGGGTGTTCTGAATGAGAAACTCCTACTGCGCCTTCGTCTACCATACGTCCCGACCCACGGTTCCGGATTGGGCTATATTGGGCGCCATGAACGCAGCGTATCGTCAACTCCTGGAGACGTTTGGCCGCGGGTGGGAGGGCGGGGACGTGGACACGATCGTATCCGTCTTCGCACCCGACGCGGTGTTCCTCGAGACGCCGTTCAGCGAGCGCAGCGTGGGCAGCGACGCGATCCGGGCGTACTGGAAGGACATCCCCGTCAACCAGGCGGAGGTGACGTTCAAGGCCGGGGAGATCTATGCGGCGGGCCCGTGGTTCGCCGCCGAGTTTCGTTGCACCTACCGCCGCCGCCGCACCGGCGAGTGGGTCGACGCGCGCGGCGCCATGTTCTGCGAGACCAAGGACGGCAAGATCACCGAGCTGAGAATGTACTGGCACCGAAATCCGTAAGACAAAAAGGCGTAGCACGAAGACGTAGCACGAAGACGTAGCACGAAGACGTAGCACGAAGACGTAGCACGAAGGCGTAGCGCGACTACGTCTCGCGACCCCGTCGGCGCCCCACATAGTCAAGCGCCTCCTGCATCAATCCCGCATTGCGCATCCCGATCCGCATCGCTTCCGTCACCGCGTCGTCCTCGGCCATTCCCTTGTCGAGCATGAGATACGGCAGCAGCATTACCCCCACTCGGTTGCCGCTCGCACAATAGAAGAAGAACCGCTTGTGCCCGGCCATCTCGCGCACGGTGCGGCGTACCTGATCGAAGGTGTCATCGCTGAGCGGCCCGTGACTCACGGGGATGTTGATGTACTCGAGACCCGCAGCTGCGACCGCAGCGGCGGCGCCGAACGGCTGGGGCTCCATCGGCTCGCGGATGTCGAGAATCACCTCGCACCCGGCGCGCTTCAGGGCGGCGAGATGGGCCAGCGTGGGCTGGCCGCCGGTCACGACGCCGGGAATCGGCTCGCACGCGTTGGCGACGCCGGCGGCGGCGTCGAGCAGTTGGCTCATGGGGTGGCCCGGGCTAGCTTAGAGGAAAATGTAGCTCATTCGGTGTACTATGCCTTCCTCTCGCGTGCCTTCGCTGCGCCGGCACCTCGCCCCCCGCCAGAAACTGTGGCTCAACTGGGACGGCGTGTTCCTGATGGGGCCCCGCTATCTCCGCTTCCTCGACGCGGTCGATCGGACCGGCACAATCCGCGCGGCGGGGCGGGCGGTGGGCTGGAGCTACCGCACCTGCCTGAACCGCATCCGTCAGATGGAGCGCGTGCTCGGCGCCAAGGTGCTCGCGACCACGCGCGGGGGCTCGAGCCGCGGGGGCGCCCGGCTCACCCCCGAGGCGCGCCGGCTGCTCCGGCTGTTCGCGCGCTGGCGGCGCGAAGTGGAGCGCCTCAGTCTCACGGCGTTTCGCAAGCTGCTGCGTCGATAGGCAGGCTGTTGCCTATCGGATTCCCGCGACGTAGTTTGTCGCCGTGCGTTCGGGCCACCTCGTTTCTTTCATCGCGCTCGCCGCGGCCGCGCTGGGGATGCCGGCGCGAGCCCAGACGCCCGCGGCGTTCTCGACCACGCCAAAGCTCACCGGCTACCTCCAACCCCGCTTCCAGTCGCTCGGCGACTCGGCATCGTTCTTTTTGCGACGGGCGCGGTTCGCAGTCGAGGGGTCCATCACGCCGTGGGCCTCGTACCGCGCCCAGGTCGAGATGCGCACCATCGGCGCGGCGGCCACGCCGGCCACGTCGCCGCTGACTCTGTCGGCCACCGATCTCTGGGTGCGAATGACGCATCAGCGGTGGAGCGGGACGGTGGGGCAGTTCCGTGTGCCGTTCTCTCTCGAAGCGCTGCTCAGCTCGACCACCCTCGAGACCACCGAGCGCTCGCGCATCGCGAACGCCGCGAAACGCGACATCGGCGCCCAGCTGGAGTGGCGTATTCCCGACCGACTGGTCTTGCAGGGCGCGGTGGTCAACGGCGAGGGACCGAACCGCGCGGCCAACCCGGACAACCGCATGGCCTACTTCGCACGCGCGGTGGTGACGCCGGTCAAAGGGCTGGACCTGGGCGGGGCGTTCGAAGGCTACAACGACAGCACCAGCTTCGACCTCCAGGCGATGTATCGCACGGCGCGGGGGACGGCCCGCACGGAGTATATCCGGGCGCGCAATCGGACGACCGACGTGCATACGGTCGGCTGGTACGTCCTCGCCTCGTACGGCGTCGTGCCGCGCCGCGTCCAGCTCGTGGGCCGCGTCCAGCAATTCGACCCGAGCGATCAGGTCGCGACCGACCGCTCGACCGGCTATCTGGTCGGACTGCAGTACTTCATTCGTGGGGACGACTTCAAGGTGATGGCGGATTACGAAGTATTTCGCGAGCAGGTGGTGCAGCTCGAGAACAATCGCGGCGTGGTGCAGCTACAGGTGCGCTGGTGAGAAACGCGCTCCTCGCAGTCCTCCTTTCCGTGGTTCCATCATTCCATCTTACCGCCCAGTCTCCCCAGGTCCTCCTCGCCACCACCACCTCCACCCGTGACGCCGGGCTGCTCGACTCGCTGCTCCCGATCTTCGAGCGCAAGACCGGCTACCGGGTCAAGCTGATCGCCGTGGGCAGCGGGCAGGCGCTCGAGCTGGGGCGCCGCGGCGACGCGGACGTGGTGCTGTCGCACGCGCCGCAGGCCGAGCGCGTGCTGGCGGACTCGGGGTACTTCCTGAACCGCCGCCTCGTGATGCACAACGACTTCCTCATCGTCGGGCCGGCGGCGGACCCCGCCGGGCTGCGCGGGTTGAACGACGCGGCCGCTGCCATGCGCCGCATCGCGGCGCAGCGCGCCACCTTCGTGTCCCGCGGCGACCAGTCCGGCACCCACAAGTTCGAGCAGGCCCTGTGGAAGAGAGTCGGGGTCACGCCGCCGTCCGGCGGCTGGTACGTCGAGTCGGGCCAGGGGATGGCCGCGACGCTGCAGATGGCCGATCAGAAGCGCGCCTACACCATCAGCGACCGCGCCACCTACCTCGCGTGGCGCGACAAGGTCCAGCTCGTGCCCGAGGTGGAGGGCGACTCGCTGTTCTACAACGTCTATCACGTGATGGAGGTGAATCCCAGGAACGCCCCGCGGGTGAACACGGCGGGCGGCAAGGCGCTCGCCGACTTTCTGGTCGCACCCGAGACCCAGGCGTTGATCGGTGAGTTCGGGAAGTCCCGCTTCGGGCAGAGCCTGTTCCTTCCGGACGCGGGGAAGCCCGACCGCTGGTGAGGCGTGTGTCTCGCCCAGAGACGGGCCCCGTCCCCGGGGGAGGTCAGGGCGGGGGCCTGACACCATGCCTGAAACCGGCATGCTTCTTGATGTGTTAGTTGTATTTAGGGTATATAGAGGAAGGACTGTATGATGCTCCCGCTGCTGGTCTCGCTGGTCGCTTCCGCCCCCGTCCACTCCGGGCGGGCAGCCGAGGCGCTGCGCAGTGACGACCCACCGATCAAGGTTTCGCTCAATCAAGACAATTACTTCCAGCGCGGCGACCGGGCGCGCGTAAAGATCCGGACGGCCGAAGACGGCTACGTCGTGGTGCTGCGCAGCGATGCGCAGGGTCGCGTGCGCGTGCTGTTCCCGCTCGATCCCACGGACGACGACTTCGTGCGCGGTGGCCGCACCATCGAGGTGCGCGGCCGCGGCGACCGCGAGGCGTTCTACGTCGACGACTCGGACGGCTCCGGAGTGGTGCTCGCGGCGCGTTCCGCGACGCCGTTCAAGTTCGACGAGTTCGTGCGCGGCGATCACTGGGACTACCGCGTGCTGACGGCGCGCGACGCCGGCGACGACAGGGAGCAGGCGCTGCTCGACATCGTGCAGCGCATGTCGCCCGACGGTCACTTCGACTACGACGTGGCGCATTACACAGTCGCGGCCGTGGACTCGTACTACTCGGGCTACAATCGTCACTACTCGCCGTTCGGCATGCGGGCGGGGTTCGGCTACGGGTACGGCTGGCCCTATTACCGCTACGGCTTCGCCTACAGCTCGTGCTACGATCCGTTCTTCTACGACCCGTTCTTCTGCGGGGCGAGTTTCTACGATCCCTTCTTCTATCGGCCGTACGGGTACCGGCCCTTCATCTACACCGGCGGGTTCGTCATCTACAGCCGTCCTCGCCCCTACCGCGGCGGCCTGTTCATCGACCGCGCACGGGGTGGCGTGGGCGGCGGGCTGGTATTCAAGGACCGCTTCGCCGGAGCGCCCACGGTGATGGGCGTGAGCCCGCGGCTGCGCGTCCCGCAAGGGGCGCTGCTGAGCCGGACCGGTTCGGGACGCGTGGTTCAAGTCGGGGCTCCCCCGCCGCGGACCACACGCGTGCGCGATTCCTGGAATGACCGCGCTGCGACCCCGACACGCGCGCGCGGCGAGCCCTCTGAGCGCCGGGCTCCGGAAGCGCAGCGCCCCGAGCGGCGGGACGCCGGGCGCGGCGAGCGGCCGAGTGGTGGCGGCGGTGGCGGTGGCGGCGGCGGCGAGCGGCGGGGTGGAGGTGGAGGTGGAGGTGGGGGGGGAGGCGGTGGCGGCGCCAGAGCGAGCGGCGGTGGTGGTGGTGGTGGGAGTCATGGGGGTGGCGGGGGCGGTGGGGGGCGGCGACACCCGTAACACCTAGTACGGAATAGACGGTAGACGGATAGACGGGTGGGGGCGCGGCACGCTGCGCCCCTGCCTTTTTTCGTGCACATTCCCCGCCCATGGCCGACCTCAGGCGATCGCTGCGTCTCTTCGACGGCCTCGCCATGGTCGTCGGCATCATGGTGGGGTCGGGGATCTTCCGCACCCCCGGTCTCGTCGCCGGCCAGCTGGGCCGTCCCTGGCTCACGTTCGTCGCGTGGGTGCTGGGCGGCGCGCTCGCGTTCCTGGGCGCGCTGTGCTTTGCGGAGCTCGCCACGCGCCACCCCCAGGCCGGCGGCAAGTACGTGTACGTGCGCGAGGCGTTCGGGCCCCGTGCCGGATTCGTGGTGGGCTGGGTGGAGAGCGTCGGGATGTACACGGCCGCGATCGCCGCGATCGGCGTCGCCGCGGCCGAGTTTCTGGTGCGGCTCACCGGCTGGAACACCGCATCGATCCCGTGGCTCGGCGCCGGATTGGTGGCGCTGTTCACGGCCGTGAACCTGATCGGCGTCGCGTCGGGGCGCTGGGTGCAGAATTTCGTGACCGCGGCGAAAGTCCTGGCGTTGGGTGGCGTGGTGGTGATCGCGTTCACACGCGGCTCGGGAGCGGGTTGGCACGGGGCGCTAGCCGATGCACCGCGCGGCGCGGCCGTATGGTCGGCCCTGGCGCTCGCGTCGCGGTCGGTGATCTGGTCCTACTACGGCTACCCCGACGCCGCCAAGATCGCCGAAGAGGTGGTGGACCCCGGGCGCACGCTCCCCCGGGTGTTGCTCGGCGGCATCGCGATCGTGACCGCCCTGTACCTGCTCTTGAACGCCGCGTTCCTGCACGTGCTGCCGCTCGTGCAGATCGCGGCGTCGAACCTGGTCGCCGCCGACGTCGCCACCGCGATCGTGGGTGCACGCGCCGGCGCCGTCGTCGCCGGGCTGGCGTTGCTCGTCGTCCTGGCGTCGCTCAACGGCAATATCTTCGTCACGCCGCGGGTGTTGTTCGGCCTGGCGCGCGAGGGCCTGGCGCCCCGGGCGCTGGCGCGGGTGAATCGGGGCGGCACGCCCTGGGTTGCCATGCTGGTGGTGGGAGCGGTCGCGGTCGGCCTCACGGCGACCGGCACCTTCGAGAAGCTGCTCGGCCTCGCCATCGCGGAAGTCCTGGTGATCGACGGTCTCACCGTGGCGGCGCTGTTCCCCCTGCGCGCGCGGGAGCCGCGAGCCCCGTTCAGCGTGCCTGGGTATCCCGCGGTACCCATCCTGTTCATCGGCGTCTATCTCGTCCTTTTCATCTGGACAGCGTGGGGGCAGTCGCAGTCCGTGCTGGTGGCGTTGGCCGTGCTGGCGGTGGCGTACGGGCTGAGTTGGGGAGCAAGCGGGCAGGTGAAGCGTCCCTAAGTTCCCACGCTGAAGCGTGGGCTCGGCGCTGCACTGTCCTAAAGGACACGGATGTGCTTCAGCACAGCGCAGTGCCGAGCCCATCCTTCAGGATGGGAATAACGGGACCCCAGCCCTCATTACCGCCCTCTCCGCTCCGATTATCTTCCCTCCACACACATGCCCCGCCTCGCCATCGCCCAGATCCGCCCCGCCAAGGGCGAGTACGCCGCCAACGTGCAGCGCATCGGCGGGGTGCTGGCGCAGCTCGCCAAGCTCGAGCCGGCGGTCGATCTGGTCGTCTTCCCCGAGACGGCGACGTCCGGGTACTTCGTAGAAGGCGGCGTGCGCGACGTCGCGGTCACGGCGGGCACGCTGTTCCGCGATCTCAGCCTGCAACACGAGGCGGCTCAGGCGCCGCCCCTGGACGTGGCGGTCGGGTTCTACGAGGTGTTCCAGAACCGCTTCTACAACTCTTGTCTCTACGCTTCACTCGGCAACGCCTCACCGGTCAACGCCTCACCCGGCCACGCCTCATCCGGCCACGCCTCACCCGGGATTTTGCACGTCCACCGCAAGGTCTTCCTCCCCACCTACGGCGTGTTCGACGAGGACCGCTTCGTGGAGCGGGGGCGCGAGATCCACGCCTTCGACACCCGCTGGGGCCGGGCGGCGCTCCTGATCTGCGAAGACGCGTGGCACTCACTCGCCGGAACGATCGCGGCGCTCGAGGGCGCGCAGCTCATCCTCGTACCCAGCGCGTCACCGGCGCGCGGGACGGGAATGGATGAGGAGGGCACCCGGCTCCCCGCGAGCGTGGTGCGGTGGGAGCGGATTCTCCGCACCATGGCGGAGGAGCACGGCGTGTACGTGGCCTACGCGAGCCTCGTCGGGTTCGAGGGGGGAAAGGGCTTCCCGGGCGGGTCGGTGCTGGTGAGCCCAGCGGGCCAGATCGTGCTGCGCGGGCCGTTGTTCGAAGAGGCGGTGCTCACCGCGGACGTCGATCTCGACGAGCTGACGCGAGCGAGGGCGGATGCGCCGTTACTGGCGGATTTGGAGGTGAATCTGCCGCATCTGATCAAGAACCTCGGGAGACGGGAGGCGGGAGCCGGGAGAAAAAGGAGAGCGGTCGTCAAGTTTGACCCCGCCACCAACGGATCTGACCAGGTCTCCCGGCTCCCGCCTCCCGTCTCCCGTGTTCATGTCATGGGGAAGGGTGTGGACGAAGGCGACCCGCTCGCCATCGATCGTGATTTGGCGCGCCGCTGGCTGGTGAGTTTCCTGAAAGACGAGGTTGTGCGCCGTCGCGGGTTCACGAAAGGCATCGTGGGGCTGTCGGGCGGAGTGGATTCGTCGCTCACCGCCTTCCTGGCCGTCGAAGCTCTGGGGAGAGACAACGTGATCGGCGTGCGGATGCCGTACCGCACCTCGAGCCCCGAGAGCCTGGAGCACGCCCAGCTCGTCAGCGACCTGCTCGGCATTCAGTCGCTCACCATCGACATCACGCCCGCCGTGGACGGCTACCTGCAGCAGGTGGGCGACGGCGACGCGACGCGCCGCGGCAACGTGATGGCGCGCGAGCGCATGATCGTGCTGTTCGATCTCTCGGCAAAACACAAAGCCCTGCCGATCGGCACCAGCAACAAGTCCGAGCGGCTGCTCGGCTACTTCACCTGGCACGCCGACGACACGCCCCCCGTGAACCCGCTGGGCGATCTCTTCAAGACGCAGGTGCGCGCCCTGGCACGCCACGTCGGCGTCCCCGAGGTGATCCTCGCCAAGCCCCCCACCCCCGACCTGGTCCCCGGACAGACTACCGAGGGTGACTACGGCATCAGCTACGACAAGGTCGACCGCATCCTGTACTACCTGATCCGCGGCATGAAGGCGGAGGAAGTGGTGGCGCACGGATTCACTCCCGCCGAGGTGGCCAAGGTGCAGGGGCGGCTCGAGTCCACCCACTGGAAGCGCCGGCTCCCCACCGTCGCGGTGATGTCCCAGACGGCGATCGGCGAGTTCTACCTGCGGCCGGTCGACTACTGATGCACGCCAAGCATCCGCGCGAGTCGGAGACGGTGATGGCCGAGCTGATGATGCCGCAGCACGCCAACATCATGGGGAACGTGTTCGGCGGCGTGATCCTGGCGCTGGTCGATCGTGTGGCCGCCGTGGCCGCCATCCGGCACGCCGGCAAGCCGTGCGTCACCGTGTCGGTGGACAAGGTCGATTTCCGGGAGCCGATTCACGTGGGCGAGCTCCTCACCGCGTACGCGCGCGTCAACTTCGCGGGGCGCACGTCGATGGAGGTGGGCGTCAAGATCATCTCCGAGAACGTGCTCACGGGCGAGAAGCGGCACACCAACTCGTGCTACGTGACGTACGTGGCGCTCGACGCCAAGGGCCGCCCGACCGCGGTCCCGCCCATTGTGCCGGAGACGGCCGACGAAAAGCGGCGTTACGACCGCGCGGCCAAGCGGCGCGCCTCGAGGGTGATGGATCGGAGGTACAGCACGGGGGCGGGGGAGTGACTGATTGCGGATTGCGGATTGTGGATTGCGGATGTGACGACCGCGCTTCCAATCCGCAATCCGAAATCCGCAATCCGCAATCATGAAGGTCGTCGCCGTGTTCGGCGGCGGTGGCGCGAAGAGCATCGCTTGTGCCGGAGCCTGGCGGGCGCTGACTGAAGCCGGGCTCACGCCGTCGCATCTGGTGGGGACCTCGATGGGCGCGGTGATCGCGGCGGCGTTCGCGAGCGGCGCGAGCTACGACGAGGTGGTGATCGCGGGGCGCTCGCTGTCGCAGCGCGATGTGGCGCGGGTCGATCCGCTGGCGCTCGTGAAGGGCGCGTTCGCGACACATTTGCTCAAGCCGGCGGGCCTGCGCCGCGTCATCGAGCGGTTCGTGACGGCGACGCAGTTCGGCCAGCTCCGCATCCCCTTGACCATCACGGCGACCGACCTGGACTCAGGGGAACTGGTGCTGCTCGGCGCAGGCGGGTTGGGGGGAGACGTGCCCCTGCACGACGCCCTGTACGCCTCCTGCGCGTTGCCGCTCTACTTCCCCCCATTGGCCCTCGACGGCCGGCGTCTGGTCGACGGTGGTCTGCGCGCGGTGCTGGGGCTCGAGCCCGCGAGCCAGATCCCGGCCGACCTGGTCGTGGCGTTGCACGTGGGCCCCGGCTTCGACGAGCCGCTTCCCCGGCCTTCCACCGGCTTTCCACCGGCCTTAGTCCGCGCCCACGGCGAAGCCATCCGCATCATGATGGCGGCGCAGGTGGACCGGCTCATCGCGGACTGGCCGCGGCAGGCGGCCCGGCTCGTCGTGGTGCGGCCCGTGGCCGAGCGGGAGGCCACATTTGCGGTGGGTGCGGGAGAGCGGTATCTACAGGCGGGTTACGAGGCGACACAACGATGCTTGCTCGAGAGATCATGATCCCGGAGCCGTTTGTGGCTGCCGCCGGCGCTACCAGCGCGGAGGTGGCGCTGCTGATGCGCGCCAAGGACATCTCCGTCGTCCCGGTGGTGGACAATCCCAAAGATCGCCGCTACCTCGGCACCATCTCCGACCGCGACATCGTGACGCAGTGCGTGGCGGCGGGGCACGATCCCAAGGAGTGCTCCGCACAGGTGCACGCGCGGCGCGACACGATCGTGGTCACGCTCGAAACGGAGCTGACGGGGTTCAAGATCGAGCAGCTCGAGGCAACAGATGCGCATATTCGCTCGACGATCGTGGTGGTGGACGGGAACAAAAAAGTCGTGGGGTTCATTCCGCATCCCGAATTCATTCAGGGAATAGTGATTGTCAGGGGATAGGAGAGCGTATATTTATTGCCGTGCCCAGGAAATACTTCACCCTCGCCGAAGCCAATCGTACCCTTCCTCTAGTAAAGCGGATCGTCGCCGACATCGTCGCGCTGCACCCGCAATGGCGCGATCTCGTGGCGCGCTACGAGCTCGTCGCCGCCCAGGCCAAGCCCGACTGGGGCGAGCCGCCCGAGCAAATCGCGCTGCGGCGCCAGGTCGATGCCGTCGCCCACCAGATCAACGACTATCTGCTCGAGCTGCAGCAGATCGGCTGCGTCTTCAAGGGGTTCGAGGAGGGGCTGGTGGATTTCTACGGCAAGCTCGACGGCAAAGAGATCTTCTGGTGCTGGAAAATCGGAGAGGAACGTATCGAGCATTGGCATGAGCTGGAGGCAGGATATGCCGGCCGGCAGCCGGTTCCGGAAGTCGTGAGGGGATAACCATGCGAGGATTCTGGCTCCTGGTGCACGTCTTGGGTTTCACACTCTGGCTGGGCGGCGGCATCGCGACGATGATTGCCGGTGTGACGGCAAAGCGGTTCGCGGCGCGCGAGCGGCTCGCCGCCTACAAGCTGATCGGCGCGATCCAGCGACTACTGGTGGGGCCGGGCGCGCTCGGCGTGGTGCTCTCCGGCTTTGCCCTCGCGGGACCGTACATGAAACAGGGAGCGGTGCCCGGCTGGATGGGACTGATGATGGCCGCCGGTCTGCTGGGTGCGATCGCGGCGGGGGCGATCAGCGTGCCCACGGCGGCGAAGCTGGCGCGGCTCGAGCCGGATACGCGGGGCGAGCTCCCTGAGGCCTTCAACCGGCTGAGAAAGCGGCAGATCGTGGCGGCGACGGTCGCCGGATCGCTGGGGCTGATTGCGATGTTTGCGGCAACCATCGGCAGGGGGTGAACGGCCGGTCAAGAGCCGGTGAAAGGCCGGGGAAGGGTAGCTGCGGTTATCTCGCGCCCTCGGCGGTCAACCTCACGAGCCGCTGCTTGACGTCACGAACCGTCGGCTGCAGCTCCGGATCCGCGTTCTTCCACAAGTCCACGAATCGCCCGTAATAGTCGCGCGCCTTGTCGAGCTGGCCGCGCTCTTCGTACAACTGTCCCAGCCGCTTGTAGGTCGGCCCCAGGGTAGTGGCTTCGTCGAACAGACGGAACATGCCGGGCGTGGTGACCGCGCGCTCGTACACGGCCAGCGCCGAGTCACGCGCGCCGGCCCGCTCGTAGGCGCGCCCCAGCTCGAACAGCCCGCACACGGCGCAGGTGTCTTCCTCGTGCCACACGCGGTAGGTCTTGATGGCGTCCTGGACGCGGCCGTCTGCGAACGCTACCGCGGCCGCGGCGCCGTACCGCAACGGCTGGTGCCGCCGGAACACCTCCGGCACCGTCGCTTCGTATTCGGCGAGCAGCTGCTTCCCGCGGTCCGGACGCCCCGCCTCCGCGTAAACCCATGCGAGGGAGGGGTACGGGCGGTCCGCGGCGGGAATAGAGGCGAGGGGATGCCGGCGCAGAGCATCCTCCACTTGGCGGAGTCCGGCCTCGGGCGCGTTGCGGTAACGCACATCGATCATAGCGAGCCCGGCGGCATCTCCAACGTACGCTCCTGGCAGGGCGCGCCGCTCGTCCAGCGCCATGGTCTGGCGGCCGTGCGCCGCGGCGTCGGCGAGCTTGCCGCGCACCAGGCTGAGCAGGGACAGCGTGCCCGCCGCTCCCGCCTGCCAGGCCGGGTCCTGCGTTGCCTGCGCCAGCACCCGGGTCCGCACGTCGGCGCTGTCGAAGTCGCGCCGCCCGTCCGCGAGGCGCGCGCGCAGAAACAAGGCGACAGGGTTGCTCGGCGCCCGTCGGGCGAATGACCCCACAGTGCGCGCCGCGTCGGCGAGCTTCCCCTGTCCCATCAGCGCCTGGGTCGCATTCATGTGCAGCGGAGGGTCGTCGGGGAAAAGCGCGAGCCCGCGGAGGGACAGGGACTCGGCTGCGGCGTACCGGCGTATGTCGTTCATTACAAACGCCAGGTTATTGAGCGCCACGAGGTTCTCCGGATCCAGCTCGAGCGCGGCGCGGTAGGCGGTCTGGACCTTGGTCCGGTCGAACTCCCCCACATCGTAGTAGTACGCCTCGGCGAGGTAGCGCTCGAGCGGCGTGAGCCGATCGCGATGCCGGAAAGCCTGCGTCGCGGCCGCGGCGATGCGTGAGGGCGCTGCGAACGTGTTGCTCAGCACGACCGCGAGCTTGCGGTACGCCATCGCGAACGTCGTGTCCAGTGCGACGGCTTCCTCGAGCAGGGCCACGGCGCGGTCGGTCTGCCCGGCGTCGTTGACCCTGACAGCCTCCGAGTACTTCCGCAGCGCGGCGAGCGAGCCCGTCGTGACCTGCTCGAGCGGCTCGCTCGCGCGGATGGTCTTGAGCGACTCGCCGATGCGCTCGCGCAGCCGCTTCGACAGCCGGTCGACCGCGTCGATGATCGCCCCGTCGTCCCTGGCGTTCTCGCGCAACGCGACGAGCTGCCGTCCGTCCGCCGCCGCGACCAGCTCGGCTGAGAGCACGAACCCCCGCCCGACGGGGTCGATCGTCCCCAGCACGACCGCCTTCGCTCCCTCGCGCTGCGCCAGCTCGCGGGCCAGCGCGGGGTCCAGCACCACGCCCGGCGCGCGATTCATGCGGCGCAGGGCGTCGCCGACCGCCGCGGCGTCGAGCAGCCGCACGACGGGTGACTGGGCGAGGTCGACGTGGAACGCCTCACCCAGCGAACGGCCGAGCGTCGTGTCGGAGGTGCGGTTGGTGAAGTCGGCGAGTACCATGCGGTCCCGCGCCCCGAGCACTCCGCTCGCGACCAGCGTTCCCACCGGCCCGATCCCGAGCACGCGCATCGCCGTGTAGACGCCGGCTCCGAGGCCGAGCGCCGCGAATGCCGCCACGCCGCCGGTCACTGCCTTACGCCACGTCAGCCAGCCGCGCAGCCCGCTGGGCGGCGCGGCGAGCCGGCCTGTCGTGCGCGCCAGCGCCCGCTGCCGCTCGACCAGCCCCGTGGTGACCATGATCGGGAGCCCGACTGCGAGCAGCCCGGCGGCGACCGGCAACACCCAGCCCGGCAGGCCGAGTTGGGTCATGAGGAAGTACACCACGCCGAGCACCGCGACGGCCGCGAGCGCGAACAGCCCCGCCACCCGCGCGGGATGGGCGCGCGCGGCCGCCACGACAGCCGCGGCGTCGTACGGCGCCGAACCTGTCGGGGTAATGCCGCCGGAGGGCGTCACCATCTGCTCGAGCGCTTCCAGGACGTCTCCTGCCGACTGGAATCGGTCCGCCGGATGTTTCGCCAGGCAGCGCATCACGAGTGCCGCCAGCGCGGGCGGGGTGCTGTCGCGGTACTGGGTGACGGGCTCGGCTTGGCTGGTCACGTGGGCAGCCAGCACGGCCTGAGGGGTCGGTCCCACGAACGGCGGGCGGCCGGCGAGCATCTCGTAGGCGAGCGCCCCGACAGCGTAGATGTCCGCGCGGTGGTCCGTGGTTGGGTCCGCCGTGGCTTGCTCGGGCGCCATGTAGGCCGGCGTGCCGAGCGCCACGCCCAACGACGTGAGCGCCGTCTTCCCCGTCGACTCGGCGACGGCTTTAGCCACCCCGAAGTCCGCCACCAGCGCGTGCTTCCCCGAGAGCAGCACGTTGTCGGGCTTCACGTCGCGGTGCACGATGCCGTGACCGTGCGCGTAGGCGAGCGCATCGCACACGTCGCGCAGGATGCGCACCGTTTCGGCTACGGGCAGCTCGCGCTCGTGGGACAGCCGCGCGCGCAACGACTCCCCGGCAATGTGGGGCATGATGTAGTAGAGCAGATCACCGTGCGATCCGGCGGTGAGCAGCGGGACGATGTGGGGGTGCTGCAGCTTGGCGGCGAGGCGGATCTCGCGCTCGAACCGCTCGACGTTCACCCCGGCCGCCATCTCGGGCGGGAGCACCTTCACCACCACCTGCCGGCCGAGCCGCACTTCCTCGGCGAGGAAGACCCGGCTCATCCCGCCGCCGCCCAACTCCTCATCGATGCGGTAAGCGTCACCGAGGGCGGACTGGAGGCGGTCGCGGAGGTCCGACATGGGGCCAATGTATGACCCGGAGAATGCAGGGGCTAGGCGCGGATTCGTCTACCCGTCTTGCAGGTCGTCCGGACCGGGCACTCAGGGCACCGCGGCTTCCTAGCGACACAAATCAAGG
>Ga0209158_1001445_pt1 | contig 15844 bp, 13 predicted proteins | sample GraSoiAngelo_140_FD_185897 | JGI IMG/M metagenome (GOLD analysis project Ga0209158, IMG submission 185897) | Grasslands soil microbial communities from the Angelo Coastal Reserve, California, USA - 14_0929_12_30cm (SPAdes) (version 2) | ecosystem: Environmental > Terrestrial > Soil > Grasslands ...
ACAATCTCGCGCGAGTGAAGCTCGCCGACGTCGTCACGCAGCCCTACGACAAGATCACCGCAGCGATGCAGGAACGTTATGCCACGGTAAGTCCCTACAACCTGATCGCCGTGGAAAAAGGCAAGCCTTCGCCGAAGGACTCCGCCGCGGATAACGTCTACACGCGAGCGGAAAAAGCCCTCCAGCAATGGATCCGCGATGGCGTGTTGCTGCGTGATTCCCGGCCTGGAATTTATGTTTATTTCCAGGAGTATGCAATGCCGGGGACAACGGAGCGGCGCACGCGCAAAGGCTTCATCGCGCTGGGCCGCCTGGAGGACTATGCCGCTCACGTCATTTTTCGGCACGAGTTGACGCATACCGGGCCCAAGGCCGATCGACTGGAGCTTCTGCGCCACACCCGCACGCACACTGGGCAGCTTTTCATGCTTTATGACGATCCGCAAAAGCGCATCGATGGCATGCTGGATCAGACTGTGGCGCGTTCCCGTCCCGACGAGGCCAAAGACGAACATGGTGTGGTGCACCGCATCTGGCCCGTATCCGATCCCCAGATCATCGCCGACGTAGTGCGAGCAATGGCCGCTCAAGAACTGGTCATTGCCGACGGGCACCATCGCTATGAAACGGCTCTGGCCTACCGTGACGAGTGCCGCGCGAAAACCGCGGGCCGCGATCGCAATGCTCCTTATGAAAAGGCCATGATGGCGTTTTTTAATACGCATGGCGAAGGACTGGTGATCTTGCCGACTCACCGGCTGGTAGCGAATGTGCGCTCATTCGATCTCGACTCATTTCGCAAGAAGATATCCCCCGCGTTCGATGAGGAAGACTACGCGTTCGGCAGTGAGGCTGCCCGCGCCGCGGCCTACGAGCGATTTCAGCGCGATCTCATGGCCAGCGGAGACAACGGAAGGGCTCTCGGAATGTACGCCGGCGGCAGCTTCGCTCTGCTTCGTCTCCGGCGCGACGCCGATTTGCAGAAATTGATGCCCGATCTATCGCCGGCACAACGCAAGCTCGACGTCGTTTTGTTGCACCGGGTCCTGCTCGAGGATGGCTTGGGCATCACGCCCGCCGCGTTCACCGCCGAGCAAAACATCAGCTATGAGCGAGAGATAGGCGCCGCTGTGAATGCGGTGGACCGGAAGCGGGCGGAGATCTGTTTCCTGCTGAATCCGGTGGGCGTCAACCAAGTGATGGAGATCGCGCTGGCCGGTGAAGTCCTGCCTCAGAAGTCGACAGATTTCTATCCCAAATTGCTGAGCGGCCTCACACTGTACAGATTGGACTAAGCCCGCTGGTTAGTGGCCGAAGCTGCTGATGGCCGCCGACTCCGAAGGATAAACGTCAAAGACGGTGAGCAGCTTCGTTACTTGCAGAATTTCCTGGAACTTCTTTCCGAGATTCGAAAGCTTGAGGGATGCGCCTTGAGTGCGGGCGCTATGGTGCGCCGCGACCAGCGTGCCGAGCCCCGCGCTGTCGATGTAACTGACGTTACTCATATCCAAGACGATTTTCTTTTTGCCGTCCGCCAGCATTTTCTTTACTTGTTCCCGCAAGGCGTTGCTCTCTTCGCCGAGAACAACACGCCCGTCAAGCCCCACCACAGCGATGCCATCCACTTCGCGCACATTGATTTTGAGTGCCACGGTTCGATCTCCTTTGGTTGGGTTGCAAGCGCTCGAGCCGATGAAAACATTGCCGGGCACCATCGGGTCGCCACTTTGATACGCAAGTTCAATAATAGTCCGAACAAGACATATAATAGCCGCATGTGGGGCAGCGCAACTTGCACTTATGAGCCTCCAGCCGAGCCGCACACACTGGGCAGAAACTGGACGGATTTTCGTTCTTCTCTTCCCGCTGCCTCGTTTCGAGGCCGGAATCGGAAGCAACGTGCTCAGAACTGGTTTGTCTGGATAGCACGAGGGATACGTATATAGCACAGAAGGGGACGAATGGGGGAGTTCCGCTCTTGCCACGGCGCAAGAGGAGCTTGCAACCAAGGGACCCAAGAGAACATCTCTTCTGACAGGTGGTTCAGCGTCCCACGGTCAAATGGCTAAAGCGATATACAGACTCGGATACGTGATAGCGCTGAGCTTCGGGGTTGCGATATCGGCCTCGGCGCAGGGCCGCGGGTTTTCAGCGCCTATGCGTGGGTTTTCGGCGCCGGTACGCAGTTTCTCAGGATCGCAGCGCGGAGTTTCAGGGCCCGGGCGCACCAATAGCTTTAGGCGGGGAGTGTTCCCGCTTGTGGGTACGCCGCTGAATCCCAATTTCAGACCGATCCGCGGCGTACCTGGCCTCGGTTTCGATTTCGAACATCTCGCAGCTATTGAGCGGCCATTTCGAGACCGATTCGGACGCCAACACAAGGGCCTTTTTTTCGCGCCCCTCTTCTTTGATGCGCTACCCCTCTACTATCCCTATGATTCGGAGGCGCCTGATTACTACGCCGAGGCAGAACAGCAGCCGCAGTTCCTGAACCCGCCGCAGCCGCAGCCGAACGTAACGGCCCCAGCCGAAACCGCGCCGCGAGAATCTGCAGCGCCTCAAGCTCCGCCCCCGCCACCCCCGGAGTTGGGGCAGTTGATTCTGGTGCGCGGCGATGGCCAGGTTCTGCTGGCTGTGGCCTTTACTGTCAGGAATGGTCAACTTACCTACATCACCAACGAGGGCAGCAGACGCTCATTTCCCGTCGGCGAGTTGGATAAAGACGCGACGCGGCAAATGAATGATGCCAACGGCACATCAGTCTCGATTCCCAATTAGCTCTTTCCAACTCGTTCAAAAGCCTTGAAACGGAGCTCAGCTCTTGCTGGAACGGAAGGGTTCCGGCATGTAGAAACCGGTCTCAGGCAAGCCGGCGCGCTCAAATTGTACGGTGGTGTGATGAATGCCGAACGCATGCGCCAGCCGCGCGCACACCTCGGCCAAAATTTTCTCGCTTTCCTCCATGTGCATATCGGGAATGCGAACGTGGCAAGAAAGCGCGTGATCGCTGGCGCCGAGTGTCCAAATATGGATATCGTGCACTTCCTGTACGCCGGGAATCTCCAAAATCGCACGGGCTACTTCGGGAAGACGCATTTGCCGGGGCAATCCTTCAAGCAAAATATGCGTGGATTCGCGCAGGATTCCGATACTAGACCAGAAAACAAAACCCGCAATCAGCAGCCCGAGTGCCGGATCGAGCCACAGTGCGCCGCTGACGCGGATGGCAAAAGCGCCCGCGAGAATGCCGACGTTGGAAAGGGCGTCCCCAAAGTTATGTACAAGTAGCGCCCGCAAGTTCAAGTCCCTGCGGCCGCGCACGAGGCCCAGACTAATTCCGCCATTAATAGCCAGAGCGAAAACCGATAGGCCGATCATCCATTGCTCATGTACTGCGACAGGATGTCGAAAACGATCGAAAGCCTCCCAGAACAAAGCCAGCGCCACGAACATCAGTAAGAGGGAATTTGTGAAGGCCGCGAGAATGCCGGCGCGGCGATAACCGAACGTCCTCTCCGCATCGGCGGGACGCTCAGCCCAATGCGCGGCGATCCAAGAGATCAGGATGGTCGGGACATCCGAGAGGTTATGAACGGCATCGCTCACAAGAGCGATGGAATGCCCAAGGTAGCCACCGAGGAATTCCGCCGCTACCAGCGTGAGCGTGGCCAGCAGTGCCACAGAAAGAAATCCAGGGGCGAGCTTTTCGTGTGAGTGCGTATCGCCGCTGTGGTGCACGTGCATGGAAGCCATTCTACTTCACACCTGCGGGGTGTGTACTGGATGCATCTTTCGGGCGCGAATACGCGGATGGCGTCCCGGTTAGCGCCTATCACGTTCTAGGCAACCGCCCGCCGAAAGCCATTTGACTTCCCCGCAAACTGGCGCCTACTATCCATTAACCTTGTGTTTACGAAGGGTTTCCGGCCAAGGCTCAGCATAATAAGAACCTAGCGGCAAGTCCCAAGCTTTCCTGCGACTATGGCAAAAGAAGTGGCCAAACTCAGCTTCTGGGGCGTGCGTGGATCGACGCCGACAGTAGACCGGGCCACGTGGCGCTATGGCGGAAACACGTCTTGTCTCGAGTTGATCACGCCGGATGGTGGCCGGTTGATCCTGGATTGCGGCACGGGTCTCCGGATTCTCGGTAACCGGCTGGCGGCCGCGTCGGATAAGAAGATTGAGGCCGAAATCCTCGTTACGCATTACCACTGGGACCATATTCAGGGCATTCCCTTCTTTGCCCCGCTTTATTCGCCGCAAAATAAATTTCACTTCTATAGTTTTCGATCGGAATTTATCGGACGTGACAGCCTGAAGCGCGTCTTTGAAGCGCAGATGGCCCATCCCTATTTCCCGGTGGACCTCCAGGCAATGTCGGCAGTTCGCGATTTCACTGACGTTTCCGGCGGGGATTGCTTTGCTATCGGAAAAAATCGCGTGACTACTTGCTGGCTCAACCATCCTCAGGGCTGTCTGGGGTATCGAATCGAAACTCCCGTCGGCACGATCGTCTACGCCACCGACAATGAGCCCGGAAATTTGGAATACGAACGCAATCTACGGCGGCTGGCCGAGGGGGCGGATATCTTCATTAACGATGCGCAGTACACTCCTGAGCAACTGGAACATCACCGGGGGTGGGGCCATTCGAGTTGGCGAGAAGGCGTGCGCATCGCGGAGGGTGCCGGAGTCCGAAACTTAGTTCTTTTTCATCACGACCCGGACTCCTCGGACAAAGCCATAGACGGCATTCTGCGCGATGCACGCGAACGTTTTGAGAATACGTGGGCCGCGGCGGAGGGCATGGTCATGACCCTCGGAGAAGAGGAGACCGACGTGGTGATTCCCGCGGTGCGAGACGGCCTGCGGCGAGAGGCGCATTTCCGGGCCCGCGTCACGGGTCTTACCCAAGAGGGAAAGGCCTTCGAAGAAGACACGGTGATTCGCGATCTGAGTTTACACGGCGCGCTGATTTATCTGGATCACAGCCCCAAACTGCAATCGGAACTGCAGGTGACCATCGAAAATCCGGGCAATGGGGCTCACACCGACCGCGCGCTGCGCGGATACGTTGTGCGCATCGAGCCGGGACCCGAGAAGGACCAGGTTGGCGTGGGCATTGTCTTTACCGAGTAGATGGCGCAAACTCGTTCGCGCCATCCATGGAATCCAACCGCAGCATCTCGACGCGTAAGCTGATCGCCGGCCTGATCACTCAGGCGCCGCTCGCGCTCAAGAACTTCCGGCTCTATTTCAGCAATCTTTATCGCCGCAAAATCCTGCGGACCAACGTCGTCGCGCCCTACGCGCTCATTTTCTATGCCACGCATAAATGCAATCTGGCCTGCAGTTACTGCACCCAGAAGGAGCCGGATGTCTTTAGCGACGAATTGACGACGAGCGAAACGCTGCGCCTTTTGCGCGTCATTCGTCGCGAGACCGACTCCATTGTATTCACGGGGGGCGAACCCACCCTGCGTGCCGACATTGAGGAACTGATCGCCGCCGCCCGCCGGCGTCTGCGTTTTCGTTCGGTCATGCTCATCACCAACGGGACTCTGCTCGACCGCCGTTCCAGCCTGTTCGAAAATCTGACCGGCCTGGTGATCAGCCTCGACGCGCTAACCATGGATCCGACAAATCCTTTGTCCAAGCCAGCGGCCTTGCCGAAAGTGCTGGAGAATATCGCGCTGGCCAAATCGCGCATGCCCCATCCGCGAACCATCACTATCAGCACGGTGATCGAAGAATGGAATATCGGCGAAATCGAGCGCATTCTGGACTGGGCCTGCGAGCAAGGCTTCGTCTTTGCGACGCAAACCGCGCTCAACGAAAAACTGCCTAATCTTCGCTTGATCGAAAATCCGCGCTATCTCGATCTGGTCAGAAAAATCGTCGAGAGGCGCAGACAAAATATTCAGCCCATCAACGGAACGCCGCGCACGATCGAGACGCTTTTGCGCTTCGGCGATTTCCAATGCTTCCCCACCATGTTCCCGCGCGTTTACCCGAATGGCGACGTCTTCTACCCCTGCGAACCGCTCCGCAAGATCGGAGGGAATCTGCTGCGCGAAGGCTCACTGGCCAAAGTTTTTGCCAGGGGAAGAAAACTCTACGGAGAGATTCCCGAATGCCACGGAATCTGCCATTTATTCGGAAATGTGATTTCGCATTACTACGCGAACGATTTCTGGCGCTTGGCAGGCGAGTACATCCGCTGAAGCAAATTCCCGAGTAACCTCCCTGGCCTACTCGGTCCCCTTTTGTTCCTTCACCGAATGCCCGCATCCAGCCAGCGGCTAAGGACGCACAGAGACTGATATACCGTACGAAGCCGTGGCCGGATTATAGAGCGGTTCGATACGGATGGATTTTGTCTTCGGTTCGTAATAGGCGGAATGGTGGTGGTAAACATATCCGCCAACCGTATAGCCGATCACGGATCCCACCAAAGCGTCGGATGGAAAGTGGTTCTCGCCGGTCACTCGCCCGACGGCAACGCCCGTCGCCAAACCGTACATTAGAACGTGCAGCCAGGGATGACCCGGAGTCTCCTCAACGATCACACGCGCGAGGGCCCAGGTCGCAGCGGCATGGCCCGAAGGAAAGGAGCTACTAAAAGTGTACACGTCGGGTGGTCGGGCCAGAATGTTCCCATGCCGGGAGGCACATAGGGGCGCTGTCGATTCGACACCAGCTTAAGGCCTTCCACCACCAGGCTGGCATCCGCGACGGCTTCTAGCGACAGCACGCCCGCCTCGCGCAGTCTATCCCGGTGCTCCAACTTGCCGAACAAGTACGCGGCGCCCGCGGCTCCAACCAACACATAGCCGGAGCCAAGGTGCGTAAAATCATTGCTCACGCGGACACGTGTCGCCGAAGGGCCCAGCGCGTTCATCGCCCGCACGTCGTACTCAAATGCCAGCGTCGTCGCCGCCGCAAGAGGAACGAGCCAAAACAACTTTCGCCCGCGAAGCCGGGCCGGTGCAGTCCAAATCCGTCGTTGATCGCGGGATATGTCGGTAAGGCACCTCAGTGGAGCAGCCACCAAATCGCAGGCGCCGCGGACCGTCCGACTTGGATTCAGGCCGATGTTTGCCTGCACTTGAGATTCCGTTTGCGAAGGTGAAGAAATCTCGGCGGTGCCGGATGACGCTGCCGCAGTAGTTTCTGAGGGCACCTCGTCACATGCGGCAACCTGTGCCCACGTCGATGGGCAAATGGAAATCGCGAGCACGCCCAATAAAATTGCTGGGTTATGAAGGCGATAGAGTTGAGGTGCGCTTCTCACACAAAACTCCTGTAATCGTCCGGAATTAGCGTCACAGGCGCAGATCTTAAGAGGTGGACGCAAGCGCAGCGGGGTTAATAAACATACCATATCCAGTAACAACATGCCCGAGCCGATCGCGGATTAGCGCACCACTGGCAACTCGCGATAGAGGCGGCTACGAACCGTGGCATCGGCCACACGTGCCAGGTGCTCCGCAAAGCTGCCATCGAAGATAAATTCCGCTGTCGTTTGTCCCCACTCCACACGAAAAGTCCGGTCGATTCCTGTGGGTTCAACAAGTACAGCCCGAACCTCCTGCAGCGGTATTTCTAGTAAAACCTGGAGGGAGGCATCCAGCACCCATAGCCGATCGGGACCGATAAAGAGCTTCGCCCGGTGCCGCCTTCCGGCCGCACCGATGTAGCGGCCACCATCTACCACGATCAATGCCCCCAGTTCCTTTGCCCGTGCATCAACGGAAAATTCAGGTCGTTCGGGAGTCAAAAGCAGCGCAAACAACAGCATCAGAGCTCCCGCCACGACCAGCGCAAGCGCGTGCCCGTGAGCTACAACAAGCGCCAGCATTGCCGCGCCCGCGAGCGCCATAAGAATTCGAACGAAATTCCACGCCTTCCTCTGGCGCCGCAATCGGTTCAGCCTCGGAATGATAAGAAGCACCGCGAAAATCACCCAGAGCGCACCGCCGCGCAAGCGGTCCGCCCCCACACGCAATAGTGAAATTCCGGAAATCTTCATCGAACCATCGGCCAATCTTCGATTGAACTCCGCCGCAAGTCAAATCGCCGGTGCAAATCGCGCCAATTCTTTTCTCTATCGTCACAAAACAAACGATTCCAGCCGAAAAAGGACGCTGCGGCTAAGCTACAATATCCGTGCATCAAATAAGAACCTATGGCGGAAACGGTAACCTCATCCGAATTGCGTGAAGCACGCAACACAGAAGATCAAAAAGCTCGCATAGGCCTGCGCACCACCCTCCGTGCATTGCGCCATCGAAATTTTCAGCTCTTCTTCGGCGGTCAGCTGATTTCCCTGGTGGGCACCTGGATGCAGAACATTGCCCAGGATTGGCTGGTCTATCGGCTGACGGGATCATCGCTGCTGCTGGGAACCGTTGCCTTCGTCAGCCAGATTCCCATTTTCTTGTTGGCGCCGGTAGCCGGCATCGTAGCCGACCGGTGGAACCGCCATCGTATCGTCATCGCCACCCAAACGACGTCCATGGTGCTGGCGCTTACCCTGGCCACGCTGACACTCAGTGGAAAGATTCGAATCTGGGAAATCATGGTCATAGCATCGTTGCTAGGTGTAGTGAACGCCTTTGATATTCCCGCTCGCCAGGCTTTCCTGATTGACATGGTGGGGCGCGACGATCTGTTGAACGCCATTGCGTTGAACTCCTCGATGTTCAATAGCGCGCGCATCATCGGACCCGCAATCGCAGGAATCCTGGTGGCTTCGGTAGGAGAAGGCTGGTGTTTCTTCGCTAACGGCATCAGTTATATCGCCGTGATCACCGGTCTGTTGCTGATGCGGCTCACCAGGCAAGCAGCGCTGCAGAAGCACGGTTCGCCGCTCGAGAATATGATCGAAGGCTTCCGTTTTGCGCGCCATACAGCTCCGGTTCGGGCCTTACTGCTCCTGATTGGCTTTGTCAGCCTCGCGGCCATGCCTTATACAGTGTTGATGCCGATCTTCGCAGGCCGTATTCTCCACGGCGGAGCGCGCCAGTTGGGCATGCTCATGGGTGCGACGGGCATCGGTGCGCTGCTCGGTGCTCTGACGCTCGCCTCGAAGACCAACGTGAGCGGGCTCGGGAAGTGGGTGTGGATGGCCGCAACCGGTTTCGGCTCGAGCCTTATCCTATTTACGCTCTCGCGACACCTCTGGCTTTCGCTGGCACTCCTGATCCCCACCGGATTCGGGATGATGGTACAGATGGGTGCGACCAACACGCTCTTGCAAGTCATGGTTCCCGACCGTCTGCGCGGGCGCGTAATGTCTCTTTACTCTATGATGTTCATTGGAATGGGCCCCATTGGTGCGCTGGTTGGGGGTGCTCTTGCGGCAAGAATCGGCGCCCCATGGACGGTGGCCATTGGCGGACTTACTTGCCTGGCCGGGGGCACCATCTTCGCGCGGCGCTTGCCCGCCATGCGCGGTGTGGCGCGGCAGTTGATTCTGGCCCAGGGAATGGGCACCGGCGACCCTCCGGCATCTTTGCCAGTTTCGCGCTCGTAATTCGGGAAGCAAACTGCCTCACGGCGCAGGCCCGATAGCGACAACCCGAGATCAGATAATCCCACACGAGGAGCACACCACACATGCAGATTGGAATGATCGGCCTCGGGCGAATGGGCGGCAACATGAGCCTCCGCCTGCTGCGCGCCAAACATCAGTGCGTCGTCTTTGACAGGCATCCGGAAAACGTTAAGAAAGTGTCAAGCGAGGGAGGCATAGGAACAACCTCGCTCGAAGAGCTTGTCCAGAAAATAACGCCGCCGCGTGCAATCTGGATGATGGTGCCGGCGGGAGGCGTTGACTCCACGATCGAACAACTCGCGCCAAAATTGCAGCGCGGGGACATCCTGGTCGACGGCGGAAATTCCTATTACATTGACGATATCCGGCGTTCCAAGCAGCTGCAGCAGCGGGGAATTCACTACGTGGATGTGGGCACAAGCGGGGGCGTGTGGGGCCTGGAACGCGGTTATTGCCAGATGATCGGCGGCCCTCATGAGGTTGTCGAGCATCTCGATCCCATCTTCAAAGCGCTCGCTCCCGGGCGGGGAGATGCGCCCCGAACGTCTGGGCGCGAGAAAATCGGCGGCACCGCCGAAGAAGGCTACCTCCACTGCGGCCCCGCAGGGGCCGGGCATTTCGTGAAAATGGTGCATAACGGGATCGAGTACGGACTCATGGCCGCATATGCGGAAGGGATCAATATTCTGAACCATGCCAATGTGGGCAAATCCACGAGCCGCAGTGACGCCGAGACGGCCCCGCTGCGCGACCCCGAACACTATCAATACGATTTCAATCTTGCCGATGTGACTGAGGTCTGGCGGCGCGGCAGCGTGATTGCCTCCTGGCTTTTGGATCTGACCGCCAGCGCGATGTTAAAAGATGCCAAGCTCGCGGGCTTCTCCGGCCGCGTCTCCGATTCCGGCGAAGGGCGGTGGACCATCCTCGCGGCAGTCGAAGAAGGCGCTCCCGCGCCGGTTTTGAGCGCGGCCCTCTATGAGCGCTTCTCTTCGCGAGGCGAAAGCGATTTCGCCAATAAATTGCTCTCGGCGATGCGTTTTGAATTCGGCGGCCACCTCGAAAGGAAGGCTGAGAAAGCCTGAGCCAATATTCTGTTCGCGAACAAGCCGGGTCTTCTAAGCATCAAAGGGTAAAAGCTCTCACGCGCGAGGCAAAGGAGAATCCGTAATGAGTGCGACCCTGACGGCCGGTGTTTCGGAGCAGCGCCGTTTGCCCAAAGCTGCGGCACTCTCAGACGCTTTGGTCTTTTTTGGTGCGACCGGCGATCTCGCCTATAAACAAATTTTCCCTTCGCTCCAGCACATGATCCGGCGCGGCAATCTGAACGTGCCGGTCATCGGAGTGGCCAAAGCGGGCTGGTCCCTCGATCAGCTTCGAGAACGGGCGCACGAGAGCCTCGAGAAGCACGGCGGCGTAGACAAAGCCGCTTTCTCAAAATTGATGGAGTTGCTCAATTACATCGACGGGGACTACAACGACCTGAATACTTTCAAGAAGCTTCGCGAGCTCCTGGGCAGGGCCCAGCTTCCCACGCATTACCTCGCCATTCCTCCCAGCTTGTTTCCCACCGTTGTCGAGAATCTTGGCGCCTCAAGTTGCGCCAAGAACGCCCGTGTGATCCTCGAAAAGCCCTTTGGCCGCGATCTGGCATCGGCTCAAGAGCTTGATGCCACGCTGCACGCCGTTTTTCCCGAAACTTCGATTTTTCGCATCGACCACTATCTCGGCAAGGAAGAAGTCGAAAATTTGCTTTTCTTCCGTTTTGCGAACACGTTCCTCGAACCCATCTGGAACCGCAATTACGTAGAATGCGTGCAGATCACCATGGCGGAGTCTTTCGGCGTCGCAGGCCGGGGCAAATTCTACGAAGAAGCCGGCGCCATTCGCGATGTGCTGCAGAACCACCTGCTGCAGGTGGTGGCATTTCTAACCATGGAGCCGCCCACCAGCATGTATGCCGAATCGCTGCGTGATGAACAGGTGCGCGTGTTTCGCACCATCCCTCCCCTTCAGCCGGGAAACGTAGTGCGCGGCCAATTTGAAGGCTATCGAAAGATTCCCGATGTGGCCCCGGATTCCAAAGTAGAAACCTTCGCCGCCGTGCGTCTGGAGATCGATTCCTGGCGCTGGGACGGCGTGCCGTTCTTGCTGCGCACCGGAAAATCCATGGCAGTGACCGCGACCGAAGTCATCGTCAAGCTCAAGCAGCCTCCTCTGCGGCACTTCCCGAATCAGAACAACTACTTCCGGTTTCGCCTGGGTCCGGACCTCTCCATAAATCTGGGCGCGCAAATCAAGCGGCCCGGCGCCGAGATGGTTTCGATGCCGGTCGAACTCTCGGCTGTGCAACTGGATCTCAGCGCTGAGCTCCTGCCGTATGAGCGCCTGCTTACAGACGCGATGCGTGGCGATCCCCTTCTCTTTGTGCGCCAGGATGCGGTCGAAGCCGCTTGGGCCATCGTGGATCCCATCCTCGGACCAGATACAACTCCGCTCTATTTTTATCCGCGCGGAAGCTGGGGTCCGCCGGAAGCCGATCGGCTGGTTGCCGATATCGGCGGATGGCACAACCCCGAGCCGTCCGCGCAGGGCGGCACATCTCACTTTATGTGGCGCTACGATGAGCCTGAAGACACCTCCAGGGATGGCGGTTAGCCCCGCAGCCGTAGAGGCTCCGGAGACCGGATTTGTATTCGCTGCCGCGGCATTCGCCGCTCTCGGCGGACTTCTGTTCGGTTACGACACCGGTGTTATTTCCGGAGCCCTGATTTTCATTCGCGCGCAGTTTGGACTCTCCACCTTCCAGCAGGAATTGGCCGTGAGCGTGGTGTTGATAGGGGCCGCAGTCGGGGCTCTGAGTGGCGGACGCCTGGCCGATGTCTTCGGCCGCCGGTTCATGCTGTTAATTACGGCTCTGATCTTCGTCATGGGCGCGCTGGTGTGTGCCGCGGCGCCTTCGTTAAACATCCTCGTCATCGGCCGCTTAATCGTTGGGCTGGGAATTGGCTTCTCCACCAGCACTGTGCCGATCTATATTTCCGAAGTTTCGCCGCCGCAGACGCGCGGGTGGCAGGTATCGCTTTTTCAGCTGGCCATCACCATCGGAATTCTTGCTGCTTATGTGGTCGACTACGTTTTCTCGGGCAGCAGCGGGTGGCGATGGATGCTGGGACTTGCATTCGTGCCCGGCGCTATCCTCGGACTGGGAATGATTCGCATGCCCGAAAGCCCGCGCTGGCTCGCCAAACACGGCCACCCCGATCTCGCACGCCACGTATTGGCGCGAATTCGCGGCACAGAAAGCATCGAATCGGAATGGCTGGAAATCCAGAAGACGCTGGCTGAGGCCGAGGAGCGCGGCCGCTTCTCCGATTTGTTTAGTCCTTCCATTCGAATGGCGCTCGTGATCGGCATTGGCCTGGCGATTTTTCAGCAGGTCACCGGCATCAATACAGTCATTTATTACGCGCCGCTGATCGTTCAGTCGGCAGGAATTTCCACGGCTTCGGGCGCCATTCTGGCAACGGCTGGCATCGGCCTGGTTAACGTCATCATGACCATCGTGGCCATGTGGTTGATCGACCATGTGGGCCGTCGCCCTCTCCTCTTGATTGGAATCGCAGGGATGATATTGAGTCTCGGTGTCCTTGGGTTGGTATTTCGGATGCCCACCGGAGGGGCGCTGGCTTGGCTGGCTGTAATCACGCTAATGGTGTACGTGGCCTCGTTCGCCATCAGCCTCGGCCCGATGTTCTGGCTTCTCATTGCGGAGATCTATCCGCTGAGAGTGCGCGGTATCGCTGAAGGCTCAGCCGCGGGAGTGAACTGGGCCTTCAATTTTCTGGTGTCAATTACCTTCTTGACGCTGGTTGAGGTCTTGGGGCCGAGCCTCACTTTTTGGGTGTATGCCCTGCTGGCGATTGTGTCCTGGCTGTTTTCCTATTATCTGGTGCCCGAAACCAAGGGACGCACTCTCGAAGAGATCGAACATTCCTTCCGCCGGCGTCACGCCGCCTGAACAGCTTGATCCGTCTGGCGGACTTCACCCAGTCAGCCCAGATTAGTGACGAAAGATCCGTGCCGCTACTTCTCGATCACTCCGCAAGCGATCCGATCCCCCGAATTGCCGGCAGGATCGGTCTTGTAATCGTCAGGACCGGCGTGAATGACCAAGGCGGTGCCGCCCGTATGAAAAAGTGAATTCGATCCGTCACCCATGGTGACCATATCCGCGGCGATGGTCGCTTTGCCTCTCCCGCTTTTGTCCACGACAAAATTGGGAAGATCGCCGGCGTGCGGACCGTCGGGATTATCCTTGCCATGCTTCTTTGCCGTAGGATTGAAATGTCCGCCCGCAGAAGCAAAGGCTGGTCCTTGGCACATGCCCACGTTATGGATATGAATGGCATGCAGGCCCGGCGGGAGATTCATAAAGTTCCCACTGATCCGAACGCCTTTGGCCGTCGCCGTCAGCGTTGCGGTGCCCACTTTGTTGCCTTTGCCGTCTACTAAATTCGCATGCGCTTTTGTCGTCTTGTTTTGCGCGAACGCCGCCGCCGCACTCACCAATACGCCGATCAGCAATATGCTTCGAAATGACATGGTCATATCCTCCGCTTGCCGCCGCTCAGTTATACCTGTGCATGCCCGCGAAAAGCAATCCTGGTAATGGGTCAACCCATTCGCCACGTGTTTGGCTCCTTCGAACCAGGGGAATGAAGAATGTTTGTGCAAATAGAATGGGCGGGATTATTGGCTAAAGGGGACGTCTACGGCGAACTGCGTTCCCACCGGCCTTCCTTCTGCGCGTGGCACGGTCGTCTTCCACTTCAGAGCCGCTTGCATCGCCGACCTGGCAAACCCATAGGAATCAGGCGGCACGCGCGACCACGCTCCGACAACAGCTCCCCGCTCATCGACGGCCAAAAAAAGCATGGCCACCCCGTTGTCCAGGCCCGCTTGGCGAGCCCGCACAGGAAACTCCGGCCAGGAAAACTGAACCCACTGGAGTTTGGGCGGATCCAGCGCGCGGCAAGCGATGAAGGAACTCACCTGAACGTCGGTTTCCGGATCACTCACGTGTACGCATGCGATCGGCGGCCAGGGCGTCATGCTGCGCAGCGCAACGGGGATCGCCGACGAGACATAGCCCGCCGCATCCTTGGCCCGGGGCCCGCCTCCCTGCGCGATTTGCTGAAACTCTGGGCGAACGAGCAATTTCAAGGAGGCAGCGTCTTTAGCCGCAACGGCCCTTTTGAAGTGGGCCACCGCGGCGTTGAATTCCGCCTCAGGTGTTAATTTCGCAGCGCTGGCAGACCCGTCGTCGATCGCGTTGACGGCCGCCGGAACCGCCTCGGGTACATTTAATGCCACCGGAAGTGGTCTACTCGCATGGGAACGAAGCCTGATACGGTTTGCTTCCAACCCGATGCCGGCCAAGACGGTCAATCCGATCGCAGCGAATGCTATTCCGCGCTGCCACGATGGCGCCCTCGCCGGCATGGCCAAGGCAAGATTCGGGCTCGGGAACGACGGTTTCGCCGTAATTGGGGCTTCCGGAATCCAGCTCACTTTGGGCGTCGCAGCCCTTGCCCTCGGCGGCATCCTCTTGGCAGACAAGTTCCTCCGACTGACCTTCGCCGGGGGTTCGGCGATTTGGGTTCTTGCATGGCTTGCCGCCGGTTGGAGCGCGTACTCGCGTGCAGCGGGCGCAGCTTCGGCCGGTGCTGCCTCAGCCTTATTCAGGTGAAGCGCAGCCCACGCGGACTTCAGTTCGAGAAGCAGTTCCTCCATGCTCGGATAGCGGGCAGCGTCATCCTTGGCGAGAGCTCTCCGCGAAATTGTGTCCAGCTGGTGTGGACACTCGCCGAGCAACTCCCGAAGAGCGACCGGGTCGTTTTGCAAGATGCTGAAGAGCAGAGCCGCATGATTTTCTCCTTGAAAGGGGCGCCGCCCGGTCAAGAGCTCGTACAGAACAACACCAACGGACCAAATATCAGAACGCGCGTCGGCGCGCTCTCCGCGGATCTGCTGGGGCGACATGTAGGCTAGCGTGCCCAGGAGTGTCCCGGTTTGCGTCTTGGAGGTGTCGGCCAGTCGCGCGATGCCGAAGTCCACTACCTTGACCTCGCCCTCGACCGTGACGACGATATTCGCCGGCTTGATGTCCCGGTGAATTAAGCCCCTCCGGTGCGCGTATTGAAGAGCGCGGCAGGTCTGCACGAGGTAGCCAACTTTCTGCGCAACCGGAACCGGGGCGCGACGAGAAATCAGGGCCTCAAG